>JAABUO010006529.1_pt1 | contig 13393 bp, 16 predicted proteins | sample 5559291 | NCBI WGS metagenome assembly JAABUO01 (sample SAMN10711878, study PRJNA513372) | rock metagenome | isolation source: Antarctica rocks | place: Antarctica: Victoria Land, Finger Mt sud | reverse complement strand
GATTTCTGATGGGCCTCACGTACATTTATAACATTACAAAGTGGTAGACTAGGAATGCAATCTTGTATCAAGTTGTACTTTACTTGATAAATATCTGCTTTTGGCTTTGTTTGCTGTGCTAGAACTATATTGCAGAAATCAGCATAATCATATTTGTTGTCATACTGTTTTCATATTCATACTTCATGATTTTGAAGTCATTGGATTTACTGTACCTTTCTTTCATACTACACATAAGAACTAGTGTTGATAGCTAAGTATAGACCAACTGCCGGCCTTCATCTATTTGCTATTCTCGCTATTGGGTTACTGGGCTTCTGATAATTCACTACATACATATGCACTGCATAGATACATTCTCTGTTAATTGAAATGTTTCTGCTGCTTTTTTCGCTTGCAAGTCAGCAATGTTGTACAGTGAATCTCAGAGATGCAAAGTCTCAAAGGACTGGTCTGTGTCATGCATTGCATTGCACCCACGTGTGGAAACTTGAATCCAGACTGACAGCTTGTGGCTTGCTCTTGCAATCACGTATTCCTGCAATAGTCTGCCCTCCTCGTCGAGCTGCCGCTTATCCTTTCTCTTTTGAAAGGCTGTCCTCTTCGCCCATAGAGTTGCTGCCAGGAAAACTGTACAATCGGTGCATGCAGCGGTGCCTGACCACGCCATGCAGCTGACTTTCAATAGCCTCGTCGCTGCCACAGTAAGCTGCACGGAAAAATCGTCACGATCAATGCTTTCTCTGCGCGATCGCATCAACGTCTCTCCTTTATGCTACACAGCTGAGATGTGCAGGTTGAAGCATGACTGGTATAAGGCAGTGCTCTACGAGACCGTACACGCTAGAGCCAATTCGACTTTCACGATGAACTGCGCAAAGGCTGATTCCCGTGAGATGCCCACTGTATTGGATGACATACATCACAAAGCAGAGGGGTAGGCCGCTGTTTCAGTGTATGCTCCCTTGGAAAGTGAGACACAAGCATGCTGCTTGCAAACTTGGCTTAATGGAGAGGATGCTGTATACACATGGCGCAAACAGTATGCCTGCACATGCTGCCTATGCGCATTGAATCCCTTTCAAAGCTTGCAGTCAGCATTTCTGAGCCCGGCGCTTTTACTTCAGGCACTCAAGCCTGCAGCAGCCCAATTCCCTGTCTAGTTGTCAACAGGACCTTTGAGGGCATCGTTCTCTTCCCTGTAGATTCACTATCCCCTGATACTACATCAAATAGCAGGCCCCTCACAAGGAAGCGAAGAGCAGAGCCCACACCTGTCGTTGACCAGCCAGGTGTCCTTCACATGCAGGCCTTGCTGAGTCATCCTGCACCCCTTGATGCAAGTCCCTGATATGCCTGAAGTGCATGTATGGTCTGGTCAAATGAGTGTGCAGCCTGATGATGCAGGCACTGGTGCAGTGGTACAACCCAACTCCAGCAAACTTGCACATCCCCAGTTGCATGGCTACACACTGCCAGTCAGCAAGACCTTTGGGCCACATGATATTCTGCCTGGAACGGTGTCCAAGAACACCCCAACAGCTTCAGGCCATGGCTGCAGGGAGTGGTGGGCTGCATACAGCAGGTGCAGCTTGGACAGCTCAGCTGTGCTGCAGGCCGCTTTGACACTGAAGCCTGCCAATGTTGCAGAAGACCCATGTGGTAAATGTCTGACTCTAAGGCTACCTCAATGCACATCATTGTTTGTGCCCCTGTGCATCCACGACCAAGCTTCTTGGTTGCAGCCCCGCATCACTTGCAATATCATGCAGGTGAACAGCTTGCAGCTGTCAAGACCTGTTGCAATGTGAAATCCACTCAAGGATGTGTGCTCATCAGATGAATACATTTCATCACAAAAGCGAGTGCTACATTCAGGATTCCAATTGGCAAATGTCATGGAGGCAGTGAGGGCTCGTTGCAAAGTGCCCTTGCCCAACAGTCATGGACTTCCCGCAGCTCTACAAGCGCCCACGCCGCACCAGTCACACAACAGATATGCAAACACGTGGCAAGACAGCTGGCTGGCATCTGCAACAGCGCAGCCTGGCTGCGGCACCTCAGACAAGTCTGCTGTCACACAGAGGCTTGTACTCCTGCTGATGGGTCTTCCAGGTTGCATCCCTAAGCAGGGCAAGCTTCCTGTGGCTCTTGACACTGCTACACCCCAGCACACTGCTGACAACCAAGGTGCCGCATCACCAGTTAGGCTTCAGCCTGTTGCTGCTGGCCAAGGTGCTGCATCACAGTTCGAGCTTCAACATGTTGCTGCTAGCCAAGGTGCTGCATCACAGGTCAAGCTTCAACCTGTTGCTGCTAGCCAAGGTGCTGCATCACCAGTCAAGCTTCAATCAGTTGCTGCTAGCCAAGTTGGCAATGCCACCAGACACCTTAACGCCAATCTTGCGGTCACAGCAGTACCTTCATCAGCAAGCGCAGGCATTGCAGCCAAGGCAGGAGCTGCGGCTGATGCCACTGGTCAGCTGCCTCACCAACCAGCAGCAGCAGCATGTTGCAAGAACGACATCCAGCATTGTGAGGCTCGTTCACAGTCACAACAGCAGGGACCATGTGCCGCCAGGGCAGCATCACGTTTAGAGCCCCCTGCTGCTCCTTTGACAGCAGCTAACCTCTTTGCTCTACACACTGCACCTGCAGCGCCCAGCTCCAAACAAGAAGATGCAAAAGGCGGCCTGAATGGTACCCACAGACAACACAGCAGCATCTTGTATCGCCACCAGCATTGTTTGCGAGAGCGGCCAGCTGGCAGCTACAGCATGCAGACCTCGGGCTCAAGCCGCCCACCATGGGACTCTAGCAGTCAAGGCACACAATCAATCAAGCGCTCTGCCAGCATAGGACAAGTTGTAGATGCTGGTGGAGGGATACTGATTCTCCACAGGCTGTGCTCAGGTCAGTCAAGCTGCTGTCTGATTTGAGTCATAGCAGCTATTCAGCACCATTTGCACTGTCCTGGCTATTTCTGGTGCGTGGGATTGTCGGCACACCTGCTTCTCTGTTGTCTGTCTGCTCATCCTCTACCTGCTATTTGACGCTGTTCAGAACTTGTGCGTGTCTGTGTAGACTGCTAGCAAGCATGAAGCGGCCCTTCATTGAAGCAGCACACAGGAGCATCAAGAAGGTGAATGCTGACTACAGAAGCCATGTGGAGTACAGGCGGCAAAGTGGGTATATGCAGTGCGCATCAGACCTTCACTAGCCATCAACAGCATCCCCAGGGAGCTCAGAAAACCTTGTTGTGCTGCATGTCATTGGTTGCTTATATCAATCATACTGAGTTTTTGTCAGTTCTCAGCAGTTCAATTGTCTAGTTCTAAACCCACCACACTATCCAATGTGATTTCTGTGCTGGTACTGGCAAGCAGGGATGTCAGAAGTACCCAGAGTATGGGTAAGCCTAGTAGCAGGGATGAAGCGTAGACTAAACCATGCCTGTTCTATTAACATGCCAGAAGACTCTGTCTCCATGCCCATTTAATGTAGCATAGGCACCCTTGTTTGCTTTGGCTGCTGCAAATACCTATCTGGTCTGTGTGAGGCAAGCTTCATAGATACATGACTTGCTTACTAATGGTACGAATTATTCCAGAATAGGCAATTCACATCTCAGAGGATTAGCTGATGGTCAGACTGGAGCATCCTGACGAGAAAAACCAAGATCAACAATCGACGGGACACGTGTAAGTGGTAGTTGGATACAAACTAGTGCAAAACATTGCTATTGGCTCATTTTGCTTCAGTTGCTTTCTGAGCCAGACGCGACTTCTTGTGTGGCAGGTCCTGGACAAACTTCCAGCTTGGACTGGGGGTGCGAGTTGCATAGTGGTGTACCGTAGGAAGACCTGCAAACAAAGTCAATGCTGTCATCAAAGCTGTTGCTTCGTGGCATAGCATCTGACCAGTCAATGATTGCCATAATTTGCACGCCACCACGTAGTGTGACACATTCTCTATCATAAACTACACGCCAGCTGATCAAATGATTCTGCGAAATCTATGTACCAACTCACCAAAACCAGGAAAAACTGTAATCAGGCAAATATATCCATGTCAGTCTCCGTTGCATTGCTCCAACCCTGACATTGATGCATGAGAATGCTCAAGTACAGTCATTGCAAGTGTGGCTCATGCAAGGACACACAACGGAAATGGTAAAAGGGCACAGTTAGCATCGCAAGCAGACTCATAACATCATATATGAGCCACCTTGTGACATCAAGGCACGATGGAAAAAGTGTCATGTAGTACTTTCAGCATGCACTTCAGTACAATGTATGAGTGAGCTGCGACTGACAACCCTTGAGACTCACTTCTAAACTCTCGGTTGTACACCTTGCGCTCATTCCTCCAGTACTCCAAAGGGGCACGCTTGTCTCTGCTGCTGCGCCTGACCCCCCTCTCCCCATGCAGACCCTCCCCTGCAATCAGGCTTCAGATGAACCCAACATGCATGCACAAGCCGTAACATAACCGACCAAAAGCAAACACTCTGGTCAGAAATTTTTGCAATGTTGACAAGAGAATGGACGACATGATGATGCAGCACAAGACAGCAGCAAACAAATGAGTGAAAGTGTACACAGGTCAAGGCAGCAAGGCATGCTGCGGCGCACCTGCCAAGCTTCTCCTCTGCTTGTTGGCCTCCTTCAGCCGTTGGTGTGCCTTCAGCCGTTGGTGTGCCTCGCTCTTGCGCAAATGCTTGCGCGCTGCTGCTTCTGGGCCAGGTTGAGCATTCTCCTCTTCCACAGCCTGCAGGGAGCACCCACTGAATGGGCGCCAGCTACAGTATCTTACAGCATGTCAGCTATGCTCCATACGGGCCCCTAAATGGCCTGCTCAAGGCAAAGATTGTCAATCGCATGCCTAGACTGACATTTACAGCAGCTACTGCTGTGAAGGCAATGCGCGTGGACAAAAAGAGAGGCTGTCTCCTGTGTCACGAGCAGAAACTTGGCGGTTGGAAGCTTGCAGGAGAATTTGACTGACCTGTTGTGCATTGTCATCAGGCTGCTCAGCAAGGGGAGACTGGGCCAGCACAGCAACATCGGCCATTGAGGGTGCTGGTGAGTTCTGCAGACTTCTCCCCGTTTGCACCTGGACGTGAACACTGGACTGTCACTACACTGTCTCCTTGTGCCATTGATGAGACCAAAGCTGTCAATACACCAACGTCACTAGAAATTGTCAACAAAGACAACTTGAGTTGACAGTGAGCCCTGCTAAGGCCAATGAAACTATATCATGAATCCCAATGATGACATTGTCATGCGCGCCCTCAAGCAGTCAGAGGGGTCAAGGCAGCTGAGCAGCTCACATGACAGCCTGCTGATACAAACAACAAAACCTTGCAGCACGCGAGCACTATGTATGTTGTGCATCAAATCAGCGGCAATGTATAGGGGTATTCAACAGCAGGCTACTGCTGACCTCCATCTCATGAAAGCGCGGCACAGAGTAGTCCTGAGGCCGTGCAGAGGCGCCAGACCAGGGAGTGCTGTGCTGGCCTGTGCTGCCACCGCCATAGGCTGACTGGCCTGCATGCAGACCACTGCCAGCCTGCTGCAAGCTACCTGCCGGCGTCGTCTCTGCAGCTATTCTGCCCAATGGAGACTTGCTGCCAGTGATAGGAGGGAAAGCAGGCCATGGAGTCCGCTGCTCATCTGCAGCAGTGAGCGCTACATGGTCAGAAGTGACCTGTCAGTGCAGATGGGTAGAGTGCTCAATGGCGACGCAAGCCCTGAATTGTTAGATACTTGGCATGACATCAAAGCAAGACCTGGCCTCTTAGTCACAACGTGAGGCAGTCAGGGCATAGTGTACGGCAAAGATCATGCATGAAGAGCTGCCAAGTGCGTTTTCACGTGCTGTGATACCTGCATCATCACTGAAGTCGCTGTAACCATCAACATCCATGTCATCACACTCGTCTTGCACATCCAGACCTGCAGGGAAGGTTGCCAGGCGTGAGTCATGCCTGCAGCAAGCAAGCAGTGCATTGGTATGCGAATGCCTGCAGAATAGCCTAGCCTGTACCAGCCTGCGGACGGTGCTGTCTCACAAGCTACATGTGCATACTGCATTATGCTATTGTGCAGGCCTGTCACAATCTGCTGGCGGTCACGCAGAATTGCGCTTTCACCTGCAGCGTCTGTGACTGGGGGGGCAGAGCAGAGGCTGCCAAAGAAGCCCAGAGAGCCATACTGCTCAGCCCCAGTCTGCTGCTGCTGCTCATCTGGCTGATGCTGAGGCTCCAGCAAGCCCACAACAGGAGACAGCTCTTGCAAGTGTGCTTCATCACCAGCTGGTGGCTGCAGCCTTGACACTGTATCTGGCCCTGCTGTGCTGCCTAGTGACCCCAGATGCTGTCTGTCACTTTGCCTGGTGCTGCCAGGTGTTTTCAGCTTGCTGCCATGGCTCTGCCTTCTGATAGACTGCTGGTGGCAAGGCTGCTCAAAGCGCTCAGGCACACCTTCCATGGGAGTGTGCTTCCAAACTGAGCTGGGCGCAGGTGTTCTGCAGGCAGCAGGTGTCTTGGAGATGCTTCGCCAGGGGCGCTCAAGAATGCCCTCTATGGCTGAGCCAAAAGAGGCCCGGCTACTGCTCTTGCTCTTTGCTGACATCCTGTTGACAGTTGCTGCAGGCCATGCTGTCTGTGGCGTGGACAACGCGCTTTGCAGTGGGGTCTGGCTAGCTGCTTGGGGTTCTGATACAATTTGTATTGGGGGCAATGCCAGTCCAAATGTGCGCTTTGTAACTGCTCTGCCTGATCCTGCATGTTGTTGTAGCTGGCTGCGACGAGTATTGCTGATGTCTTGCAGCTTGTCAAGCAGGGCTGTTTGGATACTAGCTGCGCAGATGTCTGCTTGATCGTCTGCATATGAAGCACATGGTGAGCTTAGTTGAGGCGGCCAGGAAGTTACTGCAGCTCGTCATCACGATTGTGACAAAGCATACCTGTTGGCTGACTAACGACCTGTATTTCTGGCTGTTGTGTTCCTATTGGAAGCCTGCAAGTGAGACATATGTCTGCGGTGAGCTGATGTCACATCTTGCCAAGCTGCAAACACTGTCTGGATTGCAGTCATACCTCAGCATGAGATCAAAAGCTCTGTGTGCGACAGTCCTGCCTGTTCCCGGTCTTTGTGAGAGTCCCTGCTGAACCCTGGGCTTCATGTTAAGTACGGGCTGCAGCTGCTCTGCTCCAATTGGCCCGTAGGGTTGGCAGTTCTGCTCTGCAGCTGGGCTTATGAGCAAAGGTAAAGCGTGGTTGTCTGCATACTGTGCGAGATCAGCAGTACTATCGGAGCCATATGCAAGCTTGACTTTCGAGTACAAAGACGGCATGAGCTGGCTCAGGTCATCCTGGTAAGACATAGTCGAAAGCAGCGGGGCAACAATTTTCACCCTCGCTAGAGTCCCATGACAAGATCACAGATGCACCTTGACAGCATCAGATGCCCGTTCAAGCCTCATTGACGCGACACCACAATGGCGATCGGTAAATCCAGTCAAAGTTTTGCAGGAGTTCAAATTGAAGATCAACAGCTCAAGGATTAGCGATTAGGTCTGTTTCGACTGCCCAGCCCGGGAGAGGCCCTGTCCTTCACAATGACTGTTGCGCGATCTCCTTAGCCACCACCATGCACATAGATGCAGTGTTGCTGCCTGTCCGCGAACTTTTAGGTGGTTGTGTCAATTATCGCAAGAGTACGCAACGCGCCAAACTGCCGAAAGATCTCGGCTCCTGGCCGCTGTGGCGTCTGTCGCTGTTGTTCTCGATCTTGCATGTTATAGCATTGGGAGTTTTTGCGACTGGATTTCTGCTGACCAGGATCGAGCTCCCAAGCAGAAGCCTTCCTGCTGACAGCCTTGCTTGTAATCCTGAGCCTCCTGTGCGAAAACTAGTATGGATGATCATTGATGCCCTCCGATGGGACTTTGTCAGCAACAGCACAGGCAGCTCCAATAAGCTTGGAGGCATGCCCATTCTGCAAGACATTGCAAATGCAGCTGTAAGTTGCAGCAAGTCCTGGCAGGATACGAGTGTAAAAACTTATCTTCTACACACACAAATATGATACAATTTGCATGAGCTGCAGGGTCAAGCTGCACTGCTGACAAAGTTTGTGGCAGATCCTCCCACAACTACCATGCAGCGGCTCAAAGGACTCATGACGGTAACTGAATCTGGTTGCCGCTTCTTCAGCTGTATCAGGCAAATGATACAGACCTGGCTGAATGCAGGGAGGTTTGCCGACTTTCATAGATGTTGGCAGTAGCTTCTCAGCAGCTGCAGTCACTGAGGACAACCTCATAGACCAACTGCGCCATCATGACAAGCAGCTGGTAACACCATGTTCTGTTGTGCAGATCAAACTGCACAATGACCTACACTAGCTTGTTGCAACATGCCATGAGCACAGTGAGCTGCCAATGTGCCCGCTTGTATGTCCTGATGGAGATGCCCTGTTGCAGGCCTTGTTTGGCGACGACACCTGGATGCAGCTGTTTCCCACCCAGTTTCAGCGTGCCATCCCATTTTCTTCCTTCAACGTCATGGATTTGCACACAGTGGATGATGGGGTATGGCAGGTCAGCACAATTGCGTACTTACAGCACAGATGTATTATGTGCACTGAACAAACACAGCATGCAACAAGCAGTCTCACGGGCAGACTTCCACACAGCCTCTGTTCCCAGCTGCACTTGCTCACACGTGCACCGCTATCATCAACAGTATATGCCTGTCGCTATTTCACAGCTGGCTGGCCATGCTCAACATGCATGGATACAGCAGGGACCCTGAAGCTATGAGAGACTTGCTGTGCAATGCTGCAGAATCTGATACCAAGCATTAGGGAGCCAGCAGAGTGGGATGTGGTGATCGGGCACTACCTGGGTGTAGATCATGTTGGTCACACCTATGACGTGCACAGCCCTCACATGGCTGCTAAGCTGCAGCAGATGAACCAGCATGTGGAACAGGTCAGGTGTGATGACCACACAATGTCCTTGCATTGTTACAGATGCTGTCACAGCACCTAGCTTGGCTGAGCACAGTTGTCATACTTGTCTGTCTGGGCAGGACCTGACCGAATAACCACATAGAGAGAGAGAGTTGTACACCTCATGACACTATTTTGAATGTAATGCAGGTGGTGGAGGAGCTGGTGAGTATGGCAGGACCTGGTGAGGCACATGAGCACACTCTGTTGTTGGTGTTTGGAGACCATGGGCAGACCCTAACAGGGGACCATGGGGGTGGTGCCCCAGAGGAGGTCGACTCTGCCTTGCTTGCGCTCAACATGGGTGCCTACCATCAGATAAGGTCAGCCATTGAGTTCAAATCTTCCATGTATGCACCTATGCATGCCAAAATGGGCACAGCCGGCAAATTTGTACTGGGGAGAACACAGAGTGTCAGACAGACTGTCGATTTACTTTGGTTCCGCTTGGAAGTAGTTGTATGCCATTGTAACGACATACAACCAGCTGAAGGGGATGACTGTGCATGCTCAGGGAGTGGCTTGACAAAAAAGCGGTTTGCAGGCATCAGCAGGAAGCCTGCACCACATCAGAGTCTGACACTGAAGGCCAAGCAGAGAAAATGCTTGACAGCAGCATGCCCCAGATAGACTTTGCCCCTTCAGTTGCAGCCCTCATGGGGGTCCCCATCCCCTTTGGCAACATTGGGCAAATATCTGAGGAGCTGTGGAATGTAGCACACAGTGCACATGCCTTCATGAATGCTTCACAAGTCCATGACAGCAGCCTATGCCAGGAGCCATATATACATGCGCTCCAGTCAAACGCAGCCCAGGTGAGCTTGCTGCCTATAGTAAACTGTTGAGGGCTGGCTAGTTTACACAGCAGTGACAGGCTGACTAGTTCAGACAGCTATTGACCATGAGCGCATGTGCCAATGTCCTTGCAATCAAACACACTCTCTGTTCCAGCAGCAGTGTGCGGTGGTGCAGGTGCACACATACCTGAACGCATACGCAGCACATGGGAGGGCTTCTCTCCCCAAGGCACACCTTCACCACCTCAATCAGCTGTACCAGCAAGCTGTGGCATCAAACAACAGTCACAGTAGTGAAGCCAGCAGCAGCAGGTCAAGCAAGGACAGGCGAGCCCACATGTGCTCAAACATCTGTCTTCATAGCCTTGTTGTTCAGCAGCGATGTGATCACTGCTAATTGCAATAAGGTCAGCAGTTGCCATTTGTAGAGTCCACCTTGTTTCTCACATTTTCATTTCAGTCTTAGTCCTTGAGAAGCCAATCTGTATAAGCTGGACTCAGGCTGCATGGATGCCTTGCACCCAGGTATGCAGAGTACCTAGCTGCAGCTGCCCAGCTTGCCCGCGAGCAGTGGACCCAGTTCAACCTGCCGCTCATGCTACTTGGCTTACTCCTCCTCACAGCCTGCCTGCTGCTGCAAGCTTACACCCTCTGGCACAGCCTGCCCAGTGCAAACCACAGCCTCAATCTGTCCTGCCAGCATTGGAGGTGGCTAGTGCCATCTGGGGCGGTCACACTGGTAGTCATGCATGCAGCCGGCCTGTTCTCCACAAGCTTCATACTGAGTGAGGGGCAGATGGTGTGCTTCCTGGTGGCCACCTTTGCTGCGCTGCTGCTGCACTGCACATTGGCCGCCCTCATGCATCAGCCCAGCCTGGGTGTTGCCGTCCATGCGCATGCAGACCATTCATGCTCAGGGCACAGCACTGACAGGCATATTGGGCCAAAGCCAGAACCTGAAGATGCCTCACCGTCTGATGGGGCAAGACAGCAGACACAGCAGGAGTCGGCAGCTGCTCATGTCAGCCAGCCTGTCAGTCTTGGACTATCAGGCAGGCCCCTATCACATGTCAGCTCTGCAAAAGGCGGTAAAGGCAGGGACTGTTCAAATGCTGTTGTGTGTGGGCTAGGGCTGCTGGTGTGCAATGCCTTGTTGGGGTCTATGGGACTTGTGGTGCGCACAGGGCATGATGCCATGCACAAAGCAGCAGCACCACCACCACCTCCACCACCAGACCTTCTGAAGTCACACAGCACCACATTGCACATGGATCTAAGTGTCCAGTTTGCATCCCTACATTGGCTGTCCACCGGTGTGTTTCACACACGTGAGCTTTTGGCACCCATTCTCTGCGTCATGATCTTCCCCTTTTTGCTTTTAGGCAGCGCATCACCAAACCGTACCACTGCATGTAGATCTGCTGCATGTTCTGGTGTGCTTTTGCAAGCACTGGTTGTCAAGCTAGTCTGGTCCGCATACTTTGTATTGGCTTTTTATTGGATGTTGAGTCAGGCACATGTAGTGGACGAGTCTATAGCACGTCAGTTGAAGCATGTTCTTGCCAGCCTGGGCAAAGCCCCAGCATTGAAGACAGCATTAGCTGATGCTATGCCAAGTTTATTGCCCCATTTGCCTGTAGTCAACAGTCTAGTCAGTTTGCCTTTCAGAATGCTCTTGCCCCGCTTGATATTCTTGCTTTCTGGATCTGCTATGCTGGTCTTGCTAGTTGCTGGTGTGTCTGGACAAACCCAGCCAGTGAAGATTTTGAGACCAAAAGCAGGCTTGCAGACAGGTCAGCGCACTTTGCTTGCTGCTTTGGCAGCACCTGTGTTGTTGGTGTCTGGTGTTGAGAAGGGCACAGTCTGTGCCTTGGGCTTGCTGGAGTGTGCATGCGCTCGGGAGCTTTTTCAACTGTTGAACAGCTGCTGGAAGTCAGCATCTAGGGTCAATGCTACTGACGGCAAGCTAGGATCAAGTGCGTCAGAGGGGTGGCTAGGGCTAGCAGAAGGCTGCTTGCTGGCTCTGCTCAGCATGCAGCTCTTTTTCTGCAGTGGTCACTTTTGTGAATTTGCGGGCCTACAATATGCTGCAGGTACAGAAACCATATGCTTGTGACTTTCATGCAAGACACATTGTTCCTGGTTTTGCTTTGCATTGCAGCAGAGGCGATTGATCTTGCTGCAGCCCAAATACCTCTCAGCAAGTGGCTGTGCTAACATCTCTATATTACACTGCAGGCTTTGTAGGCATAGAGGCCTACAACTGGTATGCATCAGGATCCCTGCTGGCACTCAACACCTTTGGGTCACATATGTTGTTGACCGGTGCACAGAGTGGAAGGAGTGCAAACAGCAGTCAGCCACTACGTCAATGCTGTTTAGCGTACTTATTGACTCAGACTTTGAATGCATGGGTAATAACCTGCAGTGTTGCCCTTCAAAGGAGACATCTCATGGTTTGGGCCTTGTTTGCTCCAAGGTTTCTCTTTCAGCTGTGCTTTCTGGCAGTCGTTGACATGTCTATGACACTTTGTGCTGTTTTTGCTGTTGTATAAAGCGTTTTCTGGCAGGACATGTGACAGGACGCTGATCAGCTACTCACTTCTGTAGTAGCTTAGGGGTGGACACGACGCACATTTCATAGCAGGAAGGCCAATTCAACACAACTCGTTCAGTTGGTTTGTGCATGTATAGTAGTGTGAGATAACAGTGGTATTGGTGGTGATAGGTGCTGCATGTTGCATCCAATATGCTGGACACTTCCTTTTGGAACGCTCATGCTTTGTACAGTCATGGTGTGACAGCTGTGTAACTCAGCACCCATGACATGTTGACTGGTTGTGGCTTCTCCCTAGCACAGTTTGGGCTTGACTAATTGAGCTGTTGCATCATAGCATTCCTGATTGACATTTGCAGCCAGGTGACTATTACAACGATCGATTCATGACAGCCTTAGCAAAACCTTACACATTCAAAATGAAATGTCTGGACAACATACACAAGCATAGACAATACACCAACTGACAAGAAGCTGCTGCCTCAGACCGAAAATATACAAAATACCAGTTGCAAAAAATCAGTCAGACAAGGAAGTCAACATTGCCACCCCTCGCATTGTCCAGTGACTGGCAGGCTGGCTAGTTGGCAGCTTCACAAACATAACAAAGTTGGTGGAGTGTCCTGTTGTAGCCAGTACTCCCTTGCGTTCTACTGTCCTGTACAGCGGGCAGCTGTAGTGAGGATACTGTCCCAACTTGTCAACCCTCTTTGGTCGCAGCCACAAACATGGTGCTGGACTGAACAGCACCTGCACATCATGGCCAGACCGTGACTGACTGAGCACTTGACAAGCTAGCTGAAATCCAGATGATCAGTGTTCATGATCTACCGCTGCGGCTCTGTTCTGTGGGAGTGCTAATGACACATCCTCAGCAAAGCAGTGCACGCTGATCGCTGACTGCCAGGCCGCAGATAGCAAGCAGCAACGATGCAACATGCCATGTTGCTGTTTTGTAGGTCATACAAGTGACATGCATGTGGTATACCTTGGGCAGTGACTCAGCAAGCTGC
>JAABUO010006527.1_pt1 | contig 13396 bp, 17 predicted proteins | sample 5559291 | NCBI WGS metagenome assembly JAABUO01 (sample SAMN10711878, study PRJNA513372) | rock metagenome | isolation source: Antarctica rocks | place: Antarctica: Victoria Land, Finger Mt sud | reverse complement strand
CATTCAAGTTGTTTTCACCTTGCGACGACTGTGCAGCAAAGGTGGTTTCAAATTGACCTTGTGCACATCAGGACCTACAACTGTAGATACCTTGCGAACTCTGCTGCTTTTCAATTTCCTTCTGTCAGCAGAAGTCTCAAACAGCATTCTCGGGGCTTGTTGCTGGGGCAGGACCCGTTTTGATTGCAGCTGAATGTATGTTGCATCATCATAGTCATCTGAGTCGTAACTGTGCATGTACTCATCCGGGTCCCAGGTGCCAGCTGCTGCTGAGCTTGAGGAGCTGGCTTCCCTGCTTGAGCTAGATGCTGTCATGTCTCTGTCAGCTCTCTGTGAGACAGTGCACGAGTCAGAGATGGCTGTAAACGTAGACAAGGCTCACATCAAGCTGAATAATTGCAAACCTGCGACTTCTCTCGAAGACACGCAGGACGTTGCTGGCCTTTGTGCCAGCTTCGTTCCGGTCTGTGTATCGCCAGGGATCGTAGAGGCCTTCGGGCATATGCATGGATAATCGGCCTAGGACTGTGAATCGAACACGGCAGAGCACAAACGGTTGTCATGCTGTTGTGTCGTGAAGAGCATCATAGTCAAACCATACACAACTCTACCGTAGTGTTACTGCTAACGGATCAGTGCCTGGAACCGAGGAACGACGCAGTAACAAGCAGCAAGCGCAACTCAAAACTCCAGATGATGCTGGGCATGTGTTGTCGCTGTTCGCGCGCACCCAGCTGAGATGCTGACTGCGTTTGAGCAAAGTGCTCAAGAGCAAAGTGACGGCCGTGAGGAGTCACACGGAGTGCGCGCAACGTGCATCCAGGCGTTACGACCAGGCGTTACGACAATACTCTCTCAACAAGAAGCAGCTAGCACAATGTTGCCGACACAATAATTGATGCTACCAATGCCTTTTCGGTGACAAGCTTCTGGTGAAGGGTATGTGCAGTCGCAGCGCAGGTATGCCGACATGGAACAAACGATGAGCAGAGGGCATGGCGTCTGTGGCCGCTGGCGCCATCGACTATGATACCGGATCAAAGCCGTGGTGAGTCACACCCTTGTTCACTGAGGCTGTCACCCAAATTCCTTGCTACCGTGGATCGTTGCCACGCAACAATCTTACACAGTGATAGGCAGGCAGCGACTGTTGCTGATAGCATGTTTGCTTGTATGAGCATTCAGTTCCCTTATTGGCTTACAAGCGTTTCAAAAGCGATGTTGAGCATGGGTATGCAGAGCCTTTAGCAGCCTGACTTTCATTGAGCTCAACTCGGCTGGCAGATATTCTCACCTGCGGTGAAGCATATCACACTGAGCAGCAGCAACATGGCCGCAGTCACGGCTGGTGGTTGCCAAGCCAGTTCGTTCTCAACTGCAAAAGCTTGCCATGACTTCTTGCTGGACCTGTCGGAGGATGTGACCGTGCCTGACCTGCTGAGTCTTCGGCGTGACCAGCAACTGGAGCATGCCAAGGAATATAACAGCATTCTTGCAGAGCCTCTTGGCTCACGGTTGAGAGCAAGGTCCGCAAACTACCAAGCAGCACTGTTGTGACTCAGCATAGTTTGGCACAGCACGTTCATGTTGCAGCATTGAGTGTGCATGGCTGTTGATAAAGGCAATCCATTGCAGACATGCTATATGCTTCATGACCTGCAACCTGCACCCAAGCTGCTGCCAATATGCTCTGGAGACAGCATCTGCCTCATCCCTATGCAGACAGCTATCATGCAGACCAGCATGTCAAGGTCTGTGCTTTCAGCACTCAGCTGCTCAAGGCACACGTTTCGACATTTTGCAGGGGCAAGTCTGCCAAAGCAGCACAAGGCAGCATTGGCAACAGCATACGGCCTGCCTGGGTGCAGCCTTGCAAGTGTGCCCCACACCCTTGGCGCCCTTTGCAATGGGACCATGTCAATCAGCTCCAGCTAAAGGCCTTTGAGTCAGGTCTGCGTGGAGCTGGAGGAGCCACTGAAGTCTCTGACAGAAGAGTGCCCGAGCAGTGCAGCAGGCTTGCATGGCAGGACCAGCAGCCACAGACAACACAAACAAACAAGTCTGAGGCTGAGGCTGCCCAACAGCCAATAGCAAAGTCACTGCCAAAGCCATTGCCGCATGCTGTTGCCCCTGTTGCTCGTCACTCAAGGCAACGGCAGCATATGCAGCAGGAGCCAATTAGCCATGAGCAAAGGCGTTTGGCAGGTGTCCATGTCCAGTCAGTCTTCCAGCCTGGCAAACCAGCAGCCTGTCTCCCCGGACCCTTGGCTAGCCAGGGTGGGGCCAGACGGGTGCACAGGCCATCAGGTCAGGCAAGCTGTCAGCACACCCCTGCTGTGTACGCCTCACCCGGGCCGATGAGTGCCTCATGCACACCTGGCAGAGCCCCAGCTAGGCAGCACAGTGCAGAAGGGAAGCTCAGTCCTTGCAAAGCAAAAGCAGGAACCAGTTGTCATGGCAACAGCCAGGCAAGGAACCAGCTCAGCCCTTGCAGAGACAGCCCGGCCAAGGCAGGAAATGCTGAGAAGCGTCAAGCCAGGGGTCACACCAATGGCATGGCGCGGAACGACGGATTGTGCAGTGGTGCACAGCATGCCAGTAGGGTGCAGAGTAGTGGCCAAGCTGATGAGCCAAAGCGCAGTGCATCTGCAAGCCCTAGGGTCATGAAGAACTGGATACGCTGGGAAGCGTCTGAGAATGACTATGAGGTCAGTGGCTTGCATGCATACCTATAGCATAGCTTGCTGACTCATTTGCCTTGTTTTGTGCCTGTTTGCACAATGCGGCGCTTGCACACTCATTTATCGGCGTCCATTTTGTTCAAGGCAGCTGCATACAACTTTGCGCATGTTTTCGTCATACGCAAAGAGTTAAAGCCATCATATTCTTAAACCAGTTCAAGCCATTATGTCCTTAGATCCATGCTAAGATGGAAGTACGCTGACCTGTAGGCTGAGTCAGGGCTGTTTTCCAGAAACAAGCAGTCAGCTATGAGCCCTGCAGCACCTTCATGCCCAACCAGGGTCACAGCGCAAGGCAGAACTGGGCAACGTGCAGCATCTCCCAGCCCTAGCCCTGCTGTCAACTTTCAGCAGATGCCAAACAAGAAGCAGACTGTGCTGCCGGGCTCAGGCCACTCACCCCATGTCATGCCAGCACCTGAAGCATGCTTGCCGTCTGACAAACGACCTCTGCAGCCGATGCAGCAACCTGCGCCTGTTCATCAGAGCAATGGTGTGAGGGTAAGCGAGCAGGCTGAGCTTGGCAGGAGGCATGCTGATGCAGGTATGGCTAGCAGGGGCCCTGACATGCGGTATTGCCTGAGCAGCTCACAGCCGGCAGTGTGTGCTGGCCTGTGGGAGGAGCAAACAACAAGGTATGCATCCTGTTTTATGCTGTCCTAGACTTGCGCAACAATAAGAACTGTCAACATCTGTCAACATCTTCCTGGCAGCAGTCTGCTTTTGTCAGGTACAATGTGTTCAGATGCCATCAGGTTGTATGCATTTAGCGGTTTGTATGTAGGTCATGGCTCAGAGAGGCTGGCCTGGCAGTGTTGCCGCCAGATGAGAGGGCAGCACTGATGGACAACCCACTCAGGAATGGCCTCCTTTTGTGTGACCTGGCAGGTCAGCTTACCACCCTTCCACACCCCTACTTGCATGCATTCCGGTGGCACACCGTGTGCTGTGCTCTGGTGATACACAATGTGCTGTACTCGCATCATGTTCTGTCCTCTGGTGATACACAATGTACTGTATTCTGGTGATGCACCATGTCATGTACTCTAGTCAAAGCTTGGAAGCTCTTCTGTGCTCCATGAAGATTTGTGTGACTGCGGGCGCATCTGCGGCATGCTTTGTGTTGGTGGGATACGGTCTGCATGCTGTCCTAATGACGATGAGCAGGAGTCTGTATGGCAGCAGTCTGCTGTGGCATGTGTGCATGGAGACATCTGAAGGTGTGTGTCCAGGCGCATTGGACGGGCGTATTGTTTGGGGCGTGAATCGCAAGCCAAGGACGTTGAGCAGTGCTAGAGGCAACATCATGGCAGCTTTGGGCCACCTGGGCATGCTGACGGCACAGACATGCCCCACAGGACTGCTGCATGAGGTGGAACATGTTCTGCAGGTGCGTCTTGCATAAGCTTCACTTGCCGTAGTCTGTACCCAGCCCTTTCATTTCCTTTCCACACCACACCACCTTGCTGTTGTCCCCCTTTCTGACAGGAAAAGCTCTGTCACATTTGCCACACGTGCCTCATTCACCAACCAGTGTGATTGAGTCAAGATGTGCAGACCAGCATGGCAGCAATGTCGTTGAACATGCTGATGGAACGTGCTCAAGTCACGAGAGCCGATGCCCCCTCATGGGGTAGGGCCGTAGCCCTGGCAGGAATGTAAACTTATGCTGAAATCATCGGGGTATGCCGTGTACAATAGGCCAATCACGACTAAATCAATGGAAGGTGGTCACACCTGCAGCCCCAATGAATATGTGCACAGGAGCAGTCCAAGAGCAGAGTTGACTTTTGTTTGTGAGGTACAACATGCAGGGACGCCAGGCATCCATCTGGGGCTTGTTGAACCATTTGCGCCTGACTCACCCATCATCACCACTGCTCGGCAGACAGCTCATTGGTCAGCAGGCCGTAGACAGGACTCTGACCAGCAGTGCAGAAGCCTGCAAGCCAGACAGATGCTCGGGGGCTGTTGCAGCTGCCACCAATGGCGCCCAGGATGCCCATGGCGTCATCAGTGCTCACATGGTCAGCGTGGGGCCACATGGGTCTATCAGGTGCACATCACCAGTGCACAGAAGCCCTGAGGCACAACAGCATAAGAAGAGGCAGCTGGGCAGTGCCCCTTGTCCCTACCATGATCATGAGACCATCACTGTCAGTCTGGTCCAGGAGTCAGGGCTGTACACCCCCCCTGAGCGCTCTGTCTCACCCCAGCGCTTGCAGAGGGGTCACTCACCAGCAAAGCAAAGGGGTGACAGCGCATGCAGTGGCGGCGGCAGTGACTCATATGTCAGAGTTGTAGCTGTTGGTCCTGCTGTTGCCAAGCATCAGCATAGGTCAGGTCAGTGCTGTGACAAGCAAGATGCCCGGCAGCAGCATGCAGCCACACCACAGCGGTGTCCTGAGCCAGCAGCAGCAGCAGCAGCAGCAGCAGCAGCAGCAGCACCACAAGGCAGCAGAAAGGCTGCATTGACTCAGCTCAGAATTGCCAGGCGCAGACAGCAGCAGCAGCTGACTCCAGCTGATGTGGAGCAGGAAGTTGGTGAGAGGATGTGTGGCAGGAACAAGCAGGGTGCTGGAGCTCACTGGTCAAGCAGGAAAGCGCAGAAGGAGCAGCAGATGGCTTTGAGTGATCTGGGTAAGCCTTGCATGCAGTGAAGAATTTCCGAGTTTGCCAGCTCTGTGCTGTCTGCTGATACATGCGTTCTCTTATTCTTGTTTGACTACTTGGCGGAGGCTGCTGTCAAAAAGGGTCATACGTGTAACATCTGTTGCAGGAAACACCATCAACAAAGGCAACATCAGTATGGAGAGCTGTCTGCACTACTTCAGCAATTCAGTTTGTTCAGCTCATCGTTCCATTTTGTGCTACTTGATACCTGATGAACTGGTGTCAAAACACATATGCTGACAGACCATGACAAAACAGCTGTATTGCATGCAGAGCTGGTGGGGTGGGTGCGCAGTAAAGGGCTCACTGAAGTGTCGCCAGGCATGCTTCTCGAAGAAAGCTTTGCAGATGGCAGATTATTGTGTAGGCTAGTCAGCTTACTGGAAAGGCGGTCACTTCCTGGTGTGGAGTGGCGAGCACCTTCACTGGCAGCTTCACGTCACAATATTGCAAAGGTATTGAAGTTGTACAATCAAAACTGTTTACTGTAGCGAGCCAGCTGGTAGGCAATTTTACTAACATACATGTGTGGTTGCTGAAGTGCTATTTTGTTTGTAGGCCATATCTGAGCTGAAGAAGAGGCCTAGCATGTCACTACAGAACTTGTGGCAGGTGACAGAGGTGGTCAAGGCTGAGCCAGGCTTTGTGCAGGCTCTGCTGAATGATATGGTCACTGCATACAAATAGTCCAAGCTTGATACAAGCTTTATGTCGAGTCAAGGCTTACCATCAAATAAGAGTGAACGGCAAGGCAACTCAAATCTGACTTTCATTTACTAATAATGTTGGTCTAAGACTAAGTCTAAAACAGTCAGTCAATTGCAGTAAGCTGCTCAGATCAGCAGAGATTTGAATTGCATTACGGTCACCATCTTGTAGTGGGTTGAGACACGGCCTTGCGAGCCTTTCTGGCCAGTTCCTCTCGGTTACTCGCCAGCAGACCATCCAAGAAGCAGTCATGAAAGTCTGCAACAGCTTTTTGCAGCGCAGTGTGCTTCCACTGATTCTGCATATTCACATGCAGCTGTAACAACATCGTGACACACTGCCAAGCCAGCACATCAGAAGCAATTTGCAAATGCATCATGATCACCTTGAGCTAACGACTGTCCAGACTCCAATTGATTGCAGCACAGCCCCGCATGGCAGTCCTAAATTGCTAACAGGCCTGAAATGCATGTCATGAGGCCTAGGCCATTTGGCTTTGGAGATAACAGTACTCGTGGTGTGCACCTGAACCTGACCCAATGACCTGCCTGCTCTGCTTACCTGCATGTCTGCTGTTGACTGTTTAACGTCACTCTGGTCAAGGTCAGTCAGCAGCTGTGATACAGTTGGAACTCCATCCACAGGGTCAAAATTCTCTGCATTTTCAGGATCAATAGGCACACACACCTGAATGCAAAGAATGCTTATCAACGCATAGTCTGTAAGTTACCGTGACTGCATAAAAATTTGCAACGCTTTTAGCTGAACATCGTTTACTCCAGACTCTGTGCCTGCAACTCTGTGACAGGGTGTGCCATCAGTAAATTGTACATCACAAGATATCTGCCAACAACAGCACACCTTGCCAGTTTTGGGGTGGACGCAGAACGGTGCCTTCAGCAAGTGATTCATCTTCTTGGACACCTCTATATCCAGGCGTGGGTATGCACAGGCAAATACAATGTCCTTCTTGGCTTTGCTCTCGGCTGCTTGCAACTGGGCCTTGCTGGGCTTGTCTTTGTTTGGAAGCTGCATAGCATTGGCAGCTGTGCAAGGGACATAACATTGCAGCCAAAAAGTCTGTGTCTGAGCAGATGGGCTTCAGACACGTTTACAGCTTGCTGAAGATGGTAAGCGGGTCTGTGTAATGCCGTAAACTCAACACACGCAGCTGATGCCTATGCACAGGCATATGACTAAAGGCTTGCGAGCAACGCTGATGCAGCATCTGCAATGTACGCCGTGCATTCCAGTGCTGGGAGGCATATGCAGGTTGTCAGGCATCCTGGCCTGCCAGCCCCAAAAGCCATACCCGTGACATTGAAGCTAGTTCATGCACCAGCTCATTCCAGCGAGCCACATTCAGGTCATCTGAGTCGTTTGAGGCGCGTCCCTTGCCATTGTTGGACCAGGCACGGCCCAGCTTGTCCCTCACATCAGGGTCAGGGATGTGCGCAAGGGCTGCCGTCCAGTGCTCTGAGCTTTCAAACAGCTGCTGCTGAGGAAGGATGACCTGCAGCCAGGAACCTTGCTTTCCCACACACACACACCTACGAACACTTCATGCTGTAGGCCTTCTGGGGACCAGCATCCCTATCTGGTACAGTGTCAGAGTGGTGTTGATTTCTCACGCTGACTCCCCACCAGCTAATGAACCAGCCGGCATGTGCCTGCCGGCATACTGTTGTGCCTTGTGCAAGAAGTTTGCAAACATTAGAGATGTCTGATGTTACCTCAGTCCAGACGTCTTCCAAACACTGGTAAGCAGCATCAAGGAAAGGGTGGTCTTTGGATGCAGCAGAGGTAGTCAGGCGAGATATGCCCTTTTCTTGGCCTTTGTGGACTGACAGGAAGGATGCAACTGCTGACCTGGCCTCATCAGACATTTTCCTGGCCCTACATCGATGACACATGTCTTTAAGAAGGCATGAGCACCGAAGTCATCAGCAAGCGCAACAAAGTGCCCCTTTCGGGATTTGCAAAACAAGGTTTTCAACTGGTCCAGCGACTTGCAACACGCATGTGCAAGTTATCATCATCATGGATTGCTTCAGTTGCCAGATGAAGTCTGACCTGGGATCACAAACCCATGCATGCACTCCTCGCCTGCCAGAGAAGACCCACAGAATGTGCTTGAAGCCAAAGTCTTGTCTCAACCCCACATCCAAGATCTGTACAAACATGGGCCAAGTAAGCATGCTGCAGAACAGTACAGTTATTGCGGTTATTACTTGAAGCTGATGTGTGAGCCACAGGACTCATGCGGGTGCTTCTCTGACAAACATAGCTAGCTGCCCTGACACGCTGCCAGGCAGAGTTGCTGTCAGCATGCAGACAAGTCATGCTGGGCGTGTGAGAGCAGGGTTTGCGACCTTGATGGCTACAGCCATGAGAGGCCAGCAATTGTTGCAGATGTGGGCCCCTTTGCCACAGGTGCGCACATCATCATAATCTGTCAGATCAATATCAAAGACCAGCTCCCTCTCCACGGGCATAAACTTTCTGTTGCCTTCCAGCCCTGGGGAAACCAGACAGATCAGTGTCTTTCATGTACTTGATTGCCAAGAGAAACTGAATCAGACAGGATGGATACCTGCGTACGCATTTCTATGTTTGGGGTCCACATTGTACACCGGCCCAATGTCGATCTTAGCTGGCAGTTTGTTGTTAATGGCTGCTCTGAGTTCCTCACCATCCTGCAAGTACAGCTGAAATGGTATTGAGCATTTATATGCGGGCAGCATGATTGTCATGGCACAGAGTGTGAATGAAGCCGTGTGAGTGGAGGCAGAGAGACCTGCCTTGAAGGACTGATATCTCACAAAAATGTCTCCATCAAGCGTGAAGCAGAACTCGCGCTTGTGGAAGTAGGCCAGGTCTGCCTGAGGATGCTTGCTGTCTGCAAACAAAGATCCAGCTTGTATGCAAGCTGTAGCAGAATCAGTCCCAGATTAACAATCTGCGCTGCATACGGCAGTTCTTACCATTGCCATACGCAAGCCATTTGAACATGTCTTGATGAGGAAACAATCTGCCTGCAACAGAAAGGAATTGTAGTCGCGTTAATGGGTGGTACCAGATTTACCACGGCTGCACACGTATGTGCTCACATACCATAATACATTTTCATCAGCTGTTGTACGCTCCATGAACTGTAATCTGAAGCGTTTCCAGCTACAGCCTTGACCGGTGATGCAGCTGCCTCTGCAGTTGCCAGCCAGTGTTTGACAATTGCTTGCAACGGCTGCCTTGAAGTTGTGACGTCGTAGCACTTTAACCTGGCATTTCAACGTCATGATCATCTTGATCAGGTGCTTTGTCTATGTTCTCGATCTTTTGCCGTTTATTGCCTGTACAAGCTGTCCAGGTCTGGAAATATCATTCAGGATTCCCGAGCGCTGACGAAAGCAATCTTGGCATACCCGTCGCATCTGAGGCCATTCTTGAGCCACGGCCGCGCAGTCGAAATTGCTATGAGCCTAGAGAAAGCAGTGATCACTGAAGAAGTCTCTGAGCTGGACGACCGGCCGCGGACCCAGCAAGCATGCAAGCCAATGTTCCATTCAGCCCTATGAAGTGTGGTCGGCCCTCTTTCGACTTGTTCGAAGCGTGTCTGGCCTAAACTAGGCAACTGCGCGGGATGATCTATTGCACAACATAGAGACACAAACTAAAGAATGCCATCCCGGAAGAAGATGACTAATAGTGACCTATCTCCGACACTTTGACCATTGTCGTGTGCTCAGCGTGATCGCGCTACCTTGAGCGAGCGGGAAGCAGACCCATCTAGACATCTACAGCAGAGCCACGCAGCATACCAAGCAGAGACAGCGTAAACTGTCACGCAAAGCTGTCGCGTAGCCGTTGCACTCGCTGCGTCGCGCCTATAACTTACGCTACATATCAACGGAAGTCACAATCTGGTCTGGGTCCCCGGGTCATACCAGACGTCCATTTATTGATCAACTGGGCCCTTGCCGTCCTTCTTCCCCTTGCTGTCACCTGTATCAGCTGGGGCAAAGTAGCCTGAAGACATGCTCTTGTGGCAGAGCCCAGATGCAGACGCATTCAAGCACGCCCATTTGGGCATCGTCTGTCAAGCCATGTTGCGGAAGGGCTGCAGGCAATCGCAGGGCTGTCTTTCCTGCACTTTGCAGCAGCACTCACAGACCAGCAGAGAAATCTGTACCAGATCATAGTGCTTGCTCCTACACTCGTCAGGAGAACCACACAGACAGCAGACACGCTGGACACATCTTGTGTTTTAACAGAGCCAGGAATGGCAAAGATGCCAGTCCTGCAGCACATGCTGCATCAAGCAGTCAAGACACTGCCCCGCCCTTGGAGGCACCGCTGACAGATCACCTGCCCTTCAGTCTTCATCAGCTGCATGCCTTCAAGACTGTTGTTGCAACTGGCAGCAAGCAGCAGACAGCTGACATCCTTGGTGTCACTGGGACCAATGTGAGCTTGATGCTAAACAAACTGGAGAAGGAATTTGATGAGCAGCTGCTGATAAGAAGCAAGGGCGCACCAGTCCAGCTGACACCTGCCGGCCAGCTGCTTCTGCGCTACACTGAGCGCATGCTGTCCCTGTGCAATGACGCTCTATCAGCTGCCAAAGATGTCCAAGACATCAAGACCGGTACAATGACTATTGGCGCTAGCCAGACCACCGGTGTTTACCTCATGCCTCAGCTTATAGGTGAGAACATTGCTTGCACTGCTTGTCTTGCTGCTCATCTGATCAAGTCTGTGCCCTCTCAACTCTCAACTCAAGTGACCCATCTGCATGTATATCATGGTCGTACCACGTCAGGCATTTGCTTGATTTGATGATGCTGGTATGGGTATGCTGACCCAAGTATGTTGGGACTCTTGGCAGATCTCATATTGACCAGCATGCTGTCTATGCAGAGAAATTCAGGCGGGACCACTCCCAGGTTGGCGTACACTTAGTGGTGGAGAACACCCGGCGCTGCTGTCAAGCAGTCTCACGTGGCGAGCTTGACTTTGCAGTGGTTGGTGGCAAGATACCTACTGATCTGCAGCATCTCCTCCTGGTAAGCACTGCACAGCACTGCCCTCACTACTGGCTTCTAGCGGCGCCATATGCTTGATCAGTCATCAACATACCACCAAAGATGATGCAGCTCCTGCATTGCAACAAGTCAGTCTGTGCCATGTCCAAGGCACATTCATGGTAGCTATTGCCGTGGAAAGAACACATCAGTTTGGCGCATACTCATACATGGAAGCTCAAAGCACACAGGCCTGGGATTGTCTGCTGGCATGTGACGCTGCATGCATGTGATGTGCCCGTAACCACCAGAGACATAGAGAGAACATTCTAGCTGCCCAACGCAGGTGACACCATATCAGGAAGATGAGGTCGTGCTGGTATGCTCCAAGGACCACCCACTATGCGGCCACCAATATGTGACCAAGGAACAGCTGAGGGAGCTCAAGTATGTGTCGCTGTTTCAGAGCTCCACTGTGAGGGCCATCAAAAATACCCTCACTGAGCATCACATCCAATGGCAAGCCTTACAAGTTGTCCTGGTGAGCACCCTGTCTAGTCACACCATAGCATTGTCACTATCCAGGACCATCATAGCTTTGGCATTTAATGAGTTGTCCACTGATCCTGACCCAACACCAGGACAGCTAAACAAACTATTGTGGTAGCAGTTTGGCTGAAGAGCTGTGATGTTCCAAATCTTATATCCTGTATATGTGTGTCCCAACAGTAAGCTGGTCGCCATGGTAGCTGCATGATGAGATGCTGTACTTGCATAGGAGGTGAATTCAGTTGAAGCCATCAAGAGTGCAGTTGCTTGCAACCTGGGAGTGGCCTTCGTCTCCAAGCTGGCAATTGAGCGAGAGGTGAAGGCAGGCCAACTGCATGCCATGGAAGTGGAGGGTATCCCCTTGACCCGCAGCCTACGCTGTGTGGCGGACCCAGCCCGGTACCAGTCTCGTGCCGTGCGAGCCTTCATCAATATCATGTTTGACCCGTCTGCCTATCTCCCTGAGCAAGCACCAACTCCACTCGAGGCAGAGGTGAGCTCTTTGCCAAAGAAGTATGCTTGTCACATTCTGCATCTGTGAATGCTGCAATGCGAGGATTGAAACATGCCAGCTGTCTCATACATCTAAGCAATGCAAGATATGGCTGCCATGTGCAAACAGCACCATGGAAGATGTCAGCAAGCAGGTTTGGTATGCGTGCAAAGCAACCTGTTGAGCCAGTGTTGTTTTGCTTGGTGTTTAGTGATCAATATCTTGTCAATGTCTCATAAACGCACATTTGTGTAGGAAATTGGGTGTTGTAGCGGGAAGAAGGTACACACTGTGGAGCGGTATCCTGGGCTGGGGGGCAGGGGCCCCCTCCCCAGTGACTTGTCCCATCAGAAGTGGGGCATGCAGCCAAGAGGCCAGAATGAAAATGGTAAGACATCACACAGTTAGCAACAGGAAAACTCAGCAGGCTGTATGTAGCGCTTACTGGCAGCTCTCAAGATGTGCTGGCATGTCAGGCTGCTAGTTGTAGGCCTGCAAGGCTGCATGCAGCTTTGGATAATGCCAGTCGAGGCATGCTTAGCATTGGCACATATTCAGTCCTGCAATCCTACACTTTCATGAAGTCCTGCATGTTGCATTTCTTATTGCATTGATCTGTAGTTACTTTGGGCCATCATTGGGGCCCAATAAGGAATACATCCCTCTCTGTTCACAGGTGAGCCCTGATCATTGTTGTGTTTGCGTGCAGGCCATCACACCAACGGGAGCAGCATCCACAAGCAGCAGATGCAGGCAGGGCAACAAGCTGTGGCAGCATCAGTCATAGTGGCCCCTGAGGTGAAGGTGCCCTTCTCGCTGGCCCAGGTGGCGGTCTTCCTGGCAGTGGCGCGCACTGGCAGCCCCACATCCGCCAGCCTGGCCTGCTGCATCTCTCAGCCTGCTGTCAGCAAGTCTCTCAGTGGCCTGGAGCAGGTGAACACCCTATCTTCTGTTCTCACTGCTGATTCACCTGACTCACATCATGGCCAGGTTTTGGAGCCTGTGAGACTCTGCATGTACTCTCGTGATGAAATAGGCCAGACAGCTCGCCCCAAAACAGCACACCGACCTGAAGCGTTGATTGTGGCAGGCTTTAGGAGGGCGGCTGGTCTTCAAGACGCTGCGGTCAGGGCCAGCCCTGCTGACAGAGGCAGGGCAGGCAGTACTGCCCTACTGCCAGCAGCTGGTGGAGGTGGCAGGGGAGGCCTGCA
>JAABUO010006526.1_pt1 | contig 13399 bp, 9 predicted proteins | sample 5559291 | NCBI WGS metagenome assembly JAABUO01 (sample SAMN10711878, study PRJNA513372) | rock metagenome | isolation source: Antarctica rocks | place: Antarctica: Victoria Land, Finger Mt sud | reverse complement strand
CAGCGATTGGTGTGGCGCGGCTGCACGGAGCAACCAACATCGCCGCCGCCTGTCGTCGCTACGCCGCACAACCCGCGCTCGCTCTTGCCGCCATCGGCCTTACCCTCGACTTTGAATAAGCCCTGGGCAACCGCGACGTGGCAACGGCACTGCTGACCGCCGTTAGCCGCCGTCTGCGCTCTCGGAGCGCCACCCTCGAGGCGATCGAGAAAGCGCTCGCCAGGGTGTCGATTCTCCAGGGATTGAGCGGGGCGGAACTCCGACGGATCGCCGACCGGGTCGAGATCCGCGACTACCCGGAGAACACCACGATTGTCTCGCGAGACGATCCCGGCCGGACGCTCTATATCATCCTCCAGGGTGGCGTCCGCGTGGTACGGCACGGGGAGGCGAGCACGGGTGCCACCCCGCTGGCCGCGTTCGGGCCGGGGGAGTTTTTCGGGGAGATGACGCTCCTGGAGAATGCCCCGCGCTCCGCCGACGTCCTCGCCACGATACCGACGACCTGCGCGCTCCTCAGTTGGGAAGTCTTCCGCGAGGATCTGCTCGGCAACCGCGACGTGGCGACCGCCCTGCTGGCCACCCTCAGCCGCCGCCTTCGCGCGTTCACCGAGTTACTTCAGCGGCCGCAGGTGGAGACGAAAGCGTCCCCCAAAGAACGCGAGCGGCGCATCCTCGAGGAGGGCGAGACCGGGATGGTCGGCGATATCCGCTCCGCTCTGGTCATCAAGGAGCACAATCACTTCACGCTCTTCGATCCGGAAGGGAACATCCCGATCGGCAATAGCGTCGGGCTCGGCCTCTATCTCGGTGATACCCGCCACCTGTCGGGCTACGAAGTCAGCCTCGGCAAGGTGCAGCCGGTCATGCTCGTCAGCACCGCCCAACTCGGCTACGCCGCGGAGGAACAGCTCACCAACCGCGACCTGACGGTCCGGCGCAAGACGGTCCGTAAGGAGACGCTGCTCGTCAGCCGCGAGCGGCTGGCGCATGACGCCGGCTTCTACGAAGAGATCACCGTGCAGAACTTCAATACGTTTCCGGTCGAGATCGAGGCACATGTCCGCTTCGTCTCCGACTTCGCCGATATCTTCGAGGTGCGCGGCGTCGGGCGCACGCAGCGCGGCGTGCATCGCCCCCCGGTCGTCTCAGGGGACACGGTCACCCTCGTGTACGATGGGCTCGATGACCGACACTACGAGACCGCGTTGACCTTCGATCCGCTGCCAACGCGATTGACCGCCTCGACGATGACCTATCGCGCGCGAGTGGGCGCCCTGAGCCGATCGGTCGTGCGCGTGCGGATCACTGCGCGCGTGACGACGGATCATACAGAAGCGGCCGGCAGGAGTCCCGATGCGACGCCCCGCGCAGGCGCGCAGATCGCGCGCGCGAAGGAGTCCTACACCGAGTGGCTCGCCGAGGCCACCCAGGTGACCACCGACAACCGCCTCTTCGACACCGCGATCAGTCGCTCACTGGGCGATCTGCGCCTGCTCGTCAACCAGCTCGGCGATCGGTGGTATTTCGCCGCCGGCATCCCGTGGTTTGCCACCCTCTTTGGCCGCGACAGTCTGATCACCGGGCTCCAGACGCTCGCCTGGAATCCCGCACTGGCCGCCGGTATCCTCCGGCTCCTCGCCGAACACCAGGGGACCAAGGAGGATGAGTGGCGCGACGAAGAGCCGGGCAAGATCTTGCACGAACTGCGGACCGGCGAATTGGCCCTCACCAATCGCATCCCGCACACGCCGTACTACGGCTCGATCGACGCGACACCGCTCTTTATCCTCCTCGCCGCCACGTATTACGAGTGGACGGGCGATGCGGCGCTGATTCGCGACTTATTACCGAACATCCTTGCTGCCCTCGATTGGTGCCGCGTCTATGGCGATCGGGACGGTGACGGCTATGTCGAGTATGCGCGGCGGTCGAGCAAGGGACTCGCGAATCAGGGGTGGAAGGACTCGGGCGAGGGCATCATGTTCCGCGATGGACGCCTGCCGAACCCGCCGATTGCCCTGGTCGAGGTGCAGGGTTACGTCTACGCGGCCTATCGCGGCATCGCCGGGGTGCTCCGCGCGCTCGGCGGGGATCACGGCGAACGGGCGCGTGATCTCGACGAGCGCGCGGCGGCCCTGAAAGAACGCTTCAACCAAGACTTCTGGATGCCTGAGGCGAACTATTACGCGCTCGGGCTCGATGGCAAGAAGCGGCAGGTCGACGCGATCACCTCCAATCCCGGCCAGGCGCTCTGGACCGGCATCATCGCCGAGGAACGGGTGGGGGCGGTGATCCAGCGTCTGCTCGACGATCACCTCTTCTCCGGGTGGGGAATTCGCACCCTCGCCCGCGATAACGACGCCTACAATCCGCTCGGCTATCACCTCGGCACCGTCTGGCCGCACGATAACTCGCTGATTGCCGCGGGGATGCAGCGCTATGGCTTCGGTGCCGCAGCCAACCAGGTCCTCACCGCCCTGTACGAGGCGGCATTGCAGTTCCCCTACTACCGGTTACCGGAGCTGTTTTGCGGCATCGCGCGCACCGCATACGGTGTGCCGATCGGTTACCCGGTCGCCTGCTCTCCCCAGGCCTGGGCCGCTGCCTCGCTCCCGTTCATGCTGAGCGAGACGTTAGGGCTCCATCCGTCCGACGGGGGGCGTGTCCTCTCCATCCAAAGCCCGGTGTTACCGTCTTGGCTCGGCCACGTGCAGGTGCGAGGCCTGCGCGTGCGCGATGCCTGCCTGGATGTGACCTTTACTCAATCTGGTGTACCGGGTCAGGCCGCGCATGTGACGATCGAAACGCGCGGGGACGATGCAGCGCTAGACGTGCGGATCACGGATGCGTGAGAGAGCGCTCGGCCGCGCTCGGTGCGACCGCACGGCATGTGGCGGTGCCAGCGGCGAGCGGAAGGAGGAACCAAGATGAAGATCGCGATGGCCGCCCCGCTCGTCGAGGCGGTGCCCCCCCTCCTCTATGGCGGCACAGAGCGGGTCGTCTCCACGCTCACCGAGGAGTTGGTGCGTCGTGGCCACGACGTTACTCTCTTCGCCAGCGGCGACTCCCGCACCGCCGCCCACCTCGTCCCCTGCGCGGAACGGGCGCTGCGCCTCGAGCATGCCCTCAAGGACGCCGTCGCCTCCACCCTGATCGAGCTCGACATGGTCTACGAGCACGCCAATGCGTTCGATATCATCCACAACCACTGCGACTACCTCGCCTTCCCCTTCGCCCGCCGCAGCGCCACCCCGACGGTGACGACGATGCATGGCCGACTCGACCTCGCCGAGGTGCGCCGCCTCAACGCGCGCTTCCCCGAGCAGCGCCTCGTCTCAATCAGCGACGCCCAGCGGGAGGCATTGCTCGACGCCAACTGGCTGGCCACCGTCTACAACGGTATTGACCTCACCAACTACCACTTCCACCCTGAGGCGGGGGATTACCTCGTCTTCCTCGGCCGTATCAGCCCGGAGAAGCGGCCGGATCGGGCGATCGAGATTGCCCGCGACGTTGGGTTGCGGCTGGTGATCGCGGCGAAGGTGGACCCGGCGGACCGGGATTACTACGAGCACGCCTTCCTGCCGATGCTGGACGACAACCCGCTCTTGGAGTTCATCGGCGAAGTGAATGAACAGGAAAAGGACACGTTGTTGGGAATGGCGTATGCCTACCTCTTCCCGATCGACTGGCCGGAGCCGTTCGGGCTGACGATGGTTGAGGCGATGGCGACCGGGACGCCGGTGATCGCGTACCAGGCGGGGTCGGTGCCCGAGGTGGTGGTGGACGGGGAGACGGGATTCGTGTGCGAGACGTTCGGGGCGATGCTGGAGGCAGTGCCGCGGATCGGGGAGATTGATCGGCGGGCGTGCCGGGCGCACGTCGAGCGGCATTTCTCGGCGGCGGCGATGGCGGACGGCTACGAGCGGGTCTATCAGGTGCTTACCGACCGTGAAGCATCGCACTACGTACAAACGCCATGAGCGCCTTGCCGGGAATTTCGCCCCGCCGATGCGCGACCGCGCTCGTCTTCATCCTCATCACGGACGCCCCGCCCTGCCGACCGTGACGGGTGCGACCCGCCAGATCGCCGCGCTGTATTGGCGGATTGCCCGGTCGGATGAGAAGAAGCCGCAGCGCGCGCTGTTGAGGATCGACATCCGCGTCCACCCGTCGCCGTCTGCGTAGGCGCGCTCCACCGCATCCTGGCGCTCGACGTACGACCGGAAGTCCGCGCAGACCATGTACGGGTCATCGTAGAGCAGCGCATCAACAAGCGGCGCGAATAGCTCCCGATCACCATCCGCGAACTCGCCCGCAGCCACGGCGTCGATTGCTTGCCGCAGCTCCGCGTCGGCATTGTAGTACTGCATCGGGCTGTACCCCGCCGCCTTCCGCGCCTCCGCCTCCTCGGCCGTCACCCCAAACAGAAAGAAGTTCTCCGCGCCCACGCGCTCGCGGATCTCGATATTCGCCCCGTCGAGCGTGCCGATTGTCAGCGCGCCGTTCAGCGCGAACTTCATGTTGCCCGTGCCCGATGCCTCCTTGCCCGCCAGCGAGATCTGCTCCGACAGGTCGGCCGCCGGGTAGATCCGCTCGGCGAGCGAGACGTTGAAGTTCGGCAGGAAGACGACCGCCAGCCGCCCGCGGACGTCGGGGTCGGCATTGACGACGGCGGCGATCGCATTGACGAACTTGATGATGAGCTTCGCCATCCGATATCCCGGTGCCGCCTTCGCCCCGAAGATCACCGTGCGCGGCAGCAGTTCGGTACCCGGGTCCTCCTTGATGCGCCGGTAGAGCGCGATGATATGGAGCGCCTTGAGGAGTTGCCGCTTGTACTCATGGAGGCGCTTGACCATCATATCGAAGAGCGAGGACGCGTCCACAGCAATACCGGTCTGCGCGCCGATGTGCGCCGCGAGGTCCTCCTTGTTGCGTCGCTTCACCGCGCGCCATGCAGCGCGGAAGTCCGGATCGTCCACCGCTCCCTCCAGGCGCCGCAACCGATCGAGATCCCGCAGCCATCCATCCCCGATCCGCCCCGTGATCAGCGCTGCGAGCCGCGGGTTCGCCAGCGCGACGAAGCGGCGCGGGGTCACGGCGTTGGTCACGGTGGTGAACTTCTCCGGCCACAGGGCGGCGAAATCGACCAGCGTGTTTTCCTTGAGAAGCTGCGAGTGCAGCCCCGCCACACCGTTCACGGCATAGCTCCCCACGCACGCGAGGTGGGCCATGCGCACGTGCCACTCGCCCTCTCCGGCCACGATTGCCATGCGGGCGATGCGCGCCTCGTCCCCCGGGAATCGTGCGTGGATCTCGTCCAGGAAGCGGCGGTTGAGCTCGTAGATGATCTCCAGGTGCCGCGGCAACAGGCCACCCAGCAGACCGACGGGCCACGTCTCCAGCGCCTCGGGCATCAGCGTGTGGACCGTGTAGGCGAACGTCCGCCGCGTGATCTCCCATGCCTGCTCCCACTCCAGCCCGTGCTCGTCCACCAGGAGCCGCATCAACTCGACGATGCCGATGCTCGGGTGCGTGTCATTGAGCTGGATCGCCACCCGCTCAGGCAGGTGCTCCCAGCCGTCGTCCTCGGGATGCAGGTCGCGCAGGATGTCCGCGAGGGAGCACGCCACGAAGAAGTACTGTTGTTCGAGCCGCAGCCGCTTGCCCTGGGGCGTCGTGTCGTCCGGGTAGAGCACGCGGGTGATGTTCTCCGAGGCCTCGCGCTGCGCCGACGCGCGCGCGTAGTCGCCGGCATTGAACGACGACAGGTCGAGCGGCTGGGCGGCGCGGGCGCTCCACAGCCGTAGCGCGTTGACGGTCCCGCTGCGGTAACCCGGGATGAGGAGGTCATACGGGATGCCGATCACGCTCCGATCGGCGATCCAGGACGTATGGATGCGCCCCCGTTCGTCGGTACGCCGCTCCGTTCGCCCACCGAAGCGAATCTCCACCGCGCGGTCGGGATCGGGGAACTCCCATGGGTCGCCCCAGCGCAGCCAGTCGTCGGGCTGCTCGACCTGCCAGCCGTCCTGGAAGCTCTGGCGGAAGATGCCGTACTCGTAGCGGATCCCGTAGCCGATCGCGGGGATGCGCAGCGTGGCGAGCGAGTCGAGGAAACAGGCGGCGAGGCGCCCCAAGCCGCCGTTGCCCAGCCCCGGCTCGCTCTCGAGTGCGGCGAGTGTGGCGAGGTCGAGGCCGAGCTCGGCGAGCGCCCGCCGGGCGACCTCGGTAACGCCCAGACTAAGCAGGTTGTTGCCGAGCTGGCGCCCGAGCAGATACTCCGCCGAGAGGTAACAGACGCTCTTGGTGTCCGCGGCGGCATGGGCACGCGCGGTGGCAAGTCGCCGCTCGACGAGCCGTTCGCGTACCGTGTAGGCCAGGGCGAGGTAGCAATCGTTTGGGGTCGCGCGGGAGAGGTCCTTGCCCTGGAGGGTGGCGAGATTGCGGAGAAAGACACGCTGGAAGGAGATAACCGCCCGGACGGTCGGGAGCGGGGCATCGGCAGGTGTATTCACGGTCAATTCACTCCCCCGTAGGAACCGGACAGATCGATCAGGGTTGCACACAGCGTACCAAGGATCCGGCAAGGGCACGTCGGGAACGAGGAGCGGTCGTTGGACGAAAAGGAATTTAAGTACGCTAAGAGGACACCGGCGGCTCACGCGCCGCAATTCGCCTTCCACTGCGCGCTTCGTTGGTCCTCCTTGTCCTCGCCCGTCACATCGATGCGTGATCAGGGTCTCAGCACGCCTCTGGTCGCGTCAGTCAGTGACCACGCGTGCCAGCGAGTGTGTGCCTCACCCGATCGTCGCCAATCGCTCTGATCCCGCCGCAGCCAAATATGGCACCCGACGCTGACGGTGGCCTCTTCGGGAGCATAACGTGAGGACGTGCGGCGATGCACCGTCAATGATGCCGCGCGTGCAGAACAGATTCAGTCCATGGCGCATGACGGGATCGATACAGGAGAAGAAGCATGCAACAACGTCACACACCTCCCGAGCAGCAACCGGAGGGCGATGATCAGGATCTGCTCACGCCCGACCTGCCCAAGGAAATGAAGCCGATCCAGACCAAGCCTCGTCAGGTGGGGGTACATCCCAGGCTGACAGCGGGTATGAAGCGGCACCCTCGGGCAAGGATCAATCACCCCGGCCCGGCGCGCTCAACGCCTTAGATTGCCCCTGAGCGCGTCGTTTCCGCCCGTCGTGGCGGACTGAGTACACATTGGACACTCCCCATGGCACACCGTACCGGACACTTCGGACACTCCCCATGGCACAGCGTGCCGGGGGCAACAAAGAAGACATCTCGACGCACACGCGGCGCGAACGCCTGCACGACCGCATCACCGGCGTCCGTCGAGCGACCGATCCGCGCCGTCTTTTTTGCGTTCCATCTTCGTGGAACACCGTTCCGTCCGGCGCGACAATCACTGCGGTAGCAGACGATGCGACCGGCACGATGGCCGCGCCGGTCGCGCTTGTGTTTACTTCCGCAGGTCGGCCTGGGTCGCACGATCATAAATGATGCCGTACTCCGGCTTCGCGTCGAGGACCTTTGCGACCGCTTGGTCGCGGGTCAGCGTCTCCGGCGACCGCGCGCGGAGCGCGTCGGCCTCACTGAACAGACGGGACATCACGACATCCCGGACGCGCTTCGGCCCGGTACTGCCCGCAGGCTGCACGGGCGGCTGCCGCGCCTCGACCGTTGCCGCCTCAGAAAAGCGCTGATAGAGATCGGGGTCATTTTCAATGACCCGCACAGCCGCCGCTTCCTTCGTGATGCCAGGCTGCTCCGACTGAATCTTCACGGGGTCGATTGGCGAAAGGGAAAATATTGTATGCTAAGGCCTGCAACGCCAATGGACCTAACGGACGACACGCGGTGACAATGTCCAGTTGGGGTATAGTTAGCGTCTCGCTGTTCTACTCCCAGTAAACGAACCTTTTCGCTCGGGATAGGTAGGGCCTTGCGGCCTTTCCCCCCCTCACAACCGTGCGTGCGACATTCACCGCACACGGCTGAAGCAAGGTATGACAAACGACTGGTAGTCTCGGACGCTCCCTCGCCGTTCCCTCCTTCTTCCCCACCATCGTGCCGCGCAAGGGTGCTGAGGGATCGCCCACTGGCCCGTTGCACAGCGATGAGGCGTTGCCGACACGAGGGTGAATCTTTCCACGCCCCCGCGTTCGCTTCGGTACCGACTGAGGTTCCCGGCTCCGGTTACTGCGTCTCCGCCGTATCTACCTTTCACCAGGACGAACATCTTCTCCACGTTCGTTGCCTTCCTCACCTGATCCACGTCAGCCCCCTTTCGGGGAGGATACGACCGGACGAGTGGCCCATTCCTTATCCGCCCGGTTATGGATTCCCGTTGCCTTTCGGCGGGCGGCTTTCGCTTCTTGGATCATCGTTTCCCACTGCGGCATTCCGCTCTCCTTACGGTCGGCCTACAGTGTGCCTGACCACACCGACCGCAATGGGGTTTCCACGTTCCGCTTCCATGAGCGACGACCGGGGTGGGTGTCCTCTCTACTCCGGGGTCGTGATGCCCGTGATCCATCCTTGTCTGATGATGTATCCACTCGTACCCCCTCAATGATGAGGGTGTCCATTTGACCCGTTCCGCCGTCTTTGTCAGCCAATATCCGGCGGTCTTCGGTGACGAAGCCTCAATGAGGATTCACTTGCGTTCAGTCGGGTAGGAGCGACCCATCGCGGGGCCACTCCCCCCTCAGAACCGGACGTGCGACTTTCATCGCATCCGGCTCAAGCAAGTCTTCAGGCGGTTCGTCGGGCCTCGTTCTTCTCCGTCAGGCTATGTACTTGTTGGTGGCAGTACAGGTGTACGAGAATCACGTCGTCAAACTGCCGCCCGTGGACGTGGTGTTCATGGATTTCCTCTCCGTTATGGATGCTCTCTCCACAGAGCGGGCAGACATGGTTTTGGATGCGGGCAATCTTCTGTTTACTGGGCGGGAGGTCTTGAGATTTCTCCGCTGCTCTCCTCGCCCAGTAGTCCCTCAGACCGGGGTCATCGGGTGAGAAGGTCCCTCTGACCATGACATGTCGCCGGATTTTGAACCACGCAAACCGCAGCAGGTAATGCCCGGAGTGTTTGTCACCAAACACCCAGTGGTCTTTCCTGTGCGGGTTCATCCGGCCCCAGTACCGTTGTTTCCGCCAGTACCAAGACTTGTTCGGGTGGGAAAGTCGGACGAAGTTTTTCTCTTTTCGGAACATCCAATGGTCAAGGTCTTTGAAGGCCCGACTGGCCACACCGGATCGGTGGTACATCGCCCATCCCCGGATGATGGGGTTGAGTGCGACGGTGGCTGCTTTGGCATTACTGCCTTGCAGCCCTTTCCACTTGTCCCGGAGTTTCGACTGAATGACCCTCACCGAGTCATTGCTTGGCTTGATGAGCAGCTTGTACCCAGTGCGAGCAGTTTTGACCGGGTAGTGTCGGACGTTGAATCCGAGGAAGTCAAATCCTTCAGTCAGGTGGACAATGCGCGTCTTTTCCGCAGAGAGGGTCAGACCGCGTATCGCCAACCAGTCTTTCAGGGTTTGCATGACGTTCTCAGCGTCGTTTCTGCTTTCACAGAACACGACGAAGTCATCTGCGTATCGCACCACTGTACGGTTGCCGATGCTGTGTCCTTGGCGATCGAGTGTGACCCCAAGGGCTTGCTCCATCCCGTGCAGTGCAATGTTCGCCAACAGGGGACTAACCACACCTCCAACAATCTGTCAAATCACCGCTTTCGGGGGGCGAGAGTCGCGGTGTGCTCTCTACCCGGAACACGACCTTCACCGCGTCATGATCCACCTCGACCCGCTTGACTAACGTCCGTATCAGTTCGCGACGCGTCGCCCAGTCCGCCGCCGCGAGACCGTCGCACATCTGCGCGGCAAACTCCTCCAACCGTCCGACGATCAGCCGCATCTCGTGCTCCAGGGCGGCCGCGTCTGCCATCTGTCGCGCCTGCTCCTCCAAGTGCACGATGCGCTGTCGCAGACGCGTGATTCGCGGCTCGAACTCGCCTTTCTCGATCAGCCCGTCCGCGTAACTATCGATCAGCCGCGCCACGCCCTGCTGCAGTTTCCGCACCTGCGCTTCAGTCGTCGCACGCTCGTGCATCGGTGCGGGTCGTGCCTCCAACCGGCGGCGATACTCGTCCGCGAGTTGCTGCGGTTGCTCAAGCAACCCGCGCACCTGCTCCCACACGGCGGCGTCGAGCAGATCGGTCCGCACTTGGGTATTCGCGCACACCCGCTCCCCGCCGAAGCGATAGGCATCGGTGCCGACACAGCGATAGTACGCATACGCGCGGGGATGTCCCTTCGCCGCACTCACACTGACCGCCTTACCATAGTAGGCGTAGCCGCACTGTGCACAGGTCACCAGCCCTTGCAAGAGGTAGCGCGCGCCACGCTGCCCTTGGCGGGCGCGCCGCCGATTTTCTTGCAGTTGCTCCTGCACGGCGGCGAACAATGCCGCACTGATCAGGGCGGGCACGGGGATCGTGATCCACTCCTCCGGCGGCACATCCTGTGTTGAGACGGCGCGGCGGGGCTGCAAGCTCCGACCCCGCTGGGCACGGAACCGTGGGTGGAGGGGGGCGACGCGTGTTTTACCGAAGGCAGCCGTGCCGATGTAAGCAGGATTTTTGAGCAGCCCCCAGACCGTTGTCCGATCCCAGACCGTCTTGCCCCCTCGCGTCGGCGTTCCTGCTTCGGTCAGCCGCCGACAGACTGTGCCGATCGTTGCACGCTCCTGCCCCACCCACATGAAGATCTCGCGAACGACCCGCGCTTCTTCGAGGACAATCTCGTAGCGAGCGGAGCCCCCGCCATCTGCCTTCCCGATGTAGCGGTAGCCGTAGGGAGCGGCGGAGAGTACACTGACCGCGCCGCTGTGCGCGGCATGGCGTTTCCCGCGTCGGCTGCGTTCCAAGATCTTGGCGCGCTCGTACTCGGCCACTATCCCCTGCACTTGGAGGAGCAACTCGTCTTCCGGCGTCTCGCCCACTGCCCGGTTGAGGAACACGACCGCAACATCTGCGCGCTGAAACTCATCGAGTAGGAGGGCCTGATAGGCGTATTTGCGGGCGAGCCGATCGGGTGAGTGGACGTAGAGACGGTCGATCCCACCTGCTGCCGCCAGATCACGCAAGCGCTCGAGCGCGGGGCGCACCAAGGTCGCGCCGCTGTAGCCCGCGTCCACAAATTGCAATGCGTCCGGCAGGGGCAGTCCATCCGCCGCCACGCGCACTTGCAAGGCGGCAACTTGGCTGGCAATCGTCTGCGCACCGACTTGCTGCGCGGAGGAGACGCGGGCGTAGATCGCGGCCTGTGGGAGATTCATCGTGCGGTGCCTCCCGTCTGTCGGATACCATCCGCATGCGGGGGATGACGGTTGAAGTGATCCCCACGGATGATGCGATGCCGCAGCGGCAGCACACGTTCATACGCGTCGGCCAAACAGGCGGGCGCAAGCCGACTCGGTTCAAAGACCACGCGGACAGTCAGCATGGGCACTCTCCTCTCCCCTCGCTTCGCCATTAGGGCCTCCTCGCTCCCGCTGCTGGGCGCGTGCGCTGGGCGTGCCTGTTTGCAAGGGTGCGCCCCGGAACCCGTCACCATAGCCGGGCCGCAGGTGCTCGCGCGGGATGGTTATTGCGAACTCTAACAGCATGTTTGCTACATTGTAGGAGAGGTTACCACTCCCCCTTGCGGGGTTCCCGCCTCGGTGTCGTGAAGGACTCCCTTGTCCACGTACCCCGCTTTCAACCATTGCCGGATCAGTTCCCGTCCGGGTACTGCACCGATGGTCTTCAGGAGATGTCCGTGGTCAATGGTGTCAAATGCCCCCGTGATGTCCGCATCGACGACCCATCGTTTTCGCCCGCGCGGGTTTGCGATGGTGAAGATGCGTTCAACGGCATCATGGGTGCTCCGGCCCGGTCGGAATCCGTAGCTGCCGCCCTCAAAGCGCGCCTCCCACTGAGGCTCGAGGGCATTCTTGACGCGTGCTTGGAGGCAGCGGTCAATCACCGTCGGGATGCCGAGCGGGCGGCGTTTCCCGTTGGCTTTCGGAATGTACACCCGCCGTGCAGGTTTGGCCTTCCACGGTTGGTAAGTCATCAAGTGATCGACCAACACGCCTCTGGCAGCGGGGGTCTTCACCACCACTTTGTCTCCTCCTGCCGTGCGCTTGCCGTGGTTCACCTGCGTTACCCGTCGGACACTGACGAGGGTGTTCGAATAGCTCCGCAGCATGAGCCGTTGGAGAGAGCGAACCGTGTTCCGGTCGCCCGCCTGCGTTGCCCGGAAGATACGCTGCCGCAGATTGCGAACCCGCTGATTGGCCTGCCGCCAGTTGACGGCGTTCCAGTCAGTGAGTCTCTCGGTTCCGGTTACAGGCATTGCTGCTTGCATCTACCTTTTCCCTCGATTGGCAATCATTGCCTCGCTCATCCGAGGACTCACCGTCCCACGTCAGCGCCCTTTCGGGTTGGGTATTGCCCTATCCGTTTCCGGCCTTCGCTTCTTGGGGCTCCTGTGCCCGCTGAGGAATTCAGCTTTCCTTACGGTCGGCGTACTGGGTGCTGGGGCAGACGACGCCTCTTTGTCCAGACCTCATCGGGTTTTCCACGTTCCGCTCGTACAAGACGCGACCGGGGAGGGTGCCTTCTTTACGCCGGGGTCATGTGGTGTCCGCGATACCCCGAACGGGAGGGGGCATCCACGTATTGACCCGAAACCACCGTCTTTCTTAGCCAATATCCGGTGACCAAAGATGACGACGCTTCATCGAAGGTTCACTTGCGTTCACCCTTCCGGCCTTTCCCTCGCCTGTGGTTCACCTCTTGGCTTGGCTCCCCCTTGGGCTTTTCCCCCCAGCTTCAGACCCCGCCGTTACCCGCGACGCATGTGGGGGTGGGAGCAGGCATTGGACACTTGTCTGAGTCGGAGCTAACAACACTCCTTCCACTTGTACTGAGCGACCTCGTGTCGCACCCCGTCCGGTCTTTCCCTTGCCTGTGGCTCCCCGCTTGGCTTGGTTCACTCTTGGGCTTTTCCTCTCTGCTTCAAACCCCGTCGTTGCCGACGACGCAGGGAGAGGCGGGAACAGGCTTTTGGACACTCGCCTGAGAGCAGCCTTTCTTCTGCTCCACTCAACAGGATCGACCTCGTGTCGCACTCCCTTTATCAACGTCTCACTTGTGTTTGTAATAGTTGGGTTTTGGGACAGGTTGTGCCCCTAAACTTCTGTAAATAGCGATGCCGCTGGTCAAAGCGGCCATCGCCCTCCACGATAGTGCTGCTGAACTCACTATTGCAGGAGGAAGACGATGGCTGGTCACAATGGTACGGGGAT
>JAABUO010006523.1_pt1 | contig 13400 bp, 19 predicted proteins | sample 5559291 | NCBI WGS metagenome assembly JAABUO01 (sample SAMN10711878, study PRJNA513372) | rock metagenome | isolation source: Antarctica rocks | place: Antarctica: Victoria Land, Finger Mt sud | reverse complement strand
TCTGGCCAAAAGTGCCTGTCACAAACACAGCAGAGCTGTCAGCAAGCATAATAATAATAATAATAATAATAATAAAAATAAATAATTAAAACGCTTTCCAGCTCATGATGAGCTAGGTACGTGCAGGACAAGTCTTGTCTCTCCAGAGCAGCCTGTCAGCAAGCATGCGCTGGTGTCACTTGTATTGCTGGTTATCAGACAAGCATGTCGGCATTGTACTGATGGTGTGTGCTCAGTAGGCAATGGCAGGTGATGCGTGATGATTCAGCCTTGAAGGTGTGAGCCTGCTAGGGAGCTTTGTTAGAGAGTGCAGCGCAGTTCAGCATGGCATGCAGTCAATTGCAAAGCAAGGCGTTTCGGCTATGTGTGACTACTGATGACTACACACGAGTGCATGGCATGAGCATTCGTCAAAGCAAGGGTGATGCGTCATGACATGGCACAGCATGGAGCTGCGGCAATAAGGACATAATGGGCTGTGTATAGCAGGGCAATGCATGTCTGAACGAAGCATGCCTTAGCATGGCAGGGCAGGGGCAGGATGATGTGTGCTTAGAACAGGGCAGGGCATAAGCAGGCGTAGGGCAGAGCAGTTACGATCTGATCTGGCGCCAGAGGTAGCCAGGCAGCACACAGGCAACTGGGGCCATGATGATGAGCAGCCAGAAGGCAGGACTGGTGGCCATCACCTCCTCAAAGAGATGGAAAATGCCCTGGGACAGGTTCTGAGGGAACACTCCATAGATCAGCATGTACACAAACCAGATGACTGCATAGCACAGAAAACATGGATTTGAGTGTGCAGGTGTGATGCCTTCTGTATATGAAAAGCACACAAATGATGTGCATCTGAAAGCAACCTGTGCGCCCAACACTCCACGTCTTTGCGGCTATGGTCATGCTCTGCTTTGTGAAGATGCACCTACTTTGTGAGCTTTCCATGTGAATAGTAGAAAGCGTAAAAAGAGGGTGCAGTGATGGTGGCCTGAAAGTCTGCAGCAGGGCTCTGGGCAAGCAAAGCACAACCAGTTTGTCAAGTGGCTTGCGTACCTTGAAAGCATGTAGCCAGGTGCATTGACAACTGATGTGACAAACATGCACGGCAGTTGCAGGCAGCTGTGACCATCAGAGGCAATGTTCTTTCTGGAAAAAGGTGTCCATCACGAGGTGCATTGCAAATTTTGCAAGGCATGTAGGCATGCACGCTCACACCTGACACAGGATAGCTCAGGACAGTCGCTACACTGAAGTATATACTGTGCAGAAAGCCTCCTGCTGCTTAGTGTATGTAGACTTCCAAGTCATTATCTGTTGACTCCTCTGATGAATTCCACAGACAGATCATACTGATTGACTGACTGATTGATTGATTGATTGGTGAATTAATTGATTGATTGACTGACTGATTGATTGGTTGCTTGAATAATTGATCGATTGATTGACTGACTGGCTGACTGCTTGATAGACACACATGAAATACTCACAGACGCTGAAGGTGACAGCAAAGGCATGGAGCCAGGTCCAGTGGTCAATGAGGGAGGAGATCTCCAGGTGCACAGTGATGATGACCGCAGTAAAGAGGGTGGCCCCGGTCTGCCACTGGCCTGCAGTGCGCCCACTGTGGCGGTCGGCGTACAGGGGGGTCAGGCTGCCCATCACCATCACAAAGACCACCACTGACTGGAAGGCTGAGTTGAGCAGCCAGCCTGTGACAGCCTTCAGGTCGAAGTAGCGGTTGCGTGGGCCTGCCTGGTACAGCCCTGCAGGCAGCCAAAGCAGGTGACTCAGACTTGGAAGCAAGCGATGGCAAGCTGCCGGAAGTACAAGAAGGAAGGAGGGAAGGAAGGAAAGGGAGGGGGGGATGGGAGGGAGGGAAGGAGGGGCAGGGAGGGCGGGAGGGAGGGAGGGAGAAAGAAGAGAACAATCAAGTGGAGGAGAACATACATCAGTTGAAACTTCAGCAGGTTAAGCGCATGACATGATGCTGAATGAGCAGCAGGTCTGATAGCATGTACTGCTGCTTTTAGGGTGGCAGGACAGATTATTGCAGGGTGGCAGACCTGGGTACTTGCGGCTCATCTCCCTGTTGACATCACTGTCCATGGTGCCCACAATGAGAGGGGTCAGGGCTGTAAACACCACATTGTACAGCGACATGTAGAAATCTGCAGCAGACGGGTTGGTGCTTTGTCAGCATACTTGAAGTGGTGGCAAATGTGATTCCGGGATATCCAGAGGCCTCTTATTATTATTATTATTATTATTATTATTATTATTATTATTATTATTGTTAAGAGGCCTCTGCAAGCAGTGACAAGCGCACCGGGGGGAACATGCAGACTTAACAGATGTGCTGAAATGGGAAGCCTGCTCCTGATACAAAGGAGACAAATATGCCTTGGCAGAGTGTTGTTTCTGTTGTCAGCGGCACTGGCAGTGTTGACCTTGTGGTTGTCTGTCCAGATGCACTGGAGCGTGCCTCTTAGCTTTGTGACGGAAACTCATCATGTGTACATCATAAAAAACTGTAATCCACATGTAGCGCTGTAGCCTAATGCCCTGTTCTGACAGCTGTTACTGCAAGGAGTACGTGTTCAGCTGCCCTGCATAGCTCTTCTGACAGTCCTGCTTGAGGGTTGCTCAAGCTACAGGACGCAACTCAACACACAGTTGAAGCAAGACACAAAGGTTGCTGCTGAACCACACATCCTAAGCAGCACAAACAAGCAGCAGCATTCACAACTATGCATGCAACAAGTCATACCCAGATAATATGGAGTGGAACAATCAAGTGCATTACGGTTCACAGGCAGCTCACCGTTGTACAGTGTCTGGCCGCTGAAGAAGCACAGGCAGTTGAAGTAGAAGATGGTCAGACCAAACAGCAGGTTCTTGTAGAAGAAGAAGAGGACCATGCGAGTGATGCGGGCATAGGACCAGCGGCCGTGCACCAGTAGCAGCGTCTCCAGGAATCTAAATTGGGCGATGCTGAAATCGCTGCTCATCACAGCCTGCATGCCCTCCTGCCCACTGATGCCCACCCCTGCACATTTGGGGACACCCATCATGTATTGCCAGAGCAGAGCTGCAGCAGCATCTGTCTTGCAGCTCCAATCTAGGCAACACTTGCCCAAGGCACCATCAATGCCCTCTGGTGTGCTGCTTGTAACGTATGGGCCTCTTGCACATGCTGGAGTGTTATTGTGTATTAAGTAAAAACAAATAAATAAAAGCAATAATAAAAGCAACATGATATGCATGTTGCTCGCATGCACAGCATTGTAAACAAGGACTTGGCAGCCAGGCTTGTCAACTGCTCCAATCATGTCAAGCAGCCATGGCATGGAAGACCGAGGAACACACAGACAGAGCAGCTGGTGTTAGCCAACATGTCGAGTGATGAAAAAGGGAGGACGGTGAATGAACAAGCAGCCAACGAAGCAGAAGGTAGGTGAATAGGGTGATGAAGAAGGGCAGCAGGTGGTGAGGAATGACGGCAGATGATGAAAGAAGGAGCAGCGTGTTGGGCAGACCAATGTGAGCCTCCTGGATCATGCCCACATCATTGGCCCCATCCCCAATGCCCAGAGTTGTATCCCCAGTGGTTTTCACCAGAGCAGTGACCAGGGCTTTCTGCTTTGGGGACACCCGGCAGCATATCACAGCCGCGCACTGCTGCCCAACCTGCATGCAGCCAACCTCCTCACAATCTGTACAGCAGGCTGACAGGGCCACAGCGGTGTTGCAACAACACTCTGAGTGCCTTCTGAGTGCCCTATGACAGAGCCCGGTTTGCTCAAAACCAAACAAGTTGTGGCTCTCTACAGGCTAGCACCCACCTCATCACATCCTACAGTACCCAAAGCATGACCCAGTCACCCACGTGTACTGTACGGGTCACCCAGCGCTGAACCTCGGTAAGTCTCCGCACCCCATGCACAGTATTCGTGTGCCCAATCAAAGGGCTTGGACATTGGCAGTGACCAGTTCAGGCTGAATGCCTGTGGCGGCTACACTTCTAGCTGAGACTGATGACATGACAAATGCAACGGTTGATGATCAGCTCATTCTGGTATACCGCAGCAGCTGGACCACGCAAACCAGTCAGAGGGGTAGGGACAGCTGACCATTCACATGCAAGATACATGCCTTGATGTTGTGGATTGGTCCATAGCAGAGACAACAATCAGCTTGTCATTCACTACACCTACACACTTGTGCAGCACTCAGTGAGATGGGTGCAGCTGAGTCAGCCTGACCCACCTGCAGCAACTGCCCCTTGAGGTCAGTGGCCAGGGCATGCAGCAGGGCTTTGCCATCGATGATGAGGGCATTGTCCCCGCCATCAGCCGCCTTAGCCTCTGCCATGCACTGCAGTGCGTCCTGCAGTTGCTCCCCAATTTTGCTGTGGGCCAGCGTATATGCCTCGTCCACCTTACCGGCCTCCTCTAAGGCCAGCACCTCCGGCAGGTTGGCGCTGATGATGTACTGAGTCATGTCGTTACGCAGCAGGCTGCAGGCGAAGCCGATGTTGATGGCTGTCTCCTGCACTCAGTCAAGGCATTTGTGTTGTTGCATACAGGAAAGCTTTCGTCCTGATTCTGGGTTGGGAGGGAACCAGGCACAGAGTCTTACGCATGATATCCTGAGTTTCATGGGGCAGAGCCATCTGGAGGGAACAAGATGATGTGTGAATTGATAAAGTGATGGGCGGAGAAGATGCATGCCTGGACCCAGCTGCATGTTGGCACAAAAGCACATGTACAATGTCATAAATGGGCCAACTGAAATCACAGCGCTTTACAAAGGTTGCAGGCCATTGATGAAGTACGGGTGCATGTGCACAGTGGATCAGATGTATCATAATCTTATCAACCTGCTTGAATTCGATATCAGAACCCCAAATTTTGGAGGCCAGTACAATGAATGCCCTCCTATACTCCTTGCAAGCACGAGCACAGTGACGACTTCTGCAGAAGTGCACCTGCTTGTCTCCAGTGAGGACCCAGATTCTAATGCCGGCATTAGCCAGGCGCTCAATGGCCTCTGGCACTCCAGATTGCAGCTTGTCCTCGATGGCGGTGCAGCCCAGCAGCAGCAGCTCTCGCTCTATCAGGTCTCCAACCGCTGCAAGCTTCTCCTCACGCCCTGTCAGGGCTGTCTTGGCCTCAAAGTACTTCTGCTGCCACCTGCACGCATGACAACTGTCTGAGCCAGAGTCCTGTTGGAGTAAATGGGGCATGACCTTTGCTTGTCTGGTAAAGGCACAAAGCAGCATGAGCAGTACACACAAAGAATCACATTGCATGATCTGTGTTTTCCCTTTGGCTAGGACAGCTCCTGCCTGCAACCGGGTGCAGGCTGAACATGGCACACCAATCAGCTGAGACAGAATCTGTTGACCAGTGGTGGTGTTTCAGCCCCATTGACTTCAGTCACAGCGCATTGCTTTTGGCAAACCACTGTTGTCCATGCCTGGTGGGGTTGCAATCACAGAGACGCACGCATCAAGCTCTGCAATGTCCAGCTCACAGCAGGCAAGTACGCCTGGTGGGGTTGCAGTCACAGAGACGTACGCATCATAGTCTGCCTTGTCCAGCTCACAGTAGGCCAGGCAGAGGGTGCGCAGGCCAGCAGCCCCATACTGCTCCATATGCTCCCGGGTCACCCCCTTCATGCTGTTGTTCACTGGGTTGTTGTTTGCCAGCCGCTCATAGATCACCGTGTCCGCACCCTGCACCAATCAGAAAGCTCCACCATATGCTGGGCACAGCAGCCCTTTGGGGAATGATCATTCTGATGATGATTGTGGTGATGACGTGCCATGTCGGTTTGTCAAGGGGCCTAAAGGTGAAAATTGCTGGCTGTTCTCACAGACCACTGTGTCTACACATTGCATGTATTGAGTTCTGTCACGCGCCGCATGAAGTGTGTCTCATCATCAGCAACAATTGGCACACAGGGGTGCCAATTCCTTGCATCAACTGATCTGTCAAATGTGGCTCGCCGATGAGCATCAGCTGACAGGCTATCACTCGCTAAATGGTCTGAGATGGTGCATTCTGAACCACTATGCTCTTGCGTCACAAGGTGCAAGCAGACAGAGGAAGCAGAGGCAGAGCAAGACATGACACAACCAGGACAGACCAAACCAGTGCGCACTCATCTTGCAAGATACATGACAGACAGGCTGAGGGGTGTTTGTATAGATGCTGGTATCGCTTACAGCCTACAGCATCAGTACAAACAGCCGCAGGTATTGCATCCCTGAGATTGCATCTGTGAGAGCACATTTCAGCAGCAGGACGTGAGAGATGCAAGAACACAAGTAGAAGATGGTCACCTTGCAGTACAGCTTGAGCTTGCCCTCAGGAGTGCGGCAGATCACACTCATGCGCTTCCTGGTGCTGTCAAACTCCAGGATGTTCAGGATCTCGTACTCCCTCTCTTGCACCAAGCCCCCTTCGCTCTCCCTCACAAAGACAGTGGTGTTGGTGCGCTTGTAGAAGAAGAAGCCGAACACCTTGCCGGCAGCGACCAGAGCAGCTTCATCTGGTGACTCAGCCTCGTATTTGATCTTGGCAGGATCAGCTGGACCTACAGGTCATGACATGACTCACAACACAAGTGATGAGTCTGATCTGTCAGTGTGTGGACTTATGGCAATGCGACTGGTGTGATAACCTGATTAGAGTTTACTTGAGCCTCAGCAGCTTGGTATTTGCAAGTCATACTGTGCAAAGGAAAGAGTACAGTGATCAAGCCATGCAACAACAGTGATTAAGCCTGTGTGAAATCACATGATGCATCCATATAGGCATACAACATCCCTGAAGTGCACTCATCAAACAAGTAATGCCAACTAGCCTCATCACCTTGACCTACAAAACCTCAAAATGCAGCCAATTGAATCTGAGCAAACATCTGGCACCAAGCAATTGGCGTCGGGCAGCACCACTACACCAGCAGCAACAGTGCAGCAGATAATTGAAACGCAACATACATTACAGCAGGCCAACCTGTTAGCAGTACACTTTACGACAGGCCAACCTGTTACCAGAACACAGATACAGAACATTGCATATGTCACAACAGGCCAACCTGTGATGAGTACACAGATACAGAACATCATGCCATGCATGCATCACAAGCAAGGAGGGCACGAGCAGAAGAGTGAAGGTTGGTACCATCAGGAATGACAGTGTGGCAGACAGCCAGGACGCGGAAAAACTCCTTGAGGACAGCAGGGCGGGCCTCCTGCTCCCAAGCACCACCCAATATCCTCTTGTCATAAAAGTTGAAGCTGGCCTGCTTCCAAGGCACTGCTGCTGGGTCTTCAGCTGCCTCCATCGCTGACCCATTCCTGAATGCAAATGGGCTAGTTGCACAGGGTTTTCGCAGGGCTCCACAGAGGGTTTCACAGAGTGTGGCTGGCCCTGGCAAACACTATAGCAGGGGCAGAGCAAGGCATCGGCCCTGACGGGGCAGGACTTAGAGGGGCAGGACGAGGCAGACAGCATCAGGCACCAGGCGAGCAACTAAAGTTTCTGCAGAAGAGCCCACTTTGCAACATACACACACTAGCACAGTCAGAATGAATGATGGGATTGTAGAGAGTGTGATGACATGATAAGAATCTGACCTCCTAGCATTCGCCTTCTCAATTTCAGTCACTCCTTGGCCATATGACACACCAGCAATGGAGGCCTTGAAAAACTCCATCATGTTGCATGTCAGCGTGCCTGTCTTGTCAGACAGGATTGTGTCCACCATGCCCAATTCCTGCACGCATGTCACACAGCAGTGATGTCACTGCTTGTGATGCGCGCGTATGGACAGCGTGACAGCATGTAAAGCAGACATCACAGCTCATCAGGCAGAAGGCACCGTACTTCTGTTCTGCGACATAAGTATGGTGCTGGAGGTGTGGACAGACAGCCGCATCAAGCACAGCCGAGTCGTTGCTGATGTCAACCAAGCCGACGGCCTAAGCACCTTCAAACAGGATCTAATGAAGGCCCTGCATGAACCAACCATACAGGGAGGATGTGCATGCAGAATCAGATGTACCAGATGCAGGCAACAAGAGCATTGAAGCTGTTGCATGCAAAGGCATCCTCTGGAAAATCCATGTAGCATGCAGGGATGTGCAACTTGCCTCATTGAGGTTAGAGGTGCGAGCCTGAGCTGGTGTGTCTGTCTGGGCGTGGTACATAGCCCTGTCCTTGCCAATGAACACGCCGCTCTGGAAGACCTTGACCATTTCCAGTGAGACGTACAGGGAGATGGGAATCAAGTAGCCGTACAGGATGAAGCTAGAAATGAAGGAGTCGATACCCACCACCCCAGGCCGTTTGGGGTTGGTGTCCCCTTCTGCACGGTCCGGCGCCAAGTACCTGTACACGACTGCTTGTCTACAGCCAGTCTATGTTTGTACACAGCAGACAGAAGAAGAGTCAAACTACTGAGACGGTTCGCAGGTCATCTGTGAGCTGTGACCTGCTACAACATAGCAACGTGTGAGGATGCTGTTTGGACGGCATCTACACCGCATCTGTGTGTCAAACCAGACATCTCTGGTTTCACTTGCAGACTCCATACTGGTTTGTGACTGAACAGAGTGGCAAAAGATATTGGGAGGCCAGCAAGCAGACAGGTCACCAGGGCAAAGGACACACAGTCATGATGGAAGTGAGTGAGGGAGGGGCAAGTAGTCAGGCAGTGAAGTCAGCACAGTGACAGGCAGATGCACATTGCGACTGTCTTCACACAGCAGCAGCCCTGAAGGCTAGGACCTTGTACATATGTGTCATGGCTCAGTGGCAGGATGATGATGCATTCAAGCCACTGCACAAGGCCAGGACGGGGGGGGAAGGGGGGGGGGGCACCCCTACCATTGGTCAGGGGACAGGTGGTGGGTCCAGATGGAGAAGGCAACAGCCCCAATGATGCACATTGCCAACAGCAGGGCAAACATGAACAGGATGAGCCAGTCCATCTCCCTTTCCACCCTGCTGCGCTTGCTTGGGGGCAGCGTTGCATTCATCATCACCTAAGTACCATTTATCCCCATGAATTTCACACCCTACTGATCAATAGTATTAGCTGAGCTGCGCCATGCAGCTGAAGATAAAGGGTACAAGGAGTGACCTAGAAAACGCGACCAGGCATGAGAGCGGAAACAGACACAGACTACCGCCACGAAACGGTCTCCAACGCATTCTGGTGCAACAAAAGCGGTGTTGTACAAGCAACGCTGTTCTGGAAGCATGCAGCTGAGCACAGACCACAAGCCTACAGGCAGCATGCAGAACATAGCAACTGCGGGATGCAGTGCTGTCCTGCTGCTGTCACAGTTGAAGCAGTGTACAATCTGAGCAGCATTGGCCAGCGATCAGCAAGAAAGGCGGGCGTGAGTGAGCCTACTGACCTTGGATTCATGGCCTGCAAAGATGACAGTCCCATACACATACTTAGTGTTCCTCAGGCTCGACCCTCGAAGCAGTAATGAAGCTTGCGAGAGCGGTATGGTTTGCTGGTCTGGCGCAACAGGAGGTGCCAGCATGAGATTGCCTGTGAAGGTATACAGTGAGGCGTTGGGCTGCTCACACCGCACTTCCCCCTGCGGAATCTCCCCTCTTACTACATGTCTGACTTAGCTAGCAGTTGCAACACTGGATGCATCGACACATTGCAAATACATGAGCACAGCGCAGCAGTTTGCAGATGCAGTGGTGAGAGCAGCATGACTGGACATAGCGTGCAAGCAGTAGCCTGTGAAAATGCAAACATGAGGAACAGGTGTTGCCTGTTGTGACTAGCCGAGCCAGCGACACATATGTATAAATCTCCTGGTGAACTTGGTTAATGGTGATGTGCATTGGTGAGTAATGTCACGGTGTCGGCTAACAAAGAATGCTGGTCAATGGCTACATGTGCAGGCAATGCATGCAGCTTGTATGCTATGGCCATACTCATGACCTATTCTTGCTTAGAAGTCTAAATGGCAGAAGAGCAACAGACAACGCTACTGACAATGACTGAAAACTGGGATAGGCTTCAGGCATGCTTTGAAGGGCGTCACTTGAGATTGCCTGCAGCTGGGCCCTAAAAAGCAATGTAAGCGATGAGGACATATGTGTTACATGCAAGCCCACCGTGAAGTCTGACAAGGTATCCAGCGTGATCTGCTGAGTCTGGTCAAGGGCCTTCTTGATCTTGAGATTGCTCTCTCCATCCAGGTTGATGGTTTCAACATATGCCAGACCATCAGCACTTTCAGGTACAGATAGCAGGAGCAAGTCTGCCGGGAAGAAAGTGTCCTTCTGGACTTGAAGAATGTCCCCGACCTGATCACAAGCTATCTTGGTGGGTCAAGCGACACACTGAAGTTGCTTGCAGTGCCAATGAAGTACCAAGGCATGTCATGAGAATGTGAACGACCCACTGTTGCATGAATGACTGCGTGAAGCCAAAAGTGGTATGCTGCCCTTCTCCAAAGCAAGCTCATGCAGGTTGGTCTTTCCCATGCAGGTTAGAAATCTGTGAACAAGGAAGCCGCACGTTGTGGTGTGCAATGTGTGGTTCAAGCAATGCACAGCACAGACCTTCACAGCTCTCCATGGTCGGTCTTCAAAGGCTTTGGTGTTTGTGTTGAACACAAGGACCAGGCGCGCATTGATTTCCCTGTCTGCTCTGTAACGCTTGATGTCCTCCACCAGCTCCTTGATCATGGAAACCCCCAACACAAAGATCAAAGGAGCAAAGGTAGTTGCAGGCCTGCAAAGCAATAGGTTGTGCGTGGCAGTATTGACCTTGGCATCAGGTAGCAAAGCATGAAATCACGAACAAGCAGGCAGGGTTTGATGCAGATATTTGTAAGCATGGAGTTTGGGTCTTACGCTACAGGACTGATGCTGAGACAGGAGAGCCCGGCTACAAGAGCAAAGTAGGTGTTTGCCACACGCCTAAAAGTCAAAGTAAGTATTGTACTACTTGTGACAGCAAAGGCAAAGCAGGCATTGCCATGACAGTATGGCAGCTTGGTATCAAGCGGAAGCAGCAGCAGGAGGGTGGGTACTTACCGAAATTGCTCAAATAAAGCCTTAGGCAGGTAAGTAACCACATTGTACTTGGTGGTTGAGGTATAGTTGCCTTTGTAGTTCTGGTGTACGTGGCCTTTGTTTATGGTAATGACCCTGGGCTCGTTGGCGGCAGGTTTGTGACGAGCAAACATGTCAGCAGGAAGGAGCTTCATGGCAGCCCGACCGCACGACGAGAAGCAGGCCTCAGAGTCAAAGTTGAGCTAGATATGTCAGCACAACTGTGTGCAGTGTACTCGCAACGGACGACAGAAGGCTGCAACGTCCTGCGCGAATCTATTGGATTCCATGTTACGGCGCATCTCCCTCATCAGACAACAAACCATCGCAATAGGCAGGGCAGCTGCAGAGGAAGTTGAAAGACTTGCTTTCCGCCCTGCCCTTACAATGCCCCGCCCTAGCTTGCGCATTACTCACAGGCAATTGTTACACGGAAATTCCGGATTCCCTGAAATCCGGGATTCCAGTACCCTTTTCACCGGAATCCGGAATTTAGGTGAGGCCCCACAGATATTCCGGATTCCGGTAAACTCAGTACGTGAATTCCGGATTCCAGTGGAGACCACTGCAATTCCGGATTCCGGTACTCAACTCCACTGTTATCCCGGATTCCAGTGATTGTGGTACATAAAAATTGAACAGGTCGCGAAAAAGCCATGTGTCGCAGCAAAGATGCTTTCATGATGATGCTACACCAAGCCAAAGTTCAAAATGTCTTGCTTGTTGATTTTTACTACTCTGAACGGCGCGGCAGACGCCTTGGGCAGCATAGTCAGGCTTCAATGTGACACATGAGTTCAAAGAAAGACAGGAATGCCAATATCAATACTGCAAGGCAGCAACATACTAATGTGGGAACTCTACTGTACAGACATGTCACTTTCACAACACAATACAAAGCTATTCTGCTGCCATGTTCAATGCTCACCCCAGTTATCGCACTTCTTGACCATGCAGACTACAAATCTAGGGTCCATCTTCTCTCTGACCTCAGATGGAATCTTCAAGCCCACATGTTGGCCAACCTCAAACCAGTGGACCTTGGATGACTTATTGTACTGGTTTGCCATGCGATCAACGTAGGGTTCCAGGTTGGCTACTGCTTCACTGCGCCTCGTAGCATGACCAGTGCTGACAGGGTTGTCATGGCACTGCAACAAAGTCTGCGCTGCTGTTGCTGTGTCAGGAGAGACAACACTAGCACCTGAACAACAAATCACAGATGAATGACATTGCAAAGACAAATGCGTACCTGTCATGCCTGCAGCTTTTCTTTTGGATGTTTGTTTGCTCACTGCTGCACATTGGGCGAGAGTATGGTTTTTAAAGACAATTTTCACTTCACTTAGGATGACTGCCATTCCGAACGACAACTCTCATGCTTTCGTACATTGTGATGATTTGCATACAGCTTGTTTACAATGCATGGAACTAATGCATTTAGGTCTATGAGTCTGAACAAAACCCTCAGACCGTTGATCATGATGACCGTGTAAGATCTCTGACTGCACTGCAGTTTACTAAGCAGGTTGATAATGCATGTTACTTGGGAGCTGACCTGATGGCATGGCAGAAGACAGGTATGACGACAGAAGGAGGTTACCAGCTGCATACATCTCCACTGTGGTCTTAGTGCCTATCACGCAACACATGCACAGTCGTGCGATGCAAGATTGGACAAACACACACCAGCATCAGCACCATACCTAGACCCAACAAGTCCTCTGCAAGCGCCTCTCGCATTGCTGGCATGTTGGCCTGGTCAAAAAGTAGCAGTGGCAAGCCACGCAACTTTGCTATGGCATAGCCAATCACAAATAGACCACAGTCCACAGTTGCACCTTGTATTGGCGCAGCTGACTCATACCTGCAGCAATGCATCGATGCATGACCACAAATGCATGACCACTCACATGTTTATGCATCATGCACACCTGTCACAATGCTTGCGTTTCTGTACCTGATCTTCATCTCAGCAATGATGGGCAGGAGTTGAGGCTGTTTGTCAGCTATTGCCAGATCTGTAACATGCAATGCATATGACTTCACATATCACGCAAAACAACATGACCTTGTTAGAACATCTATGCAGCCTCTGACCTGCTTCTTGGCCATCATGATCATCCAGTTGCACAATGTGCTGTCGCACATGATCCTCATCCAAGCTCATGTCATCCACTGGAAGCCCAGGGTATACGCGAGGCCGCGGGTGCCTGTCAAACACCAGCTCATATGGCTTCTTCTTCGTGGCGCTGTGCACCTGATGGTTCATGGAGTGTTGGACTGCGTCAAGCATGT
>JAABUO010006515.1_pt1 | contig 13408 bp, 25 predicted proteins | sample 5559291 | NCBI WGS metagenome assembly JAABUO01 (sample SAMN10711878, study PRJNA513372) | rock metagenome | isolation source: Antarctica rocks | place: Antarctica: Victoria Land, Finger Mt sud | reverse complement strand
GGGAGGCCGGAGGGGGTTACTTTCGGGCACGCCGCGATGCCTGGCCTGCGGGCGCCGCAGACCCCAGATGGCTCCACGCAGCTCGTTGCGCCGGCACGACGTGATGCCAAGGTGTGCACAACAGCAGCCGCGTCTGCAGGCACCTGGCACACAGTTCCTGCCTTCTACCACGCAGCAACAGCGTCCTCACGTCGCTGCTGGCGTGCGCTGAGGGCGCGTAGCGGCTGCCTCTCTTTGCAAAATAATACACTATCAGAACCTGGCTCTGTCCTTGCCCACCTGCGCCTCTCAAAGCTCCCCCTGGTGTACCCCTGCACACACCCCCTTTCACCCGCGGTCCCCAAGGAGGCAGCAACAGCCAACCGGACCCCACAAACAGACTCCTGCACCCCTCCCGGCGCTGCAGGAAAACCACAGCGGCCAGCAGCCTCCTGCCAACATCATGTTCGACCGCCGTGTCGTGCGCGGGCCGACGTGCGCGCCGCCGCCGCGCGTCGCCAGCGCGCCGCCGGCGCTGCGTCGGTGCGCGACGCAGCGCGGCCCGCCTCGCCCTGCCAGATCATGCAGGAGACAAGCAGCGCATTCCGCCCGCCGCCCGCAATCCGAAAGGTCGTCATCTACCAGCCCCATGAACGATTCGTGCAACGACCTCCATTTCCAAGCACCCGCGTACGTCAGCAGTTGTGGGCATGTATGCCAGACCATGCATGCCAACAGAGAGTGTTGCATACGCGAGGACCTCTGCACACGCAAGGCATGGCAGCTGGTGCACACAGGCTCAGCCTGAGTGTGCGCTGCAGGCCGGCGCGCCGCACGCCGCGCGAACCACCCCCGCGCACGGCGGAGCCGCTCCCAGGCCGGCAGCATGCGGACTTACAGACGGATGCCTTCCTGGAAGAGCTGACCGACGTGGTTGCGGAGGAGGTAGCAGGTACCAGCCGCACACTTGTGCATGACCCTGATGTGACTTGTCAAGCCGCGCTTGGTGAACATTCTGGCGTGAGTCTGCCGGAGCTGGCTCAGCAGGATCACGGCGTGCAGGCACGCAGACAGACGCCTTCCTGCCGCGGCCGCCGACGCCGCGCTTCGTGCCGCCCAAGCGCGGCGTGGACGCGGCGACGCAGATCGTTAATGATGAGCTCTTTGACTTCGACTTTGAGGCTCGGCACATCCCGGAGACTGATGCACTCTGTGTCGCTGCTGAGCGGGCACACGCTGTCATTCTCAGCCATGCATGTTGATAGCTGTATGCCTTGCGACGTTGTTCATATGCAGGATGGGGTCAGGGAGTTCAGCGAGCATTGAGACTGCATATTTGAATCTCGTTCATGCGAGGGGATATCAGCAATGACCAAGACACTGTTTGTGATGATCGGTAGGCGTTGCTGACTCCATTACAGTGTAGCCGTGATAGAGAAAGAACGTCTTAGCTGTCATCAAGGCCATGATCACAATGGGCTGCTCGGGGTCACAGGTGGAGCCACTGCTGGAGGTGCTGGCCGGGCAGGCGCTGGAGCGCGCGCTGGCCGAGGCGCTGGAGGAGCGCGAGCTCGCTGCCCTGCGCGCGCGCCAGGCCGCCTACCAGCAGGCGCGCCAGCACCCGCGCTGCATGACAAGTCCAGATCCAATGCTGCGCCGTGTTGACTTGAACTGAGCTCGGGCTAGGGACCAGTATGTTCTGTGGTGAGTTGGCGATGCAAGCACGCATGCAAATCTGCATCGGCATACTGCAGCATGGAATACAAGCACTCCTGCAAGCATTGCGCACTGGCTCATAGACGTGGTACGTATAGCTCAAGCTACTTGTGAGCAAACGGTGGTCGCACCTTCAGCCAGGAAAAGCAGACTTCTGCATGCCCGGCTACGTGTATCACAACACCAAAGCGCACACTGCGCACTCCGCTCGCGGTGATGTCCTTTGCAAATGCTGACCAACGTAAGCAAGGCGTTGCTGGGACGACAGGTCCGGAGTGCAGAGGCAGCTGCGGTGCAGCGCCTGGAGGCGGCCGAGCGCAGGCGCGCGGTCGAGCGCGCGGCACGCGCGGCGGAGGCGGCGGCGGCCGTTGCGGCGGCTGAGGCCGCGCAGCGGCGCGCTGAGGCGTCTGCGTGCTCGAGCGCTTTTCTGAGGGGTGCGCCATGTGGCGACCCAACTATCGTACCTGCACACGGGTGTGCACTGCTCCGTGTTTGCTAGTAATTCATCGCAGTTCCTGAAAGTTCTCTTGCATACGGGTGCGTCAGGTCAGAGAGTGTAATGCACACATGTCTACCGCGCTGACACGCTAGGAGCATGTTAACAGCTGCTGTCTGCAGCGCCCATGCCAACACCTTATGTACAGGCGCGCTGGACAGCGCATTTGCGGACCTGCACGCGCGCGGCTACTTCAAGGACCCCGTGAAGCAGGCTGTTGAAGAGGTCTTCCTGCCATGGCTGCAGGCGCAGGTAGCGCACTCATCCCTGCACAGAGCATGTGCAGCATTGCCTTTAGGTGTGCACATCCACCTGCTGCTGCATGCAAAGCTTTGCGCCCTATGTAGCCTCCTTCCTTGACATGCTCCTGACTTTGTGCTTTGGTGGAACAGGCTGTATGTATTTCTCACATTTGAGCCGGCAACGCAGATTATGATCCATGGCGCATGTGCATCAGGCGGTGGAGGCAGCAGAGACGCTGGCAGTGGCCCGCGCTACGGTGGAGGCTGTGGTGGCAGGCGCGTTGGACAGAGCGCAGCGTGAAAAGACCGCCGCGGAAGTACAGCTGCGCATCGAGCTCGCTGCAGCCGCTGCACAGGCTGCGCAGGCATGCTTTTTGCGCTTTCTACAATCTGTAGTTGCCTATACACCATCCCAATCATTGCTGTGGCATCGGAAAGGTGTGAGCAAAGCTGGCATGTACTGCAGAGCCTTAAATGGCTGCCTCATCATAAAGTGGTAATATTGCCTAGCTGCCTAACAGAACCCTCTTGCAGTGGTGCAAGGCAGCTGCAGCGCGGGCCAGATGTACTGCCGCGGTCCCTATGAACGGGCCTCTGACGACCTCGAGCCGCAGGAGGTGGAGGCGCAGCGCGCTGCAGATGAGGCCGAGCTCGAAGCGTGGCTGGTTGATGCACCGGCCGTCCTGGCTGCTGCGCTGGCCGCCACCCCTGCGCTGGAGGACATCGTCACCAAGGTGCAGCGCCCATGTTGGTAAAAGCAATACTGCTGCAAGTCCATGCAGCCATGGTGAGAGGTGCTTCTCTGCACAAATGCATTCAGCACTGCAGTAAGCTGTATCCGAGGCTACTGTGCTTTCCTTATGCCAGGAATGCCTGTGCATGCACGGACACCAACATGCAGAACAGTGCGGGTGAGGACCGAGCAGGAGCTGCTCAGTGGCATGGCCAAACCATCACAGGCAGTGATGCTTCGCACTTAATCCGATGGTAGTGCAGGTGCGCGAGGAGCTGCAGCAGGTAAAGGCAGCTGCCTCCCTGCCGGCCGCAACACAGGTCGCAGACGACAAGAACAAGGGAGCAGAGGAGCCTGACTCCAGGTTGCAGGTCAGCTGCCCTCCCTCAAGGATAACATACGCGGTCCATGCAAGTTTTTGATGGCTGCTTGTGCTCATCAAGGCTCCACAGGCTTTGGTTTTGGCCGTACATCAATGTCCACACTGCGCGCATCGCATTCGGAGCCATGGTCATGCAGTCTGTCAGCGCACACCTTGCACATGCCGCATGCGTGGCAATGACATACCCTGGAGAACTCCTTACAACATCATCTGCATGGCATGCGCAGGATGAGGAGGACAAGCCGCAAGTGTCCCAACGGTGACTGATGCGGAGGTGCTGCGGGTGCTGGTGCATGAAGAGCACGTCAGCCGCAAGGCCATGCGGGCGGCTGCACAGGCTGTGTTGGCAGAGCGTGCAGCAGCTGCTGCGGCCGCTCTGGCAGAAGAGGACTGAAAGTGGTTTTGCTGTGTGTGCATGCCTTTCAGCAGGGGCGGTCTGCTATCTGCATGTCTGAGCCTGGCATCATAAGTTGAGGTAGTTAGCACATGTCATGAAGCGCTGCTTACTCTGGAGCACCTGTGCATATTTTTTCATGCAATTGCGCTCAAACATAGTTGGCTTCTGGCTCTACCCGGGAGCGGTAGCCAACAATCCACACTCGCTACCACAGACCTCAGGAATGTGCGTTCACGACCATCAGGTCAGGTACAGCCAAGCTACAACCCACATTCATACGGCACTGTATGAGGCGGGCCTGCTCAGCCGTACACGCGGTGGCTGCTCACCCTCCGCTCTGCAGCCACACCTTTTGTACACTGTAGCACTCTAGCTACATGCGCCGCCAGCGCAGCGGCAAACGGCCTGACACAGCGCTGGCACGTGCATATGTTCTGCATAGAAATGCCCAAAATTAAACGCAACTCAACACACACACCCAGACATACACACGCACACCAACTGGACCACAGCAAGGACATGACGCCGCAGCAAAGCCAGCCGCTGCTTCGGCACGCAGTGCGGAGGCAGCTGCAACAACATCAGGATGCAGCAAGTGCGCATCAGATGCTATCGCCGCCGACGCGCTCGTTCTCGCGCTGCCCTGAGTGGCTGCGCCGCGTCAGCTGTGCGCCGGCGCCGCCGCCACCGCCGACGCCGCCAGTGCGATTTGGGCCACCAAATACTGGCTGCGCAGCAGCACAGCGACCATGTGTCTCACTACTGCGGCGGACCCTCAAGCCAGACCATGGCAAGATGCAGAGCTGTACACTCAGCTTACATGTAGTTGCATCGCGGCTGGGCCAGAAGACCATCACTGTGAATCTATTAGCATGGTGCATGTCTCACTACACAAGATGCCCCGCATTGCCATACCTGAACGTATGCACGACAGGTGGCAAGCACACGCACGCTGCCTTCTGTGCGGCATGCCAGAAAGCATGGCACTGCTTGCTTGCCATGGGCCGGCCGCGGCCACTTGCGCCCTGCTCGCACCTGCATGAAGCGCTCGTCGAAAGCCTCCCACCATTGCCACTGGTTGCCGCGCAGCCCCGTGGCCGACCCCGGTTCGCCGCCGCCCTCCTCCAGGCCGGTCCAGTCGAACGCGGCCTCCGGCGCGGACGTGCCCGGCCCGGCGCGGCGGTCCTGACGCTCCTGCCGCGCGCACCCGACTGACCGCCTCGTCGGCACCCCTGGCGGCAACAACTGGAAGCCCCAGACTTTGCTCAGCGCTGGGGACAGGGGGCAGCGCTGCGCCACGCCGCCCTCCTGCAGGCCAGGCAGGCAACAGGCGCCCTCTTTACGCGGACGCGCCTTGATCCGGCGCGCCGGCCCCGGCGCTTAGCATGAGGCACATGCCAGCTGGTGCACAGCAAAAGACGGCTGGGAAGCAGGGAGACGCACAGAGCGCAGCTAAAGAGCACAACGCAACGAGTGCACCGCTCTGACGCAACATGCCACCGCCTCTGTGCGTGGGGCCGCACCGCATCGCCGTCCGCGAAGGGCGAGCGCCGCGGCACGGGAATGTGGCCGCGCGCCGCATGCGTGCCGTTGGCACTCGCCGGCGCACTCGCCTGCCGCGCCGGCGGCGCCCCCGCGGGCCCGTCTGGGGCACTCGGGCCTGCTTGACTCTCGTCTGCACGGGCACCGGCGTCCGCCTCGCCGCCCATGGCCGCGCCGCCGCCGCCGCTGCCGCCGCCGCCAACCGCTGGCCGCGTCTCCACGCTGAGGCGTGAGGTTGGCAGATCCGGCGCGGAGCGCTGGTGGGCGCCAGGGACTACGCCTGCATGCGGCAGCGGCGCATGCAACGCAGCCGCGGGGTGCCCTGGGGCACGCGGCGGCAGGCGCGCCCGGCCCGTGCCGCCGGCGCCGCCGCGGTCCCACGCATGGTGGGCCCCGCCGGGCAGCGCCTCTCCCCTGCCCGGGTCTAACATGTTGCCGAATACGATGTCAGTGTGCTGGGCGTCATGGGGGCCTGCGGTCGCCTCCGCGCCGCCAAACCCGCTCGCCATCTCCACGCCGGCGGGCGCGCCGTGGGGATCCAGGTTCAAAGCGTGGGCCCCGCCGTTGGCGCGCGGCGCGGCCTCTTCAAACCAGGGCGGCTCCGGTGCCGGCCCTGCCGGCGGCGGCGGCGGCGGCGGCACGAAGAAGAGCTGCTGCATCTGCGCCTGCTGCGGCCCTCCCTGCTGCCTGCCGCGCACGCACGCACGCCCGATGCTGGCCCATGTGGCAGCAGACGCGCTTGGTCGCGGCGCAGCAGCAGGCCAGGCCAGCTGCTGCAGGTCTGCTCAGCGGTGCGCATCCCGAGGCATCCAGGATTACCCCAGGTGCAGCACAGCAACAGGCCGTATTGCCCACCTCGCTGACGAGCTCTGCCAAAACATCGCTGAAAGCTTGCGACCAGCTTCCTGCTAGCAAAGCTAGCAGCTGACACCAGGCAGCAGGCGCAGTCGCATGACTGTACATGGCGCATAGGGTAGGACTAGGATAGGCCAGCGCACCGCTGCGCCTCGCGGGTCGGGTCCAACCCGTCGTCCAGCTCGCCGCCCGCGGCGCTGGACTGCAGCGAGTCCGTGCTGACCGCCCAGGGCTTGCGCCGCAGGCCGGGGCCCTCGCCGCCGCCGCCGCCCGCCGGCGCGTACGCGAGCGCGTCGTACATTGGCCCCGCCCTGCCGCGTGGCTAGGGTTAGGGTAGACCGGCAGCCGCCCCAGCATCCCGCAGAAGAGGCAGGGCGATGGCAGCGCGGCAATGCTGCAGGCCGCTGCGCTGTACATTGCGAGCTAGTAATTTTCAGAGCAGGTCATGGTAATTGCGACAGGCTGCGTTCCTGCAAGACGCGACACAGGAGTCCTGATCAAGAGCAGAGACCAAGCATCACCTTGTCACGCTTTAAATCTGCTCGTGTGCAGCACTCTCAGGGACATGCACCACACGCATGAAGTGTGGCGATCTCATGCACGCAGGGCCAGATTCTGCATGAGAGGCATGCTGAAGCGGCGGGTGGCTTGCGGAGGGGAGGGGGCGCACTTGTCGGGCGCGCGCCGCGACACCTGCCGCCCGGCGCCGCGCCCGCCATCATGGTGCGAGATGAGCTCCTGTAGGGCCGAGGCCCCGCCGCCTGTGCCCAGGTCGTCCACTGCCGCGCATAAGTGCGACACGGCAGTGAGTTGCCTCGGACTTGCATCCTCACGGTTACATTCTTGAAATTGCTCCGCCTGGGTGAACAGCACTGGCGCTGTGGCTGGTCTCTATATCGGTTTTGTTGCTTGCAATGAGCCTGCAGCACACTTCATGATAGGGTTAGGGAAGCACGAGCGCCAGCAGCCCAAGCGCCTGGTGGAGCCCGCACCCTGGCAGACCTATCAAGCACGCTTCAGACCTGATGGCGCCTGTGCAGAACTCCAGCAGCACGCAGGGCGGCCAGGCTGCTCGCTGCCACCTCAGCGCCTGTTCCTATCCCAGTGACCGTCATTGCTCGTGCAGCCCAGCAAAATACGTCTTCCGGTGACCACCGTTACTCTTGCAGCCCAACAGAACGCATCTCGCGAAGACCGTCATTGGTCTCAAAGCCCGGAGTACCAAGTCAATTGGGTCCAGGGCGCACCCTGGGGCCCGAGCGTGATGTCCAGCAGCGTCTTGGTGAGCGCGCCGGGCCGTCGTTGGTCTCAAAGCCCAAAAAATGTGGATTGGGTTCCAGGGCGCACCCTGGGGCCCGAGCGTGATGTCCAGCAGTGTCTTGGTGAGCGCGCCGAACACGATGATGGACACCATGACGCACACGAGCGTGGCCGCGATCAGCGTCGCGCGGTGCGAGTCCTCGCTCTGGCCCTTGGGGTCGAAGAAGTAGTACACCAGCGCGACCGACACCGCGCCCCGGATCAGGCCCGCCCACCTGCACCCGCCGGCCCTGGCCGCGTCAGGGAACCGGCTCAGGAGCCGGCCCATGCGACAGGGAGTCATCGGCGGGCCGCGCCACAGGCCCGCCCGCCTGCACCCGCTGGACCTAGCTGGTGGTTGCAATCGAGGTCTGAGCACCGCCTGAGGCGCCCCCCCATGCTCATACCAGCCCAGCGCATGTGGCGGCGCGGAGCGCTCTCAGGCCCGGCCTGCTGCGGGCCGCACTCCAAGCCATGGCTCTGCATCGCAGTCTCCTGCTGGGTTGCCAGTGCATGCACACTGCGTCCGTGCATGGTGAAGCCAACCCCCAGACTGTTGCAGTAATGTGTCCTGGACACGCGCCCCCGCTGTAAGTCTCACGCCCCTCCTCCGCCTCGCGAGGACGGCCGTCGATGCACCAAATGCGATATGGATGCAAACCATGATAGGGCAAAGCAGGGCGGCGCGGCGCGCGAGGTGATGAACCGCTTGTTCGCCCTGTCACTGAAGCTAGACTGGCAGGGCGGCCGCAGCGCGCTCGATGACAATCGCGTCCTGTGCCTTCCAAAAACAGCTGGACTGGACAGGGACGAGGCTTGTCATGGGGCAGGGCGGCGCGGGCGCGCGCCAGATGACGACCATCTCCTTGAACGACAGCTGCTCGCGTGCGTACCAGTTGTGCGCGAGCGAGAGCGGGAACACGAACGCCGCGCGGCCCAGCAGCGTGAGCACCAGCAGCACGCAGAACAGCCAGACCATGTCGCCGACCATGGTGTTCTGCGCGCGCGCGCGCGCGCCGGCCCCGCTCAGCGCCGGCACGCTCAGAGAAGCGGAAGGCATGCTTCTCGCCACAGACGTGCGCAATGCGCGAGTCAGCATGCTCCCAGCATGCGCTGGCGGTCTGCCCGGACCTCTGCTTTTAGGTAGCTGACCAGGCGCCCTGCATCACGGTCTGTCCCCCGTGCGTCCAGGGTGGCGGGTTGCCAACAAGATGTTCGTCCAAGCTTTGCGAGGGGCGCTTGGCAGGGCCCGCCAGCCACCAGGCTGCTCGGCAAAGCGGACCGTGCGCAGAGCCGGCTTCACGCCGCCCAGCGTCGCGCTCGGGCGCTCGCCGCGAGCGCTGGCGCACTCATGCTGAGGGCGTCAATAGCCCCGCGGGACAGGGCGCGGGTGCGCAGCGTAGACCGGCCCCGGGCGCGCCTTCCACTTGAGCGGGTCCAGCGTGTCCATGCCCACGTACAGGAAGATGGCGCCCTCGCTCACGTAGCTCAGCGTCTGCGTCGCGCGCACCTGCCGCGGCGTGGCGTCCCGGGCTCAGGCGCCTGCGTCTCCGGCGGCGCACGGGCTGACCCCTGGTGCTGGAGTGCACCTTGCTGGAGAACGCGCATTGCTGCTGCCCAGGCACCGCATGCCTGGCCCAGGCAACCCCTGTCGCCCATCACAGACGGTGCGCATGCAAGCAAACAGCACATAGAGGGCGCCATTAGTTTACGAGGGCAGGGGGCACAGCGCGGCCGGAGGAAGCTGCGGCGGCGCGGGGGCCGCACGAGCGTGACGCGCGCGGGCGCGGAGACGTTGTGCAGCGCATAGTGGCTGATGGCGACCGCGCAGCAGAACAGCGTGACGATGCCGCTCAGCCCGGCCAGCTCGCCCGCCAGGTAGCTCAGGTAGCCCAGCATGCCGATCAGCGCCACCTCCTGCGCGGCCCCACCGCAGTCTGTCATGCCACCTCTCGCTCATGCACGCCAGCATGCCTTGTCTCGCCCACGCACGCCAGCAAGCCCAGGCGGCCGCAGCTCCTGTGCGCCCTCTCCCTGACCCGTCATGCCTGGCCTCGCTCATGCCCGCCAGCTGGCCACATGAGAGCCAGCTCCTGCATGCCCTCACCCTGCCCCATCACACAATCTCAGGATCGTGCACGGCAGCAGGCCGGTCTGGCGCCGACCAGGGCCGCCCCCTGCTGCCAGGTCTGCCACGCCGCAGCACCGTCAGCCTCAACAAGTTCTTCACAAGCACAGTATACGGTCTTGCTAGGTGCCGTCTCCACTGTGGACTGTAACATGCCTCCTCGGGAGGCGGATGCGCCCATGCACAGGCGTTTGAAAGCATGCGCGACCTCACAAGCGCCCGGCCGCTGTCCGCCGCGTCCGGCGGGCGCGGGGGCCGCGCGCGCGCCTGCGGCACCGAGTTGGAGCGGAACGTCTTCATCAGGAACGAGGTGCCCAGGCCGAAGGCGAGGCCCAGGCACATGCTGGCCGCGAACAGGTACAGGAACTTGGCCAGCACGGTCACGATCATGGACGCGCGCAGCGCGCGCCCGCCGCTGCCCAGCTCCTGCGCGCTCGGCGCCTGCCCTGGGACGCCGTACCCTGCAAGCCCTGCCCCGCAAGCCGGCAGGAAGCGGCACATGACGGTGAGAGCGATGCCAGAGCCTGCCGATGCCGCAGCCCGGCCGATGCGGGCGGTCCCGGCTGGGCCTCGGCGCGCGGCTGCGACCAGTGCCCGTGGGCAGCGCGCTGTGCCGGCGCGCAGCCGCGTGCGGCCCGCCGCCGCCCCCGCGCCAGACCGGTCGGCGCCCCACGGCCGCGGCGCCGCCGCAGGACCAGGTTTAGGGTAAGGGTTGGCGCGCCTGCACGGCGCGCAGCAGCGCGACCGCGGTCGCGTCGTTGATGACGCCCTCGCCGAACACCAGCGAGTACAGCAGCGGCGCGCGGTCCTGGCGCAGCACCTGCGCGCGCGGCGCGCGTCCGCCGCTTGACCGCCATGCGCTGCAGGCATGCGCGCCCGCTCCCAGCTCCTGCCTGCACCAGCCAGACGCGCCGGCTGCTGGCGGTCCGCCACGCGCCAATGGCCAGGTTTCCAGCCCAGCAGCCTGGGTTGCCGTCTCTGCGCGGCTGCCGTCTGTGCACGGCGCGCAGGCCGCGTCAGGCGCGGCTCACATGCGCAAGGCAGCCTGGGCAGGGGCGGGCTCGGCGCCGCCCAGCCGCCGGGTGGAGCGCGCGCGGGCCGCGCCTGCAGCACCGCCACGCTGTCGGTTGCCGCGAAGATGACGCCGAGCGCCAGGCAGTCCTGCCGCAAGGCGCTGAGCCGCTTGTGACGCTGGCGAGGTATGACATGCTGTGCCGAGCGCGTGGAAGGGAGACCTTGCACACTCACCGCTGAAGCAAAGAGCCTGCGGCTCGACGCCTCAGCCTCGGCAACACCCTCAACAATCCCCTTGTCTGACCCGATTGAATGCAGCTTCGGGCATTGCAAGAATCTGACAGGAAGCACAGTCAATTGATGTGAGGGTAGGCGCGACACGGGGCAAGCCGCAGGAAGGCTGCTAGTGCTGCTGCACTTGTGGACAACAGTGTCAAAGCGCCGAGCCCCCACACCGACAGGTTCAGGATGTTGGGCAGCTGCGCGAGGCCGTAGAGCACGAGCGCGATGAGCGCGAACGCGGTGTACGTGCCCAGGATGCCGAACGCGGCGATGGTGCCCAGGTTGCGGAAGAACTGCTTCTTCTTCACCGACAGCCCCGCGTAGAAGATGATGGGCGGCAGCAGGTACCTGCGCGCGCGCGCCAGGGTTAGGGCTTGCGCAGGGTTAGGGCCTGCGCACAAGGAGACCGGCGACAGCAACTCCCAGCGCGCGCGTCAGGGCTAGGGCTTGCAACAGTTGATAGTGGATGATCGGCGGCACCGGGTCCCTGCGCGCGCATCAGGTCAGGACTTGCGCAGGAGATGCTCGGCGGCAGCAGGTACCTGCGCATGCGTCTGGTTAGGGCTTGCATAGGAGATCATTGGCGGGAGCACGTGCCTGCGCGTATGCGCGCATTGGTGCCATGCATGTGCATATGCCATAGCCACGCATGCATCGCCGCCGCGCAATGCCGCTGGAGCCACCTGACTCCTTTCTGGACCCCGCTGCTAGCCTACCTGCTGCGGGTAGCCGCTGCCTGCCTGCGACTCTGTCAACAGCACTATAGCTGCTGGTTCAGGCACATCGATGCTCCCTGACGAGCATCCTGGTGCCGCCCAGCACAGCGCCAACTCGGAGCGCACGGGCCAAAGCAGGTGTACAAAGCAGAGCACGAGACACGGGGCGCCCTGGCTCCAGCATGCCAAAGCCGGCGCCGTGCAGCACAACTTCAGGCAGGCGCTGGGACGAGCGCGCTTGGGGGCAGGCAGCGCACGCACAGAACTCAACAGGTCAGGCGAGCACTGGGACAAGCGCGCTCGGGGGAGGCCAGCGCACGTGAAGAAGTCGGCGGGGTTGAACGTGAGCAGCTGGTGGACCACGTCGGGGTTGAGGTAGCGCTGCAGGATGAGGATGGCCAGGCCGGTGATGAGGCCCATCGCGCACGCCGCGCTCCATTCGCCCAGGTACTGCGTCCTGCCGGGCGCGGGCCCAGCGGCCGCGCCTGAGCTCTCGGGCGCGCGGCTCCGACAGCGAGCGCAGGGCGGCGCCGGAGCACGCGAGCAGGCACATGCGAGGCGCGCCGTGCGCAGAGGCAGGCAAAGACCAGCAGAGGCAGATAGCAGTGACACATCATGTGTTCCAGTGTTATCAACGACACCTGCAGGCGGCCTGTGCGAGCTGCGCCTTGCAAGACGCCTCCACAGCCACCTCTGCCCGGCGCAATGTGCACGAGCAACATGCTGGACCCTGGCAAGCCATTCCGACACACACCGGAGCTGGCAGCAAGGCGCTCAGAAGGTGCAACAGCCCAGTCAAAACATGTGCCGCCGCAACAGCAGCCGCCATAATATGTTGAGCGTCAGCTGGCCTGCAGATCTGCGTGCAGAGCGCGCGGGTACCCAAGGAGCGCCACCTGGACGCGATGTGGTGCCCCAGCGAGCTCCACAGGACCATGAGCAGCACCAGCACGCCTGCGCGCCGCGCGATCGGGTTGCAACCACACCACTCAAAGTTTAACAGGATGCCTGCAGTGTAATACCAGTGCAGAGCTGCACAGCCCGCAGCTGAGCAGACACGTGCGGCCACCATTGCCAACTCTCTCGTGCAGCTACCGGTGGTCACTGTCACTGTCACCGGTGGTCACTGTCAGCGAGCACGCCCACCTGTGCCACAGGTGTGCAGTGCACAAGGTCACGCGCAACTACCACCCGGCTAGGTATAGAATCGCGGGTCACTGCATGGAGCAGGTACTGCAAGCACCAAGGGGGGTGGGACCACACAAGCTGCAGCTGCGTGGCAGGCACACCCCCGCGAGGGTGCGCCTTGGCGTGCACACTGGTGTGCACCCCACTCTACAGCGCCCGACTCGTGATTGCACGAAGCGTGCAACAAGCCTGTCAGGGCGCGCGCAAACGGTGTCGCACCCGTGGAAAAGCTGTACGCCTCCACAACGTCTTCGGTGACCACATCATCTGCCGGGGCGGGCGCCGGCGATAGCCCAGCTTCCCCGGTCGCATTCATCGGCGCAAGCACGCGGCGCAGCGAGGTGCACAGCACGCGCGCGGCTCCAGCCGTCTGCGCAGCAGCTTGCGGCGCGCCTCTGTGCGACCCACCCAAGCATCCAGGAAGTTTGCAAGCGCAAGG
>JAABUO010006514.1_pt1 | contig 13409 bp, 17 predicted proteins | sample 5559291 | NCBI WGS metagenome assembly JAABUO01 (sample SAMN10711878, study PRJNA513372) | rock metagenome | isolation source: Antarctica rocks | place: Antarctica: Victoria Land, Finger Mt sud | reverse complement strand
CCTGTTCGGCCTTCTAGTGCAAACACGTCCTGCTCGTCTTCTGAGTCATGCTCATCAGCCACATGATCTGCACAAATGTTGGCAGAACTTCAATGACAGTCTGCCAACTTACTTAAACACAGAGTGAAGCGTATGACATTCACAACAGATACAGTCTTCACATGCATTATATCATTGTGTCCTGGTGTGGGTCACAAGGGACATGCAGGCTTAATGTGGAGCAAGCTATGTGCAGAAGCAGCGCAGGCCAGCTTGCCTGCTTGCTGGTCAGCAATGTCTTGCCACTTGATCTCAACATCAATGTTCAGCAGGCAATCTACCATAGCTGCCTGCAGACCATCCCTGAGGCAGTCTCCTGCCTGCATCTGTGACAGCTGATACACAGCACGAAAGTACATGCAAGGCGCAGCTCTGTTCACAATCTTGAACGGCATGCGCTGGCTGAGCTCTGAAAGCATGGTCTTAGGTGCTGTGGGGACCAGCAGTAGAATGTCAGCAAGAGCTTTGATGATGTGATCTTGGACAGCAGCTTGCTGTGCTGGTGGCTGCCATGTTTCGCCAGGAATTGGTGCCTCTAGCAAGGGGTTGGGAGGAATCAGGCAGAAGACAAGTCGCCTCAAGCAGAAAGAGACCATGCTGCCATTTGCTACAAGAAGCTTGACCACAAAGTCCAAGGCTCCCTTCAGCACCTCCTGCACGTTGGAAAAGCCAGCTCTGAGAACAGACACTCAGCTGCTCACAGTGGCACAGATAGCAAATACAAGGCACCTCTCCACAAATCCAGAGTGAAATAGCGAGCAGCTCAGCAACAAGCATGCCGTGATGGTCTGATCGTATATAGGAGACGTGGCGCGTGCACGCTTGCAACAGCAAAGCTAACTGGTGCTTTTCAGCAGCTGCTTGCTGTGAGTGCTGGCCGCAGACGATCCCTCGTACTTGTGATACGTGCTTCACCAGCCTGCATGAACAGGCAGCCTCCAGCACACGTCATGTGAATTGCAGGGGGGGCGAATTGTGTGTGTTGCGCAGGCGTACTCGCGATATGTCGTAGCGTCTTGCCCCAGTGTCTTGCACAACAACGCATTCCGCACATATGCCGTAAGGGCTGCAGTGATCTTGGCTTCTTCTGCAGTGTCGATAGAAATAGCGTCAATTGCTCGTCATGGCACGAGGCTTTAAGTCAGCTAAACCTGACAAAATAGCGTACCTGAGCTCATCACTGCAGCTGTACGCAAGAAGCGCGTCTTGCGGACACTTGACGGGAAGATGCGAGTCACATAGTCGAAGTCAAAGCGACTACCTGCATCAGCGGGGGGTTGTACGCGATGATGGCGATCGCAGCAGCCCTCTTGTGAGAACTAAGCGAGCAGGGCAGAGGGCGCTGCCAAGCACAGGGCGCAAAAATGAACATCGCTCCGAAACCAGCCAGAACAGACTTTGCGCAGCTGCTGCCGTCGGTCTTTCTCCGGCGGTGGTGTGGTCACAGTCTACGCTACCCTCATGTTTCGGATGCTTCTTCGGTAAAGGACACCGGCATCCGTTGGAATGGCCGCAAGCCACACCGAAGATGAGGAGGACGACGATTGTGAACTTGGCAAGCGTGAGTTCTGGGACAGCACGTACGCCCGAGAGCTGCAGAACCTACATCTGAATGGTGATGAGGGCGAGGTCTGGTCAGTGTCTCCTTAACTTATGCTTTGAGGCCTACCGTATTCATCGAACTGACAGAATTGCTGGGATACAGGTTTGGTGAGGAGGTAATGCATACAATGGTTGAATGGCTACATCTTTTGCTCTCGCAGCAGCACAAGAACGACAAATCAATAGCAATACTAGATGTTGGCACCGGAAATGCCTTGCTGCCACTCCAGCTTGCCAAGCTTGGCTACAGCAACCTGACTGGGTCCGATTATTCAGCTCAGTCCATTGCCCTCTCCCAGCACATTTTGCAAAGGCATGGCCAAACACACATCAAACTACTGGTATGTGTCTTGTGCAACTCTGGCAAGACTGCTTACAAGGTCATTGGCAGTCATGATCAACTGTGTATCACACGCAGGAAGATGATTTGTTGCAGACTTGTCTGACAAGCAGGCAGGTGATTGCTTTGCCTTTTTCGCCAACAGCTTTGACTCTGTTGTGATGACCATTGATCAGCGTTGTTGTGCTTTGCAGCTTTGATGTTATTACGGACAAAGGCACTCTGGATGCTGTTGGCTTGATGCAAGATGCAGACATGAACAGGTAGCGGCTTGTGTACGACTCATGTACCTTTTGCACGATGGTCCCTGCTGCCTTTTCACTGACACGTCTTCTGTCTCAAGTTGGATATTGTTTTGTTGCAGAGCAAAGTATCAGCAGAGCGTATGGTCCTTGCTCAAATCCAATGGTCTTTTGGTGAGGCTATATAGATTGCTGCTGTTAGCTTTTTGCTGAGGAAGTGCTGATCACTGTTCCACATATCTTGGTTATGCACTGACCTAAACAGGCTGCTCAGTCAGGTCAAGCAGACGAGTCTATCCTTGCTCATGACCACAGCATGCAAGCCCAACAGAGCCAGCAATGTCCTACAAACTGGCTAATGCATGATGCAGGTCATCACATCATGCAACAGCACCAAGGATGAGTTGTGTGAGGAGTTCTGTCAGTCAACAGAGGACGGGCTGATCGATGCTGCTTCATGCCCAGAGACAGACAGCCACGCACAGCAGAAACATATTCATCAGCCTCATTTGTTCCAGTATGTTGACCATGTACGAACGTATCCAAAGTTCAAGTTTGCAGGTTTAGAAGGAACCAAAGTCTGTACAGTAGCATTCAGAAAATTACAAACACCGTGACGCTGTACGTCGTGTGATTGATACCTGTTGTCATGATCCGGATAAGCAAATGAGCCTATTTTCGTAACAATGGGTCTGCCAGATCTGTAACAGTTGTGCTTCCAGTATACTTGAATGTTAAGCACAGTTCAGCATAGCGGAAGGTAGAGGTCAGGTGAAAACCTGACATTGTTTCACTCAGTTCCAAATGTGAACTTGTAATTGTAAGGGGTAAAAGAGTAAGAACGAAGGCACCTGAAATGGCAGGACTTGTTCACATAAAAAGATTGTGTGGGCAAAAGCAATCAAAAGTTGCAACGAAAGCACATACACAGCATAGAAGTCGAACCTATCTAATAGCTCATGTACATGGCCAACTATGTGCTACATCCATGAGCATACATTGTAAGCAGCACTCAAGTGTGTATCTCAAAAAGCATACACTACGCTCACCAGCAGCGCAGAGCAACAAACATGAGTTGCAGGCCATGTGACACGAACATGGAGCTTGCATAAAAATCCAAAATTGCCGTGGGTGTTCATCCTGCTCCAGACTATCTGCATGCAGCAGCACATGTGACCCATGTCTGCATCAATCATCATCTAAGCCAAGATATGAGCTCCATGACATTTCCAGGTCCAGTCGCCCATCTGGGCTGTTGCCATGCTTCAGCTTCTTCTTCCCAGCCATCTTGGTGTGCTTCTTCAGCTCAGCTAAGGACACTACCATCATCCCCTATGCAACACCATAGCTGAGCATACAAAGAAGGTTAAGCTGCAATGCCACTGCATGTACTGCTGTTGATGGGTAAACCAGCTATGTCGGTTGCCAGCAATGTTCATATACAACATGCAAGATATGCCAGAGATACCACTTCACTACACCATGGTCTAGGTTGGGGGTCAGAATTCAGGGCTTAAAGCCTGAGAACTGTCCAACAGACTTGGCCTCTGCATCCTGTTATCAAGTGCACAGTTCCCATGGACGTTACCATGGTAACCATCAACTAGACAGTCTGCCAGAAGTGCCATGACTTTGCAGGACTTTAGCATACAGTGTAGTTGCACATGTACCTCAGTATTCTTCTGCCACCACTTGGTCTCATGCACTTCTATCACTATGTCATCACAGTCATGATCACCTGCAGCAATCAGCGCATCACCTTGCAATCTTGAACACGCAAGTGTGCGCTCACGCACCTAGCCAATCCCCAGGAGTGCTGCTTGTTTGCACACTTTTGTCTCTGTCGGCACAAATGCAATGAGAATAACAGCCACCGGGTGTGGATATTTATTATTAACACTATCATTAGGGTGTGGATATTCAGCAAAACAGCAAGCAACCATATGTGATGCAGACAGACACAGATGCTTGGTGTACACACTTTACCATACCGCAAAAGCATCATTGCTTTCAGGGGCAAGTCAGTGGCTCACCAGACTCCTTGTCACCAGTGACCTCTAACTGAATGGTCTCATCTATTCTACAGTTATGCCGGGTCCCTCGTTTCAACTGACTCACCTTTTCATCCTTGGCAAACACGCATTTCACTTTCCTGCAACACCAGACACAAGTGTCATGACACAACATACACCATGAGGAGGCTTCTTGTCCCAATGCTGTTGAGGCTTGGCCGCCCTAAACCTTAAAATCTAACTCTTCAAAATGCTGTCAGTGCCTAGCTGCCCTTCATCCTAAATTCTGTATCCTAAGAATGTTGTCGCTTTCCGACTGGCCCTGTCATGCTGCTCAATCACTGCATCTGTTTGCCTGAAACGCAGCAGAGCCTGACCAACAGACAGATTACAGCTGCATGAGGTCTGCAGCCTGAGATTTACGCTCACAGCAAGCATGAAACATGCTGGGTTGCCACATTTGCACGAGTCGATTTTGGGCTGAAGGGTCTGCAGGCTTCTGTACATAGATGTATAGATTCTGTGAATATACTATTGAAGTGCCTCTGAGGTAACTGTATATAAATATACATATATCCGCATGTATAGGGTACATCAAAAACATGTATCACAGCATGGCCCGCTTCTAGACATGCACATTGTGTCTCTTGCTTCACCCATCAGGTTGCATCTTCACATGTTATACATTGACACGGGTGGCTGTGTGCCACACCATGTAAAGAATGCATTGGCAGGCCACCAAGCTTTTGCATGTGCGCCACCCCCTCTTCTCCACCAGGAAGGGGGGGGGAGGGTGCACCATTCTGACATCTTGAAATGGTGCGCACCTAGCAGGTACTTCAGCACAACAGCTAGCACACCTATGAGTTGTCAAGAGTGTTGCATATCAAAATGTGTGCTGTGACAGTAGGGTAGCCACACTTACACATGTTTGTGCCCCCCCCTCCACCAGGCGGGGTGCACCAGCCGGTCCACTGAGTTCAGCTTGATGGTAATCACTCCCTGCCCTGCTATACTCTGCAGCCTGGGATGCTTGTACAGAAGGTCCATGTCTCCCTTGTTCTGAGCCTCAGCAATCGCGTTCATCTCCTCTTTGTTCATGCTGTGATATTTCAACTGCACCGCACGGCTGTCATGATGGGGAGGTACGACAATGTGGGTGGTGTTGTCAGGAAATGAGCCAATACTGCATGTGTGCATGCTTGAGAATGTATTAGCGCCATGTAAGGTGACGCACAGGTAACGCTGCATGTATGCAGTTCTGACAATGTAACAGCGCCATGTAAGAAGACGCAAAAGTTATGCTGCATGTGTTCCTTGTTGAGAATGTGTCAGCGCCATGCAATGTGATGCAAAATGGTACCTTGATGTGCAGTTTGCATGCAGTCTTCTTCTCAGCTTCCCAGGCCTTGACCCTTTTCATGGCCCCTGCGATGGCATCATGCTGCTGGGAGCGCTGATCCTGCTTGATCTGCAATCATGGCATGCCAAGAATGATCTCACGCACTCAGCATCACGTCTACTCATGAGCGAGTCAGACTCAGACGCAGAGCTCAGTCCCAGCACCAATCTCCAATTCATGAGTGACTCAGACTCAGCAGATCAACTCTGCGGTGACTCAGACTCAGAGTTTGGATGAGCTGTTACCTTCACGAAGTTCTGCGTCCCGGCTGGCACATGCAAAATTGCTCATGCAGTTTGTGGCAAGTGCAAAGCATGCGAAACGTGTGGCATGCTGGCAAATGCTTTGAAGCATAAACACAAGCAAAGCCAGTGGTGCACTGCAGAGACATCACGCTACACAACAAGCTGCGTAAGTCTCCTTGGACACTTACAACACCAACAAGGCAGGGACAGCATGCTTGAGGGGCTACCATACCTCTTCTTTGGGGTTGTCAAAGTCTAGCCACAAGTCTTGCAGCTCCCCATCCTTCAGGTCTCTGATGGCTACCTTGATCCTGCAGCCACCAATCACCTCATTTCATTCATTAATTCTCTACCTGTCTTCCCTAGGGTCAGGTATATACAGTCATTTTTTCATTTAATACCTTACAGTTTGGGGTGCGGAGCCTGTTGTGACTTATCAGACATCCTTGAAAGCACAGGTGTATGTGGTGTGCGAAAAAACCATGCAATCGGGTGGAGCTCCCTGTATGAGGTCCTGTTTTGGCAGTCAGCGTACCAGCACTAGCACATGTCGATGCATTCTGTATCAGTCAGCATGTGTAACCTGACCATGCCATCGTCTGGATGCTGAGGATTGCAGCACGCTGTGCTTGTTTGTGTTGCTGTTCGATGGGTCATGTGTGATAGTGAGTGCGTTGGAAATGCAAAGTCTTTGAATGCTGCTGATGGTGTCTTCAGATGTGTGACAGAGGCTGGGGATGGCTGGAGGCCTATGGCTACTGAATGCAGCTGCCTTTGATTGTGTACAGCATGGTGCGCCGTGGTTTTGCACAATGCTGTACACATGTTGGCTTGATGGATTAGATCCAGAAACACTTTGCAAGGATGCAATGATCTGCTGAGCAGGTTGGCAGGGACACAGTGACAGTTTGCAAAGTCCGCAGGGGCATTGCATGCTCCAAAGCCTGGGCAAAGAGCTCATGTCAGCAGTGTTCTGCTGTTTGCTGAGCACAGAGCAAAGCAGCGAGGTATTTGTGACTTGAGGCAATCATAGACCAGCCGGCCCAGAGACTGGGGACCTGGAAACATCAAAGGCCTGAGCAGAAAACACAACAGGCAGGGCCCTGTAATGTTGCACGATGCTGGCAAGTGAGCAGAAAGGGGTGAAGAACCACAGCTGCATTGCGCTCAGCAGTCTTCTGATGCATGACCAAGTGAATCTAAACCAGATGAGAGGCGCTCACCTGCCGAGTTCATCGTCAGAGCCGATGTTGTCATGGTCATACAGGATCAACTCCAGCTTCTGAGTCTCAGGGATGTGGACCGGCAGCTTGAAGGATTCATTCCAGGTGGCCTCTTTGCCTTCTGGTTGTATTGTTGTCCTTCGCTTTTGCGACGCTCTCATGAACATTCTGCATAGTACGTCATGCTCATCACGGCAAGTGCTTATGGTGCACCTTCACATCTGTGATGCTGCTATGATCGTGCTGTACAATATGCAACATGCAGATGTTGGCAAGTATTGCCACACTTATGTTGGGAAGTATCGCCACTATCATGTGCACGAGTGTGACATACCAGATGCTCGGTCTGTGATCAGTTGCTTGCACAATGAACAACACGCGATTATGAGAAGCCCACACAACTTTGTTTTGTCAAATTGCTGCTTGCTGTGCTGGGACAACTTGATGCACAGGCAGCCAAATGTCTGCACTCAGCACAACGCATGGACATGTCTACTGCTTTATGAGCCAATGTCTACTGCCTTATGAGTCAATGTCTACTAAATGATGGGTCAATGTCTACTGCCCTGTGAGTCAATGTCTACTACCTTGTGAGTCACAATGTGGTCTGCCTTGTGAGCACAGGCTTAGTCCTCCGCATCAGGTTGTCTGATGGATCTCATTGGCATCTACACGCTACACTATACCCTAGACTAAAATGTACTACAATGAGGTTTATTGCTTACTCTATGTAGGGGTTGGAATCTGAGAGATAGTCCCCCTTGGGGATGTGATGGGCCTCCAGGATGTCAATCTCCAGCATGCCAGCTGGCACAGATATATCCTTTATGCTCTGCAGCTCACAGACATGCCTTTTACCCAGAAGATACAATTTGTGCAGAATCCATCAGCAAGCCTGTTTCCAGGGATAGACACCAAGGCTGTCTGGCAGGCCAAAAATGGTCATGTGTGTATGCAGTTGTGCTTGAGCTCAACAGCTCAAATTGAAACAGTGTCATGAAACCAGGTCGCAAAGCAGAAGCCAATACTTGTTTGCTGTGAGGCAGTCTCAACTCTGCTGATGTCATTGCCAGCCATGCAGCTGCTGTGCATGCCTCACCATTTGAATGCTTGAATGCAGATGCTCAAGACGAACATGTCTTGTTGCGCATGCGTTTTGACACAGCACTTGCATCCAATTCAACTATCAGCACACAATGAAACGCCTCACAGCTTCACATGTGGCATCTCCATATAGCTGACTGATGCTGGTAGGTCGGGCTGATTGTGATTGGAAGTCAGGTTCATGGTAAACAGGCAAGCACGACATCCATGAGGATGATGACAAGGGAAGAAGACTCACAGGATCAAGTCTGTAGGTCCAGTGCTCTGGCATGACATACATGTTGATGAGGCTGTCACGAGCAAAGCCCACAAGCCAGGCCTTCAGGCTAGGGATGAGACCAGATAGGGTTGAGCCACCCATAACCGACACCTCAAAGTCCACAGTCTCCGGCTGCTCCACAAATGACACCTGCAGGCATCACAACATCTGTCTTGATGTCCATTTGGCAGACGCATCATTTGAGCAGGGCTGCTTCTCCTATTGGCTGTTCTATTGTTGATGAATGGGGCTAAGCAGAGTGACGCAGTGAGTATGGCTGGCTATCTCTTCTCACGCCATAGCAGAATGCTTTTCAAAATGCAATGCTGTGCTGTGCTGTGCTGTGCTTGCCCTGACGTCTATGTGCTACGCGGGTTGGCGGTAGGGCTTCAAATGCACAAAGACATACGGTGTGCTGCGGTCACAGCAGCTGTGAGATGCTTGTTCAGATTTGTTCCTTTCTGCTTACCTTGACAGCGCCTATGACAGGCAGCTTGTCAACAAGCGGATCAAAGGTGATGCGTATCCGGCCTTCCACATGCAGTTTCTCGATCCCAGCCTGCGTAAACACACTCCTGTAAAGCATCATCAGGAGCAGGATGTGAATCATAAGCCGTTGTGCCAGAGCAGATTTGGCGCTCACAACAACAATCAGTGACATGGATGTGATCAATAGCATGATATGTTCAGCCACGATAACTTCAACAACAAGCACTCTGACTACTGGCAAAGATCATGGTATGCACAGAATGTTGCATGAACCTGCAGACCTTGCAGTCAAAAAAATGTAGAGCAATGTTTGCCATGAGCAGAGTGTGACCAGAGAAAGGGAGGAAGTGCCTCAGGTACTCACTGTAAAGGAGACCATGTTGGACACCAATGTCGTCAATGCTGAGGGAATGAAGGTAAGCTGTTTAGGAATAGGCTTGATGCGCAGCTGGACATTCTGCATACCATTCAAGTAGTTGACACCCTGTCAATCTGGAGGAAGTCCTGAACAGGGGGCAAAGTACACCAAGACATGTCACCAAAATTACCGATGGATGTACTGTCCACAAGCACTATTGGCTGTAGTAACATATTGTATGCATGCAGGAGCGTGTCAGTTGCAGTGACGGTTGCTAGTGGTCTCCTCATTTGGATTGCAAAGCTGAACCTTTATCTTTGTTTGCACCACTTTTGGCTGATTGCAGCATCGTGCATCGGAAAGTGAGCATGCGCGTAATGCCAAAACGTACTATGTCACTATGCCAGCTGATATCTGCCTCTATGGCTACCATGGCATCATCTGTTTTAGCGCTATCTTTGAAGCTGTTGAAGTTGGCCAGCTTGGGAGGGCTCTTGCCAAAGTTAAACCTGTAACAGAAGGCCGATCAGCATGCTTTAAGAGCTCAAGTGCTGCCTCGGCAGGAGTCTCGATTTTGAAGTCAGCGTGCAAAGCGTTGTCTTACTTTGTCAGTTCAATGCTCTGCATCCATGGCGGAGAAGACGCCTGTAGCAAGTCTGGCAAAAGCTCCCACGCTAACTTGGTAAAGGCTTTGCGGAGCTCAGGGTTCCAAAGATGAGCTGCATGTCATCAGGAGCTGTCTTACGACGCGAGTGCGGCAACGTGAGGTAGGCCGCATTACATGCTTATAGGCATACCCAGAAAGTCTGACAACCACCCTTCGTCGTTGCCTACGTTGCTGCCATGCTTCTCGTTGCTGCGACCATTGGCGCCATCGTCATTTTCGTGTCCGTAACCCTTGCCCGGAGCGACAGCGTGGGCGGATTTGAAGTGGTTATCGTCGTTGTGGCCCATGAGACTGGGCTAACTCGCTGAAGCTATCAGCGTATCGCAAGCAATCAACTGTCGTCAGCGGAAGCTTGGCCGACGCATTTGATTTAGCGCACACACCCTTTCCGGAACTGATCTGTTTCACGAAAGTTTTGCACGAAACACTCGCTCAATCGTCTTTGAGAACCTGCTCAGCTGTCTCGAAGAGGAAGATTTTAGCAATTCAAATTATCATGGAAGCTGGCGTGTCACAGCAGGCTGAGTCTGTCTCTGTCTGTGTCTGTGCTGTGTTGCTGTCTGTCTGTAGTCTGCTGCTGCCTCACGGTAGCAATATGAGGCAATGAGCGCTGCACAACAAAACAACTTCAAGGCGTGCAACGTACACAAGCTCATGCTCTTGAGATCTCATGCCGATTGGTGATCGTGACATACACAAGTTGGCATGATGCAACGGGCCACGGGCCATGTGCACATATCGTAATTGGGCAAGACTACACAACCTATGGCAATTCCCCATGGCTTCTTATAAGCCTGACCACCAGGTCTTTTATGTGAGCAGGGATTGAGGAAAACCGCTTGGGAGCGCAGTTGTTGAGAAGTCTGTTGTATAAAAGATGTGCTACAGTTTGTTGGAGCTAATGCCGACAGTGAATGTACACTTCTGCGCCCATAAATCACACAGAAGGAAGCAGGGAATCACAGCCGCTTGCAAAGTATAAAACACAGAGCAAGGTTAATTGTCAGCAAAGCTATTCACATGGATGCCTTGGCATAGCAAGATCACTTGCACTGACAGCATCATGGCCAAAGGACGCAGCCATGTGATAGAAGCAACAAACGATCGGGAAGGAAGCTATCAATCAGACCGGCTCTCTTGTTGTTGCTTCTCGACGCTGTCTATGCCTAAATAGGAACTCCACTCTATTGTGAAATCTAGCCTACCAGATTGACTTTTGCCGTCCTGCAAAGGTGCCCTGTGTTTCATCACACCCTGCTGCTTCAGGTCTTCCAAAGACAGAACCACTCTCCCCTGTAGCAATGCACTGCCATTGAGCACAGCTTGCACACAGCATGCTGCATTTGCGCAGTCGCCTTGTGAGAAGCATGCTGCACGAGGCGACTGCGCAAGGCATCTGTGAATGTGGCAACACCTGGCAAACACAACAAGATACCTTTTGTGACCTGCAAATTGTGGTAAAGAGACTCAAGCTTATGCAGTCAGCTGCAACTTGTAGACAGACCATGACAAATGAATGTGACATGATCCACGCAGAAATGCAAAGAGATTGCAACCCACTTCCAGATCATTGCGCCACCATTTGCGCTCTCGTACTTCTATGACAATATCATCCTTCTGATGCTCTCCTACAGCATAATGGAAACTGGACAGAGCTTCTTTACGCAACTGTCAAGCATCATTCAGCATTTGTGCCATGTAAACACTCATCATCACTCCTTGCATTCCACCTCAATGATATGCTAGACCATGACACCAGATTCTCAACCAGCCTCTGCATGAGATGCTGCTCATGCACATGGCGCATGCTACCATGTCAATCAAGCATACTTTGACCCCAGCAGGACTTTCGAAGCAGGCACCCGAGATTGTCACGCAGATGCCACATCAGATCACGGCGTCTGCTTGTACTTGCCAGTCAGATGTCGGTGGTGGACTTGTAGTTGAAGGGCCTCATCTATTCTGCAGCTGTGGCGCCGCCCATACTTCATCAGAGTGCATCTCTGCTCACTACCAAAGCTGCATTTGACTTGCCTGCATGCAGCAGCATGGTAGCACAGCCTCAACACGATTACAAGCATGCATGATTGCACAGCGTGAGCAAGATCTGACTGTTGCCCAAGACCGTCTGAAATGCCTTAGCAGAGGTTCTTGATATGGAGCGTTGTTGTCAGGCATGTGCCAGGTTATAGGTCTTGCTAATTATAGCGATTTGAATGAAACAGATGACGAAGCATGCAGTGTTGGCATTGGGCTGGATCTTGTGGTCAGGCTACTTGCTGCTAAATGGTGGCACAAGCTCATCACTCTGCCAACAGAGTCAGGCCCTATCTTTGTGGGCAGAGTCACAAGCATCTGCCACAAGCTAGCAGCAAGTAGCGACCCCACAACTACCTGCTCAACAGCATTGTATCCCTTGCTCAGGAGCATCAGTGGACCGACATGGGCAAAACACAGGATTTACAGCAGACTCACACGCATTTGCAAGGGCCGAGCCACCAGCTAGCAGCAGCAACAAGCCGGTGCACAAAGTCCAGATGTATGTCAACGAGCTTCGCAATCTAGCAACGTCGAGACAATTAGATGGACCAAAGAACAAGTTTCAAGGTAGGCTCACAAGCGCTTGCGGGGGCCACGCCACCAGCTGGCAGCGACCAGACGGTCCACAAAGTCCAGCTGGATGTCAATAACACCCTGATTGGCAATGTCCCTCAGCTTGGGGTGGCGGTACAGAATGTTCATGTCCTGTTCGACCTGGGCCTTGGCAATCAGCCTCATCTCTTCCTTGCTCATACTGCGGTACCGCAACTGCATGTACCACCAGTTTGACGGCTGCTCAGATGAACAGCTTAATGGCATCCAGGTCAACAGCTCAACAGCATTCAGGTGAACAGCTCAGCAGCATCCAGATAAACAGCTCAACAGTGTCCAAGTGAACAGCTCAATTGGGTCCAGATGAACAGCTCAATGGCATCCAGGTGAACAGCTTATGAACAGCGCAGCACAAAGCTCAGTATCAAGCTTGCTGTTGCTCTGATGCATGCTGAGACGCAAGCTGGAGCGTTAGTCACAAGCTCTGGTGGAAGATGTGCATGCCTGCTGACTGTTGAGTGGTGGCTCCTTTGAACAAGTGACCTGCATGCTTATCTGTGCAGCAATCAAGGAATGGACATTACTGAAAGCAAAAACTTTGTCTGGACGTGATGAAGCGCTGTAGTATATGGCCACATTGACTTGCAATCAAGACACAAGAAGTAGGTGGGTCTGTTACAATGTGATGGCGCAGCCACATTGAGTCCACAGTGAGTGTTAATATGGGTTGAGGACCTGAGAATGGACTCACCTTGAGATGCACCCTGCACTGTTCAGACTTGCGTTGTTGGTGCTGCTGATACTGCTTTGTGGCCTGAGCTACTGGGTCATGCTG
>JAABUO010006512.1_pt1 | contig 13411 bp, 19 predicted proteins | sample 5559291 | NCBI WGS metagenome assembly JAABUO01 (sample SAMN10711878, study PRJNA513372) | rock metagenome | isolation source: Antarctica rocks | place: Antarctica: Victoria Land, Finger Mt sud | reverse complement strand
GCACCTTCAGTCAGGCAAGGCTGGCCTCAAATTGGTGTTGAGCCAGCAACATCCGTTGACCATTTGTGCAGGCGCACTCGCGGGCAACCCTTTCGGTGTGGATCGCCAATTCATTGCCAAAGAGCTAGGCTTCTATGGTGGAGTGTGCCCAAACTCCATGGATGCAGTCAGCGACAGGGATTTTGTTGTGGAGACCCTGTTCTTCTGCTCCCTGCACTTGGTGCATCTCAGCAGATGGGCAGAAGATCTCATCATCTACAGCAGTGGTGCATTCAAATACGTGCAATGCAGTGATGCATATGCAACAGGTGAGCGTCATGATCATCCAGATGTCTACATGTCTATGATCATGAAGCACCAAGCCCGACACATGGGTCTTTCAAACTGATACTAATCTCATGCGCTGCAGATGTTTTGAACAGGCCATAGGCCTCATCACTTGGCAGATGGTGCCCATAAGAATTTCCCAGTTCTGGTTTCACTCTGTCAAACTCGTTGAACTAACATTGTGAAGCACACCGCAAGCTACTAGCAGTGTAGAATGTTTGGCATGTACGACAGCTGGCGCTGCCACCAGCAAAAGAAGCTCAGTCAGCAGCATGCCTTTCAGGACTTGTTTGGGTGTCAGTTTTTCAAGTTTGAGAGCAGGCCGTGTCTGCACAGTCTCAATTGAGTGCCTCACACCAAATGATCCAGAAGCCCTGCAGCTGCTCAGAGGCAAGGCAGAGCGATTGGGCACCGACTGTACGAAGAAATGTTGTGCCTGTTGGTTGCATGTTGCAATGTGAGTGCCAGAGCTGGCACAGGTAGCGAACCTGCACAGAAAGCCATTCTCCCACTCTTTAGCTTTTTGCTTGCAGGCTCCAGTTCTATGGCCCAGAATGACATGCAAGGCAACTGCAAACAGGCCAATTCAATTGTCCTTCTGCTTGTTGTCTGCAGGCTTCAGACGAATCCAGATAGAATTTGCAGCTTTGATTCAGTGACTGGCACTGTCACCCATTCTGCATACCTGCAGGTTCTAGTCTGATGCCCCAGAAGAAGAACCCAGATGCACTGGAGCTCATCAGAGGCAAGGCAGGGCGGCTTCAAGGCAACCTATCAGGCATGATGGCCGTCATGAAGGGTGCACCCACCACCTACAACAAGGACTTCCAAGAAGCTTGGGAGCTCATGTTTGACAGCGTGGACACAGCCTATGACTGCATACGCATTGCCACCGGGGTCATCTCCGCCATCAAGATCAACCCTGACCGCATGCTGTCTGGCCTCTCTGCTGACATGCTGGCCACCGATCTTGCTGAGTATCTTGTGCGCAAAGGTGAGACTTTTGAAAAGGCCTTGTCTTTTGTTGTTGATTACAGAAAAGCCGAGAGGTACTGTGCGCTTCCATGTGGGGACTGTTGCCAGGAAAAAAAACCTGCAGTGTGTGCAATTTGCATCAGGCTTGACCCCCTTGTTACGTTGTATTGAAGACTGTCATGGTGGGTCTGTGTTGCATGTCAGGCACCCTGTTCCTATATTTGTACAAGCCACCTACAGGCTCACTGCACTGTGACATTTCCACCCAACACTTGTACACAGGACACAACACAAACATAGGCAGGCACAGTCTGTTCATTCATCAGCCCAGTTTACGATCACCAATGTGGGTTGCTCTGGGTGATGTGCACAGACAAAATGCACAGAGTCAGTGAGACTTAGTCAGACTTAGACTCAGTGGACACACTGAGCAGGTGCATTGAGTAAGGGCGCTGGTGTGCAGGCATCCCCTTCCGGGAAACGCACCACATCTCAGGTGCAGCAGTCAAGCTAGCAGAGGACAAGGGGTGCCAGCTGTCAGACCTGACTACACAAGACCTCCAGGGCATCAACAAGCTGTTTGAAGATGATGTCCAAGAAGTATGGGACTTTGACAGGTATGCAATGTCATGATCAAAGCATCCTGTTTTTGTTGGTCAGTGTGAGACTCGGCGATGCACAAATACACGCGCATTGCTCCTGTGTGTTTTCAATATTGCAACATCACACACTGCCAGATGTGCCAAATGAATAAGTATACGTTCACTGCTCATAGAGACGGTTGTGATGTGAACTTGCGCTACCAATGCTGTTTGGATGTTTACTTGACATGCTCAGCCATTGTTTCATGATTGTACCTGTGACCAGAGCTTGCAAGCTGCAAATCTAGACCAAAAGCTGCACCTTTGGTCTGTGTGGTGATTCAGATCAGCAGAGATGCGAGACACTGAAGGAGGTGCCAGCAAACGGTCAGTGCTACAGCAGGCTGAGAAGATAAAAACATACTTGAGCCAAGAAGGCATATGATCTCTGCGGCACTCTGCCAGCTGTCAGAAAGTATGTCAGGCCTTACACATCTGGATATGTTCAAATAGATGGTTCAAGCAGCTTAATTACAAGTGTCATAGCAATGCAGGGCTGTTGAACGAGCACAATCGTCGTAGCAATGCAGCGCAGCTGAATATTCATATGCCTTTTGACCTTGAATACTTTTGCGCACCATGATACATTCCAATTACTGGTAAAATAGTGTACGCTGTAAGCAACATCTTGCACACATGATCTACGGCAGCAGCACAAACACTGAGTTGTGACAACACACACGTGAATCACATGGCATGTGTGGATACCACTGCATAGGCCCTATGTATCAATGTCAAAGCCTGGCTTAATGCAGCCATGCCTTGTCAGGTGGGGCAGGTCCTCTCAAACATGGCCAAATCAGGCCGTGCATACCACACTCAGTCATCACTCAAGTAGGCTCTGTGATCTTGGAATGTCATTGAATACACTGCCCCATGTATGTCAGAAGCATACATGGGGTCATGAGTCATCACACAGCATTTTGCCAGATGTAATCAGTCAGTGAGCAGCTCAGGCAAGGCTGAGGTGGGGTGCTGAATGATTTCTTGGAATGAGACCATACATAGAGCCGACCAAGTCACCCTCGCGCACTTCCTCTTCGAGTTTGTACTCTGGCTCAGCATACCAGCAGTCACCACTTTCTATTTGTAGAGTGTTGACGCCCCTTTCCAGTTTGAAGAAACCAAGCTCACCCCAGAAGGTTCCTGCACCATGCCAAAGGCTTTGCTGTTGATATCAATCACCAAATGAGGCACCAAAGGAAGAGATTGAAGGCCAGCAATGGTGCAGCAGTGTCTGCTGTGCTGATGCATCAAAGCCCATGATACAAGTTGTCTCCACAGTCCTGGCAAGCCATGTCAACAGTGTGCTGGTGTAGCGCTGAGTTCCAGTAGGACAGCTTGCCTAGCCAGCATCTGCATACATGCAGTAAGGCAAGGCATGCTGTTGATGCAGGCACATTTGTGTGCAGCATACCCCAGGAGTTACGGACGTGCCAGAAGTCCTTGCCATCTTCATGGCCCCACCCAACGACCTCCACATCATGATCAACGTCTGTGCTGTTGTTCACATCGGTGTACACACCTCCAGTGTAATTCCAAATGAAATCATCAGGACAGGCAATGCTACATGTGATGGGGCCTCGCTGCACAATCTCTGACATCATGCCTGCAGCAAGCACCAGCTCAGGCTAATTAATGATAATAATAATAATAAATTCAGGGGGGGAAAAAACTAATTAAAAAAAAATAAAAATTACAGGCGTTCCAGCTAATTATTCTTGCCAGGTACCCACTAGGTGTGTCTAAACCCTAGTCCTGTGAGCCAACATGAACTAACATGAGACACTAAATTGCACCCAAGGGGTGTGCGCTGACTCAGGGTGACAGCATAGTTTTGCCAACTTGCAGGCATGTAAGCATACGGGAAGCTGTGTGTATGCATGCCGGCCATTTGAGCTCTGACCAACAAGAGTAGGGTGACAGTAGCTACTAGACATGCAATACATAGAAGATTTGGCATTTATCAGGTGCATCATGGACACAGCTCTATAATGTCAATGTGCCTGAGTGCATACCGTGGACGTTTGAGGGCTCAATTCTGCCCCAATGCTTCAGCTTGTACTTGATGGGCTCTTTGATTGCCCAGCATGTGCCCGGGTCCGACTCATTGTTGGAGTTGCAGTTGCGGCACAGGGCGGTGTCTGGGCATTGCTTCAGACCCTCAGGAAATACGTGGTGGTCTGTTGCTGTGTAGATCATGCAGCTTTCATCTGGCAGTCCAAACTCAGTCATGTAGCCAAACATGTCAAAGACATCTCCACCATTGCAGCCATCTCCGTAGCCATGGTATGCACCACAATTCAGCAAAGCCTGGCGTGAAAGCATCACGTCTGGGCCCATGCCCTTCTTCTTGATTTTCAGTCGGTCTTGGACCATATGGGTGGAACCGTGCGCCCAACATGACCCGCAGTATATTGGGATGTGCTGGTTCCAGGAAGGTGTACACAAGTTGCCAGCACCGTTGCTGCACCAGCTGAAGTGCTTTGGCAACTTGTTGACATCCATGAGAGGGGCGGGGAGATGGTTGTAATACTGAGACGCATCCAGCTTGTTGCCTCGGTGGCCGTGATTACGACTTTGTACACAACATAGCGAGGCGAGCGCTATCAATGCCAAAATATGTGCGTGCATCACTTGTTCCGGCTTATCGCTACGGCAACGCTGCAACTTGGGCGAGTAGACCCCTGGCACAAGATAATGAGACACAATAGTGAACTCAATCAACTCTGTACAGCAGCAGCAAGACGGTCAATGTTTGCTGCCCAGGATTTGTGACTGCGCAACGGCCTGGGGTTCGTAATTTGAAGTGACACCCTGAGAAACCCTTGAAGTCAGCCAGCAGCACTCATTTCAATGGTCACCCCTGCAAGTCAAATAGTTTTCCGAGCTTGCATGTCTTTGCGCCACAATGCACAGCTTCTTCCTGCACTTTCGTGCATAGTCACTTTACGTTACTGCTGCGCCAGTGGGCAATCAGTGATTCTACATTTATACTGCTTGAATGGCATCGTGCAATTGACAGGCATGCTCAAGTGCTATGCAACACATTCAGATTGCATGATGCACTGTCGTCTGTCTGAAAAGCGTTGTAAACAACAAGTAACCTGGGATGCTGATCAACCTTCCTACAACCTTTCAGGTGCAGCTTGCAGGCAAGCACCCTCAGAAACTGATGCTATACGCTGTAGACCATGCAAAAGCAACAAGTGATACAACTGGTCATTGCAACGCATGCCACAGCAGCAGACTCAATCAGTAATCAGGGCAGCCGTTCAAAAATACTATTCGAAACACCCTCATGCTGCCTCAGTCTCTTCGCACACTGCTGACAACTTCCCCTTGTTCACCAAGATCAGCATCCAACGTCGCATCTGAAGCAGTCTCATATTCCGTCTCTGCTGGCTGAGGAATAGGCTGCTGTATCCACACAGAGGCAGGCAGAGCAGGGGCGCCACCAACTAGAAACCCACCCACCACAGCACCCCCTGCTTCACCCACCACTGCAGTGTTTGATGCGCCAACAGCAGCACCGTCCTTCCCAGCCATCAGAGCAAGCTGCTGTTGTGCAGCAGCATCCAGCACCACACCCATTTGTTGTGCCTGGATATGCGCAAGCTGGTCTGCTGCTGTGGTAGCCATCTGAACAGCTGTTGCTGTGTTCTGAAGGTGGGGAACCTCAATGCCAAGCACACCGGGAGCCTGCTCTGGTGGCACTGCTTGAAGGTCGACAGCAATGGGCTGAATGATCTGATCTCTAGACTTGCGCCTTCTGACCCTCTTTGGTTTCTGTTGAGCTGGCAGCAGACCAGCGGCCTCGCCTTCGCTGCCATTCATGCCATGTGATGCAAACGTCAATGCCTCTGCGGCTGCTTTACGCTTGCGCCTGTCCCTTTTCACATCTCTCTCGCATTCCCTAGAGCATGGTTCAGAATGTCAAGACTGGTCTGTTGCTCACATGACAGTGAGACATGAGTATCAGGCTCATCCTGTGTTTAACTTTGAACATGTGTCCTTATGAGGTGTCAGATAGATCATGTGAGAGCTGCGAGTAGGCAGGTGCATGCGTGCACAAGCAACCCAGCACAAGACAGTTTTAGTGAAGGCCGTGGTTTGCGAATGGTGGCAAAAGTAACACCTGCAGTGTGGACGCAGCCCATTTGCCTGACTTGTGTCGCCATAGAATTCCGCGCGAAGCTTGTACTCCTTACAGTGGCTGCACTGGGCATTTGGAGGCATACTTGCCCCGCTGTTGTTCACTGAGTTCTGCGCAATGCAGGGACAAGGCTTGAACAACTCTTTGCATACCACGCAAAATCATGCCGCAGTTATACGCATTTGTGCTAAGGTACAACTAGGCAGGCGCAGTATGATACTTTTGCTATTCCTGGAGTGTAAAACCTGCGCATATGGCCCAAATTTGCCTGAAAGTAACAAGCACAAACCTGCTGCTTGTGTCGCTCATGCCAAGCCCTTGTGTGGCGGTTGGCGCAGCCCTTGCATGTGCAAGCATAACCATCACCTCGGCTCTTGTCCTTGTTGAAATTCTGGTCCCGCACCATCAGCTCCTTACAGTGTGTGCATCTTTTGTATGTGACACCTTCAAGCTCCACCAGAGTCTTGCTGCTAGGCTTGATGGCTTCAACAGTTTGTGCCTCAGCTGGCCGGTCCTGCAGAGACTGGAGAGCCTGTGCTGCATCACTGGGACTGTGAGGATCAAGCGTTGGTGGCTGGACCACCGGTGCTGTCTCCGTCATGACCCTGCTCGTACTCAGAAACTGCTTGATGTAAGAAGCCAGTCCTCAAGCAAGCTGCGAAAGCAGCAAAAATTTGGTTTCCTGCCAAGTCTGTCAGGTGCTATGCAAGAGCAAAGTTCGCTGTCGTGTACGCGGTCTTGCACTCTCGAACACTCTACGTCGCCATCACAGAGATTTGCATTTCTGCGACGGTCTTCATGCCAATGGTTAGTGGCAGAAAGTTCATCTAATTATTGAGTTGTCGCTCCGACACCAGCAGCTCAGTTCAGCTTACAAGCCTGAAAGCGTCCCCAGGGTGTTAAAAAATATGTAATCCCCGGTTGTCGAAGATGGACACAGGCTGTGTCACACAGCGAAGGGTGCGCTCCCGACTTCGGGATCGAAGCGCACTGCAACAGTTGTTACTTTGCTTTTGGTTACAGCACAGCAACGCAACTGTTCATGGTCAACGCTTTGCAAGGTGTTTTGCTGGCTTGGTGAGTGATCTGAGATCACATCGCGCCCGTGTTTGACTTTGAGTCAGTGCTGAGCTTGGTCATTGACTTGTAGTGACATTCCTAGCAAGGAGTACATCCTACGCTTGAACGAAGAGAAAAGCCAAAACGAGAAGTTTCTTCTAGAGGAGCTTGACGACACCCGCTTGTTTGTGAAAGCTGTTGCAGTAGAGCATCTGCAGAAGAAACTTAAAGAATTTCAGGAACGTAATACCTACGAGATCCCGAGACGTGAACACACCTAGAACTGATTTGGGCAGCCTGCTACGAAATGTCTCCGCTGTCTGGTGAAGAAAGGGCAAGAAAGGAATACCTTGATCAATTCAGTAGAGCACAGCAAATCCGTACACAGCGATACAAGCAGCTGGAGAAAGGTTTTGATGCAATTTTGCAGACAGATGATGAATCTCAGTACAAGTAGGTAAAATGCATCTCTGCAGCTGTTTGCTGCTTACAAGCGTCTGTATGCCAATATCTTTTGTGTCTGTGCAGAACTATTATGGCAGAAGTGACAGTAGCATTTAAAGTCTGCTCAGAAGCTGTGAATTCTGCTGAGGCAGGCCTCAGAGACATGCGACAGGACGATTTAGCAGACATGTTGCGCATAGTCCAGACAAATGAGCAGGAAAAGTTGCATCTGACCTTGATACTGCAGGCTCTTAGGCAGTCTCATGCCCGCGGATTTTCTTGGCAAACACATGCGCCTGCAGAGGTCCAGAGCAAGCCAGGTACAGGTTGACACTTAGACAGTGCGTCATAGTTGGTCAGATTGACAACTCCACCGGTTTGGCAGCAAAATTGCAGGGAGTATACTATTGCTACCCTCATCCTGGCTGTGCCTTGTGCAGACTTGCCGCAACAGTCCTGTCACTGCTGTACAACAGCTGAGCCAAGTGAGGAAGAGTTCACAGCTGCTAAAGGAGAAGCTTTGCAGGGCTTGCAAGTAGCTATTGACAACATCAATGATGTTCTGGAAGAACTCAAGTATGCTGAAGCTGAGTATGATGAATGATGCTGCAAGGGTGTAGTCAATCTGCAAAAGGCTCTCACAAGCATTTGTTATCATTGCTTCACCACACCATGCCTAAAGGGCTCTATTAGCAGAACAGGCCCACAATTGTAACTCTGCAAGTCATTGCATTATTGTTTACTGTTTCAACGGCAGCTTACTCCATGCCTCATGCAACCAAATTGCACATTTACAGCATGAGTTCTACAACATGAGTCTGGCTAGATTGTGTTGGTCAATAAAGGCATTGCATAGCCTGAAACTTCAAGTACCTCAACAAATAGACGAGCCAAACAGGCTAATCTGCAGATGTATACATATTTGCTTAAATGACTATTGATGCACATGCAAACATGCTCACCAAATGGCATTTTGCACGCAAGGCTCTCACTGCATTTGAGCTACTATAACAACGATTATCGTGGCACATGCACCAGCATAGTGTGAACTTTGCCAGTCTGAGATGCTTTGTACACAACCTCTGGATTCAGTCCTCAATATGCATCGCCACTGTGCGCGTTCCATCTTGCCCTACATGCCCTGCTGACCAGGCTTTGCAGATCAGGGTGTTCTTGAGCAATTTTGCTGCCTCAAAAATACCTCGAAAGTACCATGGAGAACGGAAAAAACAACGCAAGGCTACATGCATAGCATTTTGTTGATCGCTTGCTTGCATTTCTGTGGGCCCTTCTTGTGGGCCCTTTGGAGACGCTACATGCATAGCATTTTGTTGATCGCTTGCTTGCATTTCTGGCAAACGGCAATGGGCTCACGAGAGTTTTTAGTGGTTGTCTGAGTCGACGAAGGTGATTACAAATCTATCTCAACGGCTCTCGATGCGTAAGTGATTTTTCGCCGACACGGAGCACGTGCTGATTTGTGTGATATACGGTAAAGTACTGCTGGAATTGTTGATCGACAATTTGATTGAAGCAAGGGCTGCCAAAAAGACCACATTTTGCAACTCTGGTGCAGCCTCCTTAGGTGCACCTTGTGCAACAGCTGAGTTGTTGTCACCTGCAAGGCCGCTGTGCCAACTTATAAGGTAGCTTTGCTGCTTTTCAGAAGTTTGGGGGACCTGGGAGAGCCTGCAGCTTCTGAGTTGGACAGGTTAGCTCTTCATCGCATCGAAGCTCTTCACAGACGTTGTTACTGCGAGGAGCTGTTGCACTCGGTGTCAGATGTTCACGTGTATTGGGTGTCCTCTATGTTGAATAGACACTCGTAAATTAGTTACCGCTCCCGTTTCACTTAGTCCTGACAGCCTTCTAATCTGTTAGATGTCAGCCTTTGTCTTGCTCGGTTTTACTCTGCTGGCTCACAATTGCATCGCAATTGCATCGCTTGATCACCGTAGTCATTGTGTGAGCCATTGTTGTTCACAGCAGCCCGTCTGCGTGTTGTCAGCTTCGTCACTAGGCACTCGGGAGACAGTGCAAAGTTGGCGTACGTGCGCAACGCTTCTGTACTGCAGTCGAAATGCAGCAGTTGTAGTCGAGCACATTGCATTTGTGAGAGCCAGCAACTGCAGCCTTTTTGTTGCACTTATGACGCAGCAGCTCTTTGCTCATAGCTGACTCACGCTGGTGTGCTTGCCTGCTCCTGCAGATTTGTAGCGCCGGCTGCTGTAAGCCGTACTGAGGTGTTCCTGCCAGGATGGCAGGCTCAGGACAGGCTATGCCGATGAACAACTCCGACGGTAACAGTGCTTCTTTGATATAGCAGCCCTCTTACCGGCTTCTGTGGAAAGCTCTTTGCTCCCGCGAGCACTTTGTCGACGTTCGTGTTGTGCTTGTAGGGCAAGCACCAGGCCACGTCACAAACTCCGGTCCAGGGGAGAACCCTCCCAAGGGGCAGACAACTGCTAAGGAGGGAGAGACTGCTGACACCAAGGTCAACGTAGACGATGCAGTTGTGGCCAAGGCTCCAACTGGAGAGGAGGTTGATTTCAAAAAGATATCTGTGGATGAGGCCTTGAAAGTGCTCAAGGTATGTTGGCTAGCCATGACCAGCACAACAGCTCTCTCAATTTCTTGTTCAGTATGAATCCAGACTGAATAGTTTCAGCCCTCTGATCGTGTCTGTGCCTTTGCAGGTCAACGTGGAAGGTTTGACCTCAGCACAGGCCAAGGATAGGCTTGCAGAGTATGGGCCAAACAAGCTGCCAGAAAGCACCAGAAACCCCCTGTTGGTGTACCTTGGCTACATGTGGAACCCCCTGTCATGGGCCATGGAAGTGGCAGCTATCATTGCCATTGCTCTGCTGGACTATGCGGATTTCTGTTTGATTGTGGCGCTGCTATTTCTGAATGCCACCATCAGTTATGTTGAGGAGTCCAATGCTGACAAGGCCATCAAGGCTCTGACTGCTGCTCTTGCACCAAAGGCCAAGGCTCTCAGAGATGGCAAAGTGGACACTATTGATGCGCAACTCCTGGTGCCTGGAGACATTGTTGTTGTGAGACTTGGTGAGATTGTGCCAGCTGACATCAAGCTGATGGGAGAATCTGGAGAGGATGATCACCCTCTGCAGGCAAGCTCAGGGCTCTTGCACACTGCTGTCTGTTTGTTACAGCTTCATGTTGCTGCCTGGCTAGCTGCAAAGGGCATCTTTCTATTGATAGTCTGCTGCTTTCGCAAAGGAAGGCTACGCATGCACTTGCCAAGTCTTCATTTCTGATGCATATGGATGCTGAGTGTCAAACATGTCTCGACTTGCTGAACTGCTTGTTGGTGGTGTGCAATTTTAACACTGCTCCTTGTCTGGCTTCAGGTTGACCAAGCAGCTTTGACTGGAGAGTCATTGCCTGTCAAGAAGTACACCAACGACGTCTGCTTCTCTGGCTCTACCATCAAGCAGGGAGAGAAGCATGCCATCGTGTATGCTACTGGTGCCAACACCTTCTTTGGACGTGCTGCTGCACTGATTGGCGCCACCAACAACGTGGCCAATCTGCAAAAGATCATGACCAAGATTGGAGCTTGCTGTTTGATCACCATCGGTGTCTGGATGGTCATTGAGCTTGCAGTCCAGTTTGGCCACTACAGGCATGCCTGTGCTGGTGGTGAAAGTGAGTCTCGCACTCACATTTTGCATGTGTCCATTTGGCTCTCTGCTTTCACGCTTGGGCGATGTCCTGACCAACTTGTATCTGAACCTGCAGCGCCCTTGGTGTGCTTGTCTAGCACCCCTGTTTTGTGACATCTCTTCAATTTGCACCTGTCTGACTTGTGACAAATGTGGTGTTTGCCATGTTTGCTGTGTGCTCAAGGCTATCCTGTGCGGTGCAGATGGATGCCCCACTCTCACCAACATGCTTGTCATCATTGTGGGCGGAATTCCTATTGCCATGCCCACCGTGCTGAACGTCACCCTGGCCTTGGGAGCCTTCAAGCTGGCCAAGGAGGGAGCAATTGTAGCCCGTATGTCAGCTGTTGAGGAGATGGCAGGTACACTCTTGCTGACTCACAGCTGCCATAATGACATCAAAGGCTTTGTGCCATACATTTAGATGACACGGTGCAATTGCCATGCGCATAACTGCATGTAACAGCTGCCTGTGCTCTTGAGGCTACTCTGCACATTTTGCTGTTTGTATGCATCTGATGTTTGCAAATGGTCCAAAGTACAGCTGCATCCTGTGCCTCATTTTGTAGCATTCACAGCTTGAATGAACAGCACTGCGCTAAGCTTTCTGGCATGCAGGCATGGACATTTTGTGCTCAGACAAGACTGGTACCTTGACCCTGAACAAGCTGACGGTGGAGCAGGGCAGTGTGAACCCCTTTGGCAACTACAGCCGAGAGGATGTGATCAAGTATGCTGCTCTCAGTGCGCAACGACATTCGGAGGAGGCCATCGATGTGGTGAGGCTCCATCCTAGCGGAGATGCATCTGAGGAAGTGAATACTTGAACAGGCTTTGCATGTGTAGCTTATTTTACCTATAAACACACCCATGGGTGTCATGCAGCATTGTAGCAGCTTGCACAAATCAGCAAGTTGCCCGACAGGGATTCCTGGTATCTTATTGGATGGAATGTTGATGTACTTGGTCTATGTCTGCAGTACGTGTGTGTTGATTGTGTGCGCCCCCTGTTGTGTCCTGAGCTTATTGCGCATACAGGTTTTGGCTGAGAGTTACGAGCACAAGGACACTCTTTGGGACGACTACGAGTGCCCCAAGTTCATTCCTTTCAACCCTGTGGACAAGTACACCATTGCCATCATCAGGGACAAGAAGTCAGGAGAAATGATGCGTATCATGAAGGGAGCCCCTCAGGTCAGTGCTTGTGCTTGCAGCCGCTTCCCAAAGAGGCGTGCAGAACTCCTACTGGGCTTGTAGCTCCTTGCCTAAAAAATGCACAGAACTTTTATGTATCAAGGTGCATGAGAGCCTTTCATTGGCTGATGCAGCACACCTGTTCTCAATGCACTTTGGACAAATAACCAGTTGTCACTGACAAGGATACCATGCATGTGTTCCCTGCCTGATGGGTGCAATTGCTGCTGCAGATTGTCATCAAGAAGGCCAGGAATGCCAGTGAAATCACAGAGCTCGGCACTCAGAAGATCACAGAGTATGCCAGCCGTGGTTTCCGTGCCTTGGGTGTGGCCAAGGGCAGTGCTGAGGGTCCTATCAGTGGTGTTCAGTGGGAGGCTGTTGGTCTGCTACCTTTGTATGACCCTCCTCGTCATGACACTGGAGAGACCATTCGTCGTTGCATCCAGAAGGTGACCTCATCATATACTGAGCTGAATCTGTTGGAGCCTAGGTGCCCGCTGTTGCATGTGGCTTATTGCAGAGGGTGGTGTGCTTGATTGTTTTCTTACAGGACTCTCTTGGTCTGGGCTGTGCAGTAGTGTATCTCGACTACCTGCTTGAATTTGAGATCAGCTCAGCCCTTGTGTTTTACGAGCGCACTGACAGATGACAAGCTGCTGTGCAGGGTTTGTTGGTGAAGATGATTACAGGTGACCAGGCCTTGATTGGGCGTGAGACTGCCAAGCAGCTGGGTATGGGCACCAACATCTTCAACACTGAGGTCCTGCTGAAGGTAGGCCGCATCCTGATTGTTGCCTGTCGATATGCCCCCTCAACAGCATGCACTGCTAGCTATTGCCGATGATTTTTGTCTGCAAATGCGAGTCACCTTAGCCTGACGTTTCATGGTAAAAGATGCTCATCGAATCTGCAGGCTGCATGGC
>JAABUO010006511.1_pt1 | contig 13411 bp, 9 predicted proteins | sample 5559291 | NCBI WGS metagenome assembly JAABUO01 (sample SAMN10711878, study PRJNA513372) | rock metagenome | isolation source: Antarctica rocks | place: Antarctica: Victoria Land, Finger Mt sud | reverse complement strand
AACACCTTCCCCGCGCTGCGCAGAGTCATCCGCGGATGGCTCACGGCGGGCGTGATGGACGGCCCCGACCTTTTCCCCACCACCGAAGGCACGCCCCAAGGGGGCGGGGCGTCTCCTCTACTAGCCAACATCGCCTTGCATGGACTAGAAACTGACATCCAGGCATCCTTCCCGAAAAGCGTCACACGCCAGGGGGAAACGATGCAAGAATGGCAGCCCATCGTCATTCGCTACGCCGATGACTTTGTCATCCTGCACCGCGATCGAGGGGTCATCGAGGAAGCGCAGCAGCGCACAGCCGTCTGGTTGACCGGCATGGGCCTGGAACTGAAGCCAAGCAAGACCTGCATCACGCACACCCTCACCCCCACGGAGGAGGGAAAGGTGGGCTTTGACTTCTTGGGATGGCACGTGCGCCAACATCCCGTCGGCGCGTCCCACACCGGAAAGAACACCCACGGACAACCGCTCGGCTTCAAGACCATCATCACACCCAGCAAAGAGGCGCAGAAGAGGCATCGAGAGAGCCTGGCCGCGCTGATAAGGACGAACAGGGCGGCGACGCAAGCTGCCCTGATCACACACCTCAACCGCCGTATCCGCGGGTGGGTCAATTATCACGCGGCCAGCGTCTCGACGAAGGTCTTCAAACGGATGGACCATCTCCTCTTCATCAAGCTGTGGAGCTGGGCCAAGCGCCGTCACCCCAACAAACCCGCGCAGTGGGTGGCAGAGAGATACTGGTACCGGAACAGCGGGGGGCGATGGGACTTCCACACCAAGGGGGGCGCACGCCTGTATCCCCATGCAGACAAAGCGATCACCCGCCATGTGAAAGTAGCAGGGGCCAAAAGCCCCTTCGACGGCGACTGGGTCTACTGGGCCACGCGACTAGGACGACATCCTCAAGTGCCTGCGGAGGTGGCGTTCCTCCTGCGCAAGCAACACGGGCGCTGTGCCTGGTGCGGGCTGTACTTCACTCCTGGAGATAGACGCGAACGCGATCACATGAGCCCGAAGCGGCGCAGGCTGGACGGAGGGACGAATGAAAAGCAACTTCTCCATGGGCACTGCCACGACGCAAAAACAGCACGGGATAGCTCCAATGCCTGAGGTGCTACTGACAAGACGATGAGTGCATCCGTAGCACTCACGATGTAGCCAGATACTGAGGAGCCGGATGCCATGAAAATGGCACGTCCGGTTTTGGAGGCGGGCGGGGGAGAGCGATTTCCCTCGCCTAGCCAACCCTGTAGGGGGATTCACTCGGCGGGTCGCCTCAAAGCTTTCCAGGGCTGGCGACCCGTCTTTTTTGTTCCCTACCCTCTAATTATATAACCTATGTACGTTATATATCAAGGGTAAAAGAGCCAAAATAGGGGCAAATTGGGTACATGTGTATTCGGCCCATGGGCTCGTTGGACGAACTATTTTCAGGGCGGGGAGTTGCGCGGCCACTGCGGCGGCACGTCTGAACGTGGCGATCTCGCTAGCGTCGCGGGGATGCGCGCCGAACACGCGCCAGCGGGGGAAATACATAAAGCGCGTTTCCGAGTGTTGAGGCGCGGCGCGGGGGGCGGTGTTGTCGGCGTGCCGCCCGCGAGGCGCCACATTATGTGGCAGCGCACCCCTTTTTCCCGCCCCGCAGGAGCGCGCGTTGATCGAACGGCGCTCGATGGGCGTGGCCGCCTTGCCCTGTCAACAGACGATGTGCCCTTGACGCGGCATGCATCCCCTGCGGCCAGGCGACACGCGTGCAGCACGCCTGGTCGTCATGCTTCCCGTTCCGCGTGTTCCGTGAGAGGCCGCCGTCACCATGGCCGCGATGGTTGGCGTGGCGCTGGCTCAATCTCCCCATCTACCTTGGCCCCGTCCACACGGGCTCGTCAAGATGCCGTGTCGTCCGCCGCCCCTTTCCCCACCCAGGGCCCCGTTGATCAACGGGGCCCTGGGTGGGGAGAAAGAGTTATCCGAGGCCAGCACCCGCGCCGCTTGCATGGAGGGGGAAAGCCACGAGTGAGCGCAGCGAACTGGTGGCGGTGGGTGCGGCCGGCCCTGATCCTTTGTTCTGGGTTAGCGTCGTGGTGGGAAGCGCAGCGAGCCACGCCGGCGCCGCTGCCGGAGCCGCGCGCCGGGGTAAGCCCGCGACACGTGCATGCGGACGTCCAGGCTGGGAGCGCGAGCTTGTGCGGACGCCCGGCGCGAGGAGAGACACTTCTCCTTCACCCTCGGCACGCCTGAGCGGTACAGCGCGCCGCGGTACCACATCACGGAGAGTCCCAGCGCCGCCCTGAGTCGGGCCGCGCTGACCCAGCGCGCCGGCGAGCGCGGCGCGTACGTGTTCCTATCGAACGACGGCCATGGCCAGCTACTGAAGCGATAGATCGACGAGGAGCTGGCCAGGGGCGCGCTCGTGCATTGCGGGTTCGACAACGATGTCGGCGGCGCCACACTGTGGGAGCAGGTGAAGGAGGCGTACCCGTGCGAGGAGTCCAGCGAGCGCGAGCGGCTCCCGGCCAGGGCGACGGACTAGAACGACGCCCTACGCGCCACGCCCGGACGCGGAGCCGGGGTAGGGATCATGGTGGTTTCGACGAGCACGGCCGTGACTAACCTCGGCGCGGGGAAGCTCTTAGGCTACATTCTTGCCTGTGCGTCGGGTCAAGGCTAACCACATGGTCTCGGTCCGGGCCTCCGACCATCCGATGCACGAGATGGAGGAGATCGTCGCGAGCGAACGGCTTGGTCAGGATCGCCGCGTCACGGCCCTGGAGGGCGGCGTGTCCCCGTACCTGGTCGCGCGCGAGGCAGACGACGCGAGGGCCTCCTTTCGGTGTGCGTCGGGGCGCGCCCCGTGCGTGCGGTGTCTCGCTAGGTCCCGCGCCAGGGACGTACCGGCGCGCAAATCTAGCAAGAACGGGTGGGGCGGCCGGGTCGATGACCCGGCCGCCCCACCCGTTGACGTGCTGATCCGTGTGGCGTCGGTTAGGACATCTGCGCGATGACGACGACGCGGTGGGTGTCCACCCCGTAAGGCGTGCAGGAGATCAGCGCGAGCGTGGGCCGGGTGTACGCCGCGTTAAGCAGACGCACGTCGTCGGGCGTGACGACGCTGACCGAACGGACGACGTAGCGGTCGGTACGCGCCCCGTGCGCCACAACCACCGTGTCCCTCGGACGCAGCCACCCCAGGTCGCGGAAGATCGAGCCTGCGATGTCGTCGTGGCCGCTCATCAGCGCGAGGCCGGGCTGGCCCACTGAGGCCGAGTCGGCGAAGCGGGTCACGCCGTAGGCGGGCACGATGTCGTAGCGCAGCGAGCCATCGGGGTTGGCCACGAAGCTGCGCGCCCAGACGGGAGCCCTGCGGATGCCGAGGCGCGTGATGCTCAGGCGCGCCTCAGCCGGCGGAATGGCCGCGTGCCCCGTGGCCAACGGGCCGGCAAAGCGCCCGGTCTTCGGCTGGTGAGAGTAGCGGTACGTGACGGTCGTGCGGTCGCGTGTGACCGTGCGGTAGCGCGTCACTATATGCGTCACCGTGCGGTAGCGCGTCACCACCCGCGGGACCATGCGCGTCATTGTCCGTACGACCGTGCGCTGGTGGATCACCGTCACCGGATGCGTCACCACGCGGACGTGGGTGACCACGCGCTGGCGCACCCGTGTCCGCACCAGCACACGGGTCCGCACTTTGACCTGGACCCGCGTCACGGTGTGATAGCGCGTCACATCGTGATACCGCTTGACGTCGTGGTAGCGCGTCACGTTCTTGTACGCGGTGACCAGCGCCGGCCGTGGCGTCGGCGGCACGGGGGACGGCGTCGCGCTTGGAAAAGGGAACAGCGGCGGCGCGACGACCGGCGGGACGCTGACGATGGTGGGCGCCCCCGTGTCCGCTGTGCGCGTCGGGAGCGGGAGAGAGGTCGCCGGCGCCGTGCCGGTCGGTGTCGCCGTACTGGCCGCCGTACTGGTCGGCGCGCTCGACGCGGCGCCGGTCGGTGTCGCTGTACTGGCCGCCGTACTGGTCGGCGTGACCGTCGGCGTGACCGTCGGCGCCGTGCTGCACACACCATTGTTGCGCACCACGTTATTGGTGTCTAAGGTCACCGCGCCGGTGTGCGCATACAGGCCGCCATTCGTCACGGTCCCTGTCTGGAGGGTGATGGACGCCAACGCCAGGATATTTCCTGTAAAGCTCGTGTTCGTCCCCAGGGTCGCCGAGCTGCCGACCTGCCAGAAGATATTGCTACCGCAGGGCTGCGCGCCATTGATCACCACCACGCTGGCATTGCTCGCCGTGGTGAGGGTACTCCCGATCTGGAAGATGAAGACACTGCTGGGGTTCCCTTGGCCATCCAGGATGAGCTGCCCGGTCAATTGCGCGGAGGACGAGAAGCAGTACACCCCGGGCGTGAGGGTTTTGCCGCCCAGATCCTGGCCGGTCAACGTGACATCGCACGGTTGCCCTGCGGCCGTGTTATAGGCGGCGGTCGCGTCCGTCTGGGCGTGGACGGCCACGGCGTCGGCGCCGGTGTGGGTCGCCCCGCTCACGAGGCCGGGCGGAAAGCCCGTTGCCGCGGTCCCGGGGCTCACGCCCAGATCGCCGATCACCGTGGTCGGGCCGGTATTCGTGACCGTGCTGCCCGCGAGCACGCCGAACGTGCCGGCCGTGCCCAGAGCGGGACTGGTCGCGGCACGCCCCGTTGCCGGCGCCAGCAGCGGCAGCGCCAGCAGCAGGACCGCTGGGCGTAGGTAGGGTCTCAGCTTCATGGATGGTGGCTCCCTGTCGGCGTTAAGGCGTGCCGTCGCGGTGGCGCGGGGGGGGGGGGGGCCCGCCCCCCCCCCACAGCACACGCGTCTCCTCATGTCTTGGGCGTCCGTGGGCGACGGTGCCAGGCCCGACCGTCAGGGCATTGATGGCGGGATGGGAGCGGCGTGGCGATCACAACGGGGCGCAACACGCTCCTCCGTTCTATCCGTTGCAGGAGGGAGCCGCAATAGCCCGATCGACCGCAGCAAGCGGTCGGCCCGGATACAGGCGTTGGCTTCCACGCGAGGATCGTCGGGAGGGACATGATGGTCTCGACGCGCGCGGACAGGGGCGCGGCGTGCGCCCGACGCCCCGGCCCAGGGCTGCGCGCAGGTAGTGCGCGTGGGCGTCGGCCGGCAGCGGGCGGCTGAGGTCGTAGCCCGGCTCCATCTCGCAGCCCATTCCCGCCAGCCGATCCCCACGGCCACCCGGTCCTCGATCCCCTCGGCCGCCCGATCCTCGATCCCCTCGGCCACCGCCTGCGGCCCCAGCGCCACCGTCGCGGTCACGATCGCCGTATCCGTCACATCCGTCGCCAGCGCGCGCACGACGCCCTTGTCGATCTTGATCTCATCCACCGGCAGCTTCTTGAGGTAGGCCACGCGCGAGGAGCCGGAGCCGAAGTCGTCCACTGCCACACCCCGTGCAGGGCAGAATAGTATGTGAAAACCGCCCCTCGGTGGCGGAGGACGCGCCCCCGCGCCCCCGCGCCCCCGCGCCCCCGCGCCCCCGCGCCCCCGCTAGGCCGCGCGCCGCCGACCGGCCCTGCGGCCCAGGGCGACGCCGACGCCCACGGCCAGACCCACGACCAGGAGCAACAGCGCCACGCCCCCCAGTATCCAGATCAGGGGCGTGCTCGCCGCCGTGTGGGCCAGCGCCTGGACCGGCGGCACGGCGACGTTCGAGGGCTGGATGGGGGTGGCGACGGCGGGACGGGCCACGATCACCTGCCCCTGCCACGCGATGAGTGATGCTCCCGCGCTCGACCGCACGCGCACGCCCACTGCGTACGCGCCCGGCTGGAGGCTGAGCGCCGGCAGCGGCGCCATCACGCGGTCCATCGCCGCCGGAAGAACCGTGTCGAGCGTGAACGGCGTCGCCACCGTCCGTTTTCCCACGCCCGTGACCGTGAGCATGCCCGTCCCCGTGAGCAGGACGTTCCCACTGTTGCGCAGCGCCACGACCGCCTGGCTCCCGTGGACCGTGGTCGTCAGCGTGACGCCCCCGAAGCGGGCCGCCGTCCGCAGCGCCCCCCGCGCCTCCAGCACCACGGCGATCACGCGGCGATAGTGGACCACGATCATCACGTGGGCTCCCGGCTTCCGATCCTGGACCTGCACGTTCTCGAAGGCCAGGCCGCCGACATAGTCCCCCGCGCCTATCCTGCTCCCCCGCAGGCGCAACGGGACGTGGATCGTGACGGTGACCCGGCGCGTCTGCCCGGGCGCCAGGGTCATCGTGGCCGGAGACAGGCGCATCCACCTCCCCACCCGCGCGCGGGGCGTCTGCCAGACGCCATAGTCGATGCCCCCCGCGTGTTCCTGGATGCTGTCGACCGGGTAGCTGCGCAGGCGCAGCGGCGCGGCGCCGGTGTTCTTGACCACGACGCGCACCGTCCGCGTCCGTCCCGCAGACGCCGCCAGCCAGAAATAGCCGTGCCTGACCAGTGTCGCGGCCTGATCGGACTCGGGCTGCACGAGATAGGCCGTTTGGGGTGAAGGTGGCGCCGGCGGGCCGGCCGCCTGAGCGACGGCGCCTGTGGCGGCGACCGGGACAACGAGCAGCGCCAGCAGGAGACAGGCGATCCGCACGGGCTGTGGGTATGCGGGCATAGGGTATATAGTCCTTCCCACGACGCGGCGTCATGGTCATTTCGGGGAGTAGAACACGCCCCGGCGGCGTCCCATAGCTCCTATGGGGCGCCGCCGGGGCGTGTTGGGTCATCGCGGGCGCGTCGGGGCCGACGCGCCCGTGCTGCTTACGGGGTGCTGGTCAGGGAGACCGTCGCGTCCGACCGGTACGTCGCGGCATACGTCGCGGCGGGGACCGTCAGCGTCGCGGTCAGAGCGGAGAAGGAGTACGAGCCCATGCCTCCGTTGATCGCCGCGCTGAGCAGCTTGACGGCGCTGCCGGTGTCGAGCGGCGTGTTGGCCGCGACCGGGGCGACCGTACCCGCGGCGCTGCCCGAGCCGACCAGGGTGACAACCGGCGGCGTCGTGACCTGGATCGAGGACGTGCCGAGGAGGTGGCCACCGGTCGTGTACCCGCCAGCGCCGGCATTGAGGGTCGAGTCGTACTGCGCCAACCGCGTCATGGAAAGGCTAACGTTCCAGCCGTTGCCGGTGCCGCTCGCGTCGGTCACGTTGCCGATGCTCCAGTTCGCGGTCGCGGTCTTCTGATTGATGCCGTCGAGGGTGATGGGGGTGAAGTTGCTGGGGGTGAGGGCGCCTCCAGAGACCGGGGTACCGGAGATGGCCACGCTGGTTGGCCCGCTGGCGAAGGCGGGCACGGCCGCGCCGAGGCCAAGGATGGCGGCGACGCCGAGGCCAAGTGTGACACGGGCCAGGGGATGGGTCAAGCGCTGCATGCTGAGACTCCTAATCGGTTCGGTAGCTGGGCTGACTCGGAGAGTCCCCTGGCTTTGCGTCCCCGGCTCGCACCGGGTTTGCCGTTATCGCTCGAGTGAAACCCCCGAGAGAAGTGAGACGACCTTTCGCCTCAACTGAATCCATCATAGGCGGGCATCGCCGGGGCCACAAGTCCCTAAACGGGGGGGAAGAGCGTACCCCAATCGGGTAGCGATGTTAACAATATGACGAGGGTCCGCGCGACGCGCATCCTCCTTCAGTGGTCCAACGGTCCCGCACCATGTCCTTGCCTCCAACATTCTACGCGGCCATCGTCTGGCCACCCGCATCCCGCATCCCGCATCCCGCATCCGCGTAGCCAGGGTATCGTGGTAGTCGGACACGGACACGGACACGGACGCCGATGCCCGCAGGCCCGCGCCCTGCCTCGGCATGCAGGTGTCGCTTTTTTGCGGCCACATCTGTTTCGTCCGTGCGCGTATACTATAAGGCGTCTGGTTCCGATGCCGCTCTCCCGCGGACGAGCAGCCCCCAGAGGGGAGGCTAGCCCGGCGTCCGTGGCCTGGGCGGTGTCCGACAGCAAGGGGCGTACCCATGTCCACTCACGATCGTGTCTCCCCTCGCGTGGTGATCGCTCCGTTCAGGGGGGCAACTGGATCAGTGCCCGCATCCGGTAACGTCGTCGGCTTCGCCCATCGGCCCCTCAAGCGTTGGTGGCGCCGCTCATGATGCGTCACGTCACCGCGCCGGCGGACGCCCGCCCGCTGGAGGACGTGGCCACGGAGCTCGCGCGCCTGGCAGCGCAGGTGCGCCAGATGGCCAGCGCCAATCGTGCGCTGCGCGGGACCAATGAGACCCTGACCGCCGCCAACACGGGGCTGCGCCGCGACCGGGCAGACGCCCAGGCCGCAACGACCGACGCCCACGCCGAGACCGCGGACATTCGCACCCGCAACGTCGCGCTGCACGCCACCAACGACGCGCTGGATAGCCGCAATGCCGATCTGGAGGCCACTGTCGCCGAGGTCGAGCGCGCGAACGGGGCGTTGCAGGCGCATCGCGTGGGGGTGCAGGAACTGGCTGCCGTGCTGGAGGCCGAGCGGGCGCAGTTCGCGGTCATTCTGGCCGGCCTCGAGGATGCCGTGCTGGTGGTGGACCAGACGGGGACGCCCCTGCGCATGAACGCCGCCTACGTGCAGCTCTTTGGCGCCGCCAGCGTGGCGCCGGACGACGCGCGGGGCCAGCCGCTGCCCCCCGACCAGACGCCCCAGGCGCGTGCGGCGCGGGGCGAGACGTTCAGCCTGCCGTTCAGCCTGCCGACCGGGGCGCCCAGCCTGCCGACCGGGGCGCCCAGCCTGCCGACCGGGGCGCCCAGCCTCACGGGCGAGGACACGCGGCGCTGGTTCGTCGCGACCGGGCAGCCGCTCCAGGAGGAGGGCGCGACACACGCCATCGTCGTCATCCGCGATGTCACGCTGTCCAATCGGCACCGCCGTCTGCAAGAGGAGTTCCTGACCCTGGCCGGCCATGAACTGCGCACGCCGCTGACCGCCATCAAAGGCTACCTCGACCTCCTCACGCCGTTGCTCCACGCGGACAGCGACGCGCGCTCGCGCCTCTATGCGACGCGGGCGCTGCATCAGACGCACGTCCTCGTGACGCTGGTGCGCGACCTGACCGACGCGGCGTGCGTGCAGGGCGGGGAGTTGCGGCTCGACCGCGCCACGCTGGATCTCATCCCGCTGATCGCGCAGGTGGCGGAGACGGCGCGGGCGCTCCCCGCCGGGCACGCGATCCGCCTCGCCCTCGGGGCGGCGCCGGTCTGGGTGCGCGGCGACGCGGGGCGGCTGGAGCAGGTCCTCGTCAACCCGCTCACCAACGCCGCCGCCCATGCGCCAAGCGCGACGCCGATCGACGTGCGGCTGCGGCGCGTGGGCGGCGAGGCCGCGCTGGAGGTGCAGGATTACGGCCGGGGTATTGCGGCCGACCAGCTCCCCCACCTGTTCGCGCGCTTCTATCAGGTCGCGCGCGCCGATCGCCCCGCGCGGGGCGGCCTGGGCCTGGGCCTGTTCATCTGCCAGGAACTGATCGCGGCGCACGGGGGCCGCATCACAGTCGCGTCGACGGAAGGGCACGGGACGACGTTCACGGTGTGGTTGCCCCTGCTGGAGGGCGAGGCGGCCGCCCGCGACGTGCCCGCCGGGGGAACCGTGCCCACCGTGCCCACCGTGCCCACCGTGCCCACCGTGGCCGCCATGACCCCGGAGGACAGGGACGGACACCCGCTATCCTGACACCGTGTCGGAGGAGACAGACCCGATGGACGCGATCCCCATCCTGATCGTCGACGACGCGCCGCTGTTTCGCCACGGCGTCCGCGCGGCCGTCGAAGAGGCGTCCGCGGAGTTTATGGTGGTGGGCGAGGCGGCCGACGGAACGCGCGCCCTAGAGCTCGCCCTCACGCACGAGCCATCGGTCGTCCTGCTCAACGCCGCGCTCGCGGGGCTGGACGGCCTCGCGGTCATCCGCACGCTCAAGCGTCAGATTCCGCATGCTGCGGTGATCGTGGTGGTGGACCGTGAGGATGAGAACACCCTGTTCGCGGCCATCACATCCGGCACCGCAGCGTATCTCTCGAAAAGCGTCGACGCGGACGCCCTGCGCGATGTCATGCGCCGGGTCGCGCGCGGAGAATACCTCATCAACGAGCACGTGCTCTCGACACCGGTCGTGGCCGCGCGCGTGCTCGAGAGCTTCCGCGACCTGACGCACGATGTCGCGCCGGAGGTCGAGCCGCTGTTCATCCCGCTCTCGCCGCGCGAGATCGAGGTGCTCGGCGTCGTCGCACAGGGCAACAGCAACAAAGAGATCGCCACGCTCCTGGGCATCAGCAACCAGACGGTCAAGAACCACATCACCGCGATCATGCGCAAGCTCGCGGTCAACGACCGCACGCACGCTGTCGTCTACGCCGTGCGCCACGGGTGGATCACCGCCGCGCCGGGCGCGCGGCGCGGCGCGGCGGCCTCCGGCGCGGCGCACAGCTGAGCCAAGGAGGACGATACGGTGATTGTGTGTGCCATGAAGCACGTCTTTGCACCCTCTGTGCAGCCTCGTCTTGCACGCGGCGGTATCATGTTGCGTTATAGCATCCAAAAAGGAGCGAACCAAGAGCTACAGGCGAGAGATTACTGTCCTTCGATTTTGGCTGCACCACGATGCGCAGAGAACCTGTCGCTCATGGCGCGGTGTGTGACCGGCGGAGTTTCTGGACGGATCGCCGCCCTCACTGTGCCGGTCATACATCACATGCTGGATAGATTGCGCCGTCAACGGGTATGATGGGTGCAGCGCATAATGTGGCGCGAATGTTGCAATTAATACAAAAATCTATCTTTAGTGCGTCGACCGCCGCCAGCGGTCGGCGCACCCGAGGGGAGGGGCGATGGACAGGCCACCCGCACCGCGGGCCAGTGACGGCGGCTGCGGTCCGCAGCCACTCCTGGATTTGTTGGAGTGGATGCTCGCGCTCGATATGACGACGCTCCCGGACGCCCTCGCGCGGGCCAGCGGGCCGCTCGCGGCGGTGCTCGGCGCCGACGCGGTCGAGGCCTACCTGCACGACTCCGCGCGGGATGCGCTCGTGCCGGTCGGCGACGCTGCCGCGCCCGACCGGCGGCGCCGGGCGCGGCCGTCCGGGGCCGCGCGCGACTGGGTGGGCGAGGTCTACCGCACGGGGACCGCGCGCGTCGTGCGTCGGCGGGGCCGCGCTGCGCGGAGCCTGCTGGCCGTCCCGCTGGAGATCGACGGACAGCGCCGCGGGGTGGTGCAGGCCACGGCCGCGCGGCCAGACGCCTGGTCGGACGACGACGTACGTGTCCTCACCGCCGTCGTCCATCTGCTCAGCCGGCTGCTGCGACAGGCCGCGCGGGCGGACGACGCGCGGCGCGTGAGCGAGGGGCGGTTGGCCGCCGTCGTGGCCGGCGCGCCGCTCCTCCTCTTCGCGTTCGATCATGCTGGCGCGATCACCCTGAGCGCGGGGCGCGGCCTGGCGGGGCTGGGGCGCCCGCGGCCCGTCGACACGCTGGGATGCTCCGTCTTCGATGTCTATCGCGCTATCCCACAGATGGGGGCGTATGCGCGCCGCGCCCTGGCCGGGGAGGCCTGCGGCGGGGTCGTGACCGTCGGCGGGGCCACGTTCGACGTGAGCTACACCCCGGTCCGCGGCGGGAGCGGCGGGGGCGGCGGGGACGGCGGGAACATCGGCGCGGTGGGTGTGGTGAGCGAAGTGATCGGCGTGGTCACGGACATCACGGAGCGCGCGCGGGCGGAGGGGGCGCTGCGCCACCAGGCGCTGCACGACGCGTTGACCGGCCTGCCCAACCGCCTCCTGCTGCACGACCGCCTGGCGCAGGCGTTGCGGGCGGCGCGGCGCACGGAGCGCCCGCTGGCGCTGCTGCTCCTGGACCTGGACCGCTTCAAGGAGGTCAACGACACCTTCGGGCACCACGTCGGCGACGGGCTGCTGCGGCAGGCGTCGCCGCGGCTGCAGCGCCTCTTACGCGCCTCCGACACGGTCGCGCGGCTGGGGGGTGACGAGTTCGCGGTGCTCCTGCCCAACGACGGGGGGGAGGCGGCGCTCGGGGTCGCCGCCAAGCTCCGCGCGGCGCTGGACGCGCCCTTCGTCGTGGAGGGGCACACTCTGGCGGTGGGCGTCACCATTGGGGTCGCGTTCGCGCCCGCGCACGGCGACGATGGCCCGACGTTGCTGCGCCACGCCGATGTGGCCCTGTACACGGCCAAGCGTGGCCGGCTGGGCGTCGCCGCGTACGACCCGGCGCGCGACACGCACAGCCCGGAGCGCCTCGCCTTGGTCGCCGACCTGCGCCGCGCGATCGACGCGGGGCAGCTGCGACTCCACTACCAACCCAAGGTCGACCTCGCGGGCGAGCGGCTCCGCGGCGTGGAGGCGCTGGTGCGCTGGCCGCACCCGACGCAGGGCCTCATCCCGCCCGACCGGTTCATCCCCCTGGCCGAACAAACCGGCCTCATCACACGCCTCACGCGTCAGGTCCTGCGTGCGGCGCTGCGCCAGCGCCGCGCCTGGGCGCGGGTTGGCCTGCCGCTCGTCATGGCGGTGAATCTCTCCATGGCCGACCTGCAGGACCCGGACCTGCCGGAGATCATCGGAGGGCTGCTACGGACGTATGAGGTCCCGCGCGGGGCGCTGCGCATCGAGATCACGGAGAGCATGGTGATGGTGGACACCGGGCGCGCCCTGGCGACCCTGGCGACCCTGGCGGAGTTGGGCGTGCGCGCGGCGATCGACGACTTCGGCACGGGCTATTCGTCGTTGGCGTCACTCAAGCGGCTGCCGGTGGATGAACTCAAGATCGACCGTGGGTTCGTGCGCGAGGTCGCGCACGACGCCACCGACGCGGCGATCGTGGCGGCCGCGATTGGCCTGGGCCACGGCCTCGGGCTCCGGGTCGTGGCCGAAGGCGTGGAAGACAGGGCCGCGTGGGACCGCGTGGCGGCCCTGGGGTGCGACACGGTCCAGGGCTATTATGTTAGCCCGCCGCTGCCGGCCGCCGCGTTCCAGCGCTGGCTGCGGGCGGGACCCTACGCGGCGGCGGCTGGCGCGGGGGACGGCTAGCCGCGGCCAGGCATGGGCGCGGAGCCGCCCGGACCCATGTGCGCACCGGCGCATGGACGACCGGACGGTTATCGTCCGGGGATCAGCGCGATGCTGACCGATGCCGGCCTGTTGCTACAGTGAGCGAGGACCACCGCGCGCACCTGGCCCAACAGCTCGATGGCGGTGCGCAGACGCTGCTACTCCTCGCCCGTGTGTTGCGCGGGCGCAGGCAACGCACGGGCCATATTGGCCTAGAGCGCTATTCAAGTAATCATCCCCTAAAAATCAGGCTGCATGGGGGACAGCAACGACGGCGGGGAAGCGTTGGATAACATGCAAGTTCTCGACAGCGGCCATGCGGCGCGTATCAAGCAAGTT
>JAABUO010006507.1_pt1 | contig 13414 bp, 13 predicted proteins | sample 5559291 | NCBI WGS metagenome assembly JAABUO01 (sample SAMN10711878, study PRJNA513372) | rock metagenome | isolation source: Antarctica rocks | place: Antarctica: Victoria Land, Finger Mt sud | reverse complement strand
AAATGTGTCGAGCAGCCTGAGGTATTGCTCGGCCGTGTAGGTGACCTCCCAATCGAAGTGACGCACCATGACGTTCTCGAACAGCCCGGTGGTCACGATTTCTGCGACGGACTCGGGCAACTCACCGGGGCGCCGCTGTCGTTCGCCGACATCTATACCCTCTCCGAGGGCGTCGTAGACGTCTTGAATGTCGGTGAAGAACGGATCTCCGCCGATCGGAAACACATGCTGCGCGCTCCAGAAGGCCAGGTGGCCCCCGGAGCGGAGTTGATTCCAGGCGAGGTGGTACCGCGTCGCCGGGTCGAGCCAGTGCCACGCTGTGGCGGCGAGGACCAGATCAAACCGGCCGGGTCCCGAAGACCGCCAGCTCTCGAACGCGCTGTGCACGATCCGGACGTCGGGAAACGCGGCGAGGTTTCGCCGGGCGGCGGCAGCCAGTTCCGCTCCAATCTCGACCCCGGTGATGTGAAGGCCGCGGCGGGCCAGCGGCAGGGTGGCCTTGCCGGTTGCGCACCCGATCTCCAGTACTGCGCTATCGGCGTCGATGCCTGCCGTCTCGAGAAGGGTGTCGAACAATTCCGCCGGATACTCCGGTCGGGCCTGCTGATACTTGTCGGCCACCGAATCGAAGATCTCTGCGGGGTGCGGCTCGTTCGATCGCGTCACCTCCCGATCATCCCCGCTGACCTGATCAGGGTGCGATCACCGTGGGTAGGAGGTTCGTGGACGAAAGTCTGTGCGGGGACGGCGACCCGTTGAGGCCGTAGATCCCCGTGGTCGGTCAGCTGATGATGCATAGTCCTACCCAAGGGCGAAGGAGGGTGGCCGCTGTGGCTGTGGTGGAGATCCGTGGGGCGCACAAGACGTACCGGCGTTGGCGTAAACCTCCAGAGCATGCTGTTCGGGGTCTGGATCTGACGGTCGAGGCGGGTGGTGTGTTCGGCTTTCTGGGTCCCAACGGTTCCGGGAAGACCACCACCATCCGGTTGCTGCTCGGTTTGGTCAGGCCCGATTCGGGCAGGTTTTCGCTGCTGGGCAAGTCGGTTCCGGACGAGTTGCCGTTGGTGATCGGCCGGGTCGGGGCGTTGGTGGAAACACCGTTGTTCTTCCCCAATTTCTCCGGCCGACGGAATTTGGCATTGCTGGCCCACGCCTCGGACATCCCGGAATCGCGGGTGCAGGAGATGTTGGAGCTGGTGGATCTGGCCGGCCGGGCCGGTGATCGGGTGAAGGGCTATTCACTGGGAATGAAGCAGCGGCTGGGGATCGCGGCCGCGTTGTTGAAGAATCCGGAGTTGCTGATCCTGGACGAGCCGGGCAACGGTTTGGACGCTGCGGGGATCAGGGAGGTCCGAGAGCTGATCAAACGTCTGGGGACCAGTGGGGTGACGGTGCTGCTGTCGTCCCACCAGCTCGGCGAGGTACAGCAGGTCTGCGACCGGGTGGCGATCATGTCCCACGGGCAGGTCATCGCCTCCGGATCTGTCGCGCAGTTGTTGGCCGCCGGAACCACCGGTGATGTTCGGGTTCGGTTGGCTGATCCGATGGCGGGGCGGGAAGCGTTGCGGCGCTCCGGGTTCGCCGTCACGTCCTTGGACGGTGCGTTGCGCGTGGGCGGCGTCGCCGATCCGGCGGTGGTGACGAAGGTGCTGAGCGACGCGGGGCTGTACCTGACCGAACTGAGCCCGATCGCCGCGGATCTGGAAAGTGTGTTCCTCGACCTGACCTCCGACAGTCCGACGCCCGACCCGACGATGGAGCAGGTTTCTTCATGATGTCCACAGCTGTTGCTGCCCGCGACCGGACCGCGGCACCGAAGTTCGGGCGGCTGCTCACCGCCGAACTGCGCCGATTAGCGGCCCGACGGTTCACCCGGATCTTGTTGGCGGTGTGCGTGATCGGCTACCTGGTGGCGGTGGCGTTCATCTTCACGGCCCACGCACAGCCCACCGCTGCCGATCAGGCGCAGGCGACCGCGCAACGAGATCAGCAGGTCACCCAGATCGCAGCCCAGACCGACCAGTGCCTCAAGGCACCGGGCGGGTCCGAAGCACAGTGCGGCACCGTCCCGACCGCGGCGGATTTCCCGGTCGATCAGTTCCTGGCCAACAACCCGTTCCGTCCGGCCCAGGTGTCGGACTACACCCTGGCCGTGGGCGCGGCGGTCGCTCTGGCCGGGTTCGCGTTGGGCGCCACTTTCATCGGCGCCGAATGGTCGAGCCGCAACGTCGTCGCCTGGTTGTTCTACGAACCGCGCCGGTTGCGGCTGATGGCCGCGAAACTGCTTGCAGTGACGGGTGCGGTGCTGGCGCTATCCGTCCTGGCGCAGCTGATCTGGGCGTTCACGGCACGGTGGCTGATCAGCGTCCGGGGGCTGCCGGTGTCCAGTCTCGGCGCCGATGCGCCTCATTTCTGGTCGGATGTGTTGGGTCAGCAGGTCAGGGCCGCGTTGTTGGTATTGCCGACGGTCTGGCTCGGTTTCGGGTTGGCGAACCTGATTCGCAACACTGCAGCAGCCCTGGGGGTGGCGTTCGTCTACTTCGCGGTACTGGAAAGCGTGGTCCGCGCGATCAGTCCTCTGCTGCAGCCCTACCTTTTCGTGACCAGCGTCGGCGCCTGGGTCAGCAAGGGCGGCGTCACCGTCTACGGCAGGAACGTCTATGACCAGCGGTTGGGATTCGTGACTCCGCAGCCGATTCTCGTTTCAAACGCGCAGGGCGGCGTCGCACTGTTGGTGTACGCGGCCGTCGTCCTGATCGTCTCGCTCGCCTTGTTCCGCCGGCGAGACATCACCTGACACGCTCCGATCACCGTCCTCACGCACCGTCCTGGCGCACCGTCCTCGCGCACTGCGCAGCCGGTTTGATCACCGCGCAGGCGTTCGTTCGAGAACGACGGGGTGCGCCGTGACGACAGTGACTGCGCAGTGAGAGTTGCTGCGTCGCTGGGGTGAATGGCTCGGCAGCAGCCGTCGGCGCTCGGTGACGAGAGTCAACCGGGCTGAACCTCGAAACGCACGGGCATGATCAATGGGTAACTGTTCAACGGATTCTCCAGGTGCGCGCTGTAGTTGACGCCGGTGCCGCGCCGGCTCGGCCGCAGCAAACGCCAGAGGATTCGCACTGCGTGCAGGAATTGGCGCGCGAACACTCCGCTCACACCATCGGTGCGGCCGACTGCTTGGGCGAACTGCCACAGCTCGATCCAACTGATGAAGATGAAGTACACGAACACCATTGGATCGATCCCGACGCTCCCCCGGGAGATCAGATCGGCCAGTGCTGCACCGATACACAGCGGTATGAGGATGCGGAGCACTCCTGAGACCAATAAATATCCGGGGCCACGGACACGTGGAACACGGACCCAGACACCGACGATCAGGACCGGAAAGAAGAGGTCCTGGAAATGCGAGCCCAGGTAAGCGCCGAGCCCGGCAATGTCGGACCACATGCCGCCCGCCGTCGATTCCTGTCGGGCCACGACGAACACGACCGAGAGCAGTGCCGTAGCCAGGATGTAGAGCGGGATCCGACCGGGCCGGACCGATCGGACCGGACTGGGGCTGCGACGGGCCAGCCCCGGGCTGATCGGTCGGCCGATGGGCGGCATGATCGACAGGTCCGGATAGTGCGACACCATGGCGTCGACATCGTCGTGGAAGGTGACGTCCGGCAAATTCCGCACCAGCGTCTCGCGGAGTTCCGTCGGCAATGCACCGGGTGCCACCCACAGTGCCAGGACCCTGCCCGCCTGTGAGCGCCATCCTCTGGACCCGCTCAGGGTTTGGCCCTCCAATGCGACGACCGCGACCAATTGGTCGGCTTGTTCATACTGCGCGCGCAATATCGGCAGGCTGCGGAAGGTGTAGATGCCACACCGGCAGCCTTCGACCGGAGCCTGGTGGGTCGCTTTGCGACGGCAGGCAGCGATGCACACGCCCCCGCGCCAGGAGTCGTCGAGCGCGATGACCGGCAGCAGATTGCCGTCGTCACTGACGCGGAACGTTCGCAATCCATGAACATCGACGAAAAGGTCACTCACCGGACGGGTGCGGGTTCCTTCTGCGGCGACGGTTCCTGACGGCGCGGGGCCGGCTCCGGCGTGGCCGGCAGTACCGGTCGAGCCGGAAGGATTTCGACCCGCTTCGGGTCCGCTCCGATGTCACCCACGGTTTTTCCTCTCCGCACGTCCGTTCGAGCTGTTGCAGGTCCTACCACTGAAGATTCTATGACTTTCTCGTCCGCACCTTCCTGGACATCGCTGAGACAGTGCTTCGACGGCGGTGTCGGTGTTGCGGAGAGCTGATTACTGATCGGAGGCGGGCTTGCGAGACAGCAGGTGACCGGGCCGGTCGGTCGGCCCGGCCGGACGGTCGGACGGTCGGTGGTCGGGCGGCCCCGACCAGCGGCTGCTGGATCGGACCAACTATTGGGATTCGGCACTGGATGTCCTTTTCGCCTTTCCGCCTTTCCGGCAGTCGAGCCGAGCGTGGCGCCGCTGATCGCTTCCTTTCGCGCAGCAGGTCCGCTCGATCGCCCTACGGCCGCAGCGCCTCATCGGCCGCGTTGCGGGCCTTGTCGATGGTTTCACCGAGATGCTCGAGGCGTGGACTGGTCGCCTCCAACTCCTGCGGGTCGCCTGCTTGCTCGCGATCCGCTGCTTGGTTCGGGTCTGCTGCCTGGTTCGGGTCGGCCGTTTGGTTCGGGTCCGCTGCCTGATTGGGGTCGGCCGTTTGGTTCGGGTCCGCTGCCTGGTTCGGGTCCGCTGCGCGCGCCGAGTCGTTTCCGTGCTCGCGAGCCACAGCGTCGGAGGTCCTCTCGATATCGACCGAGCTGGTCGCCTCGTCGGTTTGCGACGAGGGCCGGGGGCCGGGTCCGGCGCCGGCGCCGAACGAGCGGCCGTGGGCAGCCTCGCCGGCATCCGGAGCGTCGGCACCGGGGGCCGCTTCTGCGTCCGGTGTCTTGCTGGTGTCCAGGTCGTTGTCGGACGCGTTCGGAATCGTCATGGCCGTTCCCTTCGGTCGATGCATCGGTCGGTAACTTTGAGGATCAGATCTCGGAGCGAGCCGGTCCACCCACATGTCCGGCGCACATGCCACCGTAGGGGACCCGACCGGCCTACGCGCATCGACCTCGTCCCGGCACGCCCGACTCCCAGCGGCGAGGACGCCCCGGCGAGGCGCATCGACCGGTTCGACAGCTCCGTTCGGTTCGCCGGACCTGCTTGCGGGTACCCACTGCGGCGCGGGACATCCGGCTTCTGCGCCCGTATCGAACGAATCGGAAGAAGGGTATTCACATGGCACCCAGGTCAACTTGGAAGGCTCATACCGAGCATGGTTCTCAAACCGGAAAAGAGCGCGACAACCTGCCTGACGAGGTCTTCGCCTTTCCCGAACAGCGGAAGGAGCCGCTCACCGACGCCGCGCATGTCCGGGCCGCTCTGGCTCGCTTCGATCAGGTCGCCGACGTGACGGACAATCACCGCGAACTCGCTTTCGCGAATATTCTTGCTGCGGCGAAGCACTATGACGTGGACGTGGCCGAGACGGATTGGCGCCAGCTAGGCGCAAAACCGCACACGAAAAACTCCGCTCAGTGATCCAGGGCGAGCCAGTGATCGAGGCGGAGTCCAAGTGATCGAGGGGGAGCCCCAGTGATCGAGAGGGAGCCCCAGTGATCCAGCTCGACGGTAGCTATTACGGCGTGCCGACCTCCGTCTTGGAATTGGCCTCGTAGTTGATGTTGGTCAGATCCGAACGCAGGAAATCGTCGTCCAGCAGCTTCAGCAACGCCCATCTGCGCTGCGGTTGTGGGTTGAAGACCAGCGCGGGAACGTCACCGGACCGGTCGATGTCCACCTCGATGTGGGTATTGCGCTCCAGGAAATGCAGGACGCTCGACATGTCAAGTGCCTCCGGATAGCCAGGTTGTTGCATCTTGTGGGCGATGCTGGACAGTTTGCGCATCATGTTCAGATCCGACTCGCAAGCAGCCCGCAGGGCGTCCCCGCCGACGATGTTCAGCTTGCCCAGGGTGGCGGCGTAGGTGGTCGCAGCTCTTCTTCGAAGGTCCGGCAACGCACCGAACAGCGATTCGTAGGCGGCGTTGCTCTTCATCAAGACCGTGCCGCCGAGAGTGAACAGTCGCAGGTTGCGGTCGATCACCAGCGGTTGGGCATCCAGGGAAGCAAACCGCTCGCCGGTCCAGAAGGCGAAGATGCGTTTGCCGCGCTGCAGGGCCTTCTCGGGGGAGAAGCCCTGGTAGACCCGTGCCAGACCGCGACCGTCTGTACTACTCACTCGTAGAACGAGCAGATTGCGGCGCCCGAACTCGGTATTCCGGTCGTACTGGACAGGCGTCGGGGCAAGAACGAGCTTTTCCAGATCCGCCAGCGGTCCGACGCCGATGCGAGTGTGTATCCACTGTTGCGGCGCCGGGACGAACCCTGGATCCACCGGGCGTAGCTCACTCTCCGCCGCCGCGGCGGCGGTTTCCGTAACCTCTTTCAAGAACTCCTGAGCCAGATCAGCACTGATGGGCACGTCGAAGACAGTGGGCGCATCCGACAGGTGTTCGCTCACCACCATCAGCGCGACGGTCAAGCCGGCGGGATCGGCAAGGACGCGCAACAGGGCGCGCAATTGCGGCTCGGTGTGCGGTGTCGTCGTCTCGTCGGGCGTCACACCGGCTCCTGCTCTGGTTGAGGCCGGGGTTCCCGGCGTGGCTTTACCTGGACGTAGATGTAGCCGCCCAGCGGTACGAGGGAGACGGTCTGCCCGGGCGCGAGGTGCCAGGCCCGGCTGATGACCAGCAGGAACCCGGAATCGGACCGCCCTAGTTCGAAGATCCGATACCCGAGTAGCGCTAGCACGGGGTTGGCGAAGTACATGTCCCCCTGGACGTAGAGCACCGCAATCATGACCAGGTAGATGAGTAGCCCCCAGCGGGCCGGCGGTGCGGCGGTGCTCCCGGTGACCAAGAACGGCACGACGTAGGAAGCGAAGAATTTGAGTGCCTCGCCCTCCCTCGGCTTGGCGGTGTGGATCCGTTCGACCGACGCATTGCGGCGAGGTACCGCGACGACGAGGAACGCCGCCAGGCCGGCGATGCCGGCGGCGGCCAGCGCCGCGAAGGTCCACCGCAGCCAGGCGAGCTGGAACGAATTCAAGGTGGCGAGCAGCACCAACAACGGCGCATAGGCGGCAGCAAGCATGATCGCCCGGATGGACGACGATGGGCGGAACGCTGCGCTTCGCATGGCAGGAACGCTAGCGAACGTCACCGACACCCGGTAAATCGCAGCTTGCCCGGCCGGGAAATCTTTGTGACTTGCATCATGTTCCGTCGAACAAGATCAAAAGCACCTTCACCAGCGGAAATAGCGTAGAGATTGGCTCGTGATCTTGCCGTTATTCATTCGTGATGACCGATTCGGGGCTTCCATTCTCATGAATGTTTCCGTAGCTTGGCCTGCGGGGCAACTGAGCATCAATTGCCCGTAAAAAAACTTCGACGGCCACCGCGCCGAACGCTGTCCAAATCGGCCGTCGAAGCCATGACACACAGAAAGGCTTGGACAGCGACGGGGGACCCAAGTAGATCGGAAGTCGAAACACTTCCTTGGGGTCAAGTCGACCGAGATCAGTATGCCTCGGTCGCCGGGCACCTCCCTTCTGCCGCTTCGCTCACCACGCGACGGCAGCCGCCCGAACCCGACAGCTCACTCCGCAGGCGCAGCAAGGGGACACACTCACCATGAGCACTGGCTACATCGGTCGGCATCGCCGACTCTCCACCACCCGCACCCTGGCCTTCCGTACGGTCACCGCCGGTGTCCTGATGGGCGTGCCGATTCTCGGCCTGGCCACTCCTGCCTCGGCTGCTCCCGATTCGACCTGGGATGCCGTGGCACAGTGCGAGAGCACCGGCAACTGGGCGATCAACACCGGCAACGGGTACCACGGTGGGCTCCAGTTCACCGACTCCACCTGGGCCGCGAATGGCGGATCCGCGTACGCCTCGCAGGCCGAGGGTGCCACCCGCGACCAGCAGATCGCCGTCGCCGAGAACGTCCTGGCCAGCCAGGGCTGGGGCGCATGGCCGGTCTGCTCGAAGCAGGCCGGTGCTACCGACCAGGGCGTGACCCCCCGCGCGCAGGTTGCCAGCAGCAGCGACACCAGCAGCAGCAACTCGGGCAACAGCAACTCCAGCAACAGCGACGCGAGCAACAGCACCTCCAGCAACAGCAACTCCAGCAGCAGCACCGATTCGAGCAGCAACAGTGCCTCGACCAGCGGCAGCGATTCGAATTCAGCCAGTTCCACCTCCAGCGTGGACTCCTCGACGACAGTGTCGGACACCAGCAGCTCGAGCCAGTCGGCTGCGGACTCCTCGTCCAGTTCGACCCAGCCGGCTGCAGCCACCCAGAGCAGCACCCCCGCCAGCGCGTCGGACGGCACCTACACCGTTCAGTCCGGCGACACGCTGTTCAAGATCGCTGCCGCACAAGGTGTGGCCGGAGGCTGGCAGACGCTGGCCAAGGCCAACGCCGACGTCATCAGCAACCCGGACGTCATCTACCCGGGTCAGGTTCTTCGACTGGGCTGATCTGCGCAGATCCACCACCATCGCCCGTCGCCCGCCCCGTCGTCATTGTCGGGGTGGGCGTCGGTGTCTTCCGGGCATGCCACCATGGAGCCGTGATCGCTCGACCTGTTCCGACCGCACCGCGGACTGCGACCGATCGCTGTCCGGGTCTGCTCCGGGTGCACCTGGCTGTTGACGGCGCGCTGATCCGGCTGCGTCTACCTGGCGGCAGGGTCACCTCGGCGGCATTGGCCGCGCTGGCGCGCATCGCGGCCGAGTTCGGGAACGGCGAAGTGCAACTGACCTCCCGAGGCAACGTGCAACTACGGGGGGTCGCGGTTGGAACCGACGGCCAGGTGCCTGCCGAGCTCGTCACTCGAGTGGTGTCGGCGGGCCTGCTCCCCTCGGTGACTCACGAACTCGTTCGCAATATCACCTGTTCACCTTTGACCGGACGGGTCGGAGGTCTGGCCGATCTGCGGCCCTTGGTCACCGAATTGGACGAACTGATCTGCAGTACGCCCCGGCTTTCCGAACTTCCCGGACGCTTCTTGTTCGGCCTTGACGACGGCAGTCAGGACATCGCTGCGTTGGCCTGTGATCTCGGCATGCAGGCCGTGTCTGCACACCACGTTGCGCTGCTGGCCGGGGGAGCCGTCGGCCCGGCGATACCGACGGCGCGAGCAGCAGCCTGCCTGATCGCCCTTGCCGAGGCGTTCCTGTGCCGACGGGGCGCCGGGCTGGGTGCAGCGTGGCACGTTCGGGAGCTGGCTGGTGGTGGAGTCGGCCTGCTCGGAGAGGTGTTCGCATCCGGATCCGAGTTCGCATCCGTATCCGTATCCACCACCACCCTGACCGTGGGCCCGAAGGACCGGGCGGATCCCGCCGGAGTCGGTCGCTACGGCCGCCTGCGGCAGCAGAACGGACGCAGCCTTGTCTCGTTCGTCGTTCCCTTGGGGCTTCTGACCGGCCCGCAACTCAATGCCTTGAGCGCCTTTTCGGCACGCTGCGCCGGCGAACTGATCGTGACGCCGTGGCGAGGAATCGTTGTTCCGGATGTTCCGACCGAAATGTCGAACGGTTCTACGCTAGAACACCAATTCGACTCTCTCGGCCTATCGCTCGATCCGGAGTCCGGATGGCGAAACCTTTCGGCGTGCACCGGCGCTCCCGGGTGCAGTGCGGCCTTGGGTTCCACCCGGCCGATTGCCGAGCGGCTCGCTGCGCAGATGACAAGTGGCGCGCGGCTGCCGGTGCACGTGATCGGCTGTGAGAGAAGATGTGGTGCACCGCAGAGCGACCATCTGGAGGCCCGCATCTCAACCACGTCTGGTGCGGAACCCTGCTTGGTGACCAGGTCCGTGAGTGCCTCAGGTTCCGGAGTCGATTCGCCGGGAATCTTCGACGGTGATCTTTCGCTGCTTCTGGCTGACGCAGTGGGGTATCCAGGGAAAGCGTCATGAGCGAACCACTCGTCGGGCCGACGCAGCCCGCTCGCCGCTACGACTACCTGACCGACGGCGCCGAGATCTATCGGCGTTCCTTTGCGACGATCCGCTCGGAGTCGGACCTGTCGGAAATTCCCGTCGGCGCCGAAAAGCTCGCCGTTCGAATGATTCACGCCACCGGCCAGGTTGATCTGACTCGCGATCTCAGAATTCATTCCAACCTGGTGACCGCGGCGAGATCGGCCCTGCAAAATGGCGCTCCGATCCTCACCGATGCCAATATGGCAGCTGCCGGCGTCACAGCCGCCCGGCTGCCCGCCGCCAATGAAGTAATTTGTACGCTGCGGGATTCCAGGGTCCCCGAATTGGCAAAGCGGTGGAACACCACCAGATCCGCAGCGGCCGTCTCGCTGTGGGGTGAGCGACTGTCCGGAGCTGTGGTCGCAATCGGCAATGCGCCCACCGCATTGTTTCACCTGTTGGAATGGATTTCCGCAGGTGGTCCACGGCCGGCTGCGATCATCGGTGTGCCGGTGGGATTCATCGGAGCAGCTGAGTCGAAAGAGGCGCTGCTGCAACATGAATTCGGAATTCCATATCTCGTGGTTCGAGGTCGCCGTGGCGGGTCCGCTCTTGCCGCCGCAGCGGTGAACGCACTTGCCCAGGAGCGTGAGGCATGACGGGTCGGCTGTACGGAGTCGGTCTCGGGCCGGGTGATCCGGAATTGGTCACCCTCAAGGCAGCTCGAATCATCGGCACCGCCGACGTGGTCGCCTATCACTCCGGCACGCATGGGCGCTCCATCGCCCGTTCGATCGCCGTCGAGCTGTTGCCGATCGGTGTGATCGAGGAGGCGCTGGTATATCCGGTCACCACGGTCCGGTCCGAGCATCCCGGAGGCTATCGGGCCGCCATGGTCGACTTCTACGACAAATCGGCCGCGCGGTTGGCCGTGCATCTGCGCGCCGGACGGACGGTCGTGGTGCTGTGTGAGGGAGATCCGCTGTTCTACGGGTCGTACATGTACCTGCACGATCGTCTGTCCGCCCTGTTCGAGACCGAGGTGGTCCCGGGTGTGACGTCGGTCTCGGCGGCCGCCGCCGCGGCGGGAAAGCCGTTGGTGCGCCACGAAGATGTGCTGACGATTCTGCCCGGCACGCTTCCCGGACCGGAATTGGCCCGGCGGCTCGCCGATACTCAAGCCGCGGCAATCCTGAAGCTGGGCCGGACGTTCCCGGCGGTGCGAGCAGCGCTGGCCGAAGCCGGCCGGCTCGACGACGCGTGGTATGTGGAACGGGCGTCAACCCCTGGTCAGACTCTGATCCCGGTCGCCGAAGTGGATGCTGCGGCTGTTCCGTATTTCTCGATCATTCTGCTCCCCGGGTCGGATCGACAAGTTGGTGAGATGTCCGGTGATGGTGGACGATCGGCCTTTCCCAGTGCGGCGAAGAAGGTGCCGGCGGAATTGCTCGTGCTGGGAATGGGCCCTGGGCCGGACAGATGGATCACACCGGAGGTCACAGCGGCGTTGCAGACAGTCGACCATGTTGTCGGCTACGGGCCCTATCTCGACCGGGTGCCGCAGCGCGCCGGCCTGCAGCGTCATGCCTCGGGCAATACCGTCGAGGTGGACCGGGCTCGCTTCGCACTGAACCTTGCGGTCGCGGGCGATCGGGTCGCCGTTGTGTCCGGCGGCGATGCCGGGGTGTTCGGAATGGCCTCCGCTGTGTTCGAAGCGGCTCAAGCGCCGGAATATGCAGAGGTTCCAATTACCGTGCTGCCCGCTGTCACCGCGGCGCAAGCAGTGGCGGCCGCAGCGGGCGCTCCATTGGGTGGCGATTACGCGGTGATCTCGTTGTCGGACCGGTTGAAACCGTGGGATGTGATCGCCGACCGGCTGCGTAAAGTCTCCGAATCCGACCTGGTGCTGGCGATCTACAATCCGGCTTCCCGGAGCCGGGCCACCCAAATGGAAATGGCAAAGCAGTTGCTGTTGCAACACCGGCCCGCCTCCACAGTGGTCGTGATCGGTCGGTCGGTGGGGCGGCCGGACGAGTCCGTGGTGACCACGACCCTAGGTGAGCTGGATCCGGCAACCGTAGATATGCGGTGCCTGCTCATCGTCGGCGCCACCGGCACGTCGGTTTCCGGAGATCGGGTCTGGACCCGGCGCTCCGTGCCCGATCCTGCGGTGCACCTGCTGTGAATGAGCCGCGCTCGGTAGGTGTTCTGTAGAGCCGGGTTGGCGGACACCTGACACGTCAGGGTGACTGATTGATGGTGCTGCCCGTCGAGCGTGCCGTCAGGTGCGAGATGGGATGTCCGATCCGCTCTCTGAGAACTGTCGGAATGTTGCAGCAGTCACGAAATGAAGCAATCGTTCGAGTCGGCGGCTGACCGTTTGCACTCGAACGAGGTCGCCCGGCTCTGAAGCAATTGTGCGTATCGATGACAGAATCGAGCCCATGGAGTCCAGGGGGGTCGGCAAAGGCGCCAACGTGTTGATCGAGGGTCGTCATCTCACGGTCATTGTCGCCAATGCGCGGAGCAGTGCGGTGGATGCGCTGGCCTTCCAACTCGGTGCGAGCGGCACCGTTCGTTCCGATGATGACCTGGTGTTCTACAACCAACTGGCATCTCCTGAGGGTGCTGTCCGGTTGACGGCACCGGACACCTTCACGGTCGACCTGGAGAAGGTGCCGATATCCGTTGCGACACCTGCGATCGGCGTCGCCTTCTCCGATGAGGGACCGGGCTCGGCCATCCCTGCCGGCATCGGCGTGACCGTCGAGTCCCGGAACGACCGATATTGGGCTCCGACCGAGGGCTTGACCACGGAGCGGGCCGCCATCCTGGTTGAGCTGTACCGCCGCAATAGCACCTGGAAACTGCGCAACGTCTCAGCCGGGTGGGAGCAGGGGCTGTCGGCGATGGTCACGCACCATGGCGTCGCCGTCGACGACGGGCCGCGAACAACTCCCGCAGCGACCGTCGACGCCGCTTGGGCGTCACTGTCCACATCCCCGGCGCCACAGTCGATGGTGCTGCCCGCCAACGAGTCTGATGAGTCGAGCGACCGGAGTGAGGTGACCCGCGCTCCATCCGCACAAACTAGGTCTCACAAGCGTATCGCCTGGCTGGTCGCGGTCGTCGCTACCCTCCTGCTGCTCGTCGCGATTTCTGGCCGGGCTCCGGACAGGAGCGCGCCGGTCGCAATGGTCAACGCCCGCATTGCACAGACCTCATCCAGCGCAACCTCATCGACCGCCAGGCCCGGCACTGCGCCGGTGGCCGCGATGAACTCGTCATCGCGGGAGGTGTCGCCGACGGCCGCTGGGAACTCCGATGCCGGAAAGGCCTTGGCGGCACCGGCGG
>JAABUO010006506.1_pt1 | contig 13415 bp, 9 predicted proteins | sample 5559291 | NCBI WGS metagenome assembly JAABUO01 (sample SAMN10711878, study PRJNA513372) | rock metagenome | isolation source: Antarctica rocks | place: Antarctica: Victoria Land, Finger Mt sud | reverse complement strand
ATGCTCATAGCATCACTTTCCACAAGCATGCACAAGCATGTCACGAGTTTACCACCACTTCTTGAAGTTTTCCTATACCTCCTTAACTTTTCCCTACAGTGCCTCGACGACTCCCACGCGACCTGTGTTCTCTCATGTGTTTCGTGAAGTTCACCTTTACGACTCCCACACGACCTCTTTTCCCCCATATCTTTCGTGAAGCGTGAAGCGCATGAGTCGAAAAAGTGTGCTTCGACCTTTGTCCACATGGTGTCCTTTACGACGATTCACGACAACAGGCTTGCCCAATTTTCGTTTACCACCACGATTTCATGTTTAGTTTGTTCGTTATCAGCTCGTGAAGCAATGTAACGATTTTGTACCGAATCGTTATCGGATGGTACGCCAGTTTACATCGTTGTTCTGTCGCTATTTTTTCGCTATGCAACGACTCGGCTGGTCGTCCATTGATCGTTATCGGGCAGTCGGGTCGTTATCCGGTCGCTATGCGCACGCAACCGGCTCGTTAACAACGATCCGATAACAATCAGCCCACCTTCAGAGCGTTAACGCCTTCTGAGTTAACGCCTTCTCAGTGTGCTGTGTGCCAGAACACTTCCACAGAAGCAAGGAACTTGTTTGTTGCGCAAGCTTTGCTGTCAGTTGAGCAAAGCTTGTGCGACCAGCGAGCCCTTGTTTTCTGTGCAGTCACTTCCAGGTGCCAAAGACATTGCTACTTGACTTTTTGACTTTGGCGGCAGACAAAGATATTTACACCTGCGCCTTCGGCTGCGCCAAGGTAAAGCAAGATGCTATGCCATTCGCTGACAGCTGCACTCTACAGCGCCGTGTCTAACACGCAGGTCAGTTTCCGTTGTTTAAGATGCAAGCGCAACTCGAGGCCGCAAATTTGTTCATTCTTGTTATTCCTTTGCTTGCGCGAAGCGTTGTGAGCAAGCAGATGTAAAGGAAGGCTATAGTCTGAACGCGTTGACGTTGTCCAGGTTCTGATCTTGCGTGCTGCAAAGACGATGCCGACAGGGTAGTTGACACTTCCGATCTCGTGCGGTTCCGCCCACCGCTAGAAATATCCGATATCCCAAATCCACCGGCATTGGAGCAGTAGTGCAATCTTCTTATAGGGTCAGAAAACTTTGCCGGAGATTGGCTCCCCCCTTGACATTGGCCTACGATAACTGCTGACACAGTGATTCTGGTGCAGTCGCTACTTCAGCGCTGAGCATTATTTGGATGTAGTCTGAAGCTTACTGCAGCCTCCATCATCGTTACTAATAATGCAGCCCCTGCAAGTATTTCCGACTGACCTTGGCAATTCAAAGCCCCCGTTGCACCCCACGTGCACGCATGGCACGGTTGACCGGCCTGCTTATGTTGCGCCACTTCGCACCCTTCCACAGTGAAGAGAGATGATTACAGACACTCGCCATCGCAAACCCAGGCCAGAAAGTGTGGTCCTGGATTGGCAAGCAAGTCTGAGGAGCGACTTCAAACAACTCGTAATGGCGGGTTTCGCCCTGCTGCGACATGCATTTGTATGTATGTATGCAGTATGATGTTTTGGAGTCCCAAGGCAAAGGTGCTCAGATCTTGATCTGCGGTGACTTTAATGCCAGGGCTGCATAGGAGCCAGACTTCCCTAGGATGCAGCCCTTGTTGCCTACTGCGTTGAATGAGAATGAGCACATAAGCAGATGATAAAAGCTCAGAACATTCATTCCAGTAAAGCCATCATGCAGATTTAGTCCTCTTGACCATTCAAAAGATTGTGAATGTAGCTTGGTATCTTGTAGATGTCTATGGCGTCGCGGTATGCAACACGCGATCCTGATTCCCTCAAAGGCAAGCCTTGTTGCTGCAGTTTACCTCCAACACAGCTTGCAAGGCCTTGCATGGCGTTTTCAGGGCTTCGTCATGGTCCACATGCATTTCAGTGATCAATGGCAGCATGCGGTATGACTATCACTGCAATTCTGATCACCATAGCTGCCACTATAAATCTGCTTGGACCAGGTTGCATTCCTGTAGCACAGAGCATTCTGCTGCATTCCCAATTGCACATGCCTTTCAGACCAATGTACTGGCATGAGCAATGCTGACATCGTCAGTTTCAGACCTCGTCCAACCTCCAGGTAGCCTTTGCTCAGCAAGAAAGCTAACGGCCCTCCCCTTGAGTTAAATGCAGACGCTGACTGCTGACAGCCCAAGGAGAGGGCCAAATTCTGGCTCAATTGCCTGCACAGGCACTGTTGTACGCTGTGTGAGCATCTGCATGTGGTTGCACTGAAATCAAAGGTTTGCTGTCTGTGCAAGCTTGACCTCTGTGAGAGGAGGATGATCCAGACAGCAACTTTTGGTCCATCCTAGGCAAACAGCTGCTGCTTTCTGCCTGTTGCTTTGCCAAGAAGACTGGAAACTCAGCAAAACACCTGGCCTATGTTGCCATCAATTTAACCTTTCCAGTGAAATGCTTCATAGGTCTCGCTGGCTACACAGCCCTGAAGCTGGCCACCTGCCCACACTGACTTTCTGGACACAAGTTGCTGCTTCGGTCAGCGGACTGCAGCTTGCAAGCCTTGAGAAGTGAGCGCTTTACACGCAGAATTGTGCCGAAGTACTACCAGTTTTGTAAGCAGACTTTTGACGATAGTTGCGTGAAAGGCTGAAAGGGTGGGGTCAGGGGGAAGAATTATGGCGCTCGGCCCACACAAAATGAACTGCAGGGCGGGAAACACGTTCTTGGCCCGCAGGTCATCGTGCCCATCGTGCAGATGGCGTCGAGGGTGGAGTTTGAAAATCGGGACCCAGCCAGCCTCTCTCACGGACCTGCGATTGAATCTCACATCCCGAACCTTGTTCTAAGGTTATGACGCACTTTTCAAGCATCAGCTTCACCTGAGACCAAACGGCTCTGTGAATTCAAACTCATTGGCTGAGATTAAGGACATTTTGCTGCGACTGATGGTACAGACGATTCTTGTAACGGGCGGCACAGGTTTAGTTGGAAAGGCTATTCAAGAGGTGGTGTCAGAAGCACAAGGTGGACCGTCTGAGACATGGGTGTTTGCTGGAAGTGGCGACGCAGACCTGACCAAGCTGGAGTCGGCAAGCGCACTTTTTGAGAAGATTCAGCCGACTCATGTTCTTCACCTCGCAGCCAAAGTGGGTGGGTTGTATGCGAACTCAAGTGACAATGTGGGCTTTTGGAGACAAAACATAGCGATGCAGGTGTGCTTGCACCTCCAAGCCTTGCCGCTTTGTCATCAAAGACTTGAGCTGCAAGACGACGCCACAAGTGCAGGACAATGTAAATGTGCTTTGCAAGCAGTACGGGGTACAGAAATTGGTGTCTTGCATGAGTACGTGCATATTCCCCGACAAGACTATTTATCCCATCAAAGAGGAGTATTTACATATGGGACCTCCGCATCCTTCAAACGAAGGTTATTCTTATGCCAAGAGGATGGTAGATGTTCAAAATCGGCTCTATCGCCGCCAGTTCAACTGCAACTTCACCGCCGTAAGTTGGGCCGACACGGCGGTATGGGTTGAAATTGCCTCTTGCTGTTGTTTCTGGCAGGTGCGTACTGATCAACAGATGTATTGGTCATGCAGGTCATCCCAACCAATGTCTACGGGAAGCACGATAACTTCAGCCTGTCAAGTGGACATGTGATTCCCAGCTTAATACACAAGTGTTATCTAGCTGGCAACAGTAACACAGACTTCGTTGTGCTAGGCAGTGGACGACCTCTGCGGCAGTTTATATACAGCAAGGACCTGGCTAAATTAATGGTGTGGGCGGTGAAACATTACTCTGAGCCAGATCCAATCATCCTCAGCGCCCCAGAGGAGTTGAGCATAGGTGCAGTAGCACAAGCTGTTGCTGTTGCTCTTGGGTTCACGGGGAAGCTGGTTTTTGACACTGCAAAAGCTGATGGCCAATTCAAGAAAACGGTGTCGAACCAAAAGCTTGAGAGCTGCTTGCCAAATTTTAAATTTACAAATTTGGCATGCGGGCTGGCTGACACAGTCAAGTGGTTTGTGGAGAATTTTCAGGAAGCCAGGAAGTAAATGTACTCAATGATCTTGTCTATATCCTGGCCTAACCTCATTTGTGACATTTGCAACTTATGGCTTGTTTAGCATACCATATTGCAAAGCTGTAAATATATGCTTATGACACTTCAGCACACAAATGAAGTGTCTACAGCCGTTAGCTTGCATGGAATCAATATACAGTTACTCCCATTGCATAATTAGGAAGCCCAGTCAAGCTTTTCCTATGCTGTTTAAGAACAGGTGCCCCCATTAAGGAAACATGGGTTTGGGGTTTAGGGTTTTTGAGATTTATTTGAGAAGGTCATAAGAGCCTTCTCAAATATAGGAACTTCCAGCCCAAGAATTGAGAACATTAATGGAACAGTATAGCACTCATGGTGTCTGGCAGTGTTCCGGCCGGTTGTAGAACGGTCAGAAATTTGGTGGTGTTTGTAACCACAATAGAGCTTGGCGTCGCTGAAACACTAATGACTTGCATATGGTAACCAGCAGCCTTCAGAGGACTATTAAGATGCAATTCTTTCAATGCATTGTCAGGTCAGTTCTGCTGTACTCTCAAGAAACATGGGCTGTTGTAAAACAACACATTAGCCCTTTGGCTGGTTTTCAGATGAACTGTTGCGACGCATCTGTGGCATATCCTTGCGCAATCATGTGCCAAATGTTGCAACGCTGACTATAGGTGTAAGGCCTCATCTGTGGAGTCTCGGATGCAACGCAAAAGACTCAGGTGGCTAGGTCATGTTTTCAGGATGCTCAACAATAGATTGCCTAAGAATACCTATACATGCTGCCTGGACAAGCTTACCTCAGGGCGAGGGCAGGCCTGTGCAGTCAGAAAACACTTTTTGGTACAACTGTACAGTGTACTTACCAGTGCAAAAGAAATTGCTGGGGGTTGGCCCTCCCCTTGACTTAGACGCAGATCGCGCCAGCAGCTTTTGCATGGAGCAAAGGCTATTTTATCCACTGAACGACATGCCAGGCCATGCTGAGTCAGGCTGCCATTCAAGGTTGGATGCTGGAGGGATGCTGAAGTACACATCCATGTCCATATTAAGGCACTCCAGCTTAGGGCATGACAGGGGTGTGTTTCCCCATAAAACGAAAAGAGAAATGTACGCCTTTCAGCAATCATAACGGGAGCCTTGTAAGGCGGCATCCCAGAGCTATGACCATAGGCCATAGCCTAAAGGGAAAGGAAAAATTTAAACCCAAAGTGCATCAGACCTATTCTGACCAGTTTGATCTGTCTTCTTCCTCTCTAGTATTTTCCTAGATGTCAAACTTTTGTGAAATGTCACAACAGAGTGTTCATGCAGTTTAGACAGAACTTTGCTTGCAGCTTTATGCTGTAAACCAGTCTTCACTAGAGCGCGAGACATAGTGTAATATCGTGACCCAGATTGTCCTATGATTATAGGCAGTGTGGTAACATTGCATCCCTAGTCTTTGAGAGCTCCCTCTAATGCTTCATGCTGTGCTTCCTGTTCTTACAGCTTCATATCTTGTATCAGGTCAGTATCCTCCTTCCACAATTTTGATGCTCCTTACATTTTTATTAGGCATCACTGGTGTTAAGGCTGTCAGTCTGGATCCAGATTTGTCATCATGGCCAAGCATTGCTGTGGTTCTGCCATTGTCATTTCCACTATCATCATGTCCGGCCGCATCTTGATCTCCACTGTAGGGTCCAAGCCCCTTTCTTATAAGCCTTTGTCTGGGAGTACAAATGCTGGAACTCTCTTGCTGTGCATGCCTGTATCTTTGAGTCCCTCAATCTTTCCCACATCTGCAATCAGGTAGTGACTACCACACTGCCCTTTTGTGAAAGCTCAGATTACTCATTCTTCCTTGAACCATGGCTCTGTGGTAAACATGTCAGTCCCCACCCAGACTGCAGCTCATTTATCAGCTATTCATGGTCAGACTGGTGCCATGCATGGATCAGAACCACAGGCTGTAGCTCTTTCCCACATGCCTACTATGGCACCCTCCCCAGTTTCCTTCCCTGTCAGAAAGAAGCCTCGCTCAGCAGGAGGTTCTCGTCAGGGTACTCTGCTGGGATTAGTGGCACGGCCAGCTGCAGTAGCTGGTTCAGGTCCATCAGGCAGCTCATGTGTTGCAGTCACAAACAAGCACTGGTGTAATGATCGCTGGGTACGTGACTGGTGGTTTGCATGCATGAGAGCATCTTGATTCAATGGTCCAGAAAGGGGTGATCCTTGGAACATCAAGAAAGTTACCACCAGGACCAAACACAAGAAAGAGTGCATCAACAAGGGACTGTTTGACAGCGTCTTTGTGAGAAAGGAACGTCCTGTGGGATTTGCACAGCTTACCACTGGCCAATGGTCCTTGTTCAATGAAGCCAAGAAGAAGAAAGTAAATTACAAGAAATGGATGGAGGCCACCTCCACAGGGTGAAAGAAATAGCCTGCTTTGTATCTTTGCTGCTTTAGTGCAACATTTTTGAGTCAATGAAGTCTATCAGGTGCATGAAGTATAAGATTTTTCACTGGAAGCACACTGGAAGTATCGAACTGCATATGAGGTGTTGGTATTTTGGAACAGGCAATGTTAGCTGTGATAATGCTGTTGACGATGTGTTGAGGATGGTGATGTGTTGAGGCTCGTGTGCATGCGCTGTGTGCTTGCCAGTTATTGCCGTGTTCTGTTTCACTGACATGAAGGCGCAGTCTGCAGAGATTGTGTCAGTAGATATCTACAGCAGCATATCTTTGTGCACTGCAGATGTGGCAAGGTCTTAATTGTATGATACATTGCAGCTGACTGTTTAAGTACACTCATGTGCATGCGCTGAGCATTGGCGCTGTATGCTGTGTCCTGTATCACGATCTGATGAGTTACCCTATCACTGCTCCCAGCCAGATATCTAAAACAACAAGTTGCAAGCCATGTACTGAGCGCATGCACATGGCAAGCACATTCCCAGACATCCCTCATCAACAGGCTTGCTGGGAGGAGAGGCCAAGTACTGAAAATATATTGAAGGAAACCAGGCTTGAACCTGCATACCCATAACAGCCAGAAATCTGAAAACCCCAGTTGCAAGCCATGTACCGAGGGCAAGCACATGGCCATTGTGGCCTGTGTGTATGCATCCTTTCATTTGTTCTGCATGCTGTGTTTTCTGAGTCACTCTGCATGTGCTGAAGCTGTGCCTGAATCCTTGCAGCAAGCACATCAGGCAGCTTCGCATAGCAGACAAGCCTTGCTCTCAGTTGTGCACTGCAATGCTGGAGACTCTGCTTTGTGGCCTGTATGTATGCATCCTTTAATATGCTGTGCATGCTGTGTCAAGGCACATGTTCTCAAAGCTGGGTCTTGTGATTGTCAGTCTCCCCCAGTGTGCTGCAAACCTACAGCACCTTGCTGAAGGTTCGTCATAAATCCTCATAAATCAGGAACGTGTGATATGCATCCATGTCACGTAGAACAAATACTAGTTAAGATATACGTACATTTGGCATAATCGTTACTCTTCACTTATATGGTATCAAGGTGCTTGTGCTTTTGCAGGTGCTTATGCTTGTTTATTGTACGCAGCAGCTGGAAGGCTGGAGACTTTCTGCTGATCTGTACTGCAGAACATTATTGACATATGGTGATTGACACGGACGCTCTGCGCATGTTTTTGCAGATCCGGGCACAGACTATGGCTTGGTCACACTGCAAGCTTTGCAGCAGGATCCTGCCGGTTTTTTTAGTCAGATGAAAGGTACACTCAGTGCTTAGGTTGCTTGAATTGTGCGTCAGCAGTTCCTTGCGACAAAGTTGAGCAGAAGGCGCCTGCGCATGTACAGTCGACGACAACGGGCTTGAAAATCGCGGCAACGCCTTTAGCGTTCTGCGGCGTTGATAAACTTCCTGCGGCAAATTGCCGCTCGACCGGACTGGCTTAAGCCGAGTTTCTCCTCCAGAATATGGGAAATTTCCCGGCGCCGGTTAAAACAGCATGTCTAGTCGAGGCGCCGGTAACAGCAGCAGGTCTGTGACACCGAAGCAAGGCAGATGAGCAGCTGTGCGGCGATGCAAAAGACACACACAACGATAGCCTGTGACACCCTGGGTGTTCGTTCAAAACAAGCCAGCTTTGACTTGTAGTCAGTACAATGTAGTGTCCAGCGCTAGCAGCTTTGTTGCTGAGCAAAGGCTATCCCAAAATTATGAAGTCTACCGTACGTGCACGCGCAAAATTAATTCGATCTAGGGCGCGTGATCAGCTCAGCTAATTAGCAGGACCCTGCGCGAACTAGGGTGCGCGAAGCAATAAATTAATTACCCTAGGCCTGCGCGATACCAGTTCAAAGCGGCAATAACAGCTGTTTAAAGCCGTGCACGCGGCGTTTCGATTGCTAAACCGTTCCCATGCTCCTTGATGTCATAGGATCAATATGAAACGCTATTTTGTGCCTATATCTGGGGCCGAGAACGAGAAATCCTTACTGAAGCAGTATGTTGACGGTACTCCTCGAGTACAGCGGCTCAGGAAAGAAAATGTAGAGCCTTGCATCAATTGCGGTATTGTTGTTTATACCTGTTTATACCTTATACTGTTGTTTGTTCCTTTGTTTCAATGCAACACTGAACATCATTGCGCTTTTCCACATCCAGCAACACCTAGTCTTGCATTATAGTCAGCACCATGAGACTTCAAAGCATACCTGCACATGCTCACTTTGTGTCTTTGTACCTCAAGTACCTGTGCAATAGCTTGAAAGTGATGCTCTCCTAGTCCAATGCTATGTTGTGTTCTAGCATGGCAGTCATGGTTGTTGTCAACGCGCGGAAGCCCTGCGCGATCAGCCTGCGCGATGCTGTTTTTAATTTGGTTTTAATATCAGTGCTGCGCGATCAGCCTGCGCGATGCTGTTTTTAATTTGGTTTTAATATTAGTGCTGCGCGAAACCCATATATTCGTCAGGGCCTGCGCGAAATGGGTGCGCGAAGCCCTAGAATAATTGGGTTTGTCGGGGTGCGCGATCAATTCGTGCACGTACGGCCCTTTCCACACCTGCTCTGTAAATAGGCTCGGATTAGCGGAATTCAAATCTGCCTGCGTTTTGAGCCTCCGTTCTTCAACCCTCACCCGAGGTACGTTTCAACATACGTTTCAACATAACGGAGGCTCTGAACTGAAGCTACTCGCACTCTGGCACTGTGAGTAACGCAACTCATCGGCGAGATCTGCCTCAACGGAGGTGCAGGTGTGGATTGAGCCTCCGTTCATGACTTCCGCCAAACGTTTTTAATGGATGCACTAATCCGTTAATTGGAGCTGCCTCCGTTCAGGTGTGGAAAGGGCCCTTTGGCTTTCAAACTTGGTCCCGTAAGATGCAAGACCATGCGGAGTCACTGGGTTGTCGTGAATCTGTCCCGCGTGATCCCTGACTGCAGCAACTGACGGTGCTCCCATTCCCGTATTAGTACAGAAAAGTGGTCTGACGAGAAGAACACGTCACGGCTTGTTAAGACATAGAGCTTCAGCTTTGAAGCGAGTTCGCTCTTTGCGGGATGCTGCTTCGCTTTGTGACAGACACCCTTCGACGGGTGGGACTTTTTAATCCAGGAGAGTCAGCTGACAAGTCGTTGCACAAACCGTGCGCAGCCCATGGCCGCAGCAGGACGACTCGACAGAAACTACTTGGGCTGATACTCCTGGGTACCATTGTCCTTATCGGCATTTGCAGCGCCGACTTTAGAGTCAGCCACTATTCGGCAAGTCAGCTGGAGCAGATCATGTTTGCACGGGAAGCAGATGCTTTGCGGTTCACGGCTCATTGCAGGCGTGACTGGCACCAGCTTTTTCGAGGCTGGGAGGAGCTTCAGAGACGCGTTATTCACGGAGATACGCAAATTGGTATTGTTGTCTGGAGGTGTCGCGAAATATGCGGGGGTTTGGGAGACCGCCAAAGAGGGATTTTAACGAGCTTTGCGCTGGCCATTACAACGGGTCGTGCTTTTTTCATAGACAGTCCACTGCCTGTACCACTGCAACACTATTTCCGAGTTGCAAGTCCAGATCTGCATTGGATATTTTGCGAAGACATGCTGCACAATCGCTCCGTGCTAGAAGAGAGTTTCATGGACTGCTTTCCTAGCATCGGAGATTATGCGCATGCTAATCTTTCCTATTATCAATCTTTTGATATTATAATACAGAAGAACAATTTTTGGAACCCTTTGAGCATATTGCAGAACCCCTCCTTGCGGTCTCAGCGACTTTTGCTCTCTTACGATCCCAGTACTCTTGCTGGCTGCATACTCAATTACTTACTGGTTCCAGCACCTGAATTACAACTCCAGGCAGCTCAACTTGGCCAGCGCTACTCGAGCAACGACAATGTTATCGCTGTCCAAATACGATCTGGTGATAATCAGATCAAAAATGCTACTGTCCTGGATGAACTGGTTGCCACTTTTGAACAATGTCTCAGTCAAGTGTCACAGAGGTCTTCCAGGGACCATGCCTTGTTCCTGACGACGGATTCGGTCGAAGTCGAGAACCGGATCCGGACCAAGGCCGCCTATCCTGACTTAAGGACATTTGTTGGGCCTATCGCACATGTCGACGGTTTCTTTGGGGCAGCAGGCAATCCCGACATTGCTTTTCGCAAGATAGTACTAGACCATATCATGCTTAGTTACGCTAACCAGCTTATCATTTCTCGCAGCGGGTTTGCCGAGTTTGCTGCTCTGCGGGGTTTCAGACCGTATTATACTCCACCTAGTTGTGCCTCCAGTGATCAGGTTTTCCATCAGTTTCCAAAGGAATTACCGGCAGGAGTGCCAGCGACGCAATTGAACTCCGTGAACGATATTTTGATGCCTTCGTTTGAAAGGCGTAATCAGGAATAAGCAGTTTTATCCTCCATCCCCCCCAACTGCCCGTAACACGTGTCACCTCATCACTGGAAACTCTGTGATCAAGTTTGAAAGGAGTGTGACGTGCTCACAGCTGACCGCGTACACGTCTTCTCGATGCCCCTTGCATTTGGCTGTGTGTGACATCCGTGTCATCATTTCCCCACCAATTCACACTGTCGTCGCCCGGGTTTTTAGCTGCTGTTAGGGGGGTCCTGGCACGCGTTTTTTTGGAAGCCAACATGACGGGCAGCAGACTCTAAGGGCAATTTTGCGTTTGCGTTGTGCTGATGCCGAACCCTGCAGGACATCAGTGGGGGCAAGCAACCCGGTTTGGGATGCGAATTTGCTGGCGAAATCCATTAGGGGATGCACGGGGTAACCTGCCACTGTGACTAGGAACGACGGCAAAAAAGCGATAATCGGCGCAAAGCATTCTCGTTCACCTGTATAGAGCCTCCTTTGTCCTGTATATGGCTTCTTGCTCAGTCGCAGGTCTTTGATCGGTCCATGCGACCCTCAACATGTTGAGTGATCACGGTCGCTGCTGTATCTGCAGCTTGCAGTTCCGGAACTGCTCTAGCAAGAAAAGTGTAAAAACACCGTGAGAAGTCAAATTCAAGACGTTGGATTGCTGCGAAGCCCTGCTGCGGTGTGCGCTCACCCTCAATGCTTCACAGCAGCGTTGAAGGCAGTGCAGCAGAAGGCGCTAGCAAAGCCGCGGACGCGGTCAAATCCGGCATCCTTGAAGCAGGCACAGTTCAAGAGAAGGATGGTCATACAGCACCTGGCTGGTATGGTGCCAAAATGCGGCTGCAACTGTCTGATATTCGTTTCGGTTTCGCTAAACCTATCATGCTCATACACCTTGCTTGTGGACCTTGCTTGAGGGAGCTGATTGTCCTTGGGGGTTTCTTGCTGATGCAGACAACTCTGTCCAGCCTCCCTTGCACCCAGTGCGGAGGCAGCACAATGAGCATGACACACCTAACACCCCAGGTATCTGCAGGTCTTGTTGCTGTTGTTGATATGTTATATACCAACAGTGCAGTGCTGAAACCGGAATAGCTCTTGCAATGCAACATCCTCTCCACTTCTCAGCTTGCATTCAATACCACCAAGCCAGGGTATGCATGGCCGCTTATGCAGCACCAATGGTAAGCAAACGCCTCCTGTATGTTTTGCTATGCCTTGCTGTGTCATAGTTATAATTGCTAGTATGATACTGTATTATCTGCATGCAGAATTAACATGGGAGACTCAGCTGCCTGAAGCGTCTGCTACCATACAAGCAGCAGCGGGCTGCAGCCAGACTGTTGCAGAGCTGGGCTCTGCAATGCCCTGGCATATTTCTGTTTTGCTGCAGGCCACTTCCTCTTTCAATTCTGCTGCTCCTCACCCACACTGCCCATACTCAACAGCCCCTTCTTCTCCTGGCAGTCATGCTGTCAGTCACTGCCCATCACTAGCAACCTGTCAACCCCCTCAGCATTCTTTGCCAAGTGCAATCACAACTCCAAGTGATGGTGATGCCATGGACACAGATGCAGCAATGACCCAGGATCCCATGTCCTGCCAGGCAGAACAGCAACACCACAAGAGTTGGAACAGCATTTGAGGCGCCTGGATCTGCGATGGTCCATCAGGACTGCATCCTCACAAGGCTTTTTTGCCATGTGATCCAGACGTAATAGACAATACTCGCAGCATTCCTTAACAGCTGCAAATGATGGCTGGTACAATGTCAACTGGCAGCCAAAGCATGCAGTGAAGCGGCAGCGTAAAGTTCAGAAGACTGCAGACAACAAGGCCAAGGGCCGAGACATCAGTGTGAGGGTTCATAACAAGATTTGAGCATTGCTTCTGTTGGCTTGTCTGCAGTGGTGAATGTTTTGCCGTGCGTCTGTATATCATCAAGATGTGCCGTACCTGCCTGTGCACTATTACAGCTTTGTACAACTATCATGAACCATGTAGGATCAGACTAGTTGAGCATCAGAGTAGTTGAGCATCAGACCAGTCGAGCATCAGACCAGTTGAGCATCAGACTAGTTGAGCTAGATTGTGCTATATACATTCCAAGCAGCCTGTGTTTGAGATGCCCTGTGTGTTCTCCACTCCTGATTTTGACGCTCAGCTGACAGATACAGGCATCATGCACACTGGGACAATTCAAGTTGCAAACCCGGCAAGCTACAGACTCAAAAGCAGAGTGTAGCTGTTCGCTATTGGCAAATTGCCTCCTGCTGAACTACCTTACCAGTGAGTTACAGCTCTCGTCAAAAGTGGTGTCCAGAGTCTGAAGCAGGTCTGTTTAAGACTATCGTAGAGCACACAGCTGCCGAGCTATTCGATGCTGCGACTCAGGACAGGTCAACGACCGATATGACGATGCGTGTGGGGATTGACCGCCGCGCAAAGCGATCACAGCGCTGGTCAGGTACTGCCAAAGCCAAAGCTACTGTCAC
>JAABUO010006503.1_pt1 | contig 13418 bp, 12 predicted proteins | sample 5559291 | NCBI WGS metagenome assembly JAABUO01 (sample SAMN10711878, study PRJNA513372) | rock metagenome | isolation source: Antarctica rocks | place: Antarctica: Victoria Land, Finger Mt sud | reverse complement strand
TATTATGATCGCTGAAAAGCGTAAACTTTTCTGTTCTTTTCTTGCAGGCGGAGCCCAAGGCAGCAGCAAGTGGTCCTCAGGAGGGGCTGGTCAGGGTTGCTGGGCAATCTACAGGTATGCCATTTCACTTCTGCTTTAGCTTACACTAGCATTTACACAGGCATGGGCATGTTGTCACAAAATGACTGCATGCTTGCACTCCTTGGCTGCGTCCAATGTGCATAGTTTTCAGCTGCATCATTTTGCTCAGTGAACTGTTGCCATACCTGAGGTGATTGTTGAAATGACTGCTCTGGATCACTAGTGTGACTTTTCTCACAGTTCAACACAACAGCACAGAAGCAATCCGCTTATTGTCCTGTTGCGAACTCACCAGAACTCAGAACTCAGAACTCAGAACTCAACCTGTTCTGTCATTCTCATCATACTTACCTGTTACACCACTTGACCCACAGGTAAGGCTGGGTCCTCTAGGGTTGGGGATGGCGGCGCCAGCTGGCGGCTGAAAGCCCTAGCCCGTGCCAAGAACCAGGCTACAGACGTTTCAGACCCCAACTACGGGCGCAGGGTGGGGGACATTGTGTCTGAGCAGTGGGGGTCCTTGGCTGAGCTCACTGCAGGCCTCACTCAAACCAGAGCAGCTCATGGTAAGCCTGCAAAATACTCTACGGTTTCAACAAAAACAAAGTAAAACCCGAATTAGAAGTGTCCTTTGTTTTACATATATAAGTATGTACACATATATTTACACACACACACACATATATATATATATGAGACAAGAATTGATTCGGTTGTGTATCTATACATTTATATATTTCTACATATACTTTATACTTGTACATATATTTATATCTATATTTATATCTACGTACACCGTATCTGCAGTGAATTGGACCCTACACATAACTTGAAGGAAGTCCAAATGGCATTGGGCAGGCTCAGCTAGACTCTGCCCCATTTATATCGGGCCAAGTATAAATGGGCTGACCAACACATGAACATCATTCTGGCTGCCTGTTGGATATGCTTGATTATGATCATTTTGTCCATTGTCTGCATCAGTTGTAGTTATATGGAAAGCCAATGATGTCGTGATCAGTGCATGTAGCAGCATTCGCATTCATTGGTGGCATCACACGAGCGAGACGGTGCGTGATACTTTCGTTCCAGACGCTGAGCAAACACCCATTGACCGCCCTTTTATGATCCAATTCTTTATCTTTTAATTGTTTGTAACCATTTTTTGGTTACCTACGCCACAACAACTCAGTTGCAGTGGACAAAGTCCTCCAAGCTTGACTCAGCTAGCAGCGTTATGTTGAGTGCAGATCTGCAACAATTAGCATCAAACATTCTCATTGAGCTCTTGCAATAGCTGCAACCACAGCAGCAGACACGTCTCAAGTGATGCCGACAGCCTGTCATGTGCCTGCAGCTATGCACCCATCCACATGCAATGTTCTTATTGATTACTTGCAATATATGCAACCACATCAGCAAGCACGCCTCAAGTGATGCCGACAGCCTGTCATGTGTCTGCAGCTAAGGCACATCTGTTAGCAGCCAAGGAACGCCAAGCTGCTGCAGCTCAGTCAGAGGATGCCACTCCAGCCACAGACAAGGGTGGCTCAGACAGACACGACAGAGGGGGCACTGCCCACTACCTCCAGGAGGTGAAGTCCAGCAGAGCTCAGATGCGCAGGCCCACTCAGGCTGGCTCACTCTCGTGGAGGTGAGCTCTGAGTGCTCAGTGCAACGCACTGGTACTGAACACACTTTTCTGCCTGACTTTCTATGATGGGAGCCCATTGAAAGTGGCTCGCTGTCTTGGAGGTGAGGTCAGAGTGCTCAGTGCAACACACTGGTACTGAACACACTTTTCTGCCTGACTGTCTATGATGAGCAGGCCCACTCAGGCTGACTCACTCTCGTGGAGGTGAGATCACACTGCTAAATGCAACACACGGGTACTGAACACACTTTTCTGCCTGACTGTCTATGATGGGAACCCACTGAGACTGGCTCACTGTCTTGGAGGTGAGGTCAGAGTGCTAAGTGCAACACACTGGTACTGAACACACTTTTCTGCCTGACTGTCTATGATGGGAGCCCACTCAGACTGGCTCACTTTCTTGGAGGTGAGGCCAGAGTGCTGAGTGCAACACACTGGTACTGAACACACTTTTCTGCCTGACTGTGTGTGGTGTGTGCCCACTGAGACTGGCTCACTCTCGTGGAGGTGAGCTCTGAGTGCTCAGTGCAACACACTGGTACAGAACACACTCTTCTGCCTGACTGTGTGTGGTGTGGGCCCACTAAGCCTGGCTCGCTGTCTTAGAGGTCAGCTCAGAGTGCTAAGTGCAATACAGTGGTACTGAACACACTTTTCTGCCTGACTGTCTATGATGGGAGCCTACTGAGACTGGCTCACTGTCTTGGAAGTGAGGCCAGAGTGCTAAATGCAACACACTGGTACAGAACACACTTTTCTGCCTGACTGTGTGTGGTGTGTGCCCACTGAAACTGGCTCTCTGTCTTGGAAGTGAGGTCACACTGCTCAGTGCAACACCCTGGCACTGAACACACTTTTCTGCCTGACTGTCTATGATGGGAGCCCATTGAAACTGGCTCACTCTCATGGAGGGGAGGTCAGAGTGCTCAGTGCAACACAGTGGTACTGAACACACTTTTCTGCCTGACTGTGTGTGGTGTGTGCTCACTAAGCCTGGCTCGCTGTTTTGGAGGTGAGGCCAGAGTGCTGGCATGTGGAAGGGCAACACACTGGTATGGAGCACACGTATCTGCCTGGGTTACTGTCAGTCATGGGAAAGTGATCAGCAAGTGGCATGATACCTGCTTGAGCCTTGGCATTCTCTGCTTGAAGCATAGGAGAAGGGTAGAGTTATGCCAGTGCTTACTTGTGCTAGCTCACTAACAAGTTTGCTGGTCAAGCTTAGGGCACAGTCAGACTGTATTATGGCAACTTGCTTGTACATCCTTTTGTCTAGCGGTCAAAGTCTGTCATTGCAAACTGACATACAGTATGTTCCAGTACGAGTAAGCAAGTGCGAGACTAGGCAAAAAAATCAGCAGTCAAGAACTCTCAAGCCAGGTTGTCTGATGGGTCACTAGTATGGGTCCACACACCAGACTGTAACAAAACAAGGCGGACAGAATCAGCGTTGCTGTCTGATGCAGACCTTACAGAGATGCGCAAGACAGACTGCTTTGGAGAGACAAGACTTGTCCCGCACGTACCTAGCTCACCATGAGCTGGAAAGCGATTTTGTTATTATTATTATTATTATTACTATTATTATTATGTCCAATGCAGGCGAGGCACATCTGGGACCACAAGCACAGCCAACAGGGACACCCCCACCGCCTAAACCACCCAAGACCATACTCGCAGGGACAGCTCAGCTGAGCCTCGAGATGCTGAAGAGGACAGACGCCCGGACAGAGGTGACAGAGATACAGACCGTGCGGACAGGCACACATGTGAGAAGGGTTCTGCCAGATTTGGGGACAGGCATGGGGACAGGCCTGGGGACAGGCATGGAAAGGACAGATATAACAGTCACAGGTAGGACAAACTCACATACATGCATGCTCTGGTGCAGCGGCCAAGAAAACTGCAACGCCTGTGCAGTAGGTCTCCTAGTGTATCTGCTGGCTGTCAGATGGCTGGCAACATGTTAAGAAAGAGATTCTGGAGGAGCTCTACACAAAAATCACACAACAACAAAGAACTGTATTTGTGTAAAGCTTCTTTATTTGTTGCAGAGTGCAGCCTTGGCTTGAGCAAGCAATTTGCCTGTGTCTCGCCTAACAGAATCCCCAGCACTAAATCATCAAATCAGATCTGGGCCATTAGGGTTTGTTAAAACCCTATAATGTTCCAAACTTTGTGTTTTGTTAGGGGAGTCAAGTACGATGGAGGGCTTGCGGTCTTCGGGTCTTTTTGCGGTCTGCATGGTTACGGTTTGAGCTTTTATGCAATTAGCGCACACCTGCTTGCTTCCAGAGCCAGAGCAACTCAACAGTCAAGCTTGAGACATTGGCCATGTCAACCAGGCAGTCCATGCTTCCACCAGTGCTAGAAACAATGCTGATGGAACAGGCAAGACACCTTATGCAGCATACTGCAGGCTCTCTGGAGAGGCCTCTCTAGACTTGCCCCTATTCAGCTAAAGCTGGCATAGCTGCTACACATGTCAGTATTACATTTTAAGAATACTACAGTATTTTAATATGAGACAGCAGCCTCTAGGCTGATGACTGTCTGTCGGCCAGATGTTGGCTTGGTAGACAAAGAGCAGCATTCACCACTTTGTCAGAAGCCTCTGGTCGACTCACAACAGCAAACACGCTCAGAGGCATCTTTTGGCAGTGACACAAATGCCATGACTCATGTCTGCTGAAGCTGTTACTTGCAGGAGCGTCGTGTCAATATACTTGCGGTTGGTTTGATGCTACATACAGGCAGGAAGCTGAGCATAAGGGCCACAACAGGCAGCAGTCAAGAAGGCAGCAGCGTCTACCACTCTCTAGAATGCCCACAATCGTTCTTGACACCAAGCAAGTTTGAGAGGCGTCTGTGATCATCGAATTGGACGCATGATATCATTGTTGTCAGCAGTTGGTGTTGCTACACATAGGCAGGAAGGTGAGCATAAGGGCCACGGCAGGCAGCAGTCAAGAAGGCTGCAGCGGCTACCACTCTCCAGAAAGCCCACAGTCGTTCTTACACCAAGCAAGATTGAGAGGCGTCTGTGATCATCAAAATGGGCGCATCCCAACACCTCTGTCAACAGTTGGCGTTGTCACATGCAGGCAGGAAGCTGAGCATGGGGAGCATGGCAGGCAGCAACAACAGAGGGAGCAGCGTCGGTGTCTCCCAAAGAGGCCAACTCTTAATCCAAACAGCAAGCAGGCCGAGCTGCTGGCCTCAGTGGCCGCTGACATGAACACCTTCAGCAATGACGGTTCCTTCATGGATAGGTTTGCCGCCTTGCAAGCAGCAGGTGGGGCTGATGGGCAGACTGGCAGGCCCATGCCAGCTGAAGAAGAAGAGGTTTCCTTGTCAGGTGTGGTCGTACATCTTGCTTGTTCACACACTCCTTGGCACTCAGCTCGCGAGTCACCACCTGTGTCCAGCCTGCTGTCGAATCTCGAATCTTGCCGGTTGCTTTGATGCTAGTCACAAACAAATAGTTATAAGCAGACATGTGTTTGCTGTTGCAATTACAGCTTTGCATAATGCCAGCCACTTATGCAGGTCCTGCGTTCACCATTTCCTGATTTATGCGCATAATCATATAGCAAGGGCCGTGCTCATCTTCTGTGCATTGTTCCACTTTTCTTTTTGGTATAACCGAAATTACTTTACAGTCTGTACAGCATACCTTGTAACTTACAAGCATTAGCAAAAGCGTGTGGTGCATGAAGCTGGTGATGTGCAGATCAACACTCAGGTGATGAGTCAGATGAGCAACAGAGGCCGAGAGGGGCTGCTGGGGCAAATCAAGGGGCTGCTGCTGCGCTGAGGGCCAAGCTGCAGGGCAGTGCCACCCAAAGTGCCCCTGCTGGTAAGAAGCAGCGTCAGACAGCTGCTACTGTTGGTCTTTGTAGTGTTTGAGTGTATACCAGATGCTAAATACAAGTTCTGTAGTTGTACTGAGGCTATGCTTGGGGAGTGCCAGAAGACTGGGGCATAGCTGACTGACCTGCCTGTGGTGATGATAGCCTGTGTTTTGAACTTATTGATGTTGTGTTGTCCAAGTACTACTGCTAGGCTGTGCTTTATGTTGACCTGATGAGATGGATGCCTAATTGTTTCTGACTTGAGAGACTGGACTACAGAGCGATGCCAAGGTTGCATCATGTCTGTGTTGAGAGGCTGGCCTGAACAGCAATGCCAAAATGACGTTCTGTCTGCTCTGAGAGGCTGGCTTCAACAGCAATGCCGGCCAAAATATCCATCTGTAGCATGCAGCCATTTTGTGCTGATGTGCTATGTGTCACCTAGTTTTGGCACAGTATAGTAGTTCAGCCTCACAGCTTGCTTCCTTTTGCCCAATGAAACAGCAAAACAGGAGACAGACAAGCAGAAAACTGAAGGCACAACAAGATCAGCAGCCGCACTCAGGCTGGCAAACAGGCTGTAGGGCAAAACATTCCTGTTTCTGTTTCACCGGGGACAGCAATCTCTTGTTTCTGAGTTGTTTCTCTGTGACATAGAATCTGGAATGTGTTGCCCTGCAGCCTGTATCTCAGCCTGAGTAAGACTTCTGGGTGATATAGAGCGCCATTTCATGAAATTCATGGCATGTGAGGTCATACTTGTCCCACCAGCTGTGTTGCTTTTGGCAGGGACACATACATCCCGCTAAAAAATCATACCGATACCCTATTGCATGGTCAACAAAGGGCCCTAAAGTGATTTCTCTGTTGACAAGGTCCAGATATATATTGCTGTAGATGATGGGAACAAGGCAACTGCAGCAGCCCTACCAGCTCGTTTGATGCAAGGCAAACAGCCCAGCATGGTACTAGGACCAAACCCTGACTCAGCTCAAAACTCAAGTCAAGACTCAGCAGCTGCTACTGAGTCACGAGTGCAGTCAGTTCAGCTGTCAGCGATAGACTCAAAGGGCAGGGCTGTGCCTGGGGCGTTTGGGAGGGCAGCTGTTGGGGCAGGTGCCCCTGAGGGGGGCAGGAAACCCAAAAGGGTAAGCAGAGCAGATCAACTGCAACAACTTTCATCTGTACACACAATATCATGGTGTCTCTTTGGTCAAGGCCATTTTGATCACCTATCGGCTATATCTCGCTAAGTGTAGGTACAATTGCAAAGGTTGTGATGATGTGTGGCCACCTAAAACTGCAATTTCAAAGCTGAGAGAGCTGCTGTGTCAACTGTGCACGGACTTGAGAGCATACTTGTGGCTACAGCAGTCTATGTCATGACTTGTGCAGAGAGCCTTCCTTCTGGGCTTTTCTTGCAGTGATGTTAACAGGCACGGTGTTGCTTCATGTGATGCTGCATCGCTCTGCTGGCTATACATGCTGTATTCACTCACTCACTCACTCACTCACTCTTTCACTCACTCACTCACTCACTCACTCACTCACTCACTCACTCACTCACTCACTCACTCACTCACTCACTCACTCTGTCAAGCAGCCCAGGGCTGGACACTGCCACATGACATGGGGACATTTCCACCAGCAGTGTTAATCTTACATCAAGCATTGCCACAGGGGGAGATCTCATCCAGATGCTACTGTAGGCCACCATCGAGGCTTTGTGGTGGTGCAGGTGCAGAGATTTGACGCTGGTGAGAGGCAGCGCTACTTTGCAGACGATGACAAGCAGCAGCTGGGAGATCTGGTTGCCCAGCAGCGCTATGAGGGCGCAGCAGACATTGATGCCAACCTGGCTGATAACATAATGCGCAAGGGCAAGCGTTTCAGGTGGGTTTAGACCCTGGCATGACCCCACAAATTCTGTGTAGCCTATGCTGCTGAACTACATGCACATAGACCCTGGCATGCCCCCACAGATGCTGTGTAGACTATGCTGCTGAATGACATGCATCATTAGGAGCATTGGTGCAAGGATGATGGCAATCAGCACAAAAGATCAACATACATTGATGCACAGCAGTGCAATTGTCCAGCTGCTGTGGATTGCAATGACTGCGTCCAGTATACTTCACACAGCTGTCTGTCTGCTGTTTTGTGCGTCTGGTTCCTTCTTGGCATTTGCAGGTTGCCTCCAAGCAGTGACACATGTGTGCACTCATACACAGACATGCCTTGAACGGTACATATGGCCGTGCTAAAAGAATTCAAGCATCAGACAGATCTGCTGCCCCCACAATTCATGGGTTAGGGTCCAGGGTTCAAAACCTAAATCTTAAGTATATGAAGGGTTTTACAAAATTTGATGCTTGCCATGTGTGAATGCAGGGAGAAGGAGCTTGATGTGGATGAGGAGTACGATGTAGATGGTGGCCTGGACATGTACGAATCCAGAAAGAAGAAGGGCACCAAGGTACAGCCCTCATGCCCCCCGCAGCACACAAGTGCCCTTCCACAACACCTATTTCTGTACATACAGCTGCACTTCAACACGTACTGGAGTTCATCTGCCTGCTGCGTACCTGGCATGGTGTAAATCACTGTTTGTTGCAGTCTCAGTTGCCAATGCATGTCAGGCCTCCATTTCACATCAGCAATTGCTGTCAGTGTTGTTGTCCATAGTTGCCTTCTGAACTCTACTGATGTAATCCGCTGCCTGCACAGTGCCACAACAGCCCTTGAATTCTGCCCTCTCTTCCTCACCACTCATCACTTGGCTCCACCCCAAGTGTTACCCCTTGGCTTGCAGGAGCAACAGAAGAAGAGGGACAGAGCAGCACAGATAGCAGACCACAGGCGGGTCACCAACGCTGTGGACCGCTGCCCCCTCTGCTTTGGCAGCGCCTCCCGGCCCCGCCACCTCACCATCAGTCTGGGCCAAACTGCTTACCTGGCGCTACCTGCCAGGTCAGATCCAGTCATGTGCAGCCTTCTTTTTCCGTGTTTTGTGAAGCATGCTTTCTTGTGTGTTTCAAGCACATCTGTCTCTTGCTATCTTTCTTGTGTGTTTCAAGCATGTCTGTCTCTTGCTATCTGAAAGGCAGGCCAACTCACACTGCCCTCTCTCCCTTAGCTACAAGAAGAGTCTTTCTTGTGCGGTAATTCTCTTCGATCACTAACCCTTTGCAATTGCGTTCTCACTGTCAGATCTAACTAGCAGTGCTGACTATCAGCTCAGCTCAGGGCAGATGCGCACCATGCCCTGCCTGCTAAGAGAAATTGGCAAGTGTTTTCAACTGTGTGGTGTATAAAGCATATGAGACGACACAGTCTTGCAGCCTTGACTGACTTCCCACAAGTCAGGCCTTAGCTCCTAGCTCAAATCGACAAAAGCGCTGCTTTGTTGCACATGTTGTGTTTTTCACATCCATTGCTTAATCAGAGCCACAATGCAGTCTATCAGCAAGCACTGCTGCTGCCACCTGACAAGTCTTCGGCAGCTTGAGGCAGACTACCTTTTCTCACCCTGGTGCTAGTTAGCACCTCACCCTCACTGACTCATCAATCAATCAATTCACATTTTCTGTCTTTAAAAGTCATCAGCGGGTTCAACAGACAACTGGGACATCACACATCAACATACACATGAACCAATGACATTCATCACATGAGTCTGTCTGCTTGTGGAAGTTGCCAGTAGTTGGACCACTGGACCCACATGCATACTGCTGGTTCTGCATCGTTTGCGTTCAGCTGTGAGCACAATTTCACCACTCCAGGCAGTTCTTGACCCACATCAAGCCTGATACCATGCTGACGTCGCACAAGCTTTCCTGTAAGCATGGGCACATGTTTGCCTGTCGGCGTAGGAGTTGCAGCCCTGTGGCAATGTGTTGCATCTGATGAATGCAGGGGCAGACTGGGAGAGGGGCACAGCATCATTGTGCCCACTGAGCACGTGGCATCCACTCGCCAGGTGGACGAGCACATCTGGACTGAGCTGCGCAACTTCAAGAAGTGCCTCCTGCAAATGCACATGGCCCAGGTACCCACTCTATTGCTGGATCAGCATTACGTTCTACATCAAGTAGCACTGGTATACTGTATGCACTGTGATGAGTAAGGCCTCTGCATCTTTCTATGCGTGAGTACATAGGGCTGTGACTTCTGTGTCTCCATCCAAGACTGCTGAGTCAAAATTAGTGGTTTTCAGGACAGACTGGCGCAAAAATAGTGGTTCACTTAAATGCAAGCTGCTAGATTTACTTCCTGATTGGCAAAATGCCAATATGACCCCTTGAAATATTGCTTGTGCCCATTTGCAGCTGGTGTCATTCACAGCAGCATCATGTCGACCCTGTCACCAGCTTTCACAAGCATGCATGTCGTGTTTACATTGGCTGCAGTACCATGCAACTCCGCAAAGGCTTGTGCCCAGGTGGTGTGTCTCGCATGCCTCTTCTATCACATTTGATCTGCTGATGACAACCGCTTAGTCATGTGCAGGGAATGGACGTCATATTCATGGAGACTGCCATGCGGCTTGGTGATGCTAGAACTCACGCAGTGGTGGATTGCGTACCAGTGTCACCCAAGATCACAGCGAAAGCCCCCTTGTACTTCAAGAAAGGCATTGATGATGCTGAGTCAGAGTGGAGTCAGCACCATGCAAAGCGTATGATTGAGACCGGCGGCAAGGTGCAGTCTTTTCGTCCACTCCATGTCACTCTACAGCCAGGCATTGAATTCGTTTGTGGTTCTGACCAGATGGCAATATGATGGCAACCTTATTGATGCTAGTGCGACACCGCAAGACGTATCCAACGTACCAAAAAAACACGTGCACCCCCTCAAGAACTATTCAACTTCCACCGACATTGTTATGCATGCAAAGTAATCAGCAGCTCACCAAACTGTGCAGAGTAGCTGTGCTGCGTATGTGCTCTTATGTGCTCTATGTGCAGAGGTTTGCCAAGCATACTTGCAATGCCAGGTGTTATGCACAAAGGTGAGTCATCTCATGAGTCGTGAGAAACATTATTGTACTGCTGGGACAAATGCCACAAAGTGTATCAAAGTGTATGAAGTGACATTGCCGTGCTTGCAGGGCCTGAGGGGCAGCATTCCTGCCAACTTTCCTTACTTCCATGTGGAATTCAACCTCACCAAGGGCTTTGTGCATGTCATCGATGATGAGGCCAAGTTTGACCCCCAGTTTGGGCGCAGCATTATGATTGGGCTGCTGGATCTGCCAGCAGAAGACATGCATAGGTGAGTTTAGAAGGAACAATGCAAGGTTACATTTGAGTTTGTATCACACTCCTGACATTTCTGCTTTGCTGACCCATGGTTGACCCTGGCAGCATCGTTTGCTGATTTGTGTAACAGAGTTGCAATGAGATTTAGATAATTGAAGGATGGGACACTCGGATTCAGACTTTTGTTCTAAAGGGGGTCAAAATACAAATCTAAGTGTACCATATGTTGCTCATCTGGATCAGAATGCAACTCTGTTACAGTTTGACAGCTGCAATCATCAACCTGACATGAATTATTGTACATAGCACTATGCACACGTGTGCTTTATGGCTTTGACATCAAACGCTTGACTATCGTCTTGAGAGTGATTGTGTATGGTTTGTGGTTTCAGGCAAGCCAAGTTTGAGAGCACCCAGATGCAGCAGCAGTGGGTAGCAGATTTTGCGAAAAAGTGGGATGCATACGACTGGACCAAGCAACTCGGCTGATCATCTTGTCAATCACCAAAGCTGTTGATTTCAGGCAGACTTGCTAGAGCTGATCTGACTGTCAGTATGAAATGCTGACAGAGAACAATGTGTGAGCTGTAATGATAATTGTCATGCTGTAATGACATATGATTAGGTGTAAGTAGTCAAAGGGTGCTGTTGCCGAAGGGCTTCATCAAGCAACCACTCAGGGTTTCGAAATGAATTAACGCTAAGCGCTAAAGCCTTTATGGTACATGAAATGCATTACCACATGGTCACAAAACTGTATTTTATGTATAACTGTGCACATAAAACCTTTGTTGATGTCTGACTACATGCCGTACAGAATGCACATAAGCCACAAAAATTGCAGTTATGTCTTGAACTTGGAATATCTAGATCTACTATCATTAACAATCAACATTACTGGCCTATAAAAAGAGGTTGCCGATCACAGAAAACCTCGGTGGGATTTAATGGATCTCCTAATTATCCTAATTATAACCCACATTCCCACTCTTACCTCAACACCGCATAACCATTCTCATGGTCAAAGGTGACAATATATCCCCATGAATGCAGCAGCTCCCTAGCTTCATCTCGATGCTGCTGTGACAAGTGCATAAATTCATAGCAGATCAGTAAAGGCGAGAAATTAGGGTCATGAAATGGCAGCTGGCGCAGAATAGCGTAATCAAACCCTTCGACATCTATCAGAAGAACGTGCACATCAACAATATGATATCGGCTGAGAAGCTCAGCGACACCAAACCCCTCAACCTGCACAGCCTCTGCCCTGGCGTTGGGAAAGAGTGCGCTTATGTGCTCAGGGTTGAAGGAGCAAACCTGAGCTGCCCAATTGGGTGTATCTGGCTCTTTGGCCACACAGTACAGAGTGACTGTTTGTCCAACAGAATCAGCTTCTGGAACAATGGCAGCAGGGATTACATGAGCATGTGGCATGTCAGCAACGTTATGTTGCAACTTCTCCGCAAGCTCAGGGATTGGCTCAACAAAATACTTAGAATAGTGTTGGTAAAGGGATAGAAACTCCTTGAAAGGGTCGTTCTTGTTCAGGTCAGGGTCCAGAGTATTAGCTCCAATCTGCAGCCAAGAGCCATTCGGCCAGATCTCTGGTATAGCCTTTAGCACCAGCGGAACCTCTTCGACTTGGCCGAAATAGGATTGCTCAGCCAGCACAGCCAGTCTTCCATCTGCAGCTGTAGTAACGAATCAGTTACTGGCAATGCGGGCTTTTAGAACGCAGCACCCAGGACTCTCGGCCCAGTACCTTCTGCAGTTGAAGCGTGAACGTGCTGATGCCTCCAGGCGTGTGGAGATCGAGCGTGAGCGAAGCATAAGTACAGGCATAGCAGCCTCTCCCTCGAGCAAAGTTTGGGCTTCATACGACGCAGACTTCTTCTGGTAGACGAGTGTCTGCACGCCGGAACGGTGCTGCCGCATTCTGTCAGGGCAAATTCGCCACAGCCCATAAGGATATCTCAGGTAATATCTTCGGTCAGCTTCGCCCCTATCAGCTTCGCTTGCAGCTTCAGGTCAGCCACGGGTTACTCCACTGTGGGTGAAAGTACAGCTCTCGTCAAAAGTGGTGTCCAGAGTACGAAGCATGTCTGTTTTAGACTATCGTAGAGCACACAGCTGCCGAGCTATTCGATGCTGCGACTCAGGACAGGTATACGACCTATGTAACGATGCGTGTGGGGATTGACCGCCGCGCAAAGCGATCACAGCGCTGGTTAGGTATTGCCAAAGCCAGAGCTACTGTCACAGTGAAACAGAGGTGAAAGCCCAGGCTACACTTGTGAGTTGTGCTGGGCTCGAACGGTACAGGGAAGGATACCCTGGAAGGCCCAAGGTTTGTGGCAAAACAGCACAGCTGTGAAACGTAGTATCCAGATTTTGCAGCAAAGTAGCGAGCTGCAAGCAGGAAGCGTTGCACAAGAAGCAGCAAAAGCCTGCTGCCTGGACAGCCTCTCCTCTGACAGAGGGTGAGGCTGTACAGTCAGTACACCTTTGTTTTCAGAGCAACAACTTGCAGTGGCTCACACCACACTAAAGCTACCTGTGCACAGATTG
>JAABUO010006502.1_pt1 | contig 13418 bp, 11 predicted proteins | sample 5559291 | NCBI WGS metagenome assembly JAABUO01 (sample SAMN10711878, study PRJNA513372) | rock metagenome | isolation source: Antarctica rocks | place: Antarctica: Victoria Land, Finger Mt sud | reverse complement strand
TTCGACTGTAGATTTAGTGGTAAATGACCCTCGTAGTAAAAAGATTTATGGTGTGTCACAAGGTCACGTGTTTCGCCTTAATTATCGAGGTCGTTAAAGGCGGTTGAGCAGATCTTCTACACATACACCCGAGAAAGCCTAGAGGACTGGATGGGACGTCACGCTCGCAGGATTTTTGGTGGAGCTTCAAAATGTGCTGCAGAAAGTATCGCTTATGGCCAGTGTGTTGTTTCGAACTTGGAGAATCTGCAAAAGAACCAGTGTTTGAACGAATTTCAGGCATTCAAGAACTGCGTGCAAACTCACGTAAATAGATACAAACGCAGCTTTAGTAATTCTAGGTTGGGAAGAGATGGTAATAATTAAAGAAACGAGGTTCTTCGAAAAACCAATCAAGAATGGCGAGCCAAACGAAGAGAAAATCGTGCAGCTTTCTCCCCATGCAGGATACACTGTTCTTCACTTATGATAAAACCGGCATCAGGCATACTACCAGAGTATGGTTTTAACGGGCGGTTAAACGTCTTTGTAAATAAGGGTTCGTGCGTGTCCAGAACAGTATCTAGACCCACTTGATCTTCGTGTATTTCGTGGACCACCTCAACGTCATCTGTAGCAATTAAGTTGGCCTTTTTACGAAGGCGTTGCACTCTGTTGATAAACTCACGGGCCAATCCTTCCGAGATCATTCCCTCGTGCAGAGAAGTGTCCATTATGACTAGGACGTCTCTATCGCTGTTGGCTTCAAGGCCCTTCGATAGATCAGCTCTTAGGCCCCGGATGATGCGTAGGTCTTCCCCTGCAAGGTTAATCCCAGCCACGTTCAACCGCTTCTCCACTACATATCGTTTCACTTCCTCACTGCTCAATGCTGCCAAAGCCGATTTTACCTTCGGCATATCTTTCCTTAGCCTCTTCCCAAGAACAGGCCAGTCGGCAACAGCTGTGTATGTGACACCGTACTTTTCCTCATCGGAAGTCATGATGAGTTCCCGGACGTTGAGTTCGTCGATAATATAGCGTTCTAATGATTTGACATCATCTAGATATTGCGTGTCAGTATGGATAATGATCAGTGATTGCAAAGGAGTCTTGAGGCCTATACCCTTTCTCTCTCTAATAACTCGAGCCAATTCAACGACCGCTTGCATTCTCTGAAATGACCTTTCGATATCCGAGTCGAATAATTTTTCTTGTACTGTTGGATATGCGAGAAAATGCACAGATCTCGCATCCTCCGGTAACATTGAACAAGGGAGATACTGCTGCATTCGCTGATAGATATTTTCACTTAAGAAAGGAGTGAATGGAGCCATGGCAAGGGTTATTGTATATAAAACCTTCAGGAGACTGTGCAATGCACCCAAAGCTTCACTCATGCCAAGTTCACACTTATGTCAGCCAAATCGCAACTATGCCAAACTAACCTTTAATCGCCTACGATTAAATCTGATGTACCAGTTTGTCAGGGCGCCAATCATATCCACCAGGCGTGGAACAACGGTATATAAACGATACTCGCCCATTTCGATATGAATATGTTGAAGAAGGCTCTGAGTACTTGCCAGTATCCATCTATCCATCACATTACCGGATACTTCAAACAAAGGTTCATAAACATAATCCTTATGCAGAAGGTGCTTCAATAAGGCTACCTGTGACTCAAAGAAACGATAACTGTTCCACCAAGGAAGCAATACCTTACTAAGCACTTCTTTTACACCAGTCTCCGAGAATTTGAGGGTATCTGCGCGCAGAGTAGGAGAATTTATGAGATAAAGACGTAGAGCATCAGCACCATACCTGCCAAGTATTAATTCTGGCTCAGGATAGTTCTTCAGTCGTTTTGACATTTTTCTCCCATCTTCTGCTAGAACCAATCCTGTGACAATGCAATTTTGAAATGGCGACACATTGAAGAGGTGTGTGCCGAGAACGACTAAGGTATAAAACCAGCCCCTTGTCTGGTCTAAACCTTCGGATATGAAATCAGCAGGGAAAGAAGCCTTGAACTGCTCTTCATTCTCAAACGGATAATGCGAGCTTGCATAAGGCATACTCCCAGATTCGAACCAGCAGTCAAACACTTCTTCAATTCGTTTCAAACGGCCATGTCCATGTCTCGAGGGAATCGTTAAATGGTCTATACTTTGCCGATGGAGGTCTGCAATGCCACTGACACCAGACAACTCTTCAAGCTCAGCAATAGACCCCACACACACTATTTCTTTCAAATCGTCACTCACCCATAACGGAATTGGCGTTCCCCAGTAGCGATTTCTTGATACGTTCCAGTCTCTAGCATTGAGTATCCAATTGGTAAACCGTTTTTCTTTGACAAATGTGGGAACCCATCGAGATCTATCGATATTTTTGACTAGATCTGGAATTACGTCTTTGACGCGAACGAACCATGCAGGGACTGCACGATATAGCAGAGGTGTATCTGATCTCCAGCAATACGGATAGCTGTGTTTAATCTGGGAATCCACAATGAGCCTCCCAGTGCCTTTCAGATACTTTATTATATTACGGTCAGCGTCCTTTACATATTGCCCAGCAAATTCGACAACTTCCGAAGTAAAGCAGCCCTTCTCATCTATAGGATTGGGTGCTGGACGAAATTCAGATATAACACTATTGTCGACGGCGACCTGATAATCTTCCTCACCAAAAGCGGGTGCCTGGTGAACAAGTCCCACGCCACTATCAGAAGTCACGTAGCTTGCACCGAATACCCTAAATCCGTAGTCCTTAAATTCATCGTAAAAATAGTCGAACAAAGGTTTATACTGCCACCCAATCATTTCTTTACCCGAATACTCATGAACAACTTTGTATTTTGCCTTTTGTGGGTTTTTGTAAAGGGTTCCAAGGCAACTCTCCAAAAGAATATAGTTATTTCCAGACAAATCATCCGTAATCTTCACGTATTTAAAATCAGGATTTACAGCAATACTTGTATGAGAAGGTAATGTCCAGGGAGTTGTAGTCCATGCCAAAAGAAAAGTTGTAGGGTCTTCAAGAAGAGGGAATGTAACAACTACAGCCGGGTCAGTTGTGTCTTTGTAGTTTTGCTGGGCTTCGAAATTGCTCAATGGGGTAGTACATGCTGTACTGTATGGCATTACACGAAAACCACGATAAACTTGACCTTTCCCATATAGTTGCTTGAAAACCCACCATACACTCTCCATAAAGCTCGGATTCAGCGTTTTATAATCATTTTTGAAATCGACCCAACGGCCTAACCGCGTGATAGTACTCTCAAAATCTGCGGCGTATTGCATAACTATAGATTTGCATTCTTCGTTGTATTCTTTTATTCCCATTTTCATAACATCGTCTTTCCCAGTAATGTTGAACTTTTTATCAATAATATGTTCGACCGGGAGACCATGGGTATCCCAGCCAAATCTACGTTCGACATAGTGTCCCATCATATGCGCATAACGAGGAAAAACATCTTTGACGGTAGAACTAAGGAGGTGGCCATGATGGGGCTTACCAGTAGCAAAAGGCGGTCCATCATAAAATCGATATGGTTTTCGTCCTTCTGAGAGTTTTAAACTCGTCTGGAAAGCATCAATATCTTTCCAATACTCTAGTATGCGCTCCTCTTCACGGGAGAAGTCGAATGACATTCGACAGCGGTAGGAATGCGGTCAATAAATTGTTGCTTAGGACCCAAGGCCACCAGTGTTGTGTGAGTCAGCAATAGTGTTTCTCCACAAAACCAACCCGAATTACGAAATGATATGTTATTATGAGACGGGAGATTGATATTCACCTTACATTTATGAGAAGCTCATTATTCATGAAGCTAAAATGACAATCAACCTTTCTATCTTGAAGCAGGTGGTAGAGCTGACTGATGGTTCTGTGGATGGGAATACCTTGTCGCTCTTTCATTCACTTGATGAAGTCTTAAGAAGCAGCCACATCTCAACTCAGAATTATGAAGTGTTCTACAAGGCCGTCTTAAGAATAGCACATGAACCTGGGAGAAGCTGGACTGAAAAGTATTGTAGTCTTTTGAATGGCTTGGAGGCAAAATTGAACAAAACAGATATTGGTAGCACGGACGAAAACATACTTAGCCAATTCTGCGCCGTGCGACGGAGAAATACTGTCACTAAGACTTACGTGCAGTGGCGCATCAGATACATGCGATTCCTGCAGCAGGCCTCGGTGGCTGGAAGAATAAATACCAGGACACTTTTCCGACAAGCTGTAGGAATTTGGCACACTAAATGGAACGAAAATATCCGGCATATAGGAAAAGCGACAGAAACCCGAGAGAAAGTTCTAATCATGCGCGCCTTCAATGGTTGGGACAAAGCTGCTATTCGCTTGACTGGCCTTATTAAAAATATCGAAATCACAATCACACTACGAAGGATCCTGCGAGTCTGGTACCGTCATTGCAGACAAAGGCTTATCCTCCCACGCTTGGCCTTCTTTTGGAGCAAATGGTCTCGCAAAGAAAAAAGGTGCAAAAATAGCAGAATTCAAAGTCGACAGCATCGTGCTTCACAAGTCCTTTATCATTTTTGGAAAACATGGTACTTAGAGACATGTGAAAAACGCGCTATCTCATACTATGACTGCAGGTTAGGACACAAAACGTTCTCCGTTTGGTCTGCTGCTGAAGACGCCCTCATTGATATTGGAACCCTTGCAAAAGCGTCTCACTCAGCCCAGACCCTTCGGAAGTATCAGCACTCATGGCGAAGAAATTTCAATGGTTTAAAATGGGAGTACAAAGATATCTCCAGGCTACATAGTCTGCACACGCTCGCACGTTACTTTTCATCATGGCGCCATGCTCAGTACTTGAACTCCATTCTTGCCTACATAGAGGTCACGCGGCAGAGGATTTTGTTACGTCAGATATTTCGCCTGTGGGTCCAAAGTACCACCTTGCTACATTCTGCAAGCATCTTCTCACTGATGCGCATCTTACGAAAACAGTTTTATTGCTGGAATGGCGCATTGCGTCGTAAAGTACTATGCGATAGCTTTCAAAGGCAGCAGAAAAACAATACATTAAAATGCTGGATTTTGCAGAGTCGTCTCACACTACTCTTGCGCGTCCGCGGCAAAAGATTACTGTGGCACAACTTTGACATACTTCATAGAAAACGTCGATCCTGGATTGAAGCCGAGGATATCGCCAAGATGCTCGCAGTGAGGTCTAGTGACAAACGTCTTCTGCTCAAGTTGTTTAAATTCTGGCGTGATGCGAGAAACACAGTTGGTCTGCTCAATGATGACGCCCGTTTATTTTTTTCACGTTTCCTTATCTCTACACATTTTCGTGATTGGACCAAGGTTTCAATCGAATATACTGCAAAGGGAAACATGGGACGGATTGTATCTAATGGCTTCAAAGTGCGCATGTTTTTTAACCTCTGGTCAAAGGAATTTTTCAAAAGGAAGACAGAGAAATGTAACCAACGCTTAGAGCTTGCTCTTAAATCTCAAAGTATCTCACGGCTATTGCAGCTTTTTGATAAGTGGAGAGAAGTTCTGACAAGGATCGCCACACTTGTCTTGCTGGCAAATGATCGAATGCATCGTAGAAATGTGGCCTTTCTATCTGAAATTTGTCTAACATGGTGGAATAAACTGGCTGAAGGAAGAGGTATGCAACTCACTGGTTTAAAGTTAGCACACGATACGTTGTTACGATACGCTTTAAGACAATGGGCAACGTCTGCACGGCATCTTAGCGAGATGCAGACGAGCGCTTACCGTGTTTTCTCTACGCGATCGGTGCGAGATATGGAAACAAGCTATGAACGATGGTTTTTACGATGCCTGCAAGTCAAGTCGTTAAATAATCAAGTGGAACTCTTTACCAAGCGGCAACAATTCAAAAAGCGCAAAACTTTCTTTCAATCATGGCTGGCTTCTTCACAAGAGACTGAGAATTCTTGCGGTTCCGGCAACTTGATGACTTCTGCTGCGACGGAAATTACTCCGCTCCGTTGGCGAAATCGTAGGGTTTGAATGGTGTCCAGGAAAAGAGACTGGTCGATCTCATGCACAACACTTCCCTTGCTTGCTAGGCGATTCCGTGAGTCCCGGACGAGTAGTGTATAATATATAGTCCATTTTTGGTTATAAAGAGTTTTTCCCGTTTTGCCTGCCTGCCATCTATGATTTTTGTGTAACAAGCGAACATACACGCACAAGTTCGGTATAGTTGACAGGATAGATGATGCTTAGTTGGCCTTGTCTAAGCGCGTTTCTCATCTTAGCAAATGCTCTACATAAGAATGAAACCTTGCTGGACTCTTTTATTGACGGCAAAACTCAGGAGCAGTCGCACACGAACAATTGGGCCGTTCTAGTGTCCACATCTAGATTTTGGTTCAATTACCGCCATATTGCGAACACCCTTTCGATGTACCGAAGTGTGAAAAGGCTGGGTATCCCGGACTCGCAAATAATTTTAATGCTGTCTGACGATATTGCGTGCAATCCACGAAACGCATTTCCTGGCACTGTTTACAATAATGCTGATCGGGCGATAGATCTGTACGGAAATAATATTGAGGTTGATTATCGCGGATATGAGGTCACAGTCGAGAGTTTTTTAAGGCTCCTGACTGATCGTGTCGATGAAGATACTCCACGTTCGAAGCGACTGCTGACTGACGATCGGTCTAATATTTTTATATATATGACTGGACACGGCGGAGACGAGTTTCTCAAGTTCCAGGACGCGGAAGAGATCAGCGCTTTTGACATTGCAGACGCCTTTGAACAGATGTATGAGAAAAAGCGATATCACGAGATCCTTTTCATGATTGACACATGCCAGGCAAATACAATGTATTCCAAATTCTACTCACCAAACATCCTGGCGACAGGCTCATCTGCTATTGGTGAATCATCATATTCACATCACGCCGACCAGGATGTCGGAGTCGCAGTGATCGATAGATACACATACTATAACCTAGATTTCCTGGAAAAAAACGTTGAAATTGGCTCCAAGCACACAATCAAGGACCTATTTGACTCTTACAATTACGATGACATCCACTCCACTCCAGGTATTAGGACAGACTTGTATTCCAGAAAGCTTGAAAATATATTAATAACGGATTTCTTTGGCAACGTCCAAAACGTGGAGTTAAATGACGTGGACCTTGAAATTCTCTAACTCAACTGCTTCAGCAGTAAGCCAGCTTGCACTCAATACACAAGGCCGCATCACCATAAACGCACAGTCTTGAACTTTTGCATGAATACAAAGTCAAAAGCTTGCGCACTAAGGCAAAAGGATTTTCTAGAGAGAGTTCAATAGCATCAACTTTCTGTCACTTACCGATGTGGTAGTTTGACTAATATTGTCTGCGCCCATAAACACGAAGACGTTTGACCCCTCCATCAGGGATGATTGACATTTTGACATGGGTATACGGGGCCTCAAGATTCTTCAATGTCGGAGCTGTAAAATGACGCTCTTCATCCGGATAACACGGTTGGACTTCCAATAATGTTGCCCATTCTGTGGCGTCATCGGGCACATTCTACAATTAGCGAGCTTTCACTTGTCGTGAACCAACCTGCAAGGATGATACAGCCTCAATTTTCACCGCTTCTGGGAAATTACCACGGTAAAAGGCGGTATCAACAATTATCTCTTCAATCCGACCTTTAGTACCTAGTTTCACTATAGTCCAGTCTGTATGATCTTTACTTCGAGACCTTTTGGTCTCCCAACCATCTCCCATGTCTACTCCACGGCCTGGCAAGAGTAGGTTGTTGATTGATCCAAAGTGCTGGTCGCTGCATGCGACTGCGACTGCGCTGGAGGAGAAGTACGCTAGGTCGAAGATGGAATTCACTTCCGACGGAAATACTGGCACAACAATCCCATGTGCTCGAAAGCGAGCTATGCCACCATCGGGGAACATATTGAGCCGCAAATACGATACCAGGTTCGACGCTTTCTTCAACCTGAAAAAGTGTCTCTGTGAAGGCCCACATGGCTGTAAGCTCATGACTGGGAACCACTTGAGTATAAGCAATCCATTGTAAAAAAGTATACCTCTGACGAAACAGATGGTGAGTCTAGAGTACCCTCAACAGAGACAGCTGGCGCTTCGTTGCCGAAGAAAAATGCAGTATCAATCTCAATGCCCAAGATACGGCCACTAGCGGCACCCAGCTTCACTATCGCCCAATCTGGAGAGGACGGATTATGCCTCCTCGTTTCCCATCTCTTCTTAAGCCCGGTTTTAAAATATGAATTACCCGTCATACCAAGCTCCTTCGAAAGTGAACTCTCCCGGCTTTGAAATAGGCGGCTTGGCAGCGATGAGGTTTGAGGCTTTTGCAAACCATTCATCACTGCAGGATAAAACCTGCCCGCCGACCTTTGCACTGACAAGATCAATGCAAATAGAATCAAATGCTTCCTCAAATTCTACTCTCTCTACACGCTGTGCCGACATGCTTTTTGATTTAAAGTTGGCAACGAACTCACGCCACCACCATGGCGAAGGCAATCTCGGGTCTCGGAATCTCGCAGCTTCAAATGTAGTCGGGATTGGGGCAATATGGATCCATTGACCCAACTAGCATGTTAATGCAAAGTCTGGGGAGGATTAAAAGTACTTGCAACTTTGCAGAGCTCCACCATTATAGCAGTAGACTGTCACAAAACCAACCAAATATGCGATATTGTCCTCTAAGACAGGAGAGGATTACCTGTAAGGCTGTATCATGTTCTGACTCGTCCGAAACTCGTCCCCAAACCCAAAATACCATTTTCGGGAAAGGGTTCGGACGCCTTTAGACCCCCTCCTACTCGATAAGGTTTGACAGCATGAGTGAATGACGATACGCGAAATTTTGCAATTAATGGGCTCAATAAGTCGGATCACGAAGGAATCACTTCAGATGTGGTGGATGTTTCCAAATAATTATGCTACATTAATGCTTTGCGTCGAATCTGCCACCACAAAAGTTGCAAATGTCGAATGCTTGCATAACTGCTTCGGCAAAAGATCCTCTTTCTTCACTGTCATCTATGATGTTCAGAGATACTGCTTCTCTTTTGCATGAAATACACATCCTACTAGAGGTAGTCATCAAGGGCAGTAGAGTGATCGAACATCGCTCTAAAGTTAGACTAATAATCTGCAGGAGCATACTCCATATATGACCATTTTCACAAGACGCTTCTTCTGCGCTTTCCATTGGTATACCACTCCCGCAAGCAACACACCGCTCAAGAGTCCCTAAATTTTCAGCTATGAAGATGTCATTCTCGAATGGCTCTTTGTCAATCTTTGCCTTCTCTTTCAGTAAAGCAAATCCTGCTTGCGCATACTCCATGGTTTTAGGAAAGTCACTGTATTGTGTGGCTGCAGAACTCGATAGTAAATGTACAATACGAATAGACAGCGGAGACAACATTTCGCTTTCCTTACAGTTTGCGATTCCTTGATCTAAAAGTACCTCGATTAGATCTTTTCTCACCGACTCGACCGTCGCTTGGTCTGGTAGACTACCATTCGACTGAGAAATTAGAATGTCCGTCTTCGCAAATTGTTTACTTCCAGTAATTTCCTTAGCATAGGTCGGATTCAGATATATCGTTTCTCACGAGACCTGACTGGCAAGGTGAGAAAATTTTGTCTTTGAAGGCCTTTCAATTCCGTCTTCTGCGCATTAGAACGAGTTTCCTCATGCGCTATTACGACTCTTCTATTCCTTAGGCGTAGAATCGGTCTTCCAGACTCAGGTAAGCGGGATATTTGTCATCATTGGGCTGGCGGAGGAGGACGCAATTCCCATGTGATTCGCTCGAAAGATTCGGAGACCAAATGCAAAGTCAGCTGATATCTGCCCCACAAAATCAAAATTTACCCGGCGGAAGCAACCACTTTGCAATTACGTTCGTCGATAGCTAGACAGAAGTAACACAATTAAGGCTTCCATACGCAGTCTGTACAAATCTGAGAAACCTGAGCCGCATCCTTCTTTGAGTTAGGCGAAAATCTAGTGGATGCGCAACTGTAGGTGTGGCTAGCATTCTACCTTAAGATTTCAAATACCGAACAGACTTCTGGCCTTTTCCAAATATGTGCAACCTTCTTACCAAGATGCACCAACTCCCTATCATGGATTTGAATCAGTTTATGGTACCGTTGCGTCAAGCACATTGGAGATCTGACCGGCAAAAAACTACATCAAATTGCACTCAGTTTAGAGAAGACAAAAGTAATATCATGCCAGCAGCGGTAACGAGAATTTAAAGGCGGTAAATTTGAAGCTAGTGTCCTTTTCAGACAAACAAGCAACTCTAATTTGTGCACAGGGAATGCGTCATCTCGAAAGTCTTCGTAAGCAGAACGTAAAAAAATTCGTTGCACGACGCGGGTTAGTCGTAGAAATATTCCCGATTTGATGGGTGGCTGGTATATCTGTACGCCTGGCTGTAAAGGGGAAATAAATGGCTTTAGCAGTCGTAGGTATCGATGTCCACGCGGTTCCCTTTGGTTATTACGCCCGATTTATATGCGACAGAACAACGTAAGCACGAACAATTCCCCGAAGCCACATGTCCTAGGCTCGATTTGAATAGGATTGAACAGGTCGTAACCGCTTATAGTGACTTTTTCAAAGTTCGATAAGCTTAATTTTAAGTTTACTCACTGGCCAATTCAATACACGGGATGCTTTCCAGTTATTATACCCAGGAACTGTGCCAAAATGGTCAATGAGGTTAGAGGCGGTGTCATACATAGCTTTAGAACGCAGTAACGAAGATACCAATCGTCTTATAAGTATTTGTTCACTTCTTTATGCTCTACACATTTCGAAGCTTAGGCAACACTACCTAGTAGTGCGCTTTATGTCTGCATATGGCAGGTGAATGTGCGGCGGTACTGAGAGTCGATTGTCAGACTTTTTCCTGCACAAATCAACTTAATTGCACAAATTACTCATATAGACAAAGTAACGAGCCATTTGCTGAGTTCATTCGTCGATAGAGATCCTTCATTCGTATGTCTCCAATGCTCTCCATACACATCGACTCAAGATAAGTTATCTTATCTCGAAATGATAAGGACCTCGCTTATGCGTTCCTATTTGGGCTATTTATAGACATGTGCGAGATTTTACGCTAGTGCTTCTACCTGTTTGACCAGGAATGCTTTCTCATCGCGGAATTGATCATCATCTTTTCGGTCGTTAAGAAAGGTAGACAGGAAAGACAATAGCTTGTCCCGGTTGCGTACCAATATACTTTCAACCGAAGGGCTTTTTTTCGGGTTGGCAACAAAAATCGGCTGTCAGATGATACTCAAGATGCTCTTACCTTGAAGACATGAAACGCCTCGTACTTGATGTTGACAGATTGTTGAAGAAGCAGGTTCATGATTAGCTTCAGATTGTCTGCAGAATCTATGTAGCGTGTCATAATCGTAAAATGAGGGCGCTTGAGCAGGATCTCCGACAACAATTTAACAGACTGTCTCTTGGTTACGTAACTATCACTCGATAACAGTAAGTTATACTTACTGAAAAAATTGTCGTAGCGAGAAGAGAGGAATTCGGAGACCATATGTATGTGATGGGTTAGCAGGTTCTTGAATGTAGAGAACGCATCGCTTGCAATGTCAAAAGTCCCAGAGGACACATAATCAAAGAGCTTCCAGAAGCGATCGGAGAAAAGAACAACCCTTGCCAAGGTCTCGTGCTGAAAGGCTTCCCGAAGAACATTTCCGCAATTGATCGCCACCTCAGCACTTTCATACCCATGCAGAAGGGAAAACAAAACATCCGGCCGAACACGTAAATGCTCTACCGTCGGATATTTTGATCCTATCTGCCTTCGGACTAACGCGGTAAAAATGTTGGTCGCATCTTTCCTTGCCTCGAAGTCGAACCTCCACATATTGATAGCTAATAGCCTGAGAAGATCAGCACTATACGCTTCCTGTGCAAGTAACGCGACCTGATCAGCCAATGGTTCCGTATCCGCGTCACCAATAAGTACAGTCTTGATACTCAACATGCTCCGGGACACGTCGTCGCTTGCCTTTCTCTTTTCGGTCGTATCCAATCTCTGAATTGCTTCTTTGCATCCTTTGACCAAATCCTGTGGAGAACGTACTTTGTTGGAGCGGAAAAAGAAACTCATTACTGTTTAAGTAGCACAATGCTTTAATGCGAATAGATGTACTCTGCCGATACCTTCGTGTTTTTATATGGCAGCTTACCTTATGCTAACCCTCGTGTATTTGCCCGGGTTTCCAGTGTCGTGCCCGTTGTCACTTGTTTACGTTAGCCATCAGTAAGCGAGCTACCAAACACAAGGCTCAGCAATTACAGCCACGAGAAATGGGATGCTGCTTTATCTTGCCTTTAGTATATGAGAAATAGCTGCATAGCAGCTGTCTTTCCAGATGAGCTGTTGCGATGGACTGAGCTTGGTCGAAATCGAGATGACACCTGAACCACTTGAAGATTCTTTTGACAAGGGGCCGGTGGAGCAGATAAGAATATGCCCGCACACAGGAGCTGTAGTTGGTGCAACAAAGAGCTCTCTGGTCACTATTATTACAAATTCACCTAATCATCATGACCTCACAGATTTCTTTCTGATCTATCGGCTAATAATTACCCCGCATGACCTTCTACGTCTCTTGTTGGACCGTCTCACAAAGTGTCTCAGTGAAGGAGAAAGCAGACCTCGCTCGAATGTTGTCCACATCGTGAATACGATGAAATACTGGTTTGATGTTTTTTTCGCCGACGACTTTCTACCATCTTTCACTCTTCGCTCAATATTCGCAGATACCATGTCAAAAATGGCGAGGAAGATCAAGAGTTTACATACGCTTGAGATTATTCGACGGCTACGTGGCGCTTGGCACAGGCAATGCCAAAGATACTGGCACCTTCGCGATGTGGATATAGATATATCAACATGTAATTTCACGCCTGGGGGACTTGCAGGGAGACCTGAGATGTCAAGTACTCGCTCTCGCCATTCGACGACTGATGAGGATTTCAAAGTGCCTATGACAACATCAGCTTCGTCGTTGATTCGAGGGCGTCTTGATGGCAAGGAAGTTTGGCTTGAAAAAAAGGCAGACTCGTCAGGACTACTACAGACGATGCGCTCTGCCTTATCATTGCGAAGTCTCCACACCAAACGATATTCGAACCACCCCGAATGCCATCAAAGCCCACTTTATACCAAAAAGTCTCGCAGTAATAGAGAGACTTTCATACATACTCAAGAATCACATGCAAATGTAGCGATCGAACTGTGTTCACCTCAGAATGGCTATTCTACCTCATTGCGACGCGCCTCATCAGCTGAATCTGCATCAGAATACATGAAACGCGACGTGGCTGAGAGCACACCTAGTCTCGAT
>JAABUO010006500.1_pt1 | contig 13420 bp, 17 predicted proteins | sample 5559291 | NCBI WGS metagenome assembly JAABUO01 (sample SAMN10711878, study PRJNA513372) | rock metagenome | isolation source: Antarctica rocks | place: Antarctica: Victoria Land, Finger Mt sud | reverse complement strand
TCATGGCCTTGGAGAGTGGCGACTGTGCAAAGCCGAGTTTTGCTTGAAGCATTAGGTCAGGTCACCGAGGATCATCTTGACCAGGCCCTGGCAGCTGCTTGATGATGACATCAGAGCACGAACCGTCGGGCAGCAGCGCAAACAGCTGCATGCTCAACACAGTCCAGGTCTGTGGGTTGTGCACACCTGGGACAGCAGCAGCAAGCAGCTCCTGCAGGTTGTCCCTGAACAACAGCTTATTGCGGGTGACTTTGAAGCCGGGCCCGAAGAATAGGGCTCCTCTGATTCGGTGGAACACCTCGTCTGGCAGTGTGTCCTTGCTGGCAGCACTCCTCTTCGTCCTCACTGCCTGCATGTTGCAGCATGCTGCATTGAGACGCTGGGAAAGTGGCAAGGTGCAGCTGCAATTGGTGAGCTGCAATGTGGCAATGCTGCTGGGAGTATGCTCAACCAAGCTCCTTCTGTGCTTACTGGAAATGCATGAGGCAGTACTGCAGCTCTGAGGTGTGTGAGCAGGCTTCAGCGCCTTGCAGCTCAGCTTGGGGCGGCCATGCTGCTGCTTCTTGCTTGAAGATTATGTGGTGCATGCATGCAGTGCTTGGTGCAGTATGCATTGGAGGAACACGGACACAGCAAATCAGTCTTGCCTCAACAAAAGGTAGGCTGTCAATGCGAGCTCCAGGGATGAGGCGACCCTGCCAGAAGGCCTCAAACATGGGACAGCTGGCCTGTATGAAGGCCCTGGCTGCTGCACCACCCTCACTCTGACTGCCTGCAGGCTTGCTGAGATTAGCAAGCAAAAGCTGGAGTACCACATTGCTCAAGGCGCTTTTGATCGACAACTGCAAAAGATGCATTGCATTGCCCAATGCCCTGGCATTCCTCTGCCAGACAGCCCAGATATATCTACACAAAGCATGTGCATACAACAGGAGACAGCAAACAAGCTAGCAGCCAAAGCAAAGAGGATCTCACCAGCAAAGGCAAATTGAGCACCAGCTGGACGCTGAGTCAGCTGCGTCATGTGGGCCGCACCAGCCTGAGTCAGCTGAGTCATGTGACCGCCTGGGCCTGCAGCCTGCAGCATGGGGTGATGGCCAAGCGGCAGAGTCTCCCTATCGTTCTGGAAGGGAAAGTACCATAGCACTCCTGACACCGTTCCATGGTCTGGGACACTCAGTGTGAACTGCAGCTGTGCTTGCTGTGCTCTGAGATACAGGCTCTCTGTGTCATCGTTCACATCTGCAAGGCGTGCCTCCCAGGTCTGATCCCCTTCCTTGTTGTGCTGAATGACAATGTCTGGCACTGCTTGCCCTGTGGGCAGCGTGCTGCTCTTCTTCTTGGGTCTTCTTGGGGACCCATCAGGGGAGGGGGTCTTGCGCTTGCCCCGCTTTCCTTTCTGTGGTGGCTTTGCAGCAGCTATTTCATCCACAGTGCTGTCAAAGGTGATGTTGCCGTATTCACCATGCAGGTAGTAATGATACAAGTGTGCTAGGTCTCGACAGACTTGCTCGTATTTGTCACTATCAGCAATTTGCTGCAGGACCTCCGGTTTGAGGTCAGCAATGACCACTCTGGTGAAGCTGTGGTCTGATGGTACTGCCTGCAGCTGTTGTGAGTCAGCAACTCTATCTGCAGCCTGAGCTGGGGTTTGTTGAAGCTCCCCTGCCACCCATTCATGTGCTGCTGGGAACATGGCCTCTGTTGGGCTGAGAGTTGAGGCATCTCCTGGGAGGCGATGAACCAGATCTTCTTCATAGACAGACTGCAAAGACATGAGTGAGCCTTGTCTGTTCTGGCACATGTGCCTGTATGCTGGCGTCAAGAACAACCTGCCTGGCAGTGGACATGACTTTCTGGCAAGGGTGCACTCAAATGTGACCAAGTCAAATGCAACCTCACATACAAAAGTGGATGTGTCGACCCTGTCAATAGTCAGCATGTGTCGACAGTGAGCGTCAGCCACAAGCTTAGAAAGAGAAGTCGACAGCTGACCTTGGACTCCTTGTAGCGCTGCTCCAGCTCTGCAGCAACCAGAGCCAGCTCATGAACATAAGGGCTGTCAGCTTTCTTGGTGGTCACCTTGATGGACTGGCCCATAAAGAAAGCAGCGTTCTTGGAGCCTACCTGCCATCAAGCAAAGGCCTTTGCATCGTCTATCAAATGCAGAACATACAAATACAGCGTTAGGCCAGTGGAAAGGCATGCACTCTTGTGTTACTAGTACAAGCAGGTCGAGCATGTGCAGTTCCTTTGATAGTGTGCTTGATCTGTCTATATCAAATCTGCGGCGCTTGACATGCCTGTATGAAATCTATGGCGCAGTGTGAAACAATGGAGCTGCAGAAGGGCTTCCTGTAATGCATGCATACCCCAAAGTATGAGAGCTCTCCAGTCAGAAAGCTGCCAGCAGCTGTGACAGCAGGCTGCCCTCTGGCTGCTGGTTCAGGCTCTAGAGGCTGTTGGCCCCTGTCTTCCATTGACAAATTCATGATAGCCCAATCGTTCAATGCCTGCTTGGTCATGCCGGAGCCGTTATCTTGGACACAGATGAGACCCTCTGGTGCGTTTGCTGGTCCCCTTGTGACAAAGGAGATTGTGATTGTGCGTGTCTGCCCAGGGCGACTTATACTGCGGGTGGCTCTGAGGGAGTTGTCAATGAGCTCAGCTAAGGCATAAGCAAAAGGGTGGTGGCCCTGTACATGTACATTGGGTCAGGCATGCTAAGCTGAGCATGCACAGTGTCTTGTGCTGTGACATCTAGGGTGATTTGCGCATGTCATGTCTTGCAGGGCACTCTACAAGACACCATCTGAGCATCTTACAGGGCAGACATTGACAAAGCTGATGGGCTCTGAGCAGATTGACTCAAACAGCTTTTAGTACAGCAACAAGCGCCTGACTGCTTGCCTGTGCTGCAAAGTACTCATAATCTCCTGCCATTGTAAGAGTCTTGGGATGCGGAGAGAAGTCAATGCGCTCCTGCGTTGCTTTGCAACATTAGGAATTGAGAGGCTAGGCATTTAATAGTAGCAAAGCTGCAGACCTGCAAAATGATGGTTTACCTTGGCAGGCAGCAAACCCTGCTTTTCTTTTGCAAAGAGTGCATGCAGCGTGTTGCCAGCAAAAGCCTTGAGGGAGTCATCATCTCGGAAGTCAAAATTAAAATCTGTTAGCACAAAATCCTATAGCACAGAAAGTTTCAAATTAGGTTAACAAGAGCTACAAGCAGGCTTGCTCGGACTGTGGGAAACCTGGATTGAACAACTGCACCGCAGCGGGTATAGCCATTACCTTTGTATCGCAAGCTGCACCTATGGCTGCTCGAACGCGGTCCTTAAGCTGTTGCAGTGAAGTGTCTGCGTCCAGCGTGACCTCCACGGCTTCCTTGTTGTGGCAACCTATTGGAAAGACTGTGATCATCTTCGACATTGCAGCAACTAAGGTATGTTACTGTGGAACTGCCATAGCGGAGAGCTGAGATATAGAGGACGACCAGGCAGATCACAGGACTGCGCTCGATCGCGTTTGCATTATAGCCAATACCGACTCGCGATGTATATATGGCAACATGCAGCTGCAAGAAATGTCAGGTTGGCCTGGCCGTTGTCTGAACAGCAGCGACAAATTGCTGGATCGAGCGCATGCATGTGCGACTTCAAAATTTGTATAGCACTGTCTCCCGAAATTTCCATTCTTCTTCGTCAGTCAGGGTGATGCAATGTGGCTTTCGCATCATCTGCCTGCACTGCATCACAAATCGCTCATGCGCGGTGTGTTGTGCAGCACAAGCATAGGTGCGCGAACAACGTCCATGACCAGGCTTCTGCTTCTGAGCATATGTATGTCGTGAGCCTTTTGCATCCTCATGAAGAGTTGTGCACTCTGAGATGACATCATGCCGGTTTCACAGGGCTACAATACGTATGTCTGTACATGTGTACTTCCCTCCCAGTTTGCAGTGACTGTATACAGCACAAAAGCTGATGGTACATACTGAAGCTCAGGATGATTTGGAAAGATGGAAGTAGCTGATCATTGTGCTCCAGGCGCCTAAAAGCTTTTTCAGTGCCATACAGCGTACAACAATCAAGGCCAAGGAAGGGACACAGAGCAACATATACAATTGCTACAAGGGACATAACAAGCCCAAGATGTGCGAAGGGGGACTTTTCTGCGGGGCTTGGTTCAGGTGAGTTAGTCGACCTTACCTGGCAGATTCTGACGACGCTGCCAAAGTAGCTGACCGGTGTAGAATATATGACTCCACCTCTCGTCAGTCCATGACATGCAACTTGGCGTTCGAATAGCTGCATCCGCTCCGGAAAACTTTGTGATCACTCCGGGCATATTCCGACAGCTCCTTGCGTCGCCGTGAACTCACGAGCAAGCTTGCGGTCTTGAATGCGTGTCTTATACGCGCGGCCTGTTGAGAAGCTAACCAATAGCATGTCAGATAATCACAGCGAGCCTCTATTAGGTGGAGAGCCCACACAGGAAGAGGTTCCGGAGGACCTTGAGAGGGGTCTGAGTGGAGCACCAGGTCATGATTTCCGACATCTGATCGAGGCGCAGCCAGAAGCAGTCATCAGGTACCTCTTGGCCGGTTGCCTGCCACCTCAAACGACGATGTTTGTTCGCCATGTTTGTGCCTTAGGTCACATTTGTCTTCATCCGCAGATATTTGGAAAAGCATGGTGTCAGTCAGCTTGGATCGTTTCATGTTCCGGTATGGCATCTGCATTTGCTCCTGACCCTGAGTAGCTTTGTATGCACTGGGATTTGTAGTCAGCATGTTGAGTGCTTGACTGCTCAGGACTCAGTGGTGTTTCCCCTGATTCGGAGTACTGGCATGATCACCTTGGGGAGCGAGCATCACTCCATTGACTTTGAAGCAGTATGGCGTGAAAGGATGCAAGTGCCTGAAAATCATGATCATCTTGTGGGCTCACATGAAGGTGTGTGGTGTGAAGTAACACCAGTTTGTGCAGGCTCATTGTATCCCGCAATGGCAGCTATGGCAAGCACTCTAATGTGAAGTTTTGCATATACACTCCATATGTAAATCTTGAAAGAGGCTAAGATGGCCAAAGTCTTGTCTTCCTCCTGTTGTGAAGCCACGCAGAGGCAGCGTCTCCGACTCCCTGCTGACATTCAAAGACATGTTCTTAACAAATCCAATTGACCAAAGGCTGGAAAGTGTCGTTTCTCACCCTCATTGCGTCAGTTATACTACAAACTTGCAATGCAGATATGACATCAAGGTGTGTGCAGCTCAGGGTGGTCACTGGTCTGGCATGGTGGAAGTAGAGGCTCATGTGGTGAATATTCGAAATGCGGTGGCAGCTGATGATGAAGGACTCCTGAAACCCCTTCTGAAGCGGTGGCAGGATGAAGCTTGCTCTCAGATGGTGTTTGGCTTGCCAGCAGTGCGTGCTGTCATCAACTTCAAGTGGGACAGGTAAATCACACTCCAAGTGTAGCAGCGCCTTCCATGTCGTGCAGCCATACTGTGCCCTGCCCTGCCCTGCCCTGCCCTGCCATGCCCTGCCCTGCCCTGCCCTGCCATGCCCTGCCCTGCCCTGCCCTGTCAGAATGACAACATGCAGGCACCAACGCATTTCGAGCATTTGCCCCCATCCAGACAGTGACTGTGATGCACTTGCTCCTACTCTTGCAAACCTGTCATATACACTGCAGGTGGGCACGACCTCTGATGATCGTTGAGTTTGGCTGCTATGTAGTGTGGCTCCTAGCTTTCCAGTTCTTCTTGCTGTTGTTTCAGGTGAGACGTTGTCCTCATACAGCTTGCTGCATTGGATACCTTGAGACACCCTGTGCTGCTGTCTTTCACACAACTCTATCTGCTGGTTGAGTTTGCTGCCTTGATCATGCTGAACTCATGAGACTGAACGTGACCATGTTCACAGGCACACCAACCTAGTAGTGTTGTCTGTGCCAAGCCTCCCGAGCAACTGCAATGCTTATGCTGATTGTGCACAGAAAATACATATATTCATGGAAGTAATAAATGCAGGAAGAGGACCTGTCCAAGAGCCTGCTTGAGCTTTTGGAGAGCCCCTATGGTTTTGCTATACTGGCCTCTGAGGCTGTTGCTCTGCTCGCCATGGCCCCATTTGTGTACCTGGAGGTCTGCACTGTCATAGAATTTGGGCCCTCCAGGTGGCTGACCCTCTGGAACTTGATCAACTTGATCACTTACGCATTGCAGGTACACACTTTCTTACTTGAACCCACAAACTTGAGTGTCCTCAGAGGCCCAGCAACACCCAGGAGTCTTGACAGCAGTCTGATCGTTTTGTCCAGGTTTTAGGGTTTACTTTGTCCACCATTATGCTGCCTTCATATGCCCTCTAGTAGACTTCAGTGGTGATCCTTTTGTGATGCTGTTGCTGAATGAACTATGTAGCTCTTGACATCAAGCTGACATGCTTTGCAGCATCGCCATTATATACAGATTGCTTCAAAGGTTGTGATGCTTGTGCTGTCCAAGAAGTGCAATGCATGACCTGAGCATGCAAAGGACAAGTGCATTTCCAGATGCTAGGGCTACACTGCATGTTGCAGGTAGCCATTGATGTGATGCATTTGGGCAGGCTGTATGTGGGTAGTGAGACACTGTCCCTCTTCATTGCTGCACAGTGCTTACTGCTGTGGCTCAGGTTCCAGTTCTTTGTCAGGTGAGTGTCACCTGGCTTGACAAAGTAACTTCCACACCTTGTATGTGTCTGTACAAGGCATCTCTGCCATTGTCTCCAACGAACCGCGCAGGCATACCTTCGATGTTGTGCATGCATGGAAAAACACGGTGCGCACTTTGTGCTGTGACCTGATGCTACTGGCGTACTACTACTGGCGTACTTTCCAGTCTGACAGCCGTTTGTCCCACCTTAATGCTGTGTTCTTATTGTATAGCCACCCCACAACCTGTTCTGCCCAAGTACAGAATTGACAATGGACATGCAGACTTGATGTATGAGATGTCGGCTATATGATGACTGACTTGTCTGTCTGCAGGGTGTTTCAGCCCACCAAGAACGCCTTTGTGGACACTCTGCAGTCCATCCTGGATGATGTGAAGTGGTCCCTACTGTTCCTGGTGCTCACCATGTGGGGCTTTGCAGGAGCCTTTTACATCCTCTTCAGGGAAGACCAGGCTGAATATGAGGTAAGCAGCAGTGCACTTGCTTCTGCCAGCGGTCCCTGACACATGGAATTGACAACATGCACTAGGACCAAGCAAGCTTTTTCCAAGTTGATGCTCATTGCATTTGAAGTTTAGCTTGCCCGGTGTTGATACAGGCCTTACTGCATGCAACAGGAGACAATTGCAAGCAATTGCCAGCCGTTGATGTGCAGCAAATGGCTTGTGCATTGGCTATATGCTTGCAAGGAATGTTGCCGTTCAGTGCCGTTCAGTGCCATTCAGTACCAGCCAGCTGTGCATCTCAGGCTACTGTGTGTCACAAATCATATCCAAGCCTGCTTGTGCAATATAGTTGGTAACCATTGCACATCAAGCTGTGCAGGTAATACATGTCAATGCTGCAGGCAAGAACAGAAGATGTTATGCGTCCCATGCTTGCTTTGTTGTGCAGGAGTTCAACACCATCTGGCACAGTTGGTTGACCCTCTTCAGCTTCATGATGACCGGCTTTGAGTTTGGCATCTTCTATGACTGCAGCAATCCTGAGGCCGCCACCATCTTAATGGTGCTCTACATGTTTGTGGTGGCTGTCATCTTCCTCAACCTGCTCATTGGCATCATGGCAGACTCCTGGAAAACAGTGAGCTTCTCATGTGCTGTCTCGTATACAATTGTACGATCACAACCACTTTGAGCTGGCTCAGTGATGTACTCCATGACCATCAGATGACATGAATGTTTGCTTGCTTGCTAGATTGCATTGATGTAGTCGTGATTGGCCTATTGTACATGGCAATGGCCCCGATGGTTGCCGGCATGAATGTACATTCCTGCCAGGGCTAAGGCCCTACCCCATGAGGGGGCATCGGTTCTTGCTGGGTTGCATGCCAGCTGCCATGCTGTATATCTCGTGAAGCATGATGACCTGTCAGAAGTTGACCAAAATTGAACAGGGTGATACACAGCTATCAGCTGAACTGACAAGCTGCCTGCAACATCCCGCATGCATGTGCTGAACTTGGACCAGCAAATCTTGCTGCTGATCAGTGCACACATCACGCGTGTACCACACAGTATCAAGTGCATCACAGGCAAAGGAGAATGAAGGGCTTCGTTTTCTGACGAGCAAGGCAGGAGTGATAGATGAGCTGGAGTACACCATGCCCCGCTGGCTCAAGAGGCGCAACCCTGGCTGGTATCCTCCTTATGTGCACATTCTCCGGGTAAGCTTCCTGGCGATCAGACTGCTCTTAAAGGATATGTGTGGTAACTGATGCAAAGCTTGCCAAGGGAGCTGTCACCGAAACTGATTGGCAGGTATATGGCAAACTCTGATCAAGTTGTTGCATCTGTCATGGATTACAGATCCCAGAGGTTGCAGGAGCATTGCACCTTTAGCCCTCCTTACAGACATGTGAGCTTCAGCGTCAGGAAGGTCAGCCTGAGTGACAGCCACAGCACCTTGGCTCCATCTGCACAGCCACCACAGGGATCAGCTCATGCAACAGCCGCACATGCACTCTATTGATGTCATCAAGCAGGTCTACAACCTGCACCGTGAGACTGTTGCAACGCTTGGTACAGTGTCAAATGAACAGTCATGTTCTTGGACAGAGATTTATGCAGCTGCAAGAACAAGCAGCTTGGAATAACAGACCTGCTAGGTAGTGAGCCTGTGTCAGGTGTAGGCTCATCGCCATCTTGTGGAGTGGTTTTGTGGGCCCCAAAGCCTGTGCTGGTGGCCTGCAGATTCTGGGGTGCAGCTTCTGCCTTTGTGGGAGTCACTCCGCCAGATGACTGTGATACTCCAGCCTGAGCTGCCTCTTGCACTGCCTGAGCTGCCTCCTGTGCATCCTGAGCGACATCAATTGACTGCTGCACATCACCCTTGCTAGCTGCCTCATTTGCAGCAGAAACTTTGTCATCTGCAGTGGTGTCATCAGCACCTACTGCTCCAGCAGAGACAGGCTCTCTGACCTCTATGCCAGCAGTTGCAACTCCAGCCGCAGTGTGCTGGCCAGCTGTTGGCTCAGGCATAGCTGTTTCCTCTGCTGCAGCCTGGTCAGCTTGACCCTGCTACACTGCATTTGCCTGTTCAGCTGGACTCTGCGCTGCGGCCTTGTCAGCAGCTGCCTTGCCCCCACTGGATTCTGCTGCTGCCATTTTGAGGACAGGCGGTGCAGTGGCCACACCTGCGCTGAGTGATGACTCAGGTGCTGCAGCCTTGTGAGCAGTCTCTTGCCCAGCTGCAGCTGCTGACGCATTCTGACTTGCATTCCTGGTCACTACATTATCAGCCTCCTTCTCATCTGCTGCTGCATTGCCAGCTGGCTCCTGGGCTATTGCTTGTCTGTTTTCTGCTGGCTCATCAGCAGCTGCTGCCTCAGCTGCTAAGCTGTCACCAAGTGCTGCCTCAGCAGCTGTGCTGTCTGCAGCTGCTATCTCTGATGCCTCCTTGTTTGCAGCTGCTGCCTCAGCTGCTGTCTGATCAGCATCGGCTGCGTTGGCGACCATACCGTCTGCGAGATCAGCAGCACCTTCTTGAGCAGCAACAGCATGGCCCACCACCTGGCCTGCAGCCGCTGTATCGCTTGCAGCCAACCCTGTACTTGATAGTACATCCTCAAATGCTCCTTTGGCTGCTGTAGGCTCACGGTCTGCCTCATGGTTAGCAGCAGGTGCCACGTGGGCTGCCACTGTGTCAGCACTTGCTGGACCTACGTCAGCATCAGATGTGGGCTGAGCTGCGTTTTCGTCTCTGCCTGCTCCCTGATCAGTGGGTGCTGCCTCAGCTGCAGTCTTGTCAGCAGCTTCTGCCACAGGTGCCAGCGCGTCTGCACCCACTGGTGCCACCTCAGCATCTGCTGTGGCCTGCTGCCTGGCTGCAGCCTTCTTGGCCCTTGACTCAGCTTGCTTCAAGGCAAGGCGCTCAGCCCGCTTCTGGGCTGCCATTTGCTTGGCTGCCTTCTTATCTACAGCAGGCTGGCTGGCACAGCCATGGGCAGCAGCATTTGCTGATGATCCACCGATTGCCTTGATGAGAGCTTCTTCAGCTAAACGCTCAGCTCTCAGCTGACGTGCCTTCTGAAGGACGGCTGCCTCCTGATCGGCGTCCACTGCCTGACCTACCATTGGCTTCCTAGCTGCTTGTACAGCTGCTGAAGGGTTGGAGCCAAGCTCAGTGGATGGCTGTAGCTTGCCTCCTGCATCATTGCCCTGACTGACATGTGAGCGCTGCTTCTTGTTCTGCTTGCGCTGGGCCGTAGTCACTGCCTTGCTCAGTAGGTCCGCCAGATCAAATTGAACAGCACTGCTGGACACCGCTGCCACAGCACCATTCACTGTGTCCTGCTTGTCTTGGTGTGCAGCTGTGGTAGTCTGAGCAGTTGGCTGACCAGAGGACGGCCTCATAGGAGCAATAGCAGGGCAAGAGGACCCAGGGGGGATTACCAGTGGCTGATGCCCAGAAGAAGGGGTCTCACCCCAGGTAGCAGGCAGGCTGCTGTCAGGGCTGCTGGTAGCTGGGGACCATTCAGATGTGGTAGAAGGAGCAGCAGCAGCAGTAGCAGGAGCGTCCACACCACTGTTGACACCAGCAGAGGCAAGCATCCTGCACAAACATCAGTTTTGTCAACTCTCATGCAAGCTGACCGGCCAGGCGCAATCAGGACTAAAGCACATCAGGCCAGTCACAATCAGGAATGGCCTGAACAACTAGCATACTCCATGCATCATGAGCGTGATTAGAGCTGTGCAAAGTACTCCGCCGACTTCACCACACCAGTGTCAATAATTAGCCACCAACCTTACCTTACCAATCGGGAAGTGACAAATAAGTTTACCATAAACCCTTATGGTTTGACGGCTATACATGGCTGTGTCAATGCTGAAAGCGGCAAAGCAATCTCTTGCTAAGGGAGTTGCATCTGCCAAGCTGAACAAATTGTTGAGCAGTACTCCTACCTTGGAACAGCATGATGACGTTGCAACAAGTTGAACAGGTCACATGTATGCCAAATTTCCGTGAAAACCCTCAACAAAACCCATTTTGCCATCAAATTTCCCTTAGGTGCAGCTCATTTGGGTTCATTTTGTGAATTGAAAGACTAACGAATGCTGCTATAATTTACTTGGTCTCACAACCTCAACAGTAAACTTGCAGTGATTAGCTTTAGTAATGATTGCTCAAAGGTAACATGCACAGCACCGAGCATGACTGTACTTAGAAATGCTGCTGCACAAACTGGTGCTGTGTTTTAGTGCATGATGCAGCAACTGCTGATACAAAGCATCATGATGAAGTGGGCCAGCTAGCCTGCAGCCAGGTGCACAAGACTAGACAGAGGAGGAGGGGGAGGACAGGCACACATGATGTACCTGACAGCGTCATCATGTGCTGGGTCATCAAGCCACTCTGCAAGGCTCTGCCTGTCATCATCTGCTGGCATCTCTGTGCGCATGTACGCCATGCCATACACCTTGCCACCAAGCCGCTGCTGGATCTGCTTCAGTGTGTATGGGCCACACTTGGAAGCAGAGTTGTACACCACCCATCTGTCAGGGGCGCATTGCAGAGCCACAGAGAAGTGACCATTGGTGATGCCGCCCTCGCGGAACACGATGGTCTTGAGCGCGAAGCTGACCTTGCGTGAAGACCAGTCATTGGAGGCATGCTCCTCCAGCTCAACGCGCTGTTGCAGCTGCAGGCTGACAGCATCGTTGATGTCGGTGCCGGCACTGTGAGTCTGCACACATGACACGACATGTCAGCAATAATGGTGTGACCCATGCTGAGCGTGTTCGCTGTTGTTGCCAACTTGCAAAAGCATGAGAAACAAGTAGCCAGTGCACAAGTTTCTGTGCTCCAACTGCAGAGTAATTCCAATCGATACTGGAACTACTCTGCTGTTTTAGCAGCAATCCACGCAGGTACAAGTGATGCGGACATGGCAGCATGCGCCCACACATTTCCAGCAGCAAACCACCAAGGATGGGCGCAACACACCCAGCCTCAGTGCATATACAGCAGCACAGCCAACATGCAATGATGACCATGAGGGCTCTGCATCAAGCCTATGCAGTGAAGCCTGTGCTGCCTTGCAAAACAAAGTGGCCTAGTTCAGAACTTCAGACACAGGAGTTGTCGGGCAGTACCTGCTGTGAGTAGACGGAGACCAGTAGCATGACTGGCAGGCGGACAAACTGCTCTGTCACAGATTTCTCGGCTGGCCCCTTTGCTCTGTTCTTTGAGCAGGTTCCACACTCGACTTTCACAGCTAAGTAATGTCCAAGGACACTGCACAGCAGCTGATCCATACCACCATCATGCAACAGTGCAGCAGTGCGCACAGACACTGCCTGGTACTGCTGGTTCTCCGGTTTCCCCTTGTGCCCGCACTTCTTTGTCTGCGTGTGGCACACTTGGCGTGTGTGCTGAGTGGCGGACATCATTGAAGCCCAGTACGAGGCCGCCTGCAGATTTAAGCAAGCCTCAGGTGATGATTGGATCTGGAGACCATGCATACAAGCATGAGCATACTTTGGCATGCACGGTGGGTCACTGGCCAGCATGTCTGTACCATCAGACTGAGAACGTGAACTACAAAGAAGATTGACACCTCTGGTAAATTGGGGATTGCTCTCTGGAAGACCCCCATGAACTCTTCATGGAGTGCACCACATAGAGCGTGTAGAAGCTCAAAACAATCAACATCTTCTATCAGCCTCCCCCTGTGTTGATGACATAAGTAAAAACGCAGCCATAAGTCGAAATTGCAGGGAAAGTATCAGCGTTCAGCCAGCTTGCTTTGCGAAGATGGCCCTACCCTTCCTGCCTGCTGGACATCTCCTTGAGACTGCCCTTCTTTGCTGCTGTATGAACAGTAGCTAGCAAGCCTGCCACGGAACCGACAGCATCGGTGCCCTTCAAGTCTCTCAGCTGAACCAGCTGGTTTCGAAGTCCCTGATGCAGCTGCAGGCTGTGAGGACACATACCACAAGCCCACTCCACATACTTCAACACGCCGGGAAAGCCTGCCAGCAGCTGAATGGCGCTGTTCCAGCCACACCTGCCAATGAGAGTTACCGGTCATATCAAAAGAGTCTATGCTGCAACCAGACATAGGTGCACAGAACACAAACTATCGTCAGGGTTCCAAGGTCTCACCAGTGCAGGCATTGGCTGTTGCCAGCGTTGTTGAGCGGGACGATCGGCGAGTCGACTCCATGGTCACGCCACGCCTTTCCAAGGTC
>JAABUO010006498.1_pt1 | contig 13421 bp, 11 predicted proteins | sample 5559291 | NCBI WGS metagenome assembly JAABUO01 (sample SAMN10711878, study PRJNA513372) | rock metagenome | isolation source: Antarctica rocks | place: Antarctica: Victoria Land, Finger Mt sud | reverse complement strand
CCAAACATGTCACCAGGCAAATGCTGCACACCAATTTTTAGTCTGCATCAGTCTGCATGACTTTGTGCTTGCTAGTGTGCAAGTAAGCGCCAGATTAGGATATCATATGTGCATCTCACAAGTCTAGCCTCGTTGCAGCTGGCGGTTTGTTGCTGTGCTGTGCTGTGCTGTGCTGTGCTGTGCTGTGCTGTGCTATGCTGTGCTGTGCTGTGTCCAGCATACAGAGCAACTATGGCATATGTGCATTCACACATCCATCCATGCCCCTATCCATCCAGTCAGTCCTCCCTCCCTCCCTCCGTTCGTTCACCGTTCGTTCGTTCGTTTGCTCGTTCGTTCGTTCATTCACTGAGATCCCAGTAGCAGCTCCCTGTGTGAGTTTATCTTCTGTCAGCTGCCGTGGCATACAGGCCGCTGAAGGACACTGTCTGGGCATGAAGGCAAGGGCTTGATGAAGGTGGTGGTCAACACCCACAACGACAAAGTTGTTGGCATCCACCTGGTCGGAGCCGAAGTTGCTGAGATTCTGCAGGTGTGCTTATCACAAGTACCCTGCATATATTGTTAGCTATAGCCTGAACTGCCGCCTTTTGTGCGCAAAAGTCGTAATGTCCTTCAGTGTTTTGGTGTTGTTGCACAGAGCTGTGTGTTGCAATCAGAAGCATGTGTGCAACATGCCATCAGACAAAGCTCTAAATAGAGAAGATCTAGCCTGCACGTAATTAGCTCATCATGAGCCAGAAAGCGTGAACATTATTGTTGGTACTGTTACTATTATCATCAGACAAGCTTTGTTGCAACAGCTGCTTATGGGCATCAGGGTCTGTCACCATGTAAGGTTGCCCTGAGAGTACTCTCACATGGTCTGACTGTGAATGCAAGGTCCGTGTGGGTGCTGAGCATTGTGCAAACGCTTAGCCAAGCCTTTCTAGAGAAGCAAGACCGGTTTTGCACTTAACTATAGCTTACGCTGGCACGTTGTGAGTGTCAGCACCATGTCGTTGTTGCTGTCTCTACCACTGGTATTGATGCTGTGATGATTGTACTACCAGCCAATTGTGGTGGGCACGCAGCAGTCCTGTGTATTCATTGCTACTCTGAGCTAGCTCGTGGTACTCCAAGCTTGCTCAAGCTGTTGCTGCATCAGTCGCCTCAGGGCTTCTTGAATTGCCTGTCTGTGTTTTCATCCCCTGGCATGTTGCAGCTCATTTTGCTGCTCTGATGGCTCGTCTTGCTGCTGCCTCTGATGCTCAACTCTACGTCGGCAGACCAAACAGAGGGGATTTCAGGCTATTTCGAATGGGCAATGCCAGAGCTCGAGCATGCCACAACCAAGCGCACGAGGAGGTGAATGACGGCTGGATATGCAACGATGTTCCGATCCTGCGCAGTCTGACATCGTTGTTACAGTAGCTCTGCTTCTCCCACTGCATGCCTGATTCACCCGGTATGGAAGCACAAGAAGCTCCGTATGCTGGTTTGCTGCAGCGGCTCTCCAACACCAGCAACAGCAATGAGGCTAGGCTCAAGCTACTTGAACGCAGAATGACTGACGAGCTGCCTTCTCCACGTTCTCTCACCTTCGATGGTTATCTTCACCAAAGTCCTGACGACGTCGCAAGCTCCCGCTATACTCAGCTGCATCATGCTGACCGTCTCTCTGATGACGAGGCGATTGACTTGGTCGACAGTGCAGAGCGTGCCGGCAAAAGGCGCAAGGTCTCTCCTGGTCCTGATCAGCAGCAAGATCAAGCGCGGCAGACTGCTCTTGCAGGGCCTGTGTCGCCGCTACGTCCGGTCACCAATCACAGCGGACGCAAGCGATCTCCAGCAGCTAAGCGTGATTCCCACCGAAAGCCATCGCCAGCGCTTGCTTCACCTTTGGGCAACAGGCTGCTGCAGAGGAACACCATAAGCAAGTATTTTTCTAGCAAAGAAGAGAACAGTGCAGAAAACTTTCCACCAGCTACCACTGGCACACAGACTCATGTATCGTTCCAGGAACAGGAGCAAAACATGCAGAGCCAACTGCTCGCAGCTTTCAGAACAACAGAGGAAGCTCAGTAAGACTCCCTGCACTGCAACACATGCTGAATCATATTCACCAATGTCTTTTTACTATGTGACCAACAAAGTTTTGATGCTTGTAATGTGAGCAATCTGGATAAAGAGCAGAGCCAATTGAACAAATAGCATCTGTGATCAGGACCCTGGATTGTGGTTGTTCAGGCAACAGGCATCAGGTTTGCAGCAGAAGCTCCAGGACTCCCAGGACACTGTGCAACAGCTGGAGGAGCAGTGCAAGTCCGCACAACAGCAGCTGCAAGCAACAAGGTGCGTCGGCATGGCATTGCATTTTGCCTCGAACTTGAATAACCAGTCTTGCAATGTGTGGCTTACTGCTTCTTCAACGCTGGTGTGAGTTATGCTTTGGACATGAAGAACATCAATGTGCAGCATTTGTCTCATTGGGTCATCCGTAAAGAGCAATCCTCCACCTTGTGTCTCTGCGCAGATGTCTGTCAGAATGAGCCATAATGGAAGAGCAGTAAAATCTCGTGTATGCAGGGACGCAGCTGCAGCACGAGACACAGATGTCAAAGCTGCTGTGGCTAGATTGGCCAAGCTAGCAGCAATATCAGAGATGCAGTTGGAGACGCTCCAGCTGCAAGCAGAGGGCAACAGGATTGGCCAGCTTGGAGTGTCCTCAGGCGGTATCATGGGTGAGTTTGGCGCTGTTCACCTGTTTGCTTGCAAGCGATGACTCTCTCAGGCTCTCTTGAAACCTTGTGAGTTTGACACATGGATTGAATGTCACATCACCTGATGCACAACCACAGTTGTTGACCCCTTCAGAACACCTCATATTAATGAATGCAATGTTTTTGGCATCATCTACTGTTCAGTTGCTACTGTGAACATTTTAAGTGTTATGCGTATGCTTCCTGGCAAACGCATCATCTAGAATTGTCCTGCATTGTCATTGCTGGGAATTGCCAGTTATCTTGAGGCATAATGCCTGAGCCTGCCTGAGCCTGCACGCACATGCACCTTCCATTGCAGCATGCAAGCCTTCACTGCAAGCATGGCTCATACTTACCAGCAGAACATGGTGCACATTGAGCACTGGACCTGCCCTGTATCCCTACTACATGGCCTTTCGTCATGATGCTGATGGTGCTCATGCTTTGCAAGCCTGCTTGATTGTTGTTGTTGACAGGTTTGCATGAGGTGTGGGAAGATGGGCAGGCTTTCAGAGACCTCCAAGGCCGATTGAAGGCCCTGACAGAGAACAGGACCAGCATTGAGGCAGCACGCAAGGTATGCACAACTCAAAGCTAAAGGCAGGTGTTGCGTCTGTTGACTGGTGCGTGGCTGAAAAGACTGATGACACCAAAACAGTGCATCTCCCCAACCAACGTGCAGCTGTGCGTGCTGTGTTGTTGTGCAGTAGCTGACCCGTTTGCATGCAGCTGGTGCAAAGGCTTTCTCAGTGTACTAGTACAGTACTGCTGCTAGTATGTCAACCCATGAGCAGTGGTTTCAAACGTATCATGCAGATGTCAACATGACATATGGATGACTTGCCAAAGTAGTAAGGCCTTGTTAGTGTGGATCCTATGCACATCGCTAGACAGCACCGCACCTGGCAACATACTAATTTGCATGTTAATGCTTGCAGAAGCAGTCTGTGCCATTACACACAAAGTGTAGGGCTGAGGATTTAGTGTGGTACAATGCATGCAGGCTGTCAGGCGGCAGCTGCCGCCCCCAGAAGGGCCATGCCAGGCCTCGCCCTCAGGGCGCTCCCAGCAGCCCTCGCCGCGGCCATCCTCTCACCCCACCCATGCCCCCAGCAAAACCCCATCTTCCACCACTCCCAGCAAGTGTATTGCACCTGAACAGTATGTGGCAGCAGATGAGATCTTCAAGGTCGATACGCTTCAGACACACAAGCCTTTTCTGTGGCCAACCGACATGCAACTTGCTTGGTGGCACAGACATGCGTGCTGAATTGTGCATTCAGTTCTGCACCTAAAGCATTGCTTCCCTTTCGTTCACAATGGCAACATGCGTACAACATTGTCTGTTCCAGCACAAACAGTGATCAGCACACACAAAGATTGGGGCATGTTGAGGTTGTAGCTGAGTCACGCCTGCTTTGATCGTCACAGGCACGCTTGGCTGCGCTGAAACGTGAAGAGGAGTGGCTGCATAGGGAACAAGAAAGGCTAGAGGCAGAGAAGGCTCAGCATGTCAGGCAAGTTTTTTCAGCACTTCATGCATGTATTGCATTACATGCACATTTTGCATTGCACTGCATGCAGGTGTTGCCGCCTCACACATCATCAATTAGATAGCCACAAAGGAAAAGGTCTCATACACTGTCTGAGATGTCGACCCTCATAACCCTGTTGCACGGGCAACAGTCGCTGCTACGCTCGATGCTATCTCTTTCACACATCTGGACTGAAGTTTGACCAGATACACAGCCTATCCAACCAAGCATGCTTCTCAGCAATGTTGCTGCCTATAGCTGGCGTGACTCGTGTTGCAAACCAGAGCTTGTCTTGCTTGCTATACAAGATGGAATGTGATGCAGCAGCTAGCCACATATAAGTAGGTAGCTGGGTGTAGCAACTTGACAATCATTGTCAGGCATAACTGCATAATTGCATGGTTTCAGCTTGTTGCTGCTGAGCCTGGACACACAAGCAGAGACAAATCTTTGGCATATCTTGTTGCCATTTGGTCGTCATACATGCAAACATACGTTTGCCAAGATGTGTTGTGTTGTTGAGGCCAGAAGAATGGCTCAGACACAGGACACAGGAAATGCTGCACAGGTCTAGCATGCTTCTCAGTGCTGTTGGGTCACTCAGCAGATGTACAGTGTTGTCACTACCAACTCCAGCTGGTATGCAACGTGCATACAGGCGGTTGAAGCGAGCCCGAGATCAAGAGAAGAGCCGGTTCCAGTCGCATGATGTGCTGCATAGCCGCTACTTGCTTATGAATCTGCTTGGCAAGGGCGGCTTCAGTGAAGTGTACAAGGTGTGGTGTCCTGAGTAGCACATGTTCAGTTGACAGCTGACTCTGACAATCTGAGATTGCAAACTTGACAAGTGTTTGGTTTGCGGTGTACTTGTCACAATAGGACTCGCCATGCTGCTGATCTGGTAGTGGCCAATCAAAAAACATGTAGACTATACACCCAAGACCTGTCTCTTTGTCCAAAGACATGCAGCTGTTTGCCAGACGCTGACAGTGCAACATAGCTCACCTGGGGCAAAGACAGGCTGAAGGCGGGGTTTCAATGCTGACAAGCTGCTGAGCAAATATGATTGGTGCAACATGCACTTGCCAATGTTCTGAAATCAACACTGCAAGCTTGAGGCGCAATGCCTGCAGCGGCAAACTGCTTTGCTCTCATAGTCAGTCATACTGATTTGAACCCCTGAGAAACCCTCTTTTGATTCTGTTTGACAAATAAACTAAACAGAAGGTTTTCCAAGTGTTTTCCAGAGATTTCCAAAAGCAAACATTGTGTCCTGACAAATCTCATGATTAAAATCCTGCATCCCTTTCTTTCACTCTTTCTTCCCTTTCAGGCATTTGATCTGCAAGACTTGCGGGAGGTGGCAGTGAAGCTGCACCAGCTGAACAGCTCCTGGAGCGATGTGAAGAAGGCCAGCTATGTGAAGCATGCAGTCAGAGAGTACAAGATCCACCGCCAGCTCAGGTCAAACCCCACACACAGGTTCAATGATTGCTTACTGCGTAAAACAATAGCAATCAGTAGCGCAATATTTATTTGCCTCCGGCAAATCAATGAAAAGATACCAAAATAAACTAAATAAACTAAACAGAGAGTATAAGATCCACCGCCAGCTCAGGTCAAACCCCACACAGACAACACCTCAGAGAATATGGGTCATTGCAGCACATGCACACTGCACTCTGATATGACAACATACTGCCCATCGTGCATGCATGCAGTCAGACATGCGTGCATGTGCACTTGACTATCGGAGACCATCTTGCCAATAGCATGTTCACATTGCAGGTGCCATCATGTTTGGTTCAGAGTACTGTAGCACTGTAACAGTCGGCAATGCAGTTACACTCATGTATGAGCTGCAAGAGAGAGCTAATCAAGACAAGTTTGGCATTGCGGCCGAGTTTCTCACAGTACAAGCTATCCTCATGTCCAATAGCTTGCTACAAAATCACTGCAGGGCACAGCAACATTGGCAAGAACATGCAAGCAATCCAGCCTCCGCTGCAGTTTGAGGATGTTACGGATCTGCTCAAAAATATTTGACACTGGCACATTGGAGTTGTGGTGGACCCTACACCCTCAACACTAAAATCCTAAAATAAAGTGACTTTGCTGCAGGCATGCACGAGTTGTGGGTCTGCTGGACATCTTTGAGCTGGACAGCTGCACCTTTGCCACTGTGCTTGAGCTGTGCGAAGGCGGTGACCTAGACTCTCATCTGCAGAGCCATCATGTAAATTTGCAGCATTCCCTCTCCTGACCACAAGCTTACTCTCCATTGTACACTTTGAGCCATCATGCAAGATGTGCTGCATGTTTTTATAAAACGTCATAATGCACAGATAATTCCACTGAGAGAAAGCAGCGTTAACAAATGCTGATTGCACATGAAAGACCCTTCCTCAACAGTTTGAGCTCTGACCAAGGACCAGAGATCTGAGGGGTCATTATTTATGCAATCTCCTGCTTGTCATGATGGTGTGACGCAGTGCTATACATGCTAAGAAAGCAGCGTAGGCCATCGCCTGCAAGGACTCAGTGGAGTGTCCTGAGAGGTCTTATAGACACACGTATAGAACTTTGATGGGCAAGCCAAGCTCAACAAGCTCATCACAGTGTCTGTTCCGCTTCAAGGCAACATGCATAACAGAAGCTCTTGTTTGGGGGTTGCATGTGAGCAACAGGCAGGGCGTTTAGACTTGCAGACAAATGTTGAATGCATCTTCCTACCTTGACTGGTTCACAGTCATGGATTGTCACGAACACCTTTTGCAAATGTGCTTCTTCAGAAATGACACAGCTCTCTGAACCTGCAGGTGCTGCCTGAGAAAGAGGCTAGGGCAGTTGCCAGTCAGATCTTTGATGGCCTGGCCTACCTGAATGGGCCAACTCGCCGCATCATCCACTATGACCTCAAGCCTGCCAACATTCTGTTCAACCAGCTTGGGGAGGTCAAGATCACGGTACGCACCTGCTGGGTATAGCACAGTTGTCGCTAATATGTCTGCATTGTGCTGATGGCTGTCGTGCTGGAGGTGTGTAACGCTTAGCCCTGTGCGTCAGCGTGAAGCTTCAGTGCATGAGTGGCTTGGCATCCAGCTTCTCACCAGGTGCACAACTCCTTGAGACTATCTGTACCCTAGGAAAAGACACATTTCAATTGAACAAATGAGTGAGTAAATGAATGAATGCATGAGCAAATGCATGAATGAGTGAATGGTTGAATGCATGCACAACCTCTTGTGACCTTGCTTGGTATGCAGAAGAGGTATATTTGCTGATCACATACATGATAATGGTTGTGCTGCCGATTGTCAAAACTCCTCAGCAAGCTACGCTCTTCTCACAAGCCTTGACAGCTGCCTGGTTCACCACCTGAAGGGTAGTATGGATGGTGTCGAGAACTAGCTCTCAATCTACAACACGCCCTGTCACAGCAGGAAGTCACAGAACACCACAGTTCTAGCCAATCATTAAAAGACCAAGGGAAGCTCGAGCTGGTGCCCAACACAGGATCACCTCAGGCTTCTTCACATTGAGTTGCCTGACAGCGCCGTCTTTTCCTTTTTACTGCCGGCAAGGCTTGATTTTTGTAGGCATACCCTATGACCCATTGAGCATGTGTACAATAATAGTCAAACTGTTCATATGATGATCTTGTTGCATTGTGTAGGATTTTGGGCTGAGCAAGGTTGTAGAAGAGGACCAGAGCACAAGCATGGAGCTGACCAGCCAGGGGGCCGGCACCTACTGGTACCTGCCCCCTGAATGCTTTGAAGTGGGCGCTCACCCCCCAACTATCTCCAACAAGGTTTGCACCCTCCACAATCGCAATCGATGTCTTCTTGCAGATGCATACATAGGGCTGTGCTAACTACATTTCACAAGCTGTGTCACTATTGGTACTTAGCGCAGTCATTTGAAGTTCATGTCCTGGTGCTCTGAGAATGCAGCATGATGCTGAGTGCCTCTTGTATAGTCACATGCACCTCTGAATATAGTCAGATGCGCAATGTCACTGCACCGCGTCAACGGCGCCTTTTGCAAGATTGCCAGTTCTCAACCATGGGGGCATCCTTGCGTATTGTCTGTGATCATTGAATGCGGCAAGATTGTGGGAGGCGTTTGATCTGCAAGAGTGGTACCATACCAGATGCTACTTGGTGACAGACCTGACCCACTTGAATGACGCTGCTGACAATACCAGACGGCATGCCTGGTTTTTTTGGGCACGCACAACCTGTCAGCGCGCGTGATGTCACTGCTACTTCCCACATGCAGGTTGATGTGTGGTCCGCTGGAGTGATGCTGTACCAGATGCTGTTTGGCAAGCGGCCTTTTGGGGAAGGCTGCTCACAGGAGAAGATCCTGCGTGATGAGGTCATGCTCAATGCCAAGACAGTCTACTTCCCTGTCAAGCCAGCACTGTCAGCTGAAGGCAAGGAGTTCATCAGCAGGTGTGGAATTGTTTGCTTGTGATCTGCTGTGCAATTGATTTTAGTCATGGTTGGCCTATTGCACATGGCATACCCCGATGGTTGCCGGCATAAAATTTTCATCCCTGCCGAGGCCAAGGCCCTACCCCATGAGGGGCATCGACCCTTGTGATCTGCTGTGCAATGCTCTCAGCGGTTTGCCCAACACACCATTGCCATGTGCAGACCCTCTGCCATAATGAAACAGTATGACAAGTTGCTCTTTTGCACCAAAATGCTGCTCAAAGCTCTGCTCTAAACACCATGTGATGTTGTCAGCAGGACCTGCAAGCACAGGTAGTGCCAAGGCAGAGAGTCAAGTCAGCACACACCTTCTCACAAACCCTTCGTTTCTTCAGCTTTCAGCACTTTTTGATGTGCAGGGTGCAGACTGCTACACTGTCCAACACCGTAGCTGAAAGACAGGCCAAGCAGCTGCTTAATTGCTGCACCTGTTTGGTTCCTCTGATAACAGTCACTGCTTGCCCAGCATGATGCATACACTAGGATAACAACACAAAAAACGCACCAGTAGAGAACTGTAAATACAAAACAAATGCTATGAGAATTGTGCATGCCCATAGTGATACCAAAGCGGGCACTGTCCCTCTATGTGCACATTGCAAGGGGAAACTTATAGCCTTTGTTGCATGCAGGTGTCTGGCGCATCGGCAGCAGGACAGGCTTGATGTACAGGCAGCAGCTGCACACCCCTACTTGATGCTCAAGCGCCCATCTCGCAGTGCTCCTCCAAGTGACAAAGCATAGATGTGTGTACACCAGCAGCTGCAAGAATCGTTTGCAGGCTCAGCACTGGATGTTTGAAAGCGTTCAACACAACTTGCAGATGCATTTGCTGGGACCAAATATTTACTTGCCACTCAACTGGGATCAGAACAGCAGCAATGCAACAGATGTAGAAGATGCTAATCATTTGCAAAACCATAGGAGTGTTGCAGAGAAACAGCGTAGGAAGCTTTATTCAGATACTGTCGCAGAACCATGAAAGATAGTATCCCAAAGCATTCCAGCATGCTGTCTTTGCTTTGGCGCGCTACTGAGGCAGCCCTGGCTGATACGCATATGTCAATGCACTGCTGCCATCTGGGTCGGTCAGAACTACCATGCTGTTCCCTTTTTGACTCAAATTGTAGCTAGTGGTGGCATCACTGCTTACACAGGAGTGTACTGTATCGCCACCACAAGTTGTGACATTGAGAACTAACGTATTGGCTCCCAAAATGGCCCATGTGCCAGCAGCTGAGCTGCTTACAGATCTTATGCTGCCTGGTATTGTGATAGATGTTGTCCTGCAGAAAATACACATTGTGTACACGTTAGTGACCTGAATGCAGTCTTCTTGAGAGTTTGCTATTGTCGTCAGCTGCTCAGCTACTGATAGCACTGACAAACTTGTCTGATGATGCGCAAGAGTGGTGTGTGGTTATCGCACCACAGGGACAGAACCAGGCAAGACAACTCACTGGAGTAAGCAAGAGACAGTCTGCTTGTGATGGGCATCTTGCTGCACGTTAGGCCAGTGGTCAATCAATGTAGCAGCCTATGAGGAGTGAGATTGAGTTCTTGACACAGCTCGCTTCGGCTAGAATTGCGGAAACGCCAAAGTTGAGGGCAGCTACATTGGTACAGCGCATGGTGTCAGATCTGCAGACACACCTGGTGAATGTGCTGTTGACAGACTGCAAGGCAAAGATGTCCTTCCTTGAATTGCCTCTGCTGGTCTCATTCATAGACAGCCGCATGTCTTGCAAGGCTAGTGTCCAGTTTCCATCTGGTGGTAATAGCGCACCAAAAGCGCCTGCACAGGAAGACACTATGTTTATATTTTCAAGCTCGCTAGCATTACACCAGCAGTCACAAAGTTGACCTGAAAGCAAAATCCAAACACAAACAAACGTGTGCTGAACAACATAAGCAGAAAAAGGACCCCAACACAGCCTTTCCTTGTATTGTTCTAGCACATCCAGAAGCAGACATCTTACCTTGCATAGCTATCTGATTGCTGATTTGCTGTGCTGAGTGTAGTGATAATGACAGGATGAGAACACCCAGAATCTGCCAGAAAAGCAGTAGAAGTACCGCCAGCAAAATTGTAAAGGAAAGAGACACACTTCTCCTCTGAGGGGCTGATTCCGGCCTGGCTTCATTATGTCTGAGACTGCGCGTCTTTGAAGGGGAACTGTGGGTTTTGGCTGAATCATCTAGTGCTTGAGCTCTTGCTATGCTGCTTTGATATCTTTTTGCGTCTGCAGTGGATTGACTCTGACTTCTTGCTAGCAGTCTGGAAACAGGTGGGGAGGTGTTGAGGGGCCTCGCTGACTCGAGCCGCGACTTTGCAGAGTAAGGCCTGTCTGGCCGTGAGGCCATACGTTCTACGACCTGACGGCCTCAGCCCATACGCATGCTGGTGACAGTGCTGCTCTTACAGATCCCTGTTGTAAGCCGTGCTTTTTCTGTTGTGAGCCATGCTCATTGACAGCTGTGTGTGGCCTGGGGCCTATCGCAGAAAGTACTGGATGGCTCCCGTGTCAGGGAGAAAAACAAGAGGGGTTTTTTAGATCTGCAGTAGTTTTTGCAGTGATCTGGTCGTCTAGCAGCCGGGCTGTGAACAGGCTCAGAGCACCTAGCGACTATGTTCTGCGTTTGGCATTGATCAGCAACAAAATCTCGCTAAAAGGAAAAATGCTTGGCTTAAGCACCACCAATTTGCGGCAAAGCTGTCACGACTCTGCAGACAGCTTTACCTGAGGTCAAACTTGAAAACGACGCCGCTTCGCATCCCGAGCATTGTTGCCCAACTTGTCATGTGAGTGCGCTGCGCAGCGCTGCTGCTCCAAGCCTTTGGCTATTCCAGCCCAAACAAAGGATTGCTGATCAGACGTCAGGGGAGTCGCCAAAGCGATTGGGCGGGCATGGTGAGTGCCAGTGAGGTGGAAGAGGCTCTGAAGCAAAGATTAGAAGCCAAAGACGTGGTGGGTGTAAACCCGATGCAATGTCTGAAAGTCGTTGTGTGATGCAGACGGTTGTGGACGATTCAGGCGGGTGAGCTCTTGTAGACACACTCTGGGCAGCATTGTATGTGTGCTTGTGATGCTGATATGCCCTCTACCCTTGCAGCTGTGGATCGAGCTTCACAGTAGCTGTAGTCTCAGCTCAATTCGAAGGCAGGAAGCTTTTGGACAGGCATAAGCTGGTAAGTCAAATATCAGGACCACATCATGTCACTGGTCATTGCCTGCAGTCTGCTTGCACACTTTTCAAAGACTTGCCCAATTTCTGCTGCGCATGGTGTATGCAGGTCAATGCAGCCTTGAAAGAGGAGATGAAAGACATACATGCACTGTCCATCAAGAAGTGCTGGACTCCTGATCAGCAAGCATCAGCTCAGAAGGCTTGAGCCTGTCATCTCAGGCCTCATTTGCTAGGTCCTTCCATCGACAAAACGTTCAGATGACACTATGCAGCCATTATCATTTGATGCTCTATGTTGTGACCACCACTCAGTTGCCTTTTGCCATGCGGCAGCCTTCCACAGGTTTCGAGATGTGCTGCTGCTTTTAGGGTCATGCTAGGTGTAAGTCAGCTGTCATGACATGTATGATGGCTTTCAATGTAGGTCTTTCTTTGGCTTGAAGCTTAGTCAAGTCTGGACATTTTTGTGGACAGGGCAAAAAAGTGCATCAATATGCAGCAATCAGCCTCACGAAGCTCAGTACCACTGACAAACAGTTCAATTTTCAGCAAAATGGCTCAGCGGTGCTGCAAAATGCACCTCAATTTCTCAAGATACCAGGTATGTCAGTAGCTGTCAAATCCGGCAATGCCAAACGAAAGAATATGATTTCAACAGAAAGTACGACATCACCCAGACAGACAGCATCACAACCGAAAGACACCCTTTCATGCAGCAGCAACTGCAAGATGGAGCATAACTATTTTGCCCCCTCAAAACTGCAGATTGCTACAACAAGAGCTGCAACAATATCTTAAAGCTGCGTCATGATGCCAGATGAATTTCTTGAGCCTGTTTAAGCCAGATCATCGGAATGCAGAATAGCATTCTGGCTGCGCACCCACTCCAGCCACTCAAGCCAATTACAATTGGCCTTCAGAGTTTCAGGAGACCCGACAATCACCAGACCTCTGCACCACCAGTCAAGATGCTCATCTAACTGATGGGGTGCATCACTCAGCTTGACCGTCACCAGCTCTCCAAGCTGTACTGTGACATCAACATACAAGCCCAAGCTGTACTGCGAAATCAATGTGTACACCCAAGCTGCATAGTAAAACCAACATACACACCACAAGACACAGAAGTGACATAGTGCGTACCTGCGAGGCCTAGATATAGCCACATTCAGCCTTCTAGGATCCGTAACAAACCCTAGCTTGCCATGTCTATTGCATCTGACCGTTGACATCACAATCACATCAGCCTCACGGCCCTGCAGCAAATACAAACATGCTGAAGTTTAATAACATAAGCGAACCCAACCAAGCTACTTGACACGTCCGCATTATACACCAACAGGAGCTGTGCAGCCCTGCAGCCCTGGGTTTAGGGTTTTAGGGTTTAGGATCTAGGGCAGCAGCAGTGATGCCTGACTGAAGCTTTGCAGAACCAAACTTGCATCGCCTGT
>JAABUO010006497.1_pt1 | contig 13424 bp, 16 predicted proteins | sample 5559291 | NCBI WGS metagenome assembly JAABUO01 (sample SAMN10711878, study PRJNA513372) | rock metagenome | isolation source: Antarctica rocks | place: Antarctica: Victoria Land, Finger Mt sud | reverse complement strand
GTGCAACGTTTCGTGCCAGAAGCGTTTCAGTCCGTCGATCAGGGATGTTGACGAGCTACATCCTGTTTTTTCGTGATTGCAGGGCTTGCGTCGGCGCATAGCCGTCGTCTGACCACCATGAGTTGTCCTTGCTTCAGATTATCCCTCACCTGGCGTCATCGAGAGTGCGGGAGAGCCATGACGGTTGACATTGTGTAGACATGCGGGGGGCGCTCGCTTAGACTGATAGTGTGACCAGCCGCAAGCGCGTCATGGACACATGAACAACGGGGTAGCCATGAAACTCAGTGACGGCGAAAAGCTCATCTTGATTATGCTCAGTGAGATTTACGAGCATTTACAGATCAAGAGCGCCATCGACCCCACTTTTGTACAGGATGCTATCCATACCGGCAATATATGGGGTTTAGATTGGGAATATACCGGCATATTTCACGGCACTGACCATGACGACCCGCCAGCCCTCCATGAGACCGTAGAAATTATGGGTATGTGGGACAACATAGAATTCGCCTATGAACAACTGTCCGACGACGATAAACAGCGAGTCAAGAAGGAAGCAGAGCCGTTCGGAGAACACGTCCAGTTTAGAGGCTTTGACGGCAACAATGAAACTGAGCATCTAAGCATCGCTCGGTTCCTTATCGACAAGCTCGATAGGTTTTCCCGGTTCAAAGGGCGCTACTTAAATTCTCACGCGCCGTCACTCGACACATATAACCGGATGCTGTCCGCCTACAAGAAGGTTGTTCGATCGGACCCTATGCCCCCTCTATCTGCATCGCAGCTCGTACGGATATTGAACGAGCAAGTTCACCCCTCTAACCGCTAACGGTGTATACGGCAACGATCCGGGATTTCCTGGGCCACTAGCCTACAGCCCCAGGTTAGCGGCAGCGTTCTCGCGGAACAGGTCGCCCTCGCGGATGTACTTGCGCACCATCGGAATGCTCTTGTGCCCGGTCTGCGCCATGATGGCGCGCTCGCTCTTACCGGCCGCAGCCGCAGAGGTGGCCAGCCCGGCGCGCAGCGAGTGGCCGCCGTAGCGCGCGGGATCGAGACCCACAGCGGCGGCGCGGCGCTGCACCACGCGGGCGACGCCCTTGTCAGAGAGCCGCCCCAGCAGCGCGCCATCGTTCTTGAGGCCGCGGAACAGCGACCCCTCGGCAATCCCCGCGACCTCCAGCCAATCCTCCAGGGCGCGCACCGGGCAGCTCCGCGGGTGGCCACCGTAGGGGATGCCGACGGTGCGCCCCGCGCCCTCCTGGTCGGTCTTACTCTTGCGAATGGTCACGATCAACCCGTCGCGCGTCCGGCGCACGTCGCCGACATCAAGCGCGACCAGCTCGGAGCGCCGGAACGCGCCGGCGAAGCCGAGCAGGAGCAGGGCGCGGTCACGCGCGCCGAGCAGGGTGGGCGGCAGGGCCGCGACCATCAGGCGCACCTCGTCGGTCACGGCTGGAGCCTTACCCTCCTGCTTGGTCCCCTTAGCGCGGCGGATGCCGGCCACGACCTGGCGCACGGCCTGCTCCTTGGTCGGACTGGGATGGTCGGCCGCCTGGTGGGCCTGGGAGATCGCCGCCAGGCGCCGGGCCAGCGTCGCAGTCTTGCAGGTCTTGGCGCGGTCGGTCAGGTAGAGCGCGACCGTCGCGGACGTGGCCGGGAGGGGGGCGAGGTGGTGGTCGCGGCACCAGGCGGTGAAGTCGGCCCAATCGCTGCGATAGGCGCGCTGAGTGTTCGCGCTCTTGGCGTGGCTGGCGTAGTCGCGCGCCTCCTCGGCCATCGCCGCGAGCGCCGCGACGCCGGCTTCCTCAACGACGACGAGAGCTTGATCGGGCAACTCCTCGGCCGAATCGGGCGATGACATGGCGCTCATAATGTCTCTTCCACGGAAGTCCCCTCTGTCGTCTGGGGTAAGTCGTTGTCCTCAAACCCCAGCACATGCAGCTCAGCCGTCTCCTCCGCGATTTGCGCGGAGGGGGGTACTCCATATCCGCGCTCAAGGTCTTCGAGGTCCTGCGTGATATTAGGAAGAAAGACGGCGTTTTCCCACCGTTGCATAGACGTATAGTCGACCATGCTAGCATGCTTGCACCCGAACACATCGCGGTACGTCAGCGTCAGCCGCGCAATTACATACGGCGTCGCACGCCACGCCATGTCATCCAACGACGGCGGCAGTGGTGGCTCTAGTGAGCGGCTCCCGATGCAGGCAGCGCCGCCGACCTTGCTGGCGCTGCCGATCATCGTCATGGACACGGGCGCGTCGGTGGGCCGGAGCGGGACCGCTTTCCAGAGCGTGTAGCGCGGGTTGACGACGGGGCGCGCGTCGGGTCCCATCAAGACCCCGCACAGCTCTGTAGCGATACCCCCGCCCGCGTTGGCGAGCACGACCGCACACTCCCGCCGGTCCCAGACGAGCGTAAGTGAGGCGCTGTCGGCCGGCATCATGTCCTCAGCAAGCGGCTCCACGGGGTACACCACCGGGCGCTGCGCCAAGTACCGGCTCTCCTCGTCCAGCGTCCGCTGGGCGCGCATCTCGCCCACCTGCTCCCGCGCGACGGCGACTTGGTTGTGCATCTCCTCGACGGTGCGGCCGGTCATGGTGCGGCTTCGCTCCATCTCTCGCACGGTTCGTCGGGTCTGCACCGCATAGTAAATCGTGACCCCCACGAGCACAACCGTTGAGACAGCGGAGATAGCGGCCGCGATGGCTTGGATAGTCGTGGCAGTGGCTGCGTCCATGAGCTCTCCATGCTCTCCGTGCTCGCGGGTGTCAGAGCGCCGGTCCCATAATTCTTCCCGCTTCCCTGTCCCAGGAGATATCGTCGGCACGTAAACGCTCCTGCACCCGCTGCTGCATCGCGGGGTTGATCGCATGGGCGGCCACTCGCTCGATCTCCTCTGTGGTGAAGACGGCCACCTGGTCGCGCGCTTCTTGTACGGGCGCGACGCGGTGCTGGACCACGCCGGACGACACGAGCCAGATGTGCTCCTGCGCACGTTGACGGGCTGTCGGATCGGCGAGAGACCCTGCAATGATCTGGGCAGCGTGCCGCCCCGTGGGATCGCCGAGCACGACGACATTCGTCACCAGATCCTCCTGTATTCCCACATCGGACAGGATTTCATGGTGGTGCTGGTGATCGTCCATCGGCAGGTTCTCCTCGTTTACACGACCCGATATAGGGCTATTCTAGCACAGAAGATCCGTCCGATAAGAGAAGGTTACCGGACGGATGGCATGGATCGCCCCGGGGTCCGCTGCTCATCCCAGCGTGTCGATCCGCTGCAGCGTGTCTTCGTCGTAGGCCGCGTCCTTGGCGGGCCGCGCCTCAAGCGGGGGGACGGGCGTCTCAGCGGGGAAAAGGCCTTCGACATCCGTCGCGTCCGCCACCGCGTCGACCAAGCGCAAGGTCTCCTCAACCACGACGGTAGCGTACGTGTACGCGTCGAACACCAGGCTGTCGCCCTGCCACATCAGGCCCCACCGGTCGAGCCCGCCACAGGCCTCCGCGGCGGCCTGTAGTGCAGCGATCTCCGGTTTGGGAACGCCGAAGAACGATGTCCGTGGTCCTTGCCACGGCGAGGGCCATGCTCCCGACTGGTGCAGCAGGACGCGCCGGGACAAGCCCGCCGCGTGGATCTCGTTGCGGAGTTTGGAAATCAGGGTCATCACACCCCGCTCCCATTGGCCCGTAACGAGCGCGTATAGCCGATGCGCGCCGGCCTTGTCCAACTGGTCGAGGAAGCCGTGCTTGCGGAAGTTTAGGCTCAGCTCATCCTTATATGTGCCGATGTTGTAGGCGCGTCGGGCCACGCGGGCTTGCGCGTCGAGGGCACCGGACAGCAGGAGCAGCAGGTAGTCAAAGTGATACCCTTGCGCGTCGAACGAGTCCTCCGTCTCAGGCACGTAGAACTGCTCACCGATGGCGTCGCGCGCCTCCAACGCCCGGACGCAGCGGTCATAAACGCTCTGGCCGAGGCCGAGGGTGCCGTCGCGCCGGATCGCGGACGCCGCCGCGCAGGCACTGCGATAGCGCCACATGCGCGGCAGCCGGCGGTGCGCGAGCAGCCAGTAGAAATCGCCACGTCCAGCGAGCGTGATGGTGGCGCCGTGGCCGTCCGTCCAGTACGTGTAGTCGCGGCGCGCGCGCAGGAACAGGCCGACGATCCGTGCCGCCTCGGACGGGGTACGCGGGTTGGTCTCGGCCACCCACCGCTCCACCCCTCGGGCCAGCGGGGCGGCCTCGGGCACGGGGCCTTCGGACCGGTGGGACAGGAGCCACGGGGATGTCGTGACGAGGATATCCTGGTCGCAGGCGTGATGCGCGCGCGCCGCGACGAAATCCTCGAGCCGGCCCCGCGCCACCAGGTCGGATAGGTCGGCCCGCCCGTCGATCTCCTCCGCCAGGCGCGCGCAGACGCGCGGGGCCATCCCCCACCCGAAATGAAGTACGCCCGTCTTCTTCTCGTGCTCGTCGAGCAGCCCCCCGGGGCCGTAGCGCGGCGGCACGTCCCGTAGAGCAACCGACCGTGGCCGCCCTCGAAGTCCCCGACGACCCGGACGCGCTCCGTGTCCGTCAGCGATATGGGCTGATCGGCCGCCATCGTCAGCGTCTCGATCCCGGGGCGATGGGCTAGTCGCCGCACGGCGTCGAGCGCCGCCCGCTCCGGCTCGGGCAGCCCCGCGAGCGTCGCCTCATGGAAGGTGATCCGTAGCGGTCGCTCGTGCTTACCACGCTGGAAAGGGCTGGAGGGTTCCCTGCTCCCCGGCGGATTTGGCCACCTGATGCGCTCGATCATGATGGATGTCGCTCCCCGGCCATCTTACCTCGCCACCTGTAGCCACGCGCCTCCTTGGTCCGCTGGCCGGGCGGCGGCGAGTTCTGCCCCTGGGGATCGCCTGGCCTCACGCCCTACGCCCTTCCTTCTTGCCCGCGCGCGGTCTACCAGAGCGATACTCTAAACGGCGACGCTTGCGAAATCGACCCAGACGCCCGGGCGCCCGCTCGCTTCCGTTGCGGTTGGATCCCAGTAGTCGCCTTTATAGGCGAGAATGCGCAGGAGCCGGTGCTCGATCGTACGCTCTAGGCCACTGGCAAGAGCTTTAGTCTGTGCCCGCGACAAAGATGAGAGCCGACCTTGATGCACCACCTCATTTCGATATTGGATGAATCCGGTATCCCCGTTTTTGAGGCCGAACTCGTCGTAGACCTCCTCGATTAAGGCACGAAACGAATATCTCTGTCCATCGGGCTTGAGGAAGAAATCATTGCTATCGCGGGGATACTGCTTGTAGTGTTCAGCGTATGCGTACTTGACGCCCTCCATCAGGACGCTGCCCAATAGGATGCGCGTTTCGGGATATCCTGTCAGGGTGTCGCGCAATGCTCCTTCACGGGACATCTAGAACGGGACGACGTGGGCTGACGCCCGCCCCCCGTATTCATGCTCCGGATGGGGCCGAGGCGGGCTATCCCGTTCTAGATGTCCCGTCGATCGACGAAGAGCGACACCCTGCCTGTGTTCTTGAGCAGGACATAGTAGTGGATCAGGATCTCCAGGTCGAGCTTCTTGTGCCATGTCACGTACTGATCGTAGGTCGAGTTGAGAAACTTTGACAGCGCCATGGGGTACGTGAGATAGAGGACACTATGCCCGCGCCCTGTCTCCCGAGGCGTAGCGTGCAACTCCACCCGCTCGCCGGCCGGCCCTACAGTATAAGTGAAGGGGAATCCCACAAAATTGGAGGCCGCCAGGGCCAACAGGTTATAGAGGCGGTCAAAAGTCGCCTCCCAGCCCCCCGCGACGAGTACGGTCCCTCTAACGTGAAGTAACCCGTGATAGCTGGCTCGATCTCTGGCACATCCTCCGGACGCGCAGGGGCAAGGGAGAGCGGAGCGAGGTCCGCCGCGACGAAGAACTTGTCCGAACGCCGGGCCTCTCCGCCCATCGCTCCCTCCGGCAGGCCCGAGACCAGCTTGTAGACGGTCACGCTATCCGCTTCCTGGATCACTCCCCGCGTCGCCTCCAACGTCGCGGCGTACACGACAAAGGCGCCGCTGGGGAACTCGCGGTTATTCACCAGGCACTTGTGAGCTACTACGTCCCAGCCATCGGCCGTCGTGAACGCGATCTCAAAATGCGTGAATGTGGGGGTGTCGTCGACGAGGAAATCGGGGCAGACACCCGCGATCTCAATGATGCCCCTCCGGGACAATGTCGCGGTGGGAGCAGACACGCTGTAACGAGCGGTCGCTGTAGTCGCTATTCCAGCCACGGCCTGAAAAGGCAGAGGGGGGAGGGATAAAGGCACTCCGGCGTACATGATTACCTCCCTGACGAGCTACCCTCGTCATCCCTGTCCTCGTTGACCGGGGACAGGTCGATGTAGCGCATGAGCTTGCCGAAGACGTTCGTGATGACATACACGCCGTCGGGGTGGTATCTATCGACGCCGGGGAGCTTGTGGATCAAGCCACTCTTCTCGATGCGCGCGAGGAGGAACGGCATATCTTCGGACGGGACAGAGGGGCATTGTGCCGGGAGATCATCCCACCCCTTGAGTAACGCTCCCTGCGTCATGTTCTCCCACTGCATCTCTGGCTGTGACTCTGGCCCGCGGGTGCGCTCGTGTCGCTGCTCATACACGGTCCACAAGGGTAGATCATGTTGCTGCTCGTATATGGCCCGGGCGACAACGATTTCGGTCGGCGTGAGATCCATCAGGATTGTGAGATAGTCCTCCGGCGACATCCCATGCCTATCCTGCACCCGCGCCGCCGAGCGGAGCAATCGGGCATAGAGCCATATCTTGTCCCTGTGGCGCGTCCGGGTCGCGGCCTCCAATGATCGAAGAACGAGGTCGAGCCACTCATCCGAGTTGAGGAAGTCTTTGTCGACGGCCTCATCGCGCAGGCTCACCATCTCGCCCCGCAGGTCGTCGAGGAGCTGCGCAATGCGTGCCTGGGCCACGGCTTGTCCGCGTGCTGCGAGGATCACATCGAGCGACCCGCCGACGGCGGGGATAGCGTTGATGAGGGCTCGCAGGACCGCGTTGTCGCCGTAGATTTCACTGGCCTTGCTCAGGCTTTTGGTCAAGTCCATTGTCGCCCCATCCCGCGCATCCGAGGTGCGCGATAACGAGCACACACCGGCCCCGTCAAGCCTGTCGCCCGCCACAACTCAACAATGTCGACTGTGCGGCGCAAGCCTTTATCGCTATCTATTATCGCCTATCTATCAGCACACCTTGCACTTCGTGTCCGATGGGACTGCTACGGCGACGGCGACGAGAGGGGCGGTGACAGTGGTGATGGGAGTTGGGACAGTTTGCGATAGGTGTCCATGTCGTCCGGCGTCAGCTGATCCGGCGAGACAAGGCGATAGTGCATCTCGCGGACCATTTGCACCTCCCCCTCGACCTCCACGAACTCGAACAGGGCAATCACCCCACCAGACATGAACTGCGCTGCGATGGGGCGACAGGTGACGCCCGGGAGTTTCTGACGGCAGAGCGCGATATCCTGCTCGATCTGGACGACGCCGAGCTTATCCTTGCCGCCCTTCGCCTGCACCGGCATCACGAAGTGGTTCCCCCAGTCGTCGACCCCGACATAGATTTCGTCGGTCTCGACCTAGCCCATGCCCTTGACCGTCGTGCGCATATGGTTCTGGAGCGAGTAGCAGACCAGCCCGGTGAAGATGTCGATGAGGCGGTTGTAGCGGAGCCGGGCCAGCAGCCCCTGCTCGTCGTCGAGCGCATACTTGGTCACGAGGCCGGGGGTCGCATCAGGAACCTTCACCACGATCATACCTTCGCGCGGCGTCATGTTCGGGTCTTTGATGGGGTGGGACAACGAAAGCTTCGTAGAACAGCCATTTGACCAATAACGGCTGAGAGGCCGTCTCACTGGTCCCCAAACGGCCATTAGCGGTCGAGTTTGGGCAATCCACGTTGTGTTAGCGGCCCAGCGGGCGATGCGATCGGGGTAAAAACCGGGCCGCTAACACGACTGAGCCGCTCATGAAGTTATGTCATATGGCTGTTCTACGAAGGAGTCGTTGCCTGATCCCAGCCTGACGTACGGGTAGCGGCCATCAGGCTGCCGGTGCTCCTCCTTGCGGTTGGTGAAGCCGGCCAGCCGCCCCATGTGCCGCCAGTTGGCCGAACTCATGTCGCCGCCGTACCGCGCGGCCAGCGCGCGCGCCACGGCGGTCCCCTCCTCATTGGACAGGAGCGCGGCCGACACACGTACCCACGCCTGTAGATTGTGGGGGCTGGTCTCGACGACGACCGCCGGCGTGTCGCCCTCGGCGCGCATCCGCGCGACCGTCGCCGCCGGTACGTCGTCGATCAGGTAGAGCCCGCTGCTGCCGGTGGGCCGGATATAGATGTCTCGGCCCTGGGCGTTCATACCCTTGAACCATCCGACCGATGCCTCGACCTGGGCGGGCGTCCACTCCCGGCGCAGCAGCATGGCGTCGTTCGCGCGGTCGAACACGCCGATGTCGTACCGCTCCGCGCCCATGCCGGCAAGCTGCGTTCGCACCGCGTCGGTCGTGTGATCCCCTTTGGGGGTTTCTGCATATCCTGTATTGGGCAAAGACATGTTGCACACGAGCTAAAGCGCGTGGGCCTCACGTCTATCCGCAGGGCACACACACGCCGCGTTCAGCAGTCCCTGCGGCTGGCACGTAGACGGGAGGGTAGCTGTGCAACATGTCTTTGCCCAATACAGGCAGGGTCTCGCGCTTGGCGATCGACCGGGACATGTAGAACGGGATTGCAGGCGTGGCCGTCCCGTTCTAGATGTCCAGAACTGGGCCGTGGAGCGAGACCCTGACAGGGTTTCTGCATATCCCCTCAAAAAGGTGCAGTAGGCTCTTTCCGTCGTCGGGGCAGGCAGATAACAGGGCGATTCCAGGCTTTTGCCGCCCAAGACGGGGTCTCACAAGGTACACTTTGCGGAACACCATCCTTGACGCGGCGCAAACGTCGTCTCAAAATGCCCATCTCATGGCATCTTAGATATTCTGAAACGCCAAATACACAGCCAATCCCCTTAATGCACCTTTTTGAGGGGTTAGAGGGCGTTTCCTAACTCATACTATACCCTCCCAGCAGTGGGCGAGGACGCGGGCGGGGGAGCGGATGAGGTCGGGACGGCCAGCGTCGTGGGCGCTGAGCGCGACGACGATGACGGCGGTGTAGGTCAGGGCGACCTGACAGGTGACGGCCGACCAGCCGGAGAGAGGGGGGCGCTGCAAGCGGAAGAACAGGAAAACGCGGCCGAAGAAGCGTTCGATACTGGCGCGCTTGCCCAGCTCCTCCTTCGTCCAGGTGGGCGGCAAGCAGGAGCGATCCTTGAGGCGCTTGGGATTGAAGGGGATGACGGCGGTGGCGCCGATGACGGTGTGGATCCAGGCGATGAGCGCGGGGCCCCACTAAGCGGCGTCGAGACGGACGACACGCGGCCGGAGGGTATAGAGGGCGACGGCGGTCTGGAGCAGGGGCGTGGCGAAGGGGGCGTCGTGGCCGTTGGCGGGGGCGAGGCGGAAGAACACGGGCAGGCCCGAGCCGCGGCAGAGCAGGGTATGGACGCGATAGCCGCGCAGGACGGCGGTGGGATGATGGGCCGGGGCATGACCGTGCTGCGCATCGGGATCGGCGCGACGCCAGGCTTTAATGGGTGCGCTGTCGATGATCAGGTCGCGCGCGCCGATGACGCGCTGCCGGAGCGCCTCCGTGACGGTGAGCACGAAGAGCGTTTCGCAGGGCGGCGCGCCGGCGCGGGCCGCGCGCTTCCACTGTTGCGAGGGGCAGGGCACCCAGGGCATGCCGTCGGCGCGGGCCGGCAACCCACAGGCGAACGCCAACGCCAGCCAGGCGCGCAGCCAGTCGGACAGGGCGCGCGGCGAGAGGCGCCAGAGCGTGCGCAGCAGCGCGATCAGCAGCAGCGACTCCTCTGTGTAGCGGCGGGGAGCGCCCCCCGGCCCTGCGGGCAAGGGCGGCGGGCAGCGCCGCTGGGCTTGCTGGACCGCCAGACGGCACAGCGTGAGCAGATGCAAGCGCGTCACGAGCGTGAGCGCGTCAATGTGCAAGGCGGGACCACGTTTCGTCAAGGCGCGCTGGTATGCCGGGGGCGGGACCGGGGCCGTGGAGACGCACGGAGCTGGGACCATGGGCTGACCTCCTCGGCGCGGGGACCAGACCGCGCTCTCGAGGTCAGCCTACCCCATCCCGAGCAAGTTAGGAAACGCCCTCGGGTTATGCAAAAACCCCCAAATAGAGGATATGCTTGCCATCCGGCATCCACCGGGGACCGCGCCCACGCGTCCCAACCGTGAGGTTAACGGGCGGCGAGCCATCTTGTGCGCTGCAATAAATAGCGCTCGTTTCGCCGTGGTCAGTCGCGCTTGCCGCCCTATACGCCAGATACGACCCATCGCGCGACCAGGCCGGAGTGGTCTCGTCCGCCTCCCAACCGACGCTCACGCGCCGCGAGTTGGACCCATCGCTATCGACGAGGTAGATCTGGAACTTGTACGGTTCCGCCTCCACAAAACCGGAAAAGGCGAAACACGGCGCCGCATCATCTCCCGTGTGGTTCACAAAACATCCCTAACCCTGTAGAGAGGTCAAGCCACCCCTCTTTTGCCATATCATACTATCCGCTGCCATATCATACTATCCGCAAAACATACAGGCTACTGTTCAAGCGCTAAATTTATTCGGTGAATTGCCACATTTCCATTGTCCCACCAGAACGTCCATTTGCCCCACACACCAACACCTTTGAATTAGGACCAAAAGCCAACGCTTTAACCTCGTCAGAGCTACCAATAACTGTTCGAAGTATCTGTTGTGTCTCTACGTCCCATAACGTAATCGGATGTACCCCACGAAGAGTTCCACCAGCTAAAATTTTTCCGTCGGGGCGAAAAGTAACCGCCGTAACAGAATCATCGTATCGGTTAAGCACTGCAATCTCGCTTCCAGTCACGACATTCCATAGCTTGATCGATTGATCATCACTTCCGCTTGCTAAAATAGATCCCTCCGGGTTGTAGGCTATAGAAAGAACAGCTTCTGTATGACCATTAAACGTTAGCAACACTTTGGCTGTTTCAATACTCCATAGCTTGATCGTTTTATCACTACCCCCACTAGCCAAAATTTTGCCGCTTGGGTCAAAGGCGATGGAGGAAATATATCCGACGTGACCAGCAAATGTTTGTAGGTGTGAGCCTGTTTCACCATCCCAGAGCGTGATAGCTCCGTTTATGTTAGCTCCGGCTATTGCCTTACCATTTGGGCTGATGGCGATTGCTGTAATGGGACTTGCCGTTGAGCTAACGAGTGTTATTCTCGCTTGTCCTGTCGCGATGTCCCATATCCTTATCGTCGTATCGATACTTCCACTAACTAAAGTGCGGTCATCTTGACCAAAAGCAACTGCTGTGATTTGATCGGAATGGCCAACTAGCCGTTGTGTCTCTAACCCTGTTGTCGTATCACATAAGCAAACAACATGAGGATATCCCGTACCGCCCGCTACGATATTTCCGGTAGGGCTAAAGGCGACCGAGTACAAATAAGAACTGTTAATAGAATGAAACCACTTTGGTTCTATCATAAACGGATCAACCATGTTTCCTCTTACTTCACCTGTTTTTACAGCTATCTACGCCTTTAATAGCTGCCTCTAAAAGGAATCCATCATACGTAACGTCCCGAGATCCTGACCACATTGGTCAATCGTGGTTCGACCAAGATTGAGAATGTGATTGCCCTAGGGATAGCTCCCTTAACATATCGGTGCGGTTCGATGCCCGATACTATACCGAGAGAGCTATCCCGATCCTACGCTGGGGCACTTTCAGTTAAATCTGGCGCGTTGCCATCCGTCAAACCTGTGTCTATTTTGCTGTTCGATCGTACCTCCAATAGTTGAAACTGGTGAGGAACTGTCCTTAATCGCTGCGCTTATATTCGAAATCTTCACACATGCAACGCAAAGAGCCTGAGCGTTTCAGGAGAAGCGCTATTCGTGCCAACAAATGCTTGCTCTGCTTGATACCAAGCATCCCATTCAGACCTGTTCGGCAAGTATACACTGACGTGTCCGGGTCCATATGTACGGCCAACTAGTCTAGGGTACACCTTTGGGTCCGGCGATTCCCCTGTATAGATGTTCTTAACCTCCTGACCGGCATCCGGCCGCACAACGTACCCGTGGTCGACGAGAGTACGAGCGCTGAATGTTATAAAACGTGGATTACTTGGGTTTGTGAAGAATGAGAGACCACTGAAGTGATCATCTGCTCGGGCCAAGGCGACGGTTCTTGGGCTGTTAGGATTGCCATTCCTGAATATGAAGTAGTCGGGAGTTGTCGTTGCAATGGGAGGCGCGACATCGATAGGGCCAGGAGTTGGCGTCGGCCCTGGAGTGGGACTGGGCGACGGATTGGGCGTTGGAACTGGCGCCGGTTGTGGCACGCCCGCGGGAGGCGCCAAGGGCTTCACCGGGTTGATGACATAGTAGACGGCGCCGCCCGCGACGACCACCGCGCCCACGACCACGAAGGCCCCCGCCGCCACCGCCGCGAGGTCCACCGCCCCCGCGGCCTCCCCTAATACCACGGCGCCAGCTACCGCGCGCCCCGCGATGGTCAGCCCCGGCCGCAGCGCCACAATCGGTGTCACCGCGACGTTGCGCAGTTGCGCGGAGGAAACCCCATGCAGGTGGAGGCGTATGAGCTGGGACCGGATGCATGCGATCTCGTGGTACGCATCGATGGCGGGCGTAATCCCCGGATGCAGAATGGTGGCGATGACGCTGCGCGTGATCTGACCGCTGCAGGACGAGCCCGCCAACCCTAGCGAAACCTCAACTCCCGCAATGGTGCATTGCCCTGAGGGGTCGGCGTAGTTGACGGGGTCGCCGCCCGCGTACAGGTACGCCTGGCCGGTCTGCTGCTCCAAGGGGTCGCGGGTGAGGAACTGCCCCGTCGCCGGGTTGTACGTGCGCGCCCGCAGGTTGACCAGGCCCGTCGCCCCGTCCTGCGCCTCGCCGTCGTACCCGAACGTCGGCGGCACGGCCCCGCCCTCGGGCTGCCCGTAGGGGTCGTAGTTGACCGTGGGGCTGACGTTGGCCCCGTCGTCGGTGGTGTAGCGCACGCTGCCCTGGGGGTCCGCCCCGTACCACGTCCGCGCCGTCCCGCCCGTGGGCAACGCGGAGAGGAACGCGAGGCGCTCGGCCCCGTCCCCGTACAGATAGTCCGTGACCGCCGGTGTGCCCGTCCCCGTCGCCGTCTGGAGCACCTGGCTCTGGCCGGCCGCGAGGTCCTGCGTGTATGTGGTCGGCGCGCCGTTCACCGTTTGGGTCACCAGCACGCCGTCCCCGGTGTAGCCATAG
>JAABUO010006495.1_pt1 | contig 13424 bp, 16 predicted proteins | sample 5559291 | NCBI WGS metagenome assembly JAABUO01 (sample SAMN10711878, study PRJNA513372) | rock metagenome | isolation source: Antarctica rocks | place: Antarctica: Victoria Land, Finger Mt sud | reverse complement strand
CGAGAAGCCCTGTCTTGGACACGCTTGAAGGACGCTCCTTCTTGGGACCGTCTCGCAGAGACGGGGCTTCTGGATTTCTCATCTCGAGAAGGGGGCGTCTCGGGGACGCTCTCAAAGCGTCTAAGAAGGCCCCTTCAAAGTGAAGATGCAACTGATGGAAGCAAGAGAAGCAAGCTAGCAAACCAGTGCACAACCCCAGATTGATACATGCAAGCACTCAGGGAAGGTCTACGGGTGACAACTGAAAGATTTGCCTCCCCTCTAACCCTCAATCCAAACATGACATGCTGCTTTAGCATGTAAGCAGAGGATGCATTGTTTGGAGCCAACCGTCATGCATACAGCGTGAAGTGGACCGGTGCCTCACAAGTGGCCGTGGAAACGAGGCTGTAGTCCTTATCAAAGAACTGAGGTCAGGCGGCTCCGCAGGAATCTGACATCGGGGACACTAGATTCCCAGTGCGGTGTCCCAGGGGGCTTGATAACTAGCGTTGGTAAGTGAGACGACCCATTGAGACGCGATTGCAGCGCTGTGCGACCGTATAAGAGGCCGCAAGCACTCACGTAGCACCACCGGGACCCGGGCAACTTCCGGAGCCGGTGCTTCGGTGCCAGCACGCACATTTGCCCGCAGACAGGGCCTGTATTCCTTCAACAAGCATGACAAGTGGGAATCTCTAGTCGACGCCACTGAGCAGGCTGAGGCCAATCTTTCTTCAGACGACCAGGCAAGCCCTCCTGAAGCGCCCAAGCGCAAGACAAGGACCGGGAATACTCGGAACAAGGCCACCAGCCTCCCCTCTAGAGGTGATCACAACAGATCTGACACTCCTCATTTGAAAATCTGTCACCTCACAATGTCCCAATGGTATAGGATAGGCCAGGACATCAGAATCAGACCCTGAAGCTGTTGACAGCCCTGAACCTGTGCCGAAGAGGTGCAGGCTGCACAGGTGCACAGGTGCAGAGGTTCAGGCTGCCAGTTCTCATGAGCATAGCGAGGATGATTCTCATCACAACTCAGATTCAAAACATGAAGGGTAATCTGCTTGTTCTGCCTGTAGCTCCAACGCTGAGATAGCTCCAATTCTGTTAAAGCTCATATGGTAGCTGCAATAACCCACTTTCTTGGTTGCAGATTACAGCCTGAAGAGTTGCGCGATATTGCTGACAAGAGGAGAGGCGCCAGGCGGCTGAACACTAATCAGGCCTATAAGTATGCCGACAAGAAGTTCCAGGTATGCATGTGTGTGCATACTCATTTGCTGTCATGCCTTGTCTGAAGGCTTTGCTTTGCAGTGGTACTGTGAACATCATGGGGAAGAGGATCCATTGTTAGATGCTGGACTGCCACGTGAGCACCCCCTTGATGGCGTTTTGCTTGGAGTGAATGGTCATGCGCTGGCAGTCCGTTACATGCGATGGGTAGGGCAAAACTGCCCTGGCTATATAGGGACGAGACATGCTCCTACTCTGGTGAGCAGCTGATCATGACCAGCTTTCCAATTAGCGTTCAACAAACAGCACCTGGAAGATGAGTGCTTGACAAGCTGACAACAGCATGTTGCATGTTAATCACAGCCCATGCAGTCTTTTGATTATATGTATGTCCGTGGTTGTGCTTTGCTGACATGAGCACATTGTATGGCACAGATATCTGCAGTGTGCAGCAATCATCATGCAGCTCTGCAGCACATTTGCAGCTTGTGGTGTGACTATCGAGCATGCTGGTGTTGCATGCTGCAGATCAAGGCGTCGCACAAATTGCATGCATCTTGTCAGCATCACAGCTGGTGACCTGTGTCTGTGTCACCCAAACTCTGTGACAACTTGCTCTTGCATGCTGCAGACCAATGCAGTGTTCATGAAACAGCATGCAGCTCTCCAATCTCAGTATTGTTCCCAGCTTATGAAGAGTGGTGCCACACACACACCCAAGGCAAGCTAGCTTCAGTCAAGCTGCCACAACAAGTTGCTCCTGTGCCCCCTGGTTTTTTGGCTTGCTTGCTGTCAACAGCCCTGTGACCTGCCCTTAATGTTCACACTTGCTACTGTAAAAGCATGCATGTTGCTGACAAACATGTGGACCTGCAGAGCGCCAAGTTGTTGGACTACGCACCATATCAAGTTGTGTATGACACAGTCACCAAGAATCAAGCTGAGAAGGGTAAAAGGCCAGATGGGAATCATGACCCATTGGACAACACGGGCAAAGAGACATTCATGAATGTCCAGATCCAACAGCTGAGCAGACACTTGATGAGCTTGAATCAGACAGATGCTGACTTGCACCATGCTTTGGACGTGTGGCTGCTGAATGTCATTGGTAGATCAGATGATGGCAGACCAGCCTGACTTCCTGCCTCCAAGGCAGATCAAAGCCATAGGTGATGCCCCCACATGCCTTGTACAGGCACTTTATATCTTTTGCCTGGCACATGCTTTGCATCTGGAGACCCATAGCACAACAAAATATAATGTCATGATTTCCCATATGTCAGGATGTCAAGTCCTTGGTACTTTTGCAGGTCCCTGCCCTGCCATGGTGCTGGCAGCCACTATCAGAGGTGGCAAGGCACAGAAGAACGGCAAGCCGGGGTACGGGGGCTGCCTCAGAAACAAAGATGTCCTCAGATGTGCACATGGAGCCATAGCTCGTTGGAAGGCAAGGCAATGTATTGTAGACAAGGTATGTATGGACTGGCAATGCATCTGCAGCTCACAAGCTCCTGGCAGTTGACAAGCCTCAACTTTGCTATTGTTTTGCTGATCTGAATTCCACACTCAGATAAAATTATGAAGGTTCATACCTAAATCAAGTTGTATTGAACAGACATAGAACAGATGCATGATATGCTTGAACAGCTGATGCTTTGCAAGTGGTCTTCCATTTGCAGACAAAATTATGCACTACAGACTGCTATGTTGTTGGTTGTGCAACTTCACCTGCTTTTGCTGCATGTGGCACAGTGATGGAGCCAAGTTGGTCAGACTCAATAAGCAACAGCTAAGTCGTCCTGCGATGTTTGCAGGCACCCTTCCCAGACCCCCGGAAGAAGGAAGCCTGGAACAAGGAGGTGCCAGCCTTCGCAGCTAAGTTTGGTGCCAAGGAGAACCTTTCCTATGAGCAACAGGCCACTAGCATGAGGAAATACTTGAATCACCTCAAGATTAACATCAAGAAGCTGACACATGCATGGAGGGTAGCCGGATCTAGAGCCATGGATGCTGCTGGAGTGGATGACAAGGCATGTATTGCAGCCTCAGGCCCACTTGTTCTTGCAGTATAAAACTCTCACTTGCTATTGCATGTCAAGTTGCATGCAATGTATGGGGCACCTGAGATTCTGCAGCTAAACAATCCACAAGCAAGCTCTGCAATACAGGCTCATTGTACACTGAAGGTTTGAAACATGATGGTGTGCAGCATACAAACTGCACATGCTGCAAACACTGATCCAGGCTTATGATGATTGGAATGCTGTTGCAGGTGATCTGTCGCATGGGTGGTTGGCTCTATGATGCAATGTACAAGAGCTACCTGGAGTTCTTCAAGGCATCAGGGTTGATGGGTGCAGCTGGCTGGGAGGGTGCTGCCACAAACGAACTCAAGTTGTTCTTTGCTGAGAGGTTCTTCATTGTGGTGCCTCCGGAGCTGCAGAACCTGGTGTTCCCTTTCATGCCAGAGCTTGAGAGGATTGTGAAGTCCATGGGTCCTCGTGCAGGCACATCAATGACAGCCTCTGTAGCGGTATTCAAATACCTTGCAGTTGTGCTTGTCCAGGATGCTGCTGGTCGCCTGACTCTGGACTACCCCGAGCATGACGTGCACCGCCTGCTGCATGGCTCACCAGTCTTTAGGTGACTGCACCTGCTTCAGCAGCTACCTCCCTGTGCGCTGCATTTACATTGTACATGATGCTACCCCCCCCCCGAGCCTCCCCCCTGGGCCTTTCCCCTCCACCCCCCCTTCTGAAATGATGCAATAGCAATAATGGTTTGATGCTATATTGTTTTTCAACACTGCATCTTCCCTTGCAATACAATGCATTTCAGGCTGCAGTTGGCTTTACATAACCAACTTGTTGACTTGGCAAGCGCATGACATCAATCTGAAACCTAGACTCAGATCAAATTATGACAATTGTGGAGTGTATGACATAAAATTTGTAAGAGTGAACCATAATTGACAAAAAAACAACCCCCAAAGATCATGCAGAAATATCCAAAACATGTATGCTTGTTTTCTGCAGGCAACTCATGGCTGAGCACCAGCAGAAATTGGCTGCAAAGGTGTTTGAGCCGTACAGACCTCAGCTGCCGGCCGATCAGGCGCGGGACCTCAAGGTCATGGTATTTGAGGCAAGTCTGCAACAGCAGACTGGTAAAGTGCCGGCTTTTCTGTCCAGAGCACAGGAGTTCCAGCATGCTGCCAACATGGACCTGCAAGAGGAAAAGCAGGCTTGCCACTGAGCATTTGAGCACATCCTGGAAATGGTTGATGCAGGCAAGCATCATGCCATTGCAGTATGGCATACCACTGCTTGGTGGTCATACTGTCAAACATGCACAGTGCAAACTACCTTTGCTGCATGTGTTGTCACTGGCAGCATGTCACCCGACTTTTTCCAAATGATGTACATCTGAGCATGCTGTTGTCAGGAATGTTGACAGCTTTTTTGTGCTGCAGTCTTATGGAGCAGAGGCAATTTGCATTGCATGTTCCTGCTTAAATGTTTGATCAGGTGCTGCTGTAGTGCCTAGCTCAATTCAGCATCCTTTGATGCACAGAATGAGTTACGGTTGTGATGCACATCAACTGTCTCACCAGCCTTTGCTGTTTTGCAGGAGTGCCACCTCCTGATCATGATGAGGAAGAGACAGCGCAAGAGCCTGCCACTGTAGCTGCAAGGGCCTGTGCACAGGCACCTGGAGATGTGACCTCGGCAGAGACAAGCATTGCACTGGCAGCTTCAGCTGAGAGTAGTGTCTCTGAGCCAGCTTTGCTGCCCACTGCAGCCACATCAGTCTGCATGCCACCGGCTGCTCTGCCTCTTGCTTCAGCATCAGAGGTGGCAGCAACAACTGCTGTGCCCAGTGCTTCCTTGCCACAGCCCAGCTTGCCATCTGCCTTGCCTGTTGTTGGTCAAGGCATCAGGATGCAAGCAGGTGTTGCATCAACTGCCAGCCAACTTGCAGCACATGCTTCGCGCAGCCCAGCACGCCAATTCAGGGATCCAGGCATGTCTGCACAGCCCTCTGTCAGCATGCCTGTGGCACCTGGGGTAGATCCAGCCATTGCGCCTTTTGCTGGGCTGCTCACCTCTCCAGCTGCAGCAGCACCACCACCAGCTGTGCATGGCATGATGGGTGGTCATGGGATGATATACGTTCCAGGATATGGTGTGATGCCTGCCGCCCCCTCAGTGGTGCCTACATGGAGCCCTCATGTGTCAGCAGGGATGCCAGTCTATGGCAGCCAGCCAGCAGGGATGCCAGTCTATGGCAGCCAGCCAGCAGGGATGCCAGTCTGTGGCAGCCAGTCAGCACACAACTATGGCCCCAGCATTGAATTTGGCACAGTGCCAGGCAGCATGCCTCAGCAGCACAGTGCAGCAGCACAGTGCAGCAGCCCCTGCTGCAGGAAGTGCTATGCCAAGTCAGCCTCGGATTGTCAGAGCATTCCCACAGCTGAGCAGCTTCAAATCCTTGGAGAACCTGTATGAGGTGGTCACCTATGGAAACTTCATGTCAGGCACACTGTCCTTTGCAGACAGAACAAAGGCTGACCCAGATTGGCGCAGGGGCCTGTCCAAGCAACTCTTTGACATTGATTCAGCTGTCAAAGAGATGACTGAAAGAGCAGAGGCTGAGTCTAGGCAGACAGGTCAGAAAGTGTCCCCTCGCAAGCATGCCAAGATCATGGATGTGGAGAGGGCTGAGCATGGCGAGAGCAAGGACACAGGAAAACCAACACCAGTGGCTTCCTGGGTGAAGACTGTTTTGGGACCAATTAGAGCTGACAAAAACAAGGAGCAAAAAGGTGTGCATGAAGCGTATTGTGTTTTGCATTGACTCTTTTGGTGCAAGTGCATGGGCTTGATACTGTGACAATCAAAAATGCTGTTGTTGGCATGCATGCTGCTCTCTTGTGTGTGACAATATATGTGTGTATCCGCCATTAACTTTGGCTTTTTGCTTGCTACAGAAGCAATGAGAAGATGGTGGTGCCAATGACCAAGCCTCTAACTTCGCTGATGTGTGGCAATCAATGTAAACACGCATGAACACCCTAAGTGCAAGTCAGTGTTGCAGTGCATGCAGACATCTAGCGGCATGAGTCTTCTGTGATCAGTACCTCAAAGCACATCAGCAGTCCTGCATTGATTTTGCTGTCATGCGCAATGCATTGCGTTCCTGATATCATGCAGCATCGTTCTGTGACGGCACTGGAATGCTGCAAGCAGCGTGAGGTCGCGCTGCGCCAGTGTTGCAGTGCATGCAGACATATAGCGGCATGAGTCGTCTGTGCTCAGTAGCTCCAAGCACACCAGCAGTCATACGTTGATTATGCTGTCATGCGCAGTGCATTGCGTTCCTGCTGTCATGCAGCCTCGTTCGGTGAAGGCAATGGAATGCTCCAAGCAGCGTGAGGTCGCGCCGCGCCAGAGTTGCAGTGCATGCAGACCTATGGCAGCATGAGTCTTCTGTGCTCAGTAGCTCAATGTAGCAAAAGGGTACGGCCGTTGTCATGGAAATTACAGAGCCCATATGTGCATCCCAGACGTTACAACTACTCCCCCCTCAAAGCACGCTCTTCCTCGAGCGTTCACAACGAACTCAACATCAACTGGAGAATGTTTGATTGGGAGAAATACTCTTTCACCGCGCATCGAACTGGCGACCCGAGAATTTCTCAGGTCCGGAGCGCTAACCGGCAAGGTTAAAGCGACCAGCTTCAGAATCCGAAACCAATTGTAGCAAAAGGGTCCGGCCGTTGTTGTCATGGAAATTACAGAGCCCATATGTGCATCCCAGACGTTACACTCAAAGCACACCAGTGCATTGATTATATTGTCATGCGCAGTGCACATCACATCCTTGCTCTGATGCTAATCAGCACGAAGATCTTGCAGCATAGCGGCCCCTCCTTTCGATGCTCGTATGCTTATCGCTGGAGAGGTGATCATGCAGCCAAGATCAGGTCTTTGTGCAAAGGAGCAGCGACTGTATTGTCCGTTTTATTAGCTTTACAGGAATGCAAGGCGTTGCATCGCGTCTCTAGCAGTGTCAAATTCCCTTTTGACTGCAGTCATTCCACCAGATTGAGCATCAGCAACAGATCAGCCAACAACATGCATGCTGAGCTGCCCAAGCCCACCGGCGGAGCATCAGTAATTGCTGATGCTGGCGTCCACAAAGAAGCCTTGGTTCGACGCAGCAGCTCTTCGGCATGCTGGCACCGCTTGGTCGTTGCGCTGTGGGCATGCGCGCACTGTGCCGACAGCCTGGCCGGGGAACCTAACCCTAGCCGAGGAGCCCTAGGGCGTCCTCGCACATCCTCGGGGGCGTCCTCACAATGCAGATAAGCAAGCTTGCAAATGAAGCAGCAGATGAATGCTGCATGAGCAGACACTTTGACTATGACCTATCTAATGACTACACACAACCATTCAGGGACAAGTACTGGTTGCAACAAATCATCCAGGTCCAGTCAACAGAAGGCCAAGCAGAAACCAGAGCTTGCATTAGAGATTTGGATGACTCATTGAGAAAAGCTTTGCATGATAAGCACAAACTAGGCCAGTCAAACCAAAACTCATTGTACTTTCAGCTACGGGACTGGGTGCAGCCATACAGGGTCATGCCACACATTGATGCGCTGTGGACCATGCCACCAATCCCAGAATCACATAAATGGAACATCTTCAACGTGAACTTCAACTGAATTTGAAATACAGGACGGGCCAAATCTGGAATAAGAACATGGCCTTCCAGAGGCATGTGCCATACATGCCTGGGCAACCAATAGCCAGGGACAGACGCTGCCCGCTCTGTAGAGGTGAAGACTCTCAGGGCCACATATTTCAGAGCTGCACGCACCCAGACATGAGCAAGCAATGTATAGCTAGCCTAGAGACGTGATACAGCCATGAGAACAGTCATCCAAGCTTTTACTGAAAGGCAGTGTGGTAGTCACTACCTGATTGCAGATGTAACAAAGATTGAAGGACTCAAAGATATGGGCGCGCACAGCAAGAGAGTTCCAGCATTTGTACTCCCAGACAGATACAGTGGGGCCCATAAGTCCTGATCAGGACAGTTGCATTGCTGGAGATGGCATGGTACATTGCCATTCAACACCATGACAACCCAGTGACTCAGCATGGTCTTGCCTCTTACGTGACCAAGTTTGAAAGCCAAAGCTTTAGACTTTGTTCAAACTTTGGGGTAGCCTTTGCTCAGCAAGAAAGCTGCTGGCGCAGTCAGCAGTCAGCGTCAAGGGGCAAGGGGAGGGCCAAACTCTGGCAACTTTTTTGGAGCTGGTAAGTAAAGTGCTGTGTTGTGCATATGCAAGTTACTTCACTGAAAACAAAGGCTTGCTGACTGAACAGGCTCTCTTTCTGTCAAAGAAAAGCTTGTTCAGGCAGCAAGCTTCTGGACCTTCTTGTGCAAACACTCTTGTTCTATGTCTGCTGCTTCACTGAGAAAACTGGATACTACAAGTCAAAGCTGGCTTGTTTTACCGAACACCCAGGGTGTCACAGGCTATCGTTGTGTATTTCTTTCGCCTGCCGCACAGCTGCCAAGTTGGGGCCTTGCTGTCAGCCTTGTTTCACTGTCACAGACCTGTTGCTTTTACCGGCGCCACACATGCGCTACAAGCGCTTTCTGGGCCAGTGAAGCCGTAAACAGCAAGTTGTACTGGTTGACTTGCTGTGTTCGGAAGGACCGCCGCTAAAACACAGAGTTGCGCTTCGCATTAGTGTCGGAGCTCGCACATGTTGCTGGTCCGACCGATACTTATGGGCCCTACTGTATATACAAGCAAGGGGCTTGGACCCTCCCGTACGGTGGAGAGGGGTTTCTTGCAGAGAGGAGCGGCAGACACACGGAGCAAGATCAGGCCTGACATGATGATAGTGGAAATGACAACAGCAAAACAACAACAGTACTTGCGTCATGATGACGACTCTGGATCCAGACTGACATCCTTAACACCAGTGATCCCTATGGAAATCCAAGAAGCATGAAAATTATGAAAGGTGGATATTGCCCTGATACAAGATACGAGGAAAAGCTGTAAGAAAAGGAAGCACAGCATGAAGCATTGGAGGAAGCTCTCAAGGACTATGGATACAATGTCACCACACTGCCTGTAATCATAGGACAATCTGGTTCACATGATCACACTACATCTTACGCTCTAAAGATTGGTATACAGCATGGACCTGCAAGCAAAGTTTTGTACGAGTTGCATGAACACTCTGTTTTGACATTTTACAAGATTCTTACGTCTAGAAGAGTACTAGAGAAGACAGACAAAACCAGACGGAATAAGCGTGATCCACCTTAGGTTTAGGACTTTCATTTCCCTTTGGGCTACTAGCCATAATATGGCCTATGGTCATCGCTCCGGGCTGCCGCCTTAGGAGGCTCCCGTTATGATCGCTGACAAGCGTAAACTTTTCTTTCCTGTTCTTTCTACCTGCAACATGCCGGCAGTGACCAAAATGTGCTGGCATACACCTTCATCTAGCCCAGAACACGTGTGTGTGACATGCGGCTCCAAAACCAGTTGTGATATGATATTCCTTCAGTTGTCACAGAAATTGCAATGCCCATACTTGTCTTTCTGAAATGATAGCATGGCATCTTGACACTCTGAGGCTCTGTTTTTGCAGCATTTCTACTGCAACATTGAGCTATGTGAACTGCTTCCAGGATCCATTGATGTAAACTTGAATAAACGTCACATTCACATCATGAGGCTGTCTACCGCCGCAGCGTGACATCTGACCGGATAGTCTATCAACAACATTCTATGCAAGTCCTGCAACCTGGCCTATAATAGACTGGATCAAAGCATTGTAATGATGCATGGTGGCCCAAATGCCTGCTTTGTGCTTGGACATCGGTGCATGCTTGAGACCTGATCAGAAAGCTCATGACCGAAAGCTACCAGGCTGGATACCTAGACTTGTTGAAGACACAACACAGGTACATCAGCTGGGAGGATTTGGTCTGCAAGCTTCCTTGACCTGTTGATAGCCACAATCTAGGCCACACCTGTAAGCTGCATCAAGCAGTCCTGCCAGAAGGATTTGGCACTCCGGAAACTCTTTCAAATGATTCATCAGAACAGTGTGCATGCTTTGCTCCAATGTTGTGAATGGATAAAGGCATTCTGGTGGCTCCGCAACACTTGGCTCTGTGAAGACACACAAAGAAGATAACATTGGACACTTGCACATACTCTGATTTGAAGCTTCTGGTGTCTGCAGCATATGCATGTGACCTATTAAATGGAGTTGCACAGGCTGCACTTGATTTTGGACATCCACACACAATTGGCCCTATTGGTCTGTATGCATTGCGCATTTGACATGTGCAACAGCAAGTCCACAGACAACCTTTACATCGGTTACACCTTGCTGAATACCAGACGATGCAATCGGTCAACACACAGGGTAGGTATTTGAATCAGCCCATGTTGCATAAAGCATAAAGACAAAAAGGTGAATGCTCTAAGCTCTTATATTGAACGGCAGTTCGATGCGTCACCATGGAATATAGTGTGGATGTGCGGCAATATCGAGGTTCACTGACAGTCGCTGTTGGCACGTACCTGATGTATCACCTGCAAGCAAAGAAAAAGGAAAATTTACGCTTTTCAGCGATCATGACGGGAGCCTCCTAGGGCGGCAGCCCGGAGCGTATCACTTGCAAAGAAGTCGCATGTGTGATTGGGTTATGAATTCGGGTTCCCGACGGTGGACTAGTTGCTCACGTCTTTGAAAAGTCCTGATGCAAACAATTTACTTTTCCTGTCTTGAGGACTCACCAGGGGGGAGTCAACAGACAGTAACTGGGAAATCAGCGTAAACTCAGCACTCAATGCTCAAGGCGTTCGTCAGTAAAGCACCAAAGAAATTGCAGTAGTGATGCTGTCATGCGCCTAAACCCTAAAAAGATAGTCATGCGCCACACACTCTGCATTCTAGTTCCATAAAGTTCAGAAGCCAAGCTAAAAGTGGACTGGCCAACAAAGATTGTCTTGTCAGATTGTCAAAACACCTCAGTCTAGCAGGTCACATGACTTGCTGCAAGCGTCACAACATACTAGATGGACATACCTGACGATGTGCTGGTCGTGGGACTATCCAAGCTTCCGTCCGTGTCTGCGCCCTGCCACTCACTGCTTTGTGTCTTGGCTGACCCTACAGCATTTAGCATTATGCTCACCCACGCGTTTTTGCGCTTCTCGCTGCAGAATGCATTCAGCGGTTTGCTTACTCTGTAGAATACCGTTCTGTGGTCGGCAATGCATAAATTAACACAGCTGTAGTATGATAGTCGCAAAGGAAAATTCAAGTCAAGGTGTATATGCACCATACAGACGAAATGGCTCTTCGTGATCTAGACTTTTCGTGGTTACGTGAATTTGGCGGTTCCTACATCGAGCCGGCTCATTTCTGCATCCTGCATTCGCCCTATGTGGGCTGTTGAGTGGGGGCCCAATCCCAGGGCATGCTCGTCTCCGGCGCGAGCGCGTGAGTGTACAACCACGTCAGCAACTTCCTGTGGATCTGCACTGTTTTGCCTTGTCTGCGACGGCACATCGCTCAGGGGGCCCATTTCTCCCCTGACTCTGCTTCCTGCTCTGACATTACCGGCAGCCTGCTGGCCAACTAACGTTGACAAGTACACTTCAGCACATGCTGCAGCAGATCTGTTACAGTTTGTGGCTTAATGCCGTCTGGACAGCAGCAGGTATATGTACATTATGTGCACACTTGATCCGCGTGGCTGTCCAGCAACTGCTTCATCTTGATGATTTGCCAAGAAGGCTTGTACCTTTTTCCAGTCAAAAATAACTCCGGAAATACGGTCTCGATAAGAACTCCTTTGTTTCATAGGACCCATGAGCAGCGTTTGCTGGCATTCGTCTGCTTCCTCGCTTCAGGGCATGGCTTGATGTTGCTGTGCTCATTCTCTTTGACACCTGTGATTGCTCTGCTATTGACATGGCTGGAATCCCTTTGAAGCTGCCTCTGCTAATGCTGAAATCTGTGCATTTAGACAATACCGAGTGTCTGTACCGTTGCCATCACACCTTGCAACACACTCACTGAGTGGGGGTAGGATTTAGGGTTTCATTTGCTGTCTACTACCTCTGATGAGAGTTGCTGCAGCCACACTGAAATTCAATTGACACTCCACCTACTGCTATCCCTAGGTTGTTCTGGACACCATTCGGCAGTATCGTTTAGCCTGCTGAACCCTGTTGTGTGTTTTTGTCATACACCATCAGACATTGTATGACACATGTCTTGTACACACTGGACCTAGTTACAGCAGCAACTATGCTCAAAATGGATATGACCACATGGATCAATCAATGCATGCTGCTTGGTCAATGTGACATTGCAGGGCAGATATCTGTGACTGCACTTCCTTTTCAGATGGTACCTCAATGTGTTTGCCCAGTAACGATGCCCCATTACATCACTGCTCTGCTACATCCCTGCTGATCAGTCCACAACTGATTTCTTATTGATAAGGGATGCCATATGCTGTAGTCATTACATCCATGCCCAAGGCACTGGATGTGCTCATCATGCTGACTGACACAAGACAGTACTTGTTACAGTATATTCAGCAGGGTGGCTGTCATGGCATAGTGGGTCTTTCATTCTATTCAACACTGCACCCTATGCTCAATGTGGTGGGTATGTATTTAAGTATATATCTGAGTGTGTATGTGTATCTGTGTGTGTTCTTGACTTCCAGAGTGTCAGGCAGCTTAACAGCACAATTTGAAGAAGCATGTGACAAAACACTGCTGAGAAAGCAATTTGTTGAAGATGCTCACATAATCAGACACATTGCAGCAACTATCGCACCATTGCCCTGCAGAGCATAGCTGGGAAAGCCTATGCCAACGTGCTGAGTGCACGCCTTTCACAGACAACCTTCTTGACGAGCAATGTGGCTTCAGACCAAGCAGGAGCACTGTTGACGCCCTGTTCAGCTTGCGCCTTCTGTGCAATGAGGCTTGGGACAAAGGCCAGAATCTGCACATTTGTATGCTGGACCTGACCAAAGCCTTTGACTCAGTGGACAGGGAGATGGCTTGGCAGATCTTGCTCAGCAGGGGTGCACCCCCAAAGCTTGTTGCTCTCATCAGGGACCTCCACACG
>JAABUO010006494.1_pt1 | contig 13427 bp, 15 predicted proteins | sample 5559291 | NCBI WGS metagenome assembly JAABUO01 (sample SAMN10711878, study PRJNA513372) | rock metagenome | isolation source: Antarctica rocks | place: Antarctica: Victoria Land, Finger Mt sud | reverse complement strand
AGCGCTAGAACTTGAGGCGAGGAAGACATTGGGGAAGGAAATACTCATAAAGGGTGCAAGGAACTTAGACCTGCTTCTCGGCGCTTTGGTGTTCGTGGCTTGGGGTCACTATTTCGTGTCTTCAAAGCCTATCATCTCACCCATCATCCAGCTCTCAATGTCTCTTGCCTTTGATCTAGGCCTTACGAAACCAATACCAACGGATTCAGTTACCGTGATGCTTAACTTCAATTCTCAAGGGTGTCCGAAGCCTATGTTCTCTGAGATCAACATCGTAAGAAGAATGGAGGAAAGGAGGACCGCGATTGGGCTATTCTTAATTACTTCGATGTAAGTTCGTCTTGCTGCATGTCCAACCATCCTTTCAAGATCAAGTAGCTAATTATTCATTAGATACGCCAACTACTTTGGACGAACTGAGCCCCTCAGCTGGACATCGTATTTGGACGAATGCTTGCAGCTCCTCGAGGAGAAAATGGACTTTCCAACAGACCGCATACTCATTCATCTGGTCCGAATACAATTGCTTTGTAACAAAGTGGCGGTTATACCCTGGAAGCATACGCCTGTTCCTCAATCTTTCTATTTGAGAACGTTCCAAACGGAGCTAGAAACCCTGGAGCGTTCTATCCCTCAAGACTTGAAGCTGAACGGTCCTCGCTCGACCAATACTACCTCCAAAACCAAATAGCATTTACTGACTTGTGAAATAGAACACACTCCAGCTGGCCACCTTCCACACCGTTATTGTCATTTACGAACACAGTCTTGACCCGTCGCCACCGTCTACCACTGAACTAGAACGCATCAATAGTCTGTGGGCATGTCTCTCTGCGGCCAAATCGTGGTTCACTCTTTTCTCCAGCCTCGATGTGATACCGCTCTTTCGATACCCCCAGGTTTCCATGCCCATTTTCAATCAGCTTGCTCATTGCCTGATTGTCTTATTCCGCCTTAGCACCTTTGAATCACCCGGTGTTCAGTGGGACCGCAAGAAGGTCAGACAAGAACTTGATTTAGGACAAATTGTAAAGCTTATGGCGTCGAGATGGGAAGAAGTAGCCACTGCAGCGGGATTGAATCAAGGGCTCATGAACCAGATTATGAGTCAAACGAGTGACCCAGATGAAGGTCCTTGGGCCTATACGAGGAAGAAGCTTCTAGTGGTTGCTCATTTCTGGGAGACGAAGCTTGCTAGCATGGTTCAAATCGAGGAGGGCAGGCCAGCTACTGCGCAGAGTAATAATCTGAGTGACTTTGTGACTTTGGATCCACAGCAGATTGAGGGGATGGATTTTTCGAATATGGGGTTTCTAGGTAATATTTGGATAGGAGACTTGTCTGGTTCGGAACTCGGTGGACCGTATTTCTGAGCTCGCTTTCTGGCGATTTGGTGCTCGGGGTTTTGGGATAGTATAGACCGATTCACCAAACAATAAAATAGACCTATTCATATATCTAGGCAATAACAAGATTAACAAACGGAGAAGGAACGATATCACTCGAACTCCGAAACCCGACGGAGATTGTTGATGTTAGGAGGAGGCTACAACGGAGTTGGAGTACCTTGCAAATTAGGATCAACAGCCAGGCAACCTTGGTCTTCTCTTCTTATTTATATCGATGTTTCGATATAAAGTTGGCTTTCAACTTACTTTCATTGTTGTCAAGGATCCCTCATTAAAATTTACCTCGTCTCTCCAGAAGTTCAGAATAACCTTTCTTGCGAAGGATAAGCAATACTTCGGTATCGCAGCAAACTCTCAACCATGGAGAAGGACGATTTTGGCCGACAAATGGAAGTGATCGAGCACAATGCGGTGCCAGATAAAAGCGCAAATCAGGACGACAACAAGAATCCGGCTCGAGAACCCAATGCAGAAAAAACTCTTAACACCAGCACGCCAACAACTGAGGCTGAACAGGCGGAGTACGGATACATCAAGGGCTTCAAACTATTCCTGGTCATCGCAGCTGTAACATTGGTTGTTTTCCTCATTATGCTCGATATGTCGATTATCGTCACTGTAAGTTCTATTCCTCGGCCCCCAATTGGCGATGTTTGGAAGATACTGATTTGAAATTAAGGCCATTCCTCGAATCACAAGTGATTTTCATTCGCTTTCTGATGTTGGGTGGTACGGGAGTGTGTTCCTGCTGGCAACATATGTATTTTCTTTATTTTGGCTCAGATGTATACGAGGCTGATGAGATGGGTAGTTGTGCGGTGCAGCCACTGACAGGGAAACTGTACACACAGTTCAGCTCAAAGGTGGGTCAACCGCGAATTCTCGTTCGAGACCAAGCTGACATTCAGAAGTACAGTTTTCTCTCGTTCATTAAAGTATTTGAACTTGGCTCTGTGTTGTGTGATGTAGCAGTTTCATTCAATATGCTCATTGTCGGCCGAGCTGTTGCTGGACTCGGTGCTAGTGATTTAATGGCGGAAGCGCTTACGATTCTTGCGGCTGCTGTTTCTATTCACAAACGGCCGGGTATGTTGCCTTGTTCGCTGTCTCTTACTGAATACTGACTTTCAAATCTAGCACTTATGAGTGTTATGATGTCGAGTATGTTCTCAAGCCGAAACGAGGCTTCGCGTATATTCTAATTAAAAATATAGTCGGACAGCTCGGTATCATTGAAGGTCCCTTAATAGGCGGCGTATTGACTCAACACGCAAGTTGGCGTTGGTGTAAGTATAAACTCTTTTCTTTCTTATCTTCCTTGGCCTTGCTGATCCTCAAACCCCTCAGGTTTCTACATCAACCTCCCCATCGGCGCAGTCGCATCCATATTACTCCTCGCCATCAACGTACCCGACCGCCTCGACAGAATCAGGAATGAGAAATCAACCGCCCGATCTGTCCTCGCGGAGCTTGATCTTATTGGATTCTCCATCTTTGCCCCTTTCGTAATCATGATCTTAATGGCTCTACAATGGGGTGGCGTGAAATACACCTGGAATAGCGCTACGATTATTGGGCTTTTCTGCGGTGGTGCTGGTAATCTAGGTTTGTTCGTGGTGTGGGAGTATCGTGTCGGAGACTCGGCTATGATTCCATTCTCCATCTTAAGAAAAACCGTGGTTTGGTGCTCAAGTCTGGTCATTGGGTTTTTCTTTGCGTCGTTGCTCGTTTTTTCGTACCACTTGCCGATTTATTTCCAGACAGTCAAAGGAGTCTCGCCGACGATGAGTGGTGTCTATATGCTGCCTAGCGTGTTCAGTCAGATCGTGACGGCGATCTTATCTGGGGTTTTGGGTGAGATCCCAGCTTTCTTTCGGGCTACAGACGATCGCTAACAATTTTTTAGTGGGAAAACTTGGATATTATCTTCCATGGAGTGTTGCCAGTGCAGTCATCGTTTCGATCGTCGCGGGCTTGATGTTCACGCTCAAACCTGATACATCGACGGCGAAATGGATAGGCTATCAGATCCTCGCAGGTCTTGGTCGAGGATGCGGTTTGCAAATGGTGAGTTTCTATGTTTCCTCACCTGAAGCACTGTATCGCATGAGCTGACCTGGACTTTCCAGCCCATTGTCGCCATTCAAAATGTCCTCCAACCAGAACAGATCCCAATCGGCATGTCTCTCGTCATGTTCTCCCAGACCTTTGGCGGAGGATTATTTCTCGCCTTTGCGAAAACCATTTTCAGCCATGGTCTTGTTGACGGGCTTAAGAAATATGCTCCTCATGTTGATGCACAGGCTGTCATTAGCGCAGGTGCGACATCAGTCCGAAAGGTTGTTAATCCTGAGCAGCTCAAGGGGGTGTTGGAGGCGTATAATGTGAGGACCAATCATGCTTTTTGGCTTGCTGCAGGGTGTTCTGCGGCGACCTCTGTGTTTTCTTGGGGGATGGGTTGGAGAAGTGTGAAGAAGAAGAAGGCTGCTGCACCGGAGGTATGATTTTAGGCGGATTTTGTGTTGTTCTGGGACGAGATCGCCCGTTTGGGCTGTAATATAAGGTATCCTTTCTTGGTCTTCAGCGAAGAGGAAAGATTTGGGAGGTCATGCAGAGATAACCTTGATATACTTATCGATCGGAAGCTGTTGTATGCGGCCGCGCAGCCGTCAGGGGTTCGGCCATAATAATAAGTCAAAGGTTCAGCCCTTCCCGCAAGAGTCGCACGAGCCATCGAGAGCTTTCAACTCTCCGTCGACCACACTGTCGTCGGATTCACTTCTGTATGCGCACGCTTGGGATGATTGCTTTATGATTGTGTGAACGCAAAGCGTCAAGGTAACAGAGAACATCTGTAGATTTATTAGTTGCAATACAATATGCAGCCTAAATGGAGGGAAGCATCTGTTGAACGACTTTATTACGAGTATAATACTGTATCCCGATGGCAATGAGGATAGAGACGATTGCGATTAGGTAAGTAGGTAGTTGGTATAGTATAGAAGCTGCTACATTACAAATGTGTGTGATGATTTCATGCATCTACCATTAGGCTTTCACGCTATGTAGTCGTTAAGAGAATAACGCTTTGTCCTTGTACGCTGTCGTGGATCACTCATAATCTCGCTGATATTATGAACATTGAATTTATCACTTACTATCTCTCTTGTGGATCAAAATTAGTACGTTGATTCGAGAGTATATCTCGTGTGAGACGAGAGTTCCTTGTATACTCGGAGTGCTAAGTGCTGAATGTTGAAATTTCTGGATAGAAGGATTCACCTAGCAGTGGGATAAACCTAGCAGTGGGACAGCCCTATAGGGCTGAAAATCCACATTTCATATTCTATTGATATAATCCTTCAACATATCAGCAAAACGATGGCAGTCACCCCCCTCACCTCCTTCATATCTTCTGAAGATATAGAACTTTCACAGAAAGAGCGCATAACGCTTGCTCACGTTCGTTAAAACGAGGCTTCAGCAGCTAACGAAAATTCTTCTTAAGCAAAACTCGCTCGTTAATATGAAATATTAACTAGTATTCTTTAAAATCGAATTAATGATTAAAAGATTATTGCTGCACGTAATTAGAAATTCTAAAGACTAAGTCTCGAAGAAGAAGTAGCTATACGTGACTGAATTTTACGTCTTTAAGTCTGAGACTGATCTTCTCGTGTGAAGCAAGTACGTTTAATAGCTAACGAATTATTACTAAAAAAGAAGAATGATAAATCAGTCGAAGTTAATTAATCTTAAAAGTTTCTGAAACGTTATTCGAATATTAAAACAGTATATATTTCTTCGCTTAACAAAGAGCGTGCTATGACTCAGAATCACGATATCTTAACTGACTGATTTAATCTCTTTCAGAGTTTAAAAAAAGAGCATGAAATAAAGATAAAAAATATTTACAACATGAATGAAAAGAGATTCATGCAGAAAGTTATTATTAAGCTTCGAGTCATGATTTCTAAGTATGAAAAGAAAACTCATATGACTTAATGTGATAATCGAGAATGAATCTCGTTAATTAAATGTATATTTATAAATGAAAGAGTCTTAAAGTCGTGAATTATCTTTAAAGAAAAATAACAGCAGAAAATCTGATACGAAGTATTTAAAAGAGATCATATTGCTCTGAGCGAGAATGATTAAATTAACAACGAATTAAATCTAGTCTGAATACAAAAATGTTTTAATTCAGAAATTAAAATCTGTCAGAAAGACGAATATCGAATGCTATTAGTTAATGATTATGCTTCTCATATCATTATTCGTGACTTTACCACTCGTTTCTCGTTTAGTAATATTTGATCATGTAGTCACTTCAGTCATGTAGTTACTTCAGTCATGTAGTCACTTTTTCGGGTTTTTATTACTCATTTACTTTTTACTTAATACTCTTTATCTCACAATGTCAGAATCATTTAAAGCAATTAAGAATCGCCTTACATTAGCTATTACTGTCATTAAAACCCGAAACAACGCGAAGTTAGTTATTATTACACGCGAATTTAATGTTTCACGAGAACGGCTTCGAACAAGGCTTAATAAACATTCATTTATGTTAAACGTGCGAGAAGTGCATAATAAAGCTTTAACATCTGCTTAGAAGTTAGCTTTACGAAAATACATCATCATCTTAAATAAAATGCATATATCAGCTTAACTACACATGATTCAGAGCACTGCGAATGATCTTCGTTAACTGAATACAGATTCAGTAAATTCATCTTTTCTTCTTAAGCTTAATTAATTAAAACGCTAACTAGATTAATAATTTAATCTCTTTAAGACAAAGCGAAAGTTTATAAAAGCTAATCGTTAAAACGCACACGATTCAGTAATTCTATTAGCTCATTTTAAATGCTACAAAGAGATGATAATGAAACACGAAATAAATTCAGTCGATTAATAAAATTTTAATGAAACGAATTATTAAATTAAAATAATTAAAGATGATTTAATAGTCACGATGAACTTTAAGCGAAGAATTTACTTAAAAGATTTTAATAATAAAAACTACGTAATTAACACGAAATGTGTAAACGAAGTAGAAAATGATATATCTCTCATGATAATTCTTACTGACGTTTAAATATTAAAGCTCTTCATTCTGAACGACTTAAATGACGATATTTTAATCATTACGACTGAAATTAAATACTTTAATGACTGATTATTACTTTAATGACTGAAGCATTTTAATAAATACTCTCGTCGGCATTAAAAAGAAGCTTAAAGACTTTTACTTATGAACGGATACGAATCTTATCATATAATCGAGTTTTTACGATATTACGAAGAGAATAAAATAATCTCTTTAAAATTATCTTCTCATATTACACATTTACTTCAGCTTTTAAACGTGTATGTTTTTTAATCATTAAAGCATTAACATTCAGAGATCGTTAACGAAGCTATTCGCATGAGCGACGAAACGTTTTCTAAAGTGAAACTTCTAGCTGCTTTTAATCACTTTCGTGCAAAGGTTTTTAAGAAATTTATTATTCTTTTTACTTAACGAGTCACGAGTTACATATCGTACAATTCATTAATCGTACTGAATAAGATACGAAAGACTGTATTTATTTTATCTTTTACTTTTATTATTTCTTCTTCGAGATTCGTTTCGTTAAAGATAACTTTAAAGACTCATCGTTAAATTAAACAATCAGCGAATTAAATGATAACTAATTAATAAAAGAACTTTTTAATTCATTATTAACGTTTCTTTTCTAAGCTTCTGAAAGAAGTAATGATCACGTTAGCTAAAAGCGAACTCATCGAACAGCTATTAAATCAGACGATAGCAGCTAAAAATGCTTAAAAGGCTCGTAAACGATAGTTTAATAGAATTCTTTAAACTGAGAGCGTGTTATATGCAAGGAAAGCTCGTAATATAACTACGCATAGGTTAAAAAAGAAGCGAAAGTGAAAGAAGAAGCGTCGCATAGCCTGAAACAAAAAATATACTACAGCTCTAGTTAAAGTTTACAAAGCTATTAAAAGGGAAAGAATATCGAGAATTAATGCTCTGAATAGCTTCAAAAAGCGTTAAGCTATTGTAATGAAGAATATGTTAAATAGTAGAATCATTTATGTAGAGTAGTCGCGAAAAGTGGCTACATGGCTGAAGTAACTACATGGCCGAATATCACTAAACGAGGAACGAGTGATGAGGCCACGAATACGAAGATGATTAATTATTACATTAATTAGAAAATCGTTCTACTGTGTCTTTCGGCTCACATTACTCATTTGCTTTAATCACTCGATGTTAAAGTCTTTGCTTCATTAGCTACTGCGTACAAGGCTCACGTTCAGCGAGTTACTCGGCTTGAAGGCAGTCACTTAATCAATAAAACGGACTTTCTGAAGCTATATTAACAGGCTCGGCATAAGGCAATTACATCACTGAATATTAAAAAGACATGAACAGCTACAGGCCTTTTATCATTTAACTTAGCCTTAGTACTTCAGCACTTTCCTTCTGTTAAGAAACTAGAGCAATCACAGCAGTACAACATTATCATACGTTTAACTACGCCTTTCGAAGCTACAATCACATACATTAATTCTAATAAAGATTTAGAAATCGTTTTAACATCTGTAAATATCTCTTAAGTACAGCAGCTTATTAGGCAAGCAATAAAAGGGACGACTGCTAGTCAGATTCTTTAAAAGATGAGCAAAGCAGTAATACGAGCAATGACGAAATCTATTATTCAGAATGTTATTAATCTGAAACTTCTTAAACTTAATAAAAGAAAGAAGTAAAAGATTAACCGAATCGGGAATAATTACGATACTGTAAGAATCATGAATTAAGAGATTATCGATGAAAGAAAAGAGAATCAACGAATAAAAGTATGACAAAAGAAGATTAATTCTCTATTACGTTTAGCTTCTGAGCTTTTTATTACAAAATTTTCTTTTATTCGAAAACGAGCTATCATAATCTCAGCTTAACAAACAAGACTGTGAAATAAAGAGATTAATGATTTACGACGTTTAGATTCTGAGCTCTTTACTTCGAAATTAATAACAGCAAGCTCTAGTTAAAAGAGAAAGCAGCTGATAGTTAGGCTACGGATCAGGCAGAATCAGGAGCAGGATCAGAAGCAGGATCAGGAATCTATAACTGGCCGATCAGGGCGAGCCATGCGTATCAGAAGGGCCCCAAAGAGGCTCTATTAGCTACGTAGTTCACCTAAAAAAATGAAATGTGGATTTTCAGCCCTATAGGGCTGTCCCACTGCTAGGTTTATCCCACTGCTAGGTGAATCCTTCTATTACATAATCGGCTTTTTTGAGCGACACCTCTTCGAAGGCAACCTCTCAACCTAACCCATTGAACTGTAACAGTCTGTGCACCTCGATAGAATTTCCATGGTGCAGCATCTTCATCCGAGTGAGCATACAAGCCTCTTACTGTCACCGTCATAGATGATGCGCTTTGGGTGCCATTCTTAAGGACCATACAGCCTTGAACAACCTTGATAATCAAGAAATATCCTTCGCTGAGGTGTTGAATTGAGATAATGCAACGTCGTATGGTAAGGTCGATGTACACTTACGTACATCTGATGCAATACCAATGAGATCATTTAGCTGTCGAGAGAGGACGAGGCGGCCGTGGGCAAGGACGATCTTGAAGTTCGGCGAGAGGATCAAGACAAAATCAACAAATTCAGTCGGTTACATCAGCGCGAGATATTATTAGAAGAGGAATTGAAGATCAAAGCTGTAAGAAACCTAACACCCTCTTGATATAGAGTTCCCCCTCATCGGTAGTATACAGAAGGATAAGGAGGATCTGGATGAGATTTCCAACGAGCTGGAGCTGGCAGATGAAGACGAGAAAGTCCCGTATGTAGTGAAACTTGCAACTTCTTTTCTCGCGTGGATATGCTGATGAGCTGATTTACAGATACAAGATGGGCGATGCCTTCATTTCGTTACCGCTGCCTGAAGTGCAGGAACTCCTTTCTGCATCGACTGAGAGGATTGAGGAATCTGTGTCTGCAATTGAGGCCAAGCTGAGTACGGTCCGAGAAGAGATGTCAGGATTGAAGGTTGCACTGTACTCTAGATTTGGGAAGAGCATTAATTTAGAGACTTGATGAATGAGATTCACAAATGGAAATGCCTTCTCCGAAAATATGAGACCGCGACAAGCTCATGTGGCATAGTTATCGAGATCGAAGCCCTCATGGCTCCCTTTACACAGTAAGACTAAAACTCGCTTAAAATACCGTTCCGCAGTTCCGTTAGTTCGAAGCGGACCTTCGTTTTGGCATCTACTATCTGAATCTTCATGGAAGTCGAAAAGCCGTCATAGCCGCTTTGATGGTAATCAGCATGGCTTCATCACTCTGGAGCGTCGAGAGTGCTTATCTTGCTGATTTCAATTTGGATATGCCATATGAACCTCGATGCCTCCCTCAATTGAACTCCTTCATCCTCTATACCAGAATCCTCGGTTTACTTGAGCTGCCCAGGATACACCCCAATGACGCCTCTGGAGTCCCGAAACCCTATGCAGGCCGAGGATGAGTCACAACATCACCCAAATATCACTTATAGCAGGTGCAACTGCCCGGTCTCGTCACCCTATAATGAAGCCATGGAAGCCCAGGACACATCAATAAAGGATCAGCACCCCGAGACTATACTTCAGGGAACCCCTGGGGGCGGCTCAAGAGATAGACATAGGATTGAAGGAGTCGAGAAAACTATCAATGGTAGAGATGCGTCCCTCAGACATGAGAAATATCCTCTGACCGTTGTGTAGGCCATCGTCTCCTCCAGCGGCTAAGTTCGGCGGTTCTTGAGGCAGATAAAAAGGATGTCGAGGGAGGCTTTCGGATTAAAGAGGTGGATAATAAGCCACAAAATCCAAACAACGGTGCCCGGGTTATGGTCTCGTTTACGGATAACGATCCTGAGAATCCAGTGAATTGGTCCACGGTATGATTTCGATCATGGAATTCAGCATGATATCTGACATGCTGTAAGGGGAGAAAAATATTCGTACTGGTCTCAGGGATCGTGGCGGTGATAAATAGTACGTTAGGCTCGTCGTTGCCAAGTGGTGCGATTTCCTACCTTGCGCCTTACTTCAATGTAACGAATCCACAACAACGAGTACTACCGGTTTCTCTTTTTCTTGTGGGCTATGTTCTTGGTCCATTGCTGTTTGGCCCTCTAAGTGAAACGTACGGGAGGAAGGTGATAATGATATCAAGCTTTGTCGTTTTCACCCTGTTCACCCTGGCATGCGCCGTTGCTCCAAACTGGCCATCTTTCCTCGTATTCCGCCTGATATGTGGAATAAACGCTTCGAGCCCAATTGCGGTTGTTGGAGGAATCTTTGCCGATATCTACAATGACCCGGTTACCAGAGGGCGGGCTATGGCAGTATTCATGGCTGTACGTATCAACAATCTCTAGAGTTGGAAATACTGAGAACTCCAGGCGACGACCTTTGGCCCACAATTAGCACCTGCTATTTCAGGCTTTGTCTCTGTTATCACATGGAGATGGACATTTTGGGTGGGTCTCATTGTCGCTGGTCTCTCGTTGATCCTGTTGCTGGTCCTTCCTGAAACATATGGTCCTACCATTCTCAAACACCGAGCGAGGAAAATGCGAAAGGACACTGGCAATTCAAACATTTTTGCCCCAATCGAACTTGAAAAAAAGGGTATGCACCAGATGATGACCGTTACTTTGACGAGACCGCTTCGGATGATTGCATTTGAAGCCATTGTTCTGTTCACATGTGCATACTTATCTTTAGCATATGCGATTTTCTGTAAGTCTTGCGTACTCGTTTTTCAGGAATTCCAGAATCGATTCTAATCAGATGATATTCTAGATTTATTCTTCACAGCCTACCCATTGATTTTCCAAGGTTCGTGTGTCGAGTTTCCAAAGCATGACGGAGCGATGCTGACAATGAAAAGGCATACACCATATGAGCACTGGTGTTTCCGGTCTCGCGTTTCTTCCAAGTAGGTGTCTTCTTCCATCTTGTTATGACGACTTCTCTAACTCGAGTAAAGTCGCCATTGGTGCTGTCTTCGCACTGGGCATTTTTATTCAGTATGACTTCATCCTACAGCGCGCCAAAAAAGCCAACCTCCAGTGGTCATCCATTGAAGAGTACCGCCGCTTGCCACTGGCTTGCATTGGGGGTCCCTTATACGTGATCTCACTATTCTGGCTTGGGTGGACCTCTTCACCCCACATCCACTGGATAGTACCACTGCTGGCAGGACTTCCGTTTGGGATAGGCTTCATGCTCATTTTCATGGCCCTGCTCAATTACTTGATAGATGCGTACGAGATCTTTGCTGCAAGTGCAATGGCAGCGACGAGCTGTTGCCGGAGCGTGTTTGGGGCTCTCTTACCACTAGCAGCAACGCCAATGTACGGCACTCTTGGAATTGCATGGGCTAGTTCCTTGCTCGGGTTCTTGAGTCTTGCGATGAGCATTATACCGTTCGCTTTTATCCGATACGGAGATCGGATACGAGCGAACAGCATATTTTGTCAGGAACTGCGAGAAAGGAAAGAAGCTATGGAAGAGGAAAAAGCCAAGCAAAATAGTAGTTCAGCAGCTCGGGAGCCACATTTCAGTAAAGAAGAAGCTTGAATTATCTAGACCGTGTTTAAAACCCCAAACGAATACGAGTCGAAGACCTGGTGGTAGCCTCAGTGTTATCCTATGGGAGCTACATACCATGGGGACTCTTCAAGACATCGTGCTCGCTTGGTCAACAACAGAACTGAAGGCGAGCTGTTGACCCTAACAACGCCAATAATCCAGCGTAATGGACAAGTAGAAGCATCGACATACTAAAAATCTGCTCGAGGGGTATTAGCACTCGCTCCATCTTCCAATAGTCATTTGTGAGAGAAGCATGAGTTTCGATCTTTTATATTCCGTGGTAAAGGACCGTGCAGGAAAGTAGAGCGATAGAAGACTAACGGAGGCGATTCTCTCTTGCAGCTCATGCCGACCTAACGACAAAGGTACCGTTGCGACTCTCTTAAGGCGTGTAAGTAGCCTACTTTGATGCTTTACGTAGTTACTTAGATAAGCTCGTGAGGTTGAAGCTTGAGGCTGAAGCTTAAGACTTGTTATAGGTTGCCTCCACTCGGCATCCTAAATAATACAAAAGCAGCTAGATCGCCAAGGCTCCTGCTTTCTGGGACATTTGTGTACCATTGTGATAATCACTCCAAACGATTAAAAAGGTGCGGTTTACGTGTAAACGGATACGCTCTATTCAATGACGCGGTTTTCAAGACATGACTTCATCGTTCTATTTACATAAAGCTTGCTGGCTGACCGCGTAGCAAATCAACGTTAACGTTAACACACTATGTTCAATATTCTACAACTCCGTCAGACCTCAGATCTGAGTGACCTCGTCGCTTCATACATCCCTTAACAACGTTCAACTCCGCACACGGTTCCGTGTGAAGCTCAAGAACGAAACTCTTAGCCTGATCATGTATATATTCAACGCTGTGGTCACGTGCGGTGATCACGTGCAATGATCTGAGTAGGTAAGGTAGATAGATGAGCTTGTTGTTTGTGAGCATCGCGACACGACGCTCGATCGAAATCGTCATATCGTCATATCGCCGTGTCATTGTGTTGCTGTGTCATCGTGTCGTCGTGTCGATTCATCTGTTTGCTCTTCTGTAACTAAACAGAAGGTTCGTAGTCAGCATCGCGTACAGTTATTGTTTCATGTGACTGCTTGACTGTTTGATTGAAAGAACTGGGTTAAACTGCTTAACTGCGTAAATGCGTGCGTGCGTGCGAAATTAGGTTTTACAATTTTTACTGAGTTATTCTCTGTTCGAGCTCAGCCACACGAGCTAATTTAATTATTTAAACTGAACGACGTACTACCTTGCCGGGGTAAATATTGTTAACGCGATCTTCAAATACAGGGGGATTGATTGGTCAGCACTGCGAAAATTATCCATGAC
>JAABUO010006493.1_pt1 | contig 13427 bp, 19 predicted proteins | sample 5559291 | NCBI WGS metagenome assembly JAABUO01 (sample SAMN10711878, study PRJNA513372) | rock metagenome | isolation source: Antarctica rocks | place: Antarctica: Victoria Land, Finger Mt sud | reverse complement strand
CGTTCTTCAGCGAGTTGGTGACCAGCATGAGCACCTCGTGGCGCTCGTCCAGCAGGATCATCAGCCCCAGGTACCCGATCCGCTGCGCGCGCCGACAGGTCGTCACGGCGCCCGGTCGGTCCGCTGTGGAACAGCACGCCGGAGGCGCGTGTCAGCCAGCAGCTGGCCGCAGACGCGCACGAGCGCGGCGACCCCGCACACGGCAGGGCCGCCTGCGCGGCTGTGCACGCGCAGGGGCAGCATGGCCGGCCAAGCGAGGCCCGGCCCGCCTTCTCAGGGAAGCCGTTGGCCGCAATGAGCTTCAGCGTCTCCATCTGACCGAAGTGCGTCGGGTAGCCCAGCATGTGGATGTACATGAGCTTGGCCACGTTGCGGTGCCGGTACAAGGTGTCCTGCTCGCGGAACGCATTGCGCAGGGCCGCGCTCTCCTTGGCGACGACGTCTCGTTCCTCCGCGGCGGTCTTGCACTGCCGGACATTGCGAATCAGCTCCCTGCGCGGCAGGCCCGCGCTCTCAGGTGGCTGCGCCTTGGTGCGGCTGTCGCACCGCAGGTGCAGGCAAGCCGATGGGCGCACCTGAGCCTGATGCTCATCCTCGAGCTCGCTCAGGTGGCTGCCAAAGGGTCCAGCATTGCCCGACACCAGCTCAGGCAACCCCCAAGACCAGCGAACACGCGATGCACTCTGTAGCCAGAGATGGACGTATTGTAGCTGTGAGCTGCAGTGCACAGGAGCTCACCACAGGAGCTCTGAGCGACTGAAAGAGCTACAATACCCAGTCACCGGGCTGTCCCTGTACACTGGCCTTATTCAAAACCAAGTTTTGTCGAGCGCTGAGAAACAGTGAAGAAAAGCCATGAGAGGGTTAAGTAGATGTAGGTTCTCTCATGCTGAGGCCTCCTTGTGTCAACACTTTCATATCTTGTTCAAATCGATGCAGAGCCTCATGCCCAGAGTGTCTTGCATGGACTCACAGAAGCCCGTCACTAACAATCTATCTCTCAGCAAACAGCTGGCTATCAACAGACCGTGCTGCCGCGACACGGCCGCTCCTGTACCTACTCAGATAGCTAGGCGCCGGCGCCTATGCGGCGAGCGCGGGCGCCGCCGCGGCGCCCCGCGCCGCCACGCCCGGCGCGGCCGCCGGCGCGGCCGCGCCTGCCCACGACCAGCTTATCTGCACCGCCGATGGGCACTCCAGCGTGCAGTTGAGGCCGCCGGCCGCCAGGGTGCCCGCGGTCGCGTTGTATGCCACCTGGCCGCCCGCCACGGCCGACAGCGCCAGCACCGGCACCGTCCTGCTCGAGCCGCCGTCCTCGACGCCCTGCGCGGCGCCGCGCTCCGCCCGCCTCAGCGCCGGCGCCGTGAGAGCCTGCCTGACGGGTGTGCATGCAGGTCGCGTGCCGCCCGCCCAAGCGCTTCTGAGTCCGCTATGCAGACTGCGTCTTCATCGCCGCGCTGATGCGTGCGAGCTGCAGCTGCCAGGCAGGTGCTGCATGACGCGCTGCCCTCACACTGCCCCGCATGCATGCATGAACTTGCGCACACGCGGCGCGAGGGCCGGGAGGCCGCGCCTGCACGACCAGGGAGGACGCGTTGACGGTCTGGTTCAGGCCCAGCAGCACGATGCGGTCCAGGGTGGGCCAGGTGACGTTGCCGCTGCAGGCGCCGCCGCTTGCCCACTCCACCGCCACGCGCCCGCCGTCGCCATCCTGCGCGCGCGCAACACCCCGTCGGCGGTGCGGCTCGCCCGGTCACGCTTCAGCCAGGACTCGCAGCTGCCGTTGCACGCCTTCGGGGGACGGCCCCGCCGCACTGCGCGCCGCCACGCTCGCCCGCTCGAGCTGCGGCGGCCCAGCCGGCCGGCTCGCTGCACACGGTGCACCAGATACAAGCATAATATAGGGTGCAGGGTAGGGTCCCTATAGGGTTCAGGCCAAACCAGGTACGTGGTGAAGGTCAGGAAGTTGTCGCGCGCGGTGCCCGCCTCCAGCTCCTCGCCGCCGTCCAGGTACATGCGCCCGCATGCGGCCGCGCCGGCCGCGCACGCTGGCCCGCAGCGCAGCGGCGCGGGGCCGCCTGGCGGCCCGGGCAGCGCGGCGAGCAGCGTCAGCGGCGCGGTGCGCGCGGCAGTCGTCGTGTTGAAGGCGCTGCCGGCGGCGGGCGTGGCGAGCGGCACGATGTTGCCGCCCAGCACGTGCACGGGGATGTCATCAGTCACGCCCGCCTGCGCATACCGTTGTAAAGAACCTTGACACGGGCTTGCCGTGAATCGCACACAAATCCACCCTCACACAGGAAACATCTAGTCTAGAAACATAACAGTGCGGACACCTGACTCACGGGGCGCGACACCGCAGTGACCGGCTCTGTCCCTGTCGCTCGCACACGGTGTCCGCCGCACAGCAGGCGCATGCCGGAAGTGCGCCCTCCCTCATAACGCAAGATACCCACAGGGGCGCGCTCGGGCGCTCGGGGAGGAGGCGGGCGCGCACGTGGACGGTGCTGTTCAGGCCCTGGGCGCCCGCGTCGACGACCGAGTAGTCGTACAGCGAGTACCAGCGGCCCGGCGGGAAGTACGCGGGCGCCTGTTGCACGTTCCAGTGCAGCACCGGCGACACCAGCAGCGCATCGCCCGTCATGAACTGCGCGCGCGGCGCGCCCCGGGTCGGCCCGCGGCGCCGGCGCAGGCCGCGGCGGGGCGCGCGCGGCGGCTGCGTCCGTGCGGGCGCGCGGCGGCCGCCGCAAACCCTGGAACCCTCCGTGCAGGACAACCCTCCAGGGCTGCTGGGCGGGCGGCGGCGCCACCTGGGTGGACACGCCGCGCGAGGTGTCGTCGGCCGGGAAAGCGAAGAACAGCGGCCGCGCGATCGGGCAGCCGGTGGCGTGCGCGGTGTGGTGCGCGGTGTAGGTGTAGGGCATCGCGCGCAGCCGCCAGTGCAGCACCGTGCGCGCGGCCGCCGTCACGACCGGCCACCTGCGGCGCGGCGGCGCGCCTGAGGCGGGCCCTCCTTGGGGCGTCCTGGCGCCCTCAGCCGCGACACGAACCGTGCTCTGCTGCAGAATGACGCGGCCTGGGAAGGACACCAGTGCGGCGGCCGCAGCGGACGTCGCAGAGGTATGTGCCTACCCGGCTTGTCAGCAGTGCGCAGCATGCACACGCAATGCGCAGCGAGACACCCACACTCTCCCTGCGGGGTTATGGGTGAGGTAGGGGACGGCGCGCACCGGTACAGCTCCTGGAAGCTCTGCGCGTGGTGCACGCGCGCGTAGGGGTACCAGGCGCCCAGCGCGATCCAGCGCGCGCACAGCTCCGGGCTCGCCAGGTTCATGAAGCCGCAGATGTCCGCGCCTGCGTCGCCGGCCGCTCCGCTTAAGGCCGCTGCGCCACCGCCCAGCGCAGGCAGGCCGTCTTGCAGCATGGAGCGCAGGGTGTGAAGGGGTGTCACCAGCATCAGCATCCGCACGGAGGGCCAGGTGAAGCAAGAGCGCCGCTTGAAGGATCGGTGGGCGGGCACGCCTCGCGCGACACACCGCCGGCATGCAAGGCGGGCCGCATGCGCGGCGCACCCACGAACGGGATGCCGGCCAGGCCGGAGCGCAGCATGGCCGGGATGGACCAGCGCAGGTCCTGCCATGTGGACGCCACGTCGCCCGTCCAGTGCGCCGTGTACGCGCCCGAGCCCACGTACGTCGACCTGGCCGCCAGCATAGGGTCAGGGTTAGGAAACATCACTAACCTCACGCCGCGCACGCAATCCCTTCCGGCGCGCGGGGATGGCACCGCGGCGCCGCTCCGTGCCCAAACGCCGTCAGAGGCTGCTGCATGCCACACAATGCTCAAGCAACCTCACGGCAAAACTCGCATAGCCCTGGCCGAGCTGGCCGCGCAGCACCCCACACCAGCGCCGACCGGCGCGCAGAGGCCGGAGGCGCGGCGACACGCCGCGCGCCCCCGCCGCCGCGGCGGCGCCCGCGCGCACCGGCTGAAGCTGAAGTGGCGGCGGCCGCGGACGGCGCGCAGCGCGCGCGCGGTGGCCACCGCCTCGTAGTAGCCGTACAGGTTGTGCGCGTCGTACTCTAGGGTTCCATCGGCGTGGCGCGCGGTCACGGCCAGCGTCTTGGAGCTGATGTTGAGCTGCGTGTTGGCGTTGCTGATGGCGTAGGGCGGCTGGAAGATGCCCTGCGCGGGCACCGCCGGCGCGCCGCCGAGCTGCCCGCCCTCCAGCGATGCCGCGCCGGCGCCGTACGCGCACGTCAGCGTGCACTGAAAGTCGCTCGCCGCCGCGGCCGGGCCGTCTGCGCGCCGTGCGGACGGGCGTTCACACGGGCTCGCCCTCACGAGCGCCGTGCCATTTGAACCGCGACGTGGTGCCACTCGCTAGGTGGGATTTTCATGTGCTCGCCCAAGCGGCAAGGAGCTCCCAGACATAATGGCGCGGCCGCGCGCTTGGCACGGTGGCGGCGCAGCAGCTCAGGTCAAGGGCGGGCCGGCGCACGGTCATCCACGCACACGTCGCCGGAGCAGTAGTTGGACACCTGCGGGTCCGCGCAGGGTTAGGAGTGGGCACCGGCGAGCCAGCCTCGCGCCTGACCCTCCCTGGCCTCGCGGGCGACCCCACCCCGCAAGATACGGGGCCGCCACCCAACTTGAAAGATAAAGCACGAGGGAAGGGGGGCGCGCCTCGTTCATGTCGAGCCAGATGCCGTCGAGCGGCACGCGGTCGTACACGCTCTGTGCCGAGCAGGCCCGTCACATCATGTCCGGTTACATGTCTGGAGGCGCAGTTGGCCGCGCCGAGCCCGCTTCCAGCAGCAGACGTGCAGCGGTGGGTGTCTTGACATGAGAACACAGGCGCGTGCAGGGGAGCAGAGGCGCGCACCCGGATCTGCGTCTCCCACCACGACACGGTTGTGGGGTTCATGAAGTCTGGCCAGTGCGACGCCCCCGGCCACAGCTGTGCGCCCAGCCCTGCTGTCAGACACGCTGCACAGGCAGCCAGCGCATCTGGCACTTGACCTGCACCAAAGGGGGAACTCTGTCGCTTGTGCAGCACAGGCGCCGCAGACAGTGTGCTGTTCCGATACACCTGCCGGTTACGGTGGACACGGGGCGCGCTGGCCTCGGGACCCAGGCAGCGAGGAGCGGGCCGCGCGCCTGGCCCAGGAAGGGGCGCCCGGTGATGTCCTTGACGAACACGTCCTGGGCGATGCCGCTGGTGTAGGGCGTGTAGTTCTGGCTGACGTGGATGCACGGGTCCAGGATCAGCACCCAGCGCTGCTCGTTGGCGTGCAGCTGGCCCACCAGCGCCTGCGCGTGGATGCGTGAGGGCTCTGTTGGGGCCTTCCTTTTCACTCCCTCGGGCCCCCCGCGCCCCGCCTCAAACCCTGTGCGCTCCCTCGCCCCCCCCCCCCCCCGGCCCCCCGCCTCTATTTCTGCGCGCATGTTGCTGGCAGCCTCGTCCTCACCTCCGCGGCTCACGCGTCGAGGAGTGGTGCCAAGGATTCAGGGTATGTTAGGGTTGAGGCAGGGGCGCGCCTGCATGGACGGCAGCGAGTTGTTGGGTGAGAAGGTGAAGCCCTGGCCCCTGTCCACGTACCCTAACTTATGGTTCCTTAGGGCTAATGTAGGGGCGCGCCTGCATGGACGGCAGCGAGAAGTCGGGCGAGAAGGTGAAGTCCTGGTCCTTGTCCATGTACTGCGAGTCAGTGACCAGCGTCTCCAGCGGGATGCCCGCGTACTGGTACCCGCCCACCACGTCCGCCAGCTGCCGCGACGACGCGTAGCCGTACCTGCCGCGGCCGGCGGTCAAGCTAGGGTTAGGGTTATGCTAGGGTACATGCCGATGCTCTGGCGCGCCCTCCCGCGGCAGGCGCAGCTGCCACCCGAGGCAGCCGCAAACGCGCCTGTGAGTGCAGGGCTGCAAAGCGAGCCATGGAGGCTTGCCAGGTCACGTGGCACATCTGCAGAGGAGGCGGCCCCCCCCCCAGGCAGGGCAGCCCGCAGGTGGCCTGCAGGCTCTGAGGTCGGTCGCGCCGGGATATGCAGGCCGGCGCACTTGCTGTTCATGAGCCCCATGCTCCAGTAGGGCGGCAGGTACGGCCGGCCCACCACCGCCGTCAGCTGCTCCAGCACGGCCGCGGGCGTGGGCCCCGCAAAGATATAGAAGTCGAGCACGCCGCCGATCGCGCGGAAGCTGAGCGAGTCGGGGCCGGGGACGATCTCCATGCCGTTGCTGTTGAGCAGCAGCACGCCGTGGCTGGACCCGTCTGCCCGCAGAACTCCTTGGTTATGCAGTGGCGCATGGCTTGGTAGAGCGCAGTCGCAGGGAGTGTTCACACAAGACAGCGTGGACTTAGACGGGCGTGAGTCTCGTCGCACGGATTGCTGCTGTCGGCAAAATAGGGAGACCAGGAGAGCGGAGGCAGGCTCGCAGGCCGCTCCTCCCTGTCATCCCCACCCTCGGCACCGCACTCCCTGCTCACAGCGCAGCGCAGAGTGACGCATAGGACGACGCACGCGCACGTGCCGCAGGGCAACAACCCTGGTTGTTACCCTGCCAGGGTTGTTACCCTAACCGCCAAGGCGCGCGCCTGACCGGACTTCCAGCACGAAGGGCCAGGCGCCGTAGGTGTTGATGTCGGGCGTGGCGGCGGTCTGGTCGCGCGTCCACAGCGCGCGCGGCAGCCCGTCGCGGCGCAGGCGCAGGCCCGTGCTGGACGTGAACTCGCCCAGGCCGTACAGCGATGAGCCTGCCGGCACGCTCGTGGTCAGCTCGAGGTACTGGTCCTGCGCGCGCGCGCGGGCGTGCCTGATCAGGCGGGCGGCGCCTGATTAGGCCAGGCCAGCATGCGGCCGCCCGCCGTGTGTGCGCGCGGACAGAGCGGGGAGAGCGCGCGTGCATGCAGGGCTCGGGGCCATAACAGGCAGACCCCGCGCGGCCAAAACAGGCACGGCCCACCACATGCACTTGTGGAGAGAGTGGAGAGTGCGCTGGGTGCTGTCGCGGAACAGCGGCGACCGCCAAACGCCGCGCACACAGGGCACGGCCAAGCACGCTGCGGGACAGAGTGCCAGGGCGGCCGGCGTGGGGCGCCGCCCGCTGTGAGGCCCCGGGGGCCGCGCGCAGGCAGTCAGGCAGGCCATGTGCAGCAGCACGGGCGCATGGCGGCGCCCCGCCGCGCCTTGAACACGAGCCTGTAGCCGCTGGTCGAGAAAAGCGGCGCCTCGTCCGCCCGGCCCGCGCGCGCCACAGAGAAGCCAAACGGCGACGCGGTGTGGTTGAACGTACAGGCGGGGCCAGTGGTGTTGCCTGCGGGCGCCCCCCGGCCGCGCACCCCATGACCATGTATGCCACCACGCACGTCTTCAGGTCGCACATGCGCTGGGGCGTCAAACCCGCCTGCATGCTCAGCATGCATGACACCCTGCCCTGCTGAGGGCCTCGGGCGGGCTGGCGTGCGACCTGCAGTCTGGGCATGTGCACTGGTGCGGGGAGGGCGGCGTCTGGCAGGGGCCGGCACCCGCCGACACGTTGGCCGGGAACGTCGACCGCGGGACCTCCCAGCGGCCCTGCGCGCCGATCTTCACGCGCAGGATGTCCGCGCGCGTGTGCTCCACCGTCAGCGCCAGCGGCGACACATCGGGCCCCAGCTGCGGCAGCGTGGCGGCCGCCTGCGTCAGCGTCGCCGTCTGCTGCCCGCCGCCTGCCGGCCGCGCAGGCGCCCCAGGTTGCGCCCTGCTCCGGGCGTGCCGCGCGCCACGCTGCTCTACGGCGGAAGTCGCGTGCGCCTCAGGAACAGCTGGCGTGCAGCCCACCAAGGACGCACACCTGGGTCCGCCCAGGTTGTACAGCTGGACGGCGGGCGCCCGGCTTTGGCGACCCCCTCTCAGCGCCTCACTACACCGCGGGGCCGACGCGGGGCAGGCGGGGCGAGCGCTGGGGCGCGCACCGGCGGCTGTCAGGTCACCGGCCAGGTTGTACGCGCTGGAGCCGTTGTTCGGGAAGATGCAGACCGGCAGGTCCAGCATCGCGGAGCCGATGTAGGGCGCCGACGGCACGAAGCAGCACCCTTTCTGCTGGCACTCGCTCGGGGTGATGCCATTGTAGCCTGGCGCCGGACGCGACCTCGATCACTGCCGTGACACACTCGGCACGCGCGAGTGTGCTCGGCGCCCGCGCGCACAGGCGCCCAGCGGCCACCTTCCAGCACGGGTCAGCAGCTCGCATACAGTAGCAATGCAGCACGCCTCGCCGCCTGCGTCGTGACGCAGCCGCCCGCCCGACACATGCATGCATGCGCTAATACTGGCAGGCGCACCGCAGTCCTTCCTGGGGCCGTAGGGGCTGCAGCTGCCAGTGTCGCCGCTGCTCTGAGCCAGCACACACGTGGCAGCTAGCACCCACGCGGTCGCCAGTGCCGCCACGTGCCAGCAGCTGTGGTATGCCATGACCGGCAGCGATGCCTGGCCTCTCAGCGCCTTGACATACACCCTTTGCTACGCTGCCAGGCAATGTGCAGATACGTATCAAGGAAGACCGACACAAGTCAGTTCCTGCAAGCTGGCAGGCCCTGGACTTATACTACACACCCTTCTGTATCCTTTGCGGCCTCGTTTTTACTCAAGGCAGCACTGCGCACTCCAGTAGCCCAGTTGTGGTACCTGGACAAGGTTGCGGAGGGTGCGGGGCCGGCAGCGACGCGCATTATGCGCGCCAGATTGGCGCTATGCGGCTTGTGCCTGGCCCTGCTCCACGGCAGCACGCACGCAGCCACCAATGTGACCCGCGGCAACGTGCAGACGTATTCCTTTGGCTACTTTGGTGCGCACACTTTCACCGGCTGCGAGTCATGATAAGCGCATTTGGCGATGCTGGACAAACACGCTGTTGGACAACCTGGGGCGGCTACGCTTGACGCACAAACCTGTTTGCGGCCGCAGAGACGATTGCAATCTGCGCGCCTATCAACGTGCTGGTCGCGCCCGCGAGCAACGCCTACGAAGTCGTGGTGGAGGCAGAGGCGCCCGTGCGCCAGTCGCTGGCGATCGACGTCAACGGCAAGGGCCTCGGCATCGCGTCCAACCTCACCTTCAACAGCAGCCAGCCCATCAAGGTCACCGTGCGCATGCCGGAAGGCGTGCTACAGTACACGGAGATAAACTTTGTGAACAGCGACCTGCTGGTCAACGTGACCTTCTCCAAGTCCAAGGGCGAGATTGTCAAGCGCGGCAACGGCACCATGGTCATCTCGGGCCTCAACAGCGACCTGGCCAAGTTCAGCGTGGCTGGGTGAGCGCACGCTCAAGAACACTGCTCTGGTGTGCTTCTTGATGGGAAGGTCGTGAGATAGCGCTCATCATAGCATAGCGCTTGCGAGTGTGCACCGCTGCAATATAGCGTACGCATGCAGCTGCTATTGATCAATAACAGATTATTGAGCTCTGCTCATCTGCATCGCTTGACATGGGGGGGGGATGATGTGAAGCAACGTCACAGTCGCTTCAGGCATGCATATAAGCTCATGAAGACCACTGCATGGCGCGCCAGGAGCGGCGATGTTGTGGCGAGCGGCAATGCCAGCTACTCGGAGGTTTTCAACATGGGCCCCGGCAGCCTGTACTACTCCGGGGCCAACGGGCGCATCATTGTCACCCCAAGCCAGGACGGCAGTATTTACTTGAACCCTGCCACAGGCGCGCAGCTGGTCTTGTGCTGTTGGTGTGCGTCTTGTGTCGGTCTTGAGACACTTGTCACCGCAGCGCATGGCATTGTTACTGAGCTGGCGTGCGCTGTTGGGGCTGCATGAGCTGACACGTCGGATTGAATAGAGCAGCGGCATGCGCGTGCAGACAGCGTGCAGATCCAGGGCGTGCAGACCGGCAACGGGGCGTTCACATACACGCGCGGCAACTGCACTCTGCAGGCGCGCGGCGGAGCCACCCGCTGCACTGCCAGTCTGCACAGCTGCGCAGATGCTGCTGCGGACAGGCCGAGGCAGCGCGGTGCTGCAGCACAGTCTGGCTGGCAAACATGGTACCTTGAAGGTCTACTGAGCGCATATTGTTTCGTGCCTGAGCCCGCGCAACAGCGGAGCTGCAAGCGCAGGGCCCTGCGGCAGACTAGAATATCCTGGAGAGAGATGATGGTGTCCTGCTGCCGCATCGTCAGACGTTGGCGCGCTTGTTGTGACTGCGTGGCGCTGCGCAGAATCCGGACGCGCCAGGGGAGCAGGGCTTCATGGCGCTGCCGTGCCGGCAGACAGGCTCGCTGAACGTGCCGCAGCCAGCCATGCACTGGACGTGCGGCCTCGCCGTGCGCGGCAACTTCACATGCATGGGGGGTGCGCGCCCCCCCCTGTGAACGAGCAGGCTGTCTGAGGCCATGGCATCTCTTGGCATCCAAACCCGTGCAAGGGCGTCGGCTACGCACAGTCGAGTCCTGCTGTCGCAGGGCGCGATATCTGCGTCCTGCTTCAACCCTGGCTTGCTGTGCTCGCATGCGTTCAAGCTTTGCTGCGCCGCGCAGGTGGCATCTATGGGCCGCCCTCCTACACCTCGCTTCCCTGCGCCGTGGACACCAGCCAGCTCCCCATGAGCGCATGATGACTGAGCCTGTCCCGGCGCCGTCGTGATCAGTCTGCTGCTGCACAGTCACAGTGCAGGCTGTTCGCCGCAACATCTGCTAGCTATCAGAGAGATGCAGCGAGAGGAACTAGGACACATGCGATGCGGTAGATGCATGTAAAAGGAGCCATGTTTCACGAGTGGTGTCCAGAACACGCAAATGCAGGCCGGTCACTGCATGCAGGCTTGCGAAACACGGACCAGAATCATAACGAGCTTCTGCAGATAGTGCCTGCATGTATGACAGCGTCGGCCAGTACAGGTATACACAACTGTAGTGCTCCATTGTTCAGCCTCAGCGGGTCGCGGCAGAGGCTCTATCGCAGAGGCACGGCCTGTGTGTGTTTGCGCACCTGCTGTGTGATATATGCACCTTACGCAGCACGTGTGCGAGCTGGTCGCAGAGTAGCGGGTCATCATCCTTGCATGTGGTCAGGTAGGCCCTACCCCTGAGGGGCACGAGGGGTGGACAGGCTTAGGTGTAGCCTGGGGTGGGCTTGAGCTTCAGCCAAAAAAAAGGAAAAAATATGCATTTTGCCCCAGGTGGGCCTGCATGCTCGCTTATACACACCATCCACTCAGAGCCTGACGCCAGCGCTTGTAGGAGGCACACGAGCACGAGCAGTGTCAGAAGTACAGCAGGAAGGCTAGCAAGCCTGACTTGCTAGGCACCTAGCACTGGCGCTCTGCGTGGTTAAGCCTGGTGTGGGCACTGGGACGTTCAGAGGTGTTTGCAACATACCTGTGCCATTGCCCGAAGTGTGTAGTGTTGCTTAGCCTGAGCATTCACAAGCTCTTCACAAGATGTGAGACACAGGTGCTGAGACTAGGTGCCGGTTCACTGCCGTGCTCCTTTGAGCGTGCACTTGGCCTTTGACACCATGCTTGCTGATCCCCTCACTGGTGCTGCTGAGGAGGACACGGAGCAGCTGCGGGGCTCTGCTGAGCCTCACGGGGAACCTGCACCATCCCCTAGCAAGCCGGCAGCGCAACCTGGTCACAGCGTGCCAGAGCAGGCGCCAGATGCGGAGGTGCTGGGCACTGGGACGCCAGCGAGCAGCCTACCAGCGGCCCGCCTGGGTGACGCCGAAGCAGATGCGGTTGAAGGCGCAGCACCCGAGCACCCCGCGGCCCTGCTGCCGGAGCCAGGCAGCGCTGGCAGCCCACTGGCGCTGCCCACCGATGCTGCCGCGGCCCCTGCGCCAGACCAAGCGGAAGGCACTGCAGAAAGTAGCGACGCTGGCGACCGCGGCGGTGGGGCTGGTGGGGAGCCTGCGCACGCCAACGATGTCTCCGGGCAGCCCGCGTCGCGCGCGCCCACCGTGGCCGAGAGTATTGCCGCAGCGCTGGCGAGCAAGCTGAGGTGCGCTGACCTTCAGCCTGCACAGCGAGGGCACAGCGCTGCCAGTGGTGGCCTCTCACTGCACCCAACAGACGCGTGGGTGTTGAGTCTGCCGGCGCCTCTACACAGCGCACGGGGGGCGCAGCGTGACCATGCGGCGGGAGCACCGCATGCGGGCGTCCCCGAGCCCGCTGCCGGCGCGCGTGGCCGCCGAGATCGAGACGCCCACACTGGGCTCGCCGGTAAACAGCGGCGGCAGCGACGCCGGCGTGCCTGGTTCCGGCGACTCGTTTGCGCGCGCGGTGGCTGTGCAGGCTGCGCGCCTGCGCTCCGCCGTCTGGCGTGGCAGCGAGCGGGTGCGGGCTGCGAGCGGCCAGGCCCGGCCCGGCTCTCTGCGCTGGCTGCTGCGCCCTGGCGCCTGTCGTCCTCGCAGAGGCGCTCACATCACTGCTGCCGTGGCGCCAGGCGAAACACTGACTTGATCATGCTCGATCCTTCCTGCTTGCCGTGCTGCAAGCATGTGTGCTGCATAGCATGAGCAGTAACAAATCGCCGCCTGGCATCAGGTGAGCTTTGCGGACATTGCGCAAAACCCGCTGCTGGCGCGCGCCGCGCGCGCCGAGCTGGGCACGGGCGGCCCCGACCCGCCGGCGGCGGCGGGCGGCGCGGCGGCCAAGGCGCCGCAGCCGGAGGCCGAGGTGCTGCCCGTGGCCTGCAAAGCGGCCCGCGCCCAGCTGACGAGTGCTTGCCTCTCGGATGACTGCCCCTGCTCGCCTCTTCATCGCCTGCATGTCACTGCGACGCTAGCGCGGCGCGTCGCGCCCTCTACACGCGAGACAAGGACCTCTGCACACGACACAAGGACCCAGGACGTGCGCCTGTGCTGCGCCCCGCGCGGCCCGCGCGAGGAGGGCTGAGCGGTGCGGGTGCGGGGCAGGCAGCGCCGGCCGGGCGCGCGGCCGACGCGCTGGACGGCGAGGCGGCCGAGGAGAGCCGCGCCGGGCGCGAGCTAGCCGCGCTGCTGGCCGCGCGCCTGGACGCGGCGCGCCGCGCCTCCGAGAAGCTGCTTGGCGTCCTGCAGGCGCGCCCCGCCATGCCCTTCTAGGGTTTTGCCAAGCGCGAGCTGGCTGCGCTGCTGGTCGCGCGCCTGGACGCGGCGCGCCGCGCCTCCAAGAAGCTGCTCGGCGTCCTGCAGGCGCGCCCCGCCTGCCATGCCCTATTAGGGTTTTAATGACAAAATAGGGTGGGTATATATATAGGGTATAGGGTATATTATCGGGGTGTCAGTCAGGCGGCGGGCGCGCTTGCGGCACGGCTGCTCCATGTCGCGCGCGGCGTGTTGAGATGTGGCGGGGCGGCCGCGCAGGCGCTGGCGGGCGCGGAGGCGGCGTACACGCGCGCGCTGACGGCGGCGAGCCGCGTCGCGCTGGCGGGCGACTGCGACGGCGCGGCGCTGTGC
>JAABUO010006491.1_pt1 | contig 13433 bp, 18 predicted proteins | sample 5559291 | NCBI WGS metagenome assembly JAABUO01 (sample SAMN10711878, study PRJNA513372) | rock metagenome | isolation source: Antarctica rocks | place: Antarctica: Victoria Land, Finger Mt sud | reverse complement strand
TTGTTGTGCACCGACACCGTGCCCCCCATCGGGTCCGCGACACCAACGACCGTTCTGCATACTGGGCATCACCATCATCGATGGCAGGAGGCCGGTGGAGCTTCGGGACCTCGGATATTTCCTCGCGGTGGCGGAGGAACGGAGCTTCACCCTGGGAGCGCATCGGGCCGGGATCGTGCAATCGGCCGCCTCCGCGGCCGTCCACCGGCTGGAACACCAGCTCGGCCAGCGCCTGTTGGACCGGGGCACCCGAGGCGTCGAACTCACCGACGCCGGGCGCCTGGTCCTGGACCGGGCAAGGACCCTGCTCGCGCAAGCCCGCGCCATCCGAGATGACCTCGATGAACTCGCCGGAGGAGTGCGCGGCACCGTCACCCTCGGGACGGTCCTGTCCACCGGCGAACTCGACATGGTCGCGATCCTGACCCGCTTCCACCGGCGTGCGCCTCCGGCTTTCCGCCGGGCCGGAGAACCAGCACCTACAACGACTACTGAACGGCGAGTTCGACCTGTCGCTCGTCCCGCAGCCGGATCAGCCCCCGGCCGGCGTCACGATCACCCCGGTCGCGCAGATGCGCCTCGCCCTCATCTGCCGCCGGGACGACGCACTCGCCCACTCCCGGGACGTGCGCTACCACGACATCGCCACCAGCGACTTCATCGATTTCCCCTCCCCTTGGGGTAACCGGGCGCTGGTCGACGGGCTGTTCCAAGCCGAGGGCATCACCCGGGAGGTGGCCTTCGAAGTCGTCGACGTCGACAGCGCGATCGCGCTGATCCGCGGTGGCCTCGGGATCGGCTTCCTCCCTGACCACGTCACCGACAGCCAGCCCGACCTCGTCGCCGTCGATCTGCGCCAACCACCGCCGCGGCGACGGCTCGGCCTCGCCGCCCCCGCGGACCGCCCCATCAGCGCAGCGACCACAGCCCTGCGTCGGGCCATCATCCAGGCGGCCGCCGCCGGCTGACAGGGGCCCGCATGTGCCTCGTCAGTTGGCCATCACAGGCAGAGTGAGGTAGGACGCGCGGGATCCGCCCGTGTGGATGATGACTCGTCCGTCGTGCCGCCCGTCGTAGAAGTCATTGCCGGGAAAGATCCCGCCCAGCGGATTCCTGGCGCTGATCACGAGCCGGAGCTGCTCACCTGGGTGGAACACCAGCCCAATGGGGAACAAATCGATCTCGACGTCCACGATTTCGCTGGGCTGCAGTTTCTCCACGCGGTCGAAGGTGTGCTCGGGCACTGCGTCGGTGGACCCGGTCTCGTCCAGATGCCGCATGGAAACGCGCAGGCGACCAGGTGAGCCCTTGTACCGCAGCACCGATCCGCTGCGCTCTGTCACGTCCTGGATCATCGCGCCCTGATTGGGAGTGTTGAACTGCTGAAGGGGCGTGCCGTTGGCCGTCAGCTTCTGCACGAGGACGAAAAGATCCGCGTCGTCCGCGTCCCCCGTCTGCACCCACAGACGCGCCTTGGGATAGCCGACCAGGGTCGCCTCCTGCTCGAAGCGCACCACGAACGACACCTGCCCGGGAAGCGTCGCGGCGTCGTACGACGCCGTCGCCGCGCCCAGGGTCGCATCGGGGCTCAACGTCCGGCTGCGCCCGTCGAGGTAGTACTTCGTGTCGGCGACGCCGTCGGGCGGGAACTGGGCCGCCGGAAGACCGGTGCGGTCGCCGCCCTCGAGGTCGAGCAGGGCGTACCTGACTTTCGGGGTCTGATCCCAACCGTTGTCCTCGCCCTTGAGGTAGTGGTCGAAGAACCGGCGCAGGTCCTCCACGTTCGCCTCGTCGTAGTAATCGGGCCATTCCAGGCTGGCGTGGATGCGCAGCCACTTCTCCTTCGAGGCAATCCCCCGCCAGGCGCGGAACGTCCCGGTCGTGTGCAGAGTGTGGGAGTAGCTCGCGACGACGTAGGCAGGCACCGTGATCCGGTCCAACCGCGGGATCTTGCCCGACCACACCGAATTCATCAGCGGGTAGCGCTCCGCCTCCGCGAGCACGTCCTCACGACGGTTCTTACCCGCAAATTTGTGCTGCAACATGTCGGCGAAACCGAGGTCCGGCATGCCGCCGCGCAGAACGAGATCGCGGTAGACGTCGCTGACGCCCTCCCACGGGTTGATCGCCGCCAGATGCGGAGGCCGCTCGGCCGCGGTGAACCACTGCGAAACCGCCAGATAAGAGGTCCCGCTCATCGCAACCTTGCCCGTGCACCAGTCCTGCCCGGCCAGCCACTCGATCAGGTCATGGCAATCCCGGCCCTCCTGGCGGTCCCACACGACGCTGTCACCGCCGGATTCGCCGACACCCCGGGCATCGGGGTTGCAGATCGCGTAGCCCTGCGCGCACCAGTACGCCGGGTCGGGACCCTCAAACTTCTCCAGACCGGACACCACGCCGTTGTCCAGGCCAACCAGGTCGAAGATGCCGGTCACGCTGGGCGCGGTGCCCTCACTCTTTCCGTACGGGCTCCACGCGATGATCACCGGGACCTTTTCAGCCCCGACCGGGCGGAAGACGTCGACATAGATCGTCACCCCGTCCCGGAGCCGCACCGGGACGTCCTTGTCCAACACGATGTCTGTCGAGATGGACCGGAACCTCGGATCGATCCGGTAGCCGGCCGGCAACGTCCGCGTGCCCGGCTCGAACGGGCTCAACACCCCGCGCTCCGGGCCCGCCTCGTAGGGGTAGGACGTGACAAACACCCTGTCGTCATCGCTCATGTTCATGTCGCACCTCGTGTCTGGGGCCCGGGACTCAGCGGCTTGTACCGCACGCTCACCATGACTCACCCCGGTCCACGACACCAACGACGATCGTGCATGCTCACCATCACCCATATCGATGGCCGGGCTGGGGAGGCGACGGCTCGCGGCCCCGCGTAACGGTGCGGAGCTTCATCACGGTCGACGGGGCGCCGACGTGGGAGGCACGCTGCGGCGGGTAGTGGGTGATTGCGGCCTTGACCTGTCGCAGGACCGGCGCGGTCTCGACTTCTCCTACGCCGAGGAAGGCGGCTACCGTCGGCGTCAGGTATTGGTAGAGGGCCGTCAGGTCGCGGGTCAACACGCCGGTCAAGATGTCGGCGGGGCCGGTGGCCGCCACAGCAAACGCCACCTCGTCGTGACCGGCGAGGGTGTCGCAGGCCGAAGTTCTGGAAGACGATCCCGAAGTGCCGCAGCGGATCCGGGACAGTTCGTCGTCGGTGGCGGCCGTGATGTCCGGTCGATTCGCCGACCTACGCCGATGCCGAAACCGTCGCCGAGTTACGGCCGAGATTTGCTGGCGAAGCCGTCAACATGGGCCTTACCGATCTTGATGCCGCCCTACTCAAGCTGCAAGCCCCGCGGCGGCTCACCCAGCTCATCGCCGGATGGCTCTACCAACTCCCCGCGCCGCCGGACGGTGTCGCCTTCGGATCACGGCACGACGACAGCATGCAGATGTGGGCGATATTTGAACAACCAGGAGAAGACGGCAGTCAGGTCCCCCACGCCGGGCGACCAGTTGAACTCACCGAACGCAGGCCCGAACTTCTCGAAGCACTCCGCATTTCGGGCTGAAGTGGACCTGAGCCTGGACCACGTGCACCGTGAGGCGCTGCTTGTTTGAGTGGAAGTGAGAGACCACCACCGCTGACCCTGTCGCAGCAGGGCGGTGAAGCTGAGGGCAGCCGTGCGACGTGAGGTGCCGGGTGCGGGTGGGAGCAGCCCTGACAAACCCGGGACGTGTCAGCACTGCCAGATGGTGCGGGTCCGGCGAGCGTGACGGAAAGGAATACGGACAGGAACCAGCTTCTACATCCCTTAAAGGCTTGCCGGCCCCAAACCTGGCGGATATGGGCCGGTTGCGGTGCGCAATCCTGTCGGCTGCATTTTGGCTGGTGGGATAACTCCTGGGTGGTCTTGTGGATGTCTGCCGGGAGGCCACGGTGAAGTGCTGCGGGGTAGCCGTGGCGATGCCGCAGGGACACATCTGGGCTCCTCCTTCGTCGAGCGAACAGCAGTGAACACGGGGACCTTCCCGGTCTCACCCCACATCCGTGCTGCCAGCACGGATTCGGGGTTGGGTCCACCGGCGACCGATCGGGCCGGTAAGGGGCGGAGCCACCGTAGTACTCCGGGGCCGGGAGAGCCGGTCACATTGGGGAAGGGCGGCAGCGGTGACGAGAAGGGAAGGACACAGTGATGCCGAAAGATCCATCAGTCGATGCTGGCGGTGCTGATCTGGGGCGCGAACCTTGGGTCAGGGCATCGGGTATGCAGACCAAGCTTCACAGTTGTGGCGGCGGATCGTGTCGGACAGGAATTTCCGGCGCCCCGCGCCGAGTTCACACCACCCTTGCGGGGCCGGTGCCCGACGATGACCGGGGCGCTGGCCGTCGTGGACACGATGCCCGGCAACGCGTTCAGCCCCTTGACCTTGTTTTACCCGTACCCACACCCTGTTCGCGTACCTGTGGATTGTCGTCTTCCACGATAATTGGAACAGTGGGACCGCGCTAAGTGGCCGCATGGCCGCATGGCCACTGCGACGGCATCGCCGTGCAGCTGGCTGAACTGCGAAGATAACCCCAATTGGGTGGCTTGGTCGAGCGTACGCTCGCCGCGACCTGTGCCATTTAGCGTGGTCAGATGATGCCAGATAACGTAACGTTGCGATTCACACGAGATCCGTTTGTTCGACGACGGCGAGGATCTACCGCGCCCATGATGATTTCGTAGTCCGGCCAGCGGCCCAGAATCATGCCGAGATCGACGCACGTCGACGTCTGCGTTCAGGCGGGTGGCCAGCTCCGTATGACGGCATCGGCGACTTGTTGCAGATCGCTACGAGATGTGCGGCTTGCACGGTGATGCCGCTCGCCACGGTCATGAGGTGACGTGCAACGGAGCCGGCATCGGTATCTGAGGGCAAGTCGCCTTCCGCGACGGCTCGCTGGAAGCGCTCACGCAGGGCGACAACACCTTGATGGCGCCAAGCGGTCAATGCGCCGTGCGCTGCGGAGCCGGATGCAAGGGCGCCTTGTACGCCGAGGCATCCAGTTGGGTCGCCTGGACTAGTAGTCGCCCGGACAGAGCCGTTGAGGAAGGCGGTTGCCACCTCCCGAGCGGTCGCTTGTTGCAAGGCTCGCGCGCCGTACGAGGCGGGTCCTTCGGTGTAGCGCTGCAGTACCTGCTGAAACAGCTGCTCTTTGTTGCCGAATGCTGCATACATGCTCGTGCGGTTGATCTTCATGGCGCCGGTCAGGTCAGCCAGACTTGCGCCCTCGTAGCCGCGTTCCCAGAAGATCCGCATCGCGCTATCAAGGGCCTCGTCGGCGTCGAAGCCCCTTGGTCGTCCGACCCGTGCTTCGGTGTGGCTGATCACCGTTTGATCATACTCGGTTCCGTACCGGTCGGTGCAGATGTGTTACGCTGACTTCAGTACCGAACGATACGGAACCACACCGGAACTGGAGAACTTTGACATGGGACAGAGCGAAGAGACGCGAGTCGTTGTTGACAGGTTGCTGCGAGTCATCGCGGCAGGGGAGCCCACGCAGATCGCCGGGGTATACGCCGAGCACGTCAGTTGGCAGCTTGCTTGGCCCGAGGACGAATATGACGGCGCCGTACCGTGGATTCGTCATCGATCGACTCGTGCCGACGTCGAAGACCATTACCGCACGGTCGCCGAATTTACGGTGCCCGAAGAGTCGGACGCCGAGATAACAGCCGTCCTTGTGGACGGCCCCGACGCCGCCGTCGTCGGCTCGCTGGGTCAGAAGCTGCGCGCAACAGGGGTCAGCTACCGAGTCCCGTTCATCCTCAATCTCACCGTCTCCGACGGACTGATCACGAAACACAACATCGTGGAGGACAACCTCACGATCAAGCGCGCGTTCGAATCCGTCGGATAGCGAGGGCTTCCTTTGTTCACCACGAGAACGTCGGACCCTCGAACGACGCGCGCGCAGGTCATCGATGCCTTCGGTGGCCCGGAGCACTTCCGGTCCGCGGAGGTGCCACTTGCCGCGCCCGGGGCCGGCGAGGTTCAAATACGGGTAGCCGCCGCGGCGGTCAGACCTTTCGACGCGTGCCGGGATCATCATCGCCGACGACGCGGCGCGCTTGCCGATGGTGATCGGCTGGGATGCGGCGGGTACCATCGAGGCGGTCGGAGCTGGTGTCGCGAACTGGCGGATCGGCGATCGCGTCCCCGCGATGACCGTCCAGCCCGGCGATCAGAACGGTGCCTACACCGAGCACGTCAACCTGGCGGCGGACCTAGTACTACAGCAGCACTTAGGGTTGGTGTCCGCGGATCCGGTAGTGGCAGTGGCGGGCGCGTTGTTGGTGGCGGCGTCGCCAGGTTGATCGGGTGAGTGTGGCGTCCGGGTCCAGGGGATCGATCCAGATCAGTTGGATCAGGAGTCGCCGGATTTCTGGGACGGTGAGGGCGATGAGGGTGTCGGTGCCTGATTTCGGGCCCCCTTTTTTGATCGGGTGACGGTCAGGAATGCGTGGGCGAGCATGGATAGGGTGATGTGTCGGTACCAGCCGGTGTATTGCCGGACCTGGTAGTGATCCAGGCCGGTCTGGCCTTTGGAGGTTTGGAAGGTTTCTTCGATGGCGGGGCGGGTTCCGGCGACGGTGACCAGTTCGGTCAGGCCGGTGCGGGCGGGTGCGTGGCACAGGTAGTAGGCAAGGTCGGTTGGGTCGGGAATGCTGCGGCGGGCCAGCAGCCAATAGTTGGAGTCGGGGAAGTTGATGCCGTGGATCGGTGTTCTGGCCCAGTCGTAGAGTCGGTCCCCTTTGGCTCCCTTACCCGCTGATCGTCGCCGCCAGGCCTGCGCCGGCAGGGCGGCGATCAACGCATCGGCCCGGAGTTCCTGGCCCTCCCGCGGGCCGGCGGCGATGACATGCTGATTGACCGGAACGGCCAGAACGTAGGACAGGTGCAGTTCTTCGATCTTCACGCGGAGTTTGAAGTGCTGTCCGTAGACTTCGTCGGCGGTGACCCAGCGGGCCGGCACCCCATGGGTGACGGCTCGCTCCAGCATCACCATGGCCTGCTCGGGTTTGGTGGCAAAAGTGACGTCCTCGCCGATCCCGGCGGTGGCGCAGCGGTCGGGGTCCTGTGTCCATGCCTTGGGCAGGTACAACTCTCGATCCAGGAACGTCCGCCCGGCTGGGGTGGCGTAGGTCAGGAACACCCCGATCTGGCAGTTCTCGATCCGCCCCGCCGTACCGGAATACTGCCGGGAAACACCAGCCGATCGGGTGCCCTTCTTCAAAAAACCTGTTTCGTCGATGATCAACACACCGTTCGGATCGCCCAACTTGGCCACCACGTAGGTCTGCAGGTCATCACGAACCAGATCGCCGATCCCCAATCAGTGGTCGACAGCAACCGCTGCATCCCGTCCGGGGTGGCATCCCCAGCCCGCTCCGACAGCGTCCAAGAGTTCTTCCGTTCCTCACCTGAGAGCAACCCCCGCACATACGCCACCGCATGCTCACGAGGCTCTAGCGAGTAGCCGGGGGGAGTTTCACCCCCCGGCTCTCTCAGAACCGTGCGTGACAGTCTCCCGTCACACGGCTCCCATCGTCCGGTCGTGCGGTCGTCACGGATGGACGATGCGCCAGTGGGCGAACAGGGTCGGACGGTCGAGGGCCGCCTTGTGCAGTGCCGCCCAGGCACGTCGTTGGCTACCGTAGAACCGCTTGTATTTCTGCAGGAGCCATCGCACCAAGTAGTGATCCAGGCCGTGCAGGGTGAACCGCAACTCCGACGGCCGAAACGCACCGTAGTAGTTGAGCCAACCCCGCACGGTGAGGTTCACTTGTGCGGCGAGCTGCTCGAGGGTCGAGCCGCTGCGGTGGTGCAACCGCCAGGAACGGATCTCCCGGCGGAGGCGCGTCCTTACTGATGGCCGGGTTGAAGCTGAACAGGTATCTGCCCGTCTTCGTCCGGACCCGACGGACGCGGAACTCGTAGCCCAAGAACGTGAACGAGGTGTGCTCAGCAGAGCCTTGCCTGCGCGCGTCCTTGCAGTAAACGATGCGGGTCTTGACCGGGTGCAGCTTCAAGTCGCCGCACTCGGCCAACCGATCCGCGATCGCTTCCCGAACCCGGTGGGCCATCGCCTGCGTTCGGCAGTGGACCACCACATCATCGCAGTACCGCTCGAACTTGATGGCCGGGAACTCCCGGACCATCCAAGCGTCGAACGCGTAATGCATGAAAAGGTTCGCCAGCAACGGCGAGATCGCCGAGCCCTGCGGGCTACCACGATCCCGGCTGATTCCAGTGCCGTCGTGCCGCTGCACGGGGGCGGTCAGCCACCGCCTGATGTACAGCAGCACCCACGGCAGGTCGGTGTGGTGGGCGACCGCCCGGAGTACAAGATCATGATCAAGATTGTCGAAAAACCCCTGGATGTCCAAATCGATCACCCAGTCGGTGTTCCAACACCGTTCCCGGCACACCCCGACCGCGTCCAACGCGCTACGGCCCGGCCGGTACCCGTAGGAATCGGGATGGAATACCTTCTCCACGCCCGGCTCCAGGTACATGGCCACCACCGTCTGTGCGATTCTGTCCGCGACAGTAGGTACCCCGAGAACCCTGACCCCACTTCCTCCCGGCTTCGGTATTTCCACCATCCGCACCGGCGGCGGGTGATAACTACCGGCCGACATCCGATACCACAGCTTGTAAAGGTTGCCTTTGAGGTCCTCTTCGAACTGTTCAATCGATACGCCGTCCACCCCCGCCGCGCCCTTATTGGCCTTCACCCTTCGATAGGCATCGAAGACGACCTGCTTCGAAATATCGAACGACTTCGATCCGCTTACCTGGCTCATCCCGGCAACGCCGGTTGGCCACCAGGCAAATCAGGACGATCCGTCCCCTTCGCTCCACCCGCATTACCGGGCTTCATCGCTACTACGAGACGGTCTGCCCCCGTGCCCCGCGACGGTACTCGACCTCTCACGGTGTTATCCGCTTGAAGCACTCCCTCTCGTGACCAGCCCGAAGGGCCGGTCACAGTGTCGGGGCGACAGGTTCCCACGTTCCCTGCAAGCGCCAGGGCCAGGCTCGCGCCGTCTACATGCCGGGTGCCATCTGGGCAGTCGGCAGGCTCCCCCCAGACTCGTCCCGGGGACCAGATCATGCCCCGGTTTCGACACCACTGGAATTTCTTACGACACTTCATCGACGGTTCGCTCCCGCTCGCCTTCCTGACCCACACCTGACGCGATCACGCCGCGCCTTTTCCGTATCGCTCACCACGACCGGCACTTAACCGGCGCAGCACACGGTGGTTTGGAACCATCCCCTGCAGGACGATTCCGGAGGACCTACCTCGATCACTTGCACAGCATTGACTCCAGCTCCGCAGATACATACATCGACGGCTCCCTCGTCATTCGTGGCACACGACCTGGCAAAACGCTGCCCGATCAGGGCGTGCAGATCCGCCAACCCGTCCGCCCACTCCTGCATCTGCGCCACACAAAGATCATCACCCATCACCGCAGGATCGGCCCAACCCGCCACTCACCTGCGAGGACACGCCGACAACATCAAAATAAACGCGGCTGTAGTACTAGTCGGCGGAGCAGCCGCCCAGGCAGCCCTGGCGTCAGTCCGAGACGCGGGCGCCTACATCACTTCAGTTCCGCCCTTTCAAGACGGAACTGGCCCGTTCTCGGTCCCCTTGACACGTCACAAGGCCCCCATTTTCACCGGTGCGGAGCGTTGATTAATCAGGATTCGAGGGCATGGTGGTTGGACGAGTGGACTTTGCGCCGGGGCGGCTGGAGCAGTGCGATGGTGGTCTGCTCCACGAGCCACGTTTCGGCGTCTTCAGGTGCCCAGCCGAGCTGGTCGACCAGGTGCAAGTAGCTGTCCGGGCGAAAATAAAACTGCAGGATGTCGGTCGCGCGTTCGGTGGTGATTTCGGACCGGAGCTCTCGAATGCCGCGTAGATGCTCGGCTACCAGGGACAGGTTGTGACGGATCCGGGCACTCGTGTGTTCCACCGCGGACGCAGCCACTTCGTCCTGTCTCACGGCGTCGGTGACGAGATGGATGACGTCGCGCAACTGCTCGCAGAGCTGACGCACCGTGGCACCAAGCAGTCCGACCACGGCCGAGCCCGATTGCATCGTCTCCATCCTCGCCAAACTGTCATCGACCTCTGCCGCCTCGGACCACGGCCTGATGACGGTGTTCAGCAGCCCCCGTTTGCCGCCGGCGACCGCGTAGACCGTCTTGGGCGCGACCCGCGCGTCCTCAGCGATCTGATCGATGGTGGTGGCGACGTAGCCCTGCTCGGCGAAGCGGCGGCGCGCGGCATCCACGATGGATTGTCGAGTGATCTCGGCGTACTCGGCCCGTCGCGACACGGGGGGAGCATAGCAATTCCCGCCACCGGCGCGGCACCGATTGCATGAGTGGTAACCTCAAGTGAGTGTTACTAACTTGGAAGGAAGTGTGGGTATGAGCAGCGTCTCGCCAGGCCATTTTGTCTTTGTCCACGGTGCATGGCACCACTCGTCACAATGGGACGCCGTCCGCCGCGAACTGACTGATTCGCCGACCTCGACCGTTGACCTGCGATCGACCGGTCAGGACCCCGCCCGACTCGGCGACCTGTACGCCGATGCCGATGCGGTGCGAATACACGTCACTCGGGTACGGGAGGCGGACCCTGCCGCGCAGATCACCGTCGTGGCTCACTCCTACGCAGGAATACCCGTCGCGCAGGGCCTGTGCCCGGACGGGTCTCAGGTGTTGGCCGATCGCCTCGTCTTCCTCGGAGCGTTCCTGCTCGACGTCGGGGAGTCGCTGTGGTCAGCCGTGGGAGCGGTTGCACCCGACTGGTGGGCTATCGACCCCGAACGTGACCTCGTCGATCCCGTTGACCCCGTCAGGCACTTCTACGGTGACTTACCCGCCGAGCGGGCCCTGCCGGCAAGCGCGCGACTGCGTCATCAGCGGTTGTCTTCCTTCACCCAAGAGTTGACCCGCGCCTCCTGGCGCGACGTGCCAACGGACTACATCGTGCTGGACCAAGACTGCGCGATCCCGCCGGTCGCGCAACAGGCGATGGCAGCCCGAGCATCACGCGTGCATCATCTGGAAACGTCGCATTCACCGTTCCTGAGCAAACCCGCCGAACTCGCTGAGTTACTACGCTCACACCAACCTTGACGACCCTGGTCGGGACTGTCGGTTCAACGGTGGATCTGGGTCTGGTCTGACCGAGAGGTAAGAAGATCATGACTGACACGATTGAAGCTGTGACGGCTGATGAGGTGGTGGACCAGCGGCAGCTGGCGGAGCAACTGTTGGCCCAGGCGAAGGCGCAGGGTGTGGATCTGGTCGGCCTGGGAGGGCTGTTGAACCAGATCACCGAACGCGTGCTTGAGACTGCTCTGGAGGCGGAGATCGGGCCGGAACGGAGAGAATTCCCGCAACGGCGTCCGGACCAAGACGGTGTTGACGGAGACCGGTCCTGTGCAGATCGACGTGCCCATGGACACCGACGCCTCGTTCGATCCGCAGATCATCCGCAAGCGGCAACGCCGGCTCACGTGGGTCGATCAGATCGTGTTGTCGCTGACTGCAAGGGGTTTGACCACCGGCGAGATCTCCGCGCACTTCGCGAAGTGTACGGGGCGTCGATCTCCAGGGACACGATCTCCAAGATCACCGACAAGGTGGTGGAGGAGATGACGGAGTGGTTCAACCGGCCATGGACCGGGTCTATCCGGTGATCTTCATCGACGCGATCGTGGTGAAGGTCCGCGATGGTCAGGTCCGGAACAAGCCGATGTATGTGGTCATCGGCGTCACCGTCAACGGTGAGCGGGACATCCTGGGCATCTAGGCTGGCGACGGCGGTGAAGGCGCCAAGTTCTGGCTCGGCGTGCTGACGGAGGTGAAGAACCGCGGCGTCGCCGACGTCTGCATCGCCGTCTGCGACGGCTTGAAAGGTCTGCCGGATGCGATCAACACCGTGTGGGCGTTGGCCACGGTGCAGCAGTGCATCATCCACCTGATCCGCAATGTGCGCCATGAGGCGCCTGTTTTACCGATCGGAGGTAAAAGACCTGCGGCGTTGGGCCGTCGCAGCGCGAACCTCGGCCGCGAGCGAATCGTCGGCGCAGCTCACGCTCACCCCGATCACGGTGGTACCTGATATGTGGCGGCTCACGCCGCTGGCGAGCCCGGCCAGGGTGCCGCCGGTCCCGGCCGCGGTGACGATCGCCGTCGGCCACGCTCGGCGCACTGCTCGTGCAGTTCACGGACGGCCTCCTCGTAACCGCGGATACCGACGCTGTTAGTTCCCCCAGGGGTGTGAATCGCCAAATTAAGTGGCCGACTTTCGCCACTTGGGTTCCAGCGGTCGTCGCAACACCTGACCTTTCAGGAGTTGCGATGTCGGAACCGAAGAAGCGTCCCCAGCCCGGGCCCGGCGCGCCGTTGACGGCCGAGCGGGAGCAATACCGTCGGCTGATGGCCCAGGGACTGAACAACCATCAGGCGTGTCTACTCATCGGCGTGCACCCCACTACCGGGATTCGGTGGAGCAAGGGCCGCAACATGGTCGACCACACAGGCAAGGCCCGCTACTACCCACCGATCCACGCCGAGCCCGTCGCGATCTCTGCGCGGTATCTGTCGGAGGAGGAACGGATCCTGATCGGTGACCTGCTCGCAGCCGGCCACAGCCAACGGTCGGTTGCTGTCCAGCTGGGCCGGAGCCCCTCGACGATCAGCCGGGAAATCCGCCGCAACACCAGCGGCGCCGGGAACTACCGGCCGTTCGGCGCGCACCGCAAAGCCCTCGCCCGACGACCCCGGCCCAGATCGGGCAAACTGGCCCACGACAACGACTTGCGGGACTTCGTGCAGTCCAGGTTGGAGCAGCGGTGGAGCCCGCAGCAGATCTGCCACGCACTGCCGATCGAGTTCCCCGGCCAGAACGAGAGGCACCTGGTGCACGAAACCATCTACCAGGCCCTCTACGTGCTCCGGACGCGGTGAACTGCGACGAGAACTGGTCCGGGCGTTGCGGACCGGCCGGGCCAGGCGCAAACCGCACCGCCGCGGTGACGCCCGGCGGCAGGGCTGCATCGTCGACCCATCGGTGATGATCAGCGAGCGGCCCGCCGAGGCCGACGACCGCGCGGTCCCCGGCCACTGGGAGGGAGACCGTGTGCGCCACGAGGCGCTGTGTGACCGGGCGGAGGTGGAAGACCTTCGCCGTTGTGCTGTCGCAGCAGCATAACGAAGCTGGGGGCAGCCGTGCGACGTGAGGTCGCACGCGATGAGTGATCACGCCGATTGGAGGTTCGATGTTATGAGGACGTGATCCGGTTCAGTGTCCACGGGACCGTTCCCGCCTTGGCGTGCGTCGCGGGTAA
>JAABUO010006489.1_pt1 | contig 13434 bp, 13 predicted proteins | sample 5559291 | NCBI WGS metagenome assembly JAABUO01 (sample SAMN10711878, study PRJNA513372) | rock metagenome | isolation source: Antarctica rocks | place: Antarctica: Victoria Land, Finger Mt sud | reverse complement strand
CGCTACAATCACGTCGTCGTTCATCGGTCATCCCTCCGGTGATGGCTGGTTCAAGCACCTCCATTCTCCGATATGGACCCGATGAACGGCTACTAGCAATCACGGTAACTTCTACAATGACCGTATCTATACTACTGCATTCTCCGGTAACAACAATCCTTCGCGACCACGCTTCAATCGGACAGAGAAGTGCCCCTTCCTCACGGCGAGGAGGGGGCAGGATGCTGGTCAGGCGGGGACGATGGAAGCGTTGACCTGTTCGAGGAAGCCCATCCGGTCCCAGACCTGCCAGAGTTCGGCGATCTTGCCGTCCGCCACCCGGATCATATCGAATCCCGTCACGCTGATTTGCTTGCCTGTTGCCGGGATGCCGAGCAGGTCGGCCTGGTGGATGCCGGTGAGGGTGAAGCGATAGACGGTGCGGTCACCCTGCATCACCGGGTCCTCGTCAGTCAGTTGGAGGTTGCCGAAGGCGGTGCGATAGGCGGTGGCGAGCATCTTGACGCCGGCGGGGCCGATCGGGCCAGTGGGGATGCCGGGGGCATGCCAGGCAAAGTCGGGGGCGACGATCTGGTCGGCGAGGTCGAGGTTGTCCTGGACGAAGATCTCGGGGTGCCAGCGTAGGGCGGGATTGTCCGTCGCTGCCGGTGCCGTCGCGGACGTGGTGAATGCGGTCAGTGATGGCGCGGCGAGGGCGCGGCCGACGGTGGCGAGGGCGAGAGAGGCAGCGATCGTCCCGGCGAATCCGAGGGTGAAGCGACGTGAGTGGAGTGACGTGTGCTGTGTCATGAGTGTTCCTTCTTTCTTCCGAACATACGACGTGTCATACCGGCTTCCGCGTGATGCTGGGCGCCCGACCGTTAGCGTACGTGACCGGGGAGAGGCATTACCTCCTCCATGTATGAGGCCGACGTGCCCACTGGCAGCGACGTGGTGTTCACTTCGAGGAACTTCCGCTGCTCCATGGAGATGGCCGGTGATGTCACATCCGCCGCGACACTTTTCGGCAGCATAGTGGTGTTCACTTCGAGGAGTCGCCGCTGGGCGCTCGTGACCACCGCCGGGAGAACGTCCGGCGCGACCGCGTTCGGGAGATTCGTTGTGTTGTTCTCGAGGAACCGTGCCTGCTGGCCGGTGATGGCGCGTGAGATCACTGGTGTGGATGGATTGGACGCCCCGCGATGGTGCAGCGCCACACCGGCAGTCAGAAGGACAACGAGCGTTGCCGCGACCAATCTAAGTCCCCCGATGCGCGGCATGCGCATCCGATTTCCCGCCGCGCCGCTCCCACGACCTGCGATCACCTCGTCAACCCGCATCCCCGCGATGTTCTCTGCCATTGCTGTAACTCCTTTATCATCCCTACCACACGACTCTTCGACACTCACCACTCTAGAGGGGGTATAGCGTCGGCGCATCGTTAGAACTACCGAATCGTTCGACGCGTGATTCGGGAAGCAGTAGGTAGAACTACCAGGTGGCGGGGAGGAACGGAGTAGGTAAGGTTAACGGGGCGAGAGAGGTCAGGTAAGGCCGTGGTCGAGGGCGAAGCGGATAGCGGCGGCGCGGGAGGGGACGCTGAGTTTGGTGTAGATCGTCGTCAGGTGACCATTGACGGTGCGTGGGCTAAGGAAGAGGCGCTCCGCGATCTGCATGTTGGTCAGCCCGTCAGCGACGAGGCGCAGGACGTCCACTTCCCGCGCGGAGAGGCAGGCGGGATAGGTGGGTTTGGCTGCGGATAGTAGACCCAATGCGATCCGGCCAACGCGGGCGAGAGCGGGCTTGGCGTCGAGGCGGGTGAAGGTGTCTCGCGCTTCGTTGAGGGGCGCCGACATGCTACTGGTGTCGCCGCTCACGCCGCGCAGTACGGCGATGGAGAGCAGGGTGAGGGCGCGCTCGTAGGGGGCGGCACAGGCGTCGGCGAGGGTGAGAGCGGCATCAAGGTGCGTCGCTGCGTCCTCGTACCGCCCAGCGTCGGTGGCGAGTTCGCCGAGCAGGCGGTGGGCGGCGAGCAGGGCGAGCGGCTGGCGGGGCGCGGTCGCATCGGCGAGAGCCTGCTCCGCCCGTTCCTGCGCGGCATTGCCATCGCTGGTCGCGCGATGATAGCGTGCCCAGAGCAATGCGCCGTCCGACCGACCGAGCATGATGCCGCTCCACGTCAGCCAGCGGTCGTGCGCGTCGAGCCATGCGCGGGCGATCACACGGTCGTCCGCATCAAGGGCGAGCGCGGCGGCGAGGCGCTGAAACGCACAGGCGTTGAAGAACATTGCCTCACCCGGCTCCGTTGACGGCCCCACTGGCAAGGCCCCCCGAATGAGCGACCAGGCCTGTTCGGCATCTCCCTGTGCCCGCGCCAGGTGCCCAAGGAGGCGGAGTTCCGCGAGCCGCCAACCGGGGAGGCCACCCGCACGATGCGATGCCGTGAGTAGCATGCGCGCCTCGGCCCACTCCCCCTCGACGACGAGCAGCCCGACGCGCGCGGTGCGCGGCGAGAAACCGGTTGATGTATCGCCCGCCTGCTGATAGGCTCGCTCCGCCTCCTCGGCAAGACGCCGCCGTTCTTCGAGGCGATCGGCCTGATACGGCAGCACGATCTCGCTTAACTCGAACTCCGTCGCATGTGTAACCCCGATGTAATCCCGGTTTGTACGCAACCCATCGCGGACGATTGCACTCGCCGCACGGGCCTCGTCCGGTTGGCCGAGCGCGGTGCGGACGACGCACAGCGCAGTCATCCCTGTCAGGCCGAGCGACAGCAGGGATGCATGTGCCGGATCCGACACGCGCGCCAATGTCTGTAAAGCGTCGTCATATCGCCCCAGGACTTGGAGAGTGTTTGCGATGGTGACGTGCAGCATTGCGCCGTTATTCAGGTTTACCCGGCCGATCCGATCGAGTCGTGTCCGGCTTTCCGTTGGGAGTGCGGCAAGAAGATCGGCCACCCTTTCCAGATCGTTCAGCCCTTGGCGGTAATTCCCCGCATAGCCGTTCACCGAGCCGCGATGGAAGATCGCGATCGCGGCCATCGCGCAGTCTTCCGTCTCATCCGCGATCTGCACCGCTTCATCGGCGTAGGCAATACTCCGTTTGGTGTCGGTAAGGCGCAGCAACGCCGCCAAACGGACGAGGACTTCGCCGCGAATGGTCCGGTGATCCGTCTCATGGAGCAATGGCAACGATTCTTCGAAGCGGGAAACTGCGGTCGCGAAGGCGTGGGTGTGTATCGCCTGCTCCCCCGCCTTGATGAGCCATTCCGCCGCGCGTCGGTCGCCCGCCTGGCGGAAATGGTAGGCGACCGCGTTCGGGTCGAGTGTTGCGGCAGCAGCCAGCGCATCGCCCACCGCGCGATGCCAGGCGCGGCGCTGCGCGAGCGGCAATTCCTCGTTCAAACTCTCCTGAATCAGCGCGTGGACGAAGCGCACGCGCGTCGCGTCAGTGGTCTCCTCAACGAGGTGCGCCGCCACCGCACGCTCGGCAATCGCCAGCAGGGTTTCCTCGTCCTCTCCCGTCACGGTCGCCCAGAGCGCGAGCGGCACTTCCTGCCCGATTACCGCCGCCGCCGCGAGCAGTCGTTGCGTCGGTTCGCCGAGCCGGGCAAGCCGTCCGTCAATCACCTGGCGAAGGAGTGGCGGCGCCTGCACGCCGAGCAGATCGCCGACGAGCCACCGCCCATCCACCTGCCGCAGCGTCCGCGCTTCTTCCAGCGCGTGGAGCAGTTCGACGGTGAAGAACGCGTTCCCCGCCGTCCGCGTGTGCAGATAGATCACCAGCCGCGCCTCGTCTACCGGCGCAAGAGCGTACCGCGCCGCGACCAGGGCGCGCATGTCGTCCATCTCCAACCGGTGCAAGCCGATGCGTTCGGCATGCGCCTCGCGAGCGAGCGTCGGCAGCAATGCATAGAGTGGATGGGTCCGCTGTACTTCCTCCGCGCGATAGGTCGCGATCAGCAGGAGGGGGATGGTGGCGAGTTCGCGCGCGAGGAAGCGGAGCAGGTCGAGGCTGGCGGGGTCCGCCCAATGGAGGTCGTCGAGCAGGAGCACGACGGGCTGCCGGGACGCCATCGCCGCGAAGAAATCCCGCACTGGGTTGAAGAGTGCGGTCGGGCTTGCCGCCGCGCCGACCGTGCCGCGCTCGGCGAAGGCGGCGGGGAGGGCGGGATCATCGTTGGTTGGAGTGAGATGCGCGAAGAGGTCGAGCCACGGCCCGTACGGCGGCGTCTCTGTCAGGTCATAGCAGCGCCCGACGAACGCCCGCGCGCCGTACGTCGCCGCCTCGTCATAGATAGATTCCGCGAGCGCCGTCTTGCCGATGCCCGCCTCGCCGCCGATCAAGACGAGCCGTCCCCACCCGCCGATGGCGGCATCGAGGGCGTCGCGCAGCACGCGCTGCTCGCGCTCCCGCCCGACGAGGAGCGGGGCGGCACGGGGCGGTCGTGAGGAATGTCGCGCTGACGATGCCATCTGTTTCCTTGTCGTCAGACGAAAATGGTAGGGAGAGAGATTGTATTCAGTGTACAGCGATTGGAGTATACCACAGAGCCGCAAGCATTTACGCCCGGAGTACGGGTTCTCACGGGCCTGATGCGTTCTCGTCACAGCCCCGGCCCCTTTTCATCAGGGGCCGGGGAGCATTTGCCGCAATGATCTGCTTACAACTCGTGCTGTCTCTCGATCTTCGCGTCGTCCAGTTCCATGCCGATGCCGGGGCGGGTGGGAAGGGGGACGAAGCCGTTGTTTGGTTCGACGGGATACTTGAGGAACCACTGGTGGATCGTATTCCACTTGATGAGGTATTCCAGCATCGGGCAGAGTGTGATGGGCTGCGCGTAGAGGAAATGCGCTGTCGCGGGCGTCGAATGGCCATGCGGGATCAGTTGCACGTCGTAGACGCTGGCGAGCGCGGCGATTTTCAGGAGTTCGGAAATGCCGCCCGCCCAGTAGATGTCCGGCTGATAGACGTGCATCGCGTTCGCCTGCATCAATTGGTGGACGCCCCAGCGCGTGTACTCATGCTCCGCGCCGGAGACGGCGATGCCGTGACCGATCTTCGCGGTGATCGCGGCATAGGAGGCGATTTTGTCCGGCAGCACCGGCTCCTCGATCCAGCGCGGCTGATATTCGGCGAAACGCTCGGCCATCGCCAGCGTGTACGGCACGTCCCAGCTCATCCACGCGTCAATCATGATGTCCACGTCCGGCCCCGCTGCCTCACGCAGTGTGCGCATCAACTCGACATTCTTCGCGATCCCCGCGCGTCCGTCTGCCGGGCCCCAGCGGGGGAACCACTTCGTCGCTTTGTATCCCTTTTCGGTAATCCCCTTCACCACGGCGGCGGCGCGGTCGCGATCGAGGCCATAGCCGAGAGCGGAGGCGTAAGCGAGCAGCGTCTCTCGCGTCGGGCCGCCGAGCAGGACATACACGGGCACGTTCGCCCATTTCCCCTTGAGGTCCCAGAGGGCGCAGTCAATCGCGCTGATTGCCATCATCTCGACGCCCTTGCTGGCCATGGACGGCGGCGCGGTAAAGGATGTCCCAGAGCCGTTCGATGGCGAGCGGGTTCGCGCCGAGCAGGTAGTGTTCCATGCTCTGTTTGATGATGAATGCCTGATCGGGCGTGATCGGCCCGCCGATGCCGGAGACGCCCGCGTCCGTCTCAATGTGGACGAAGGTGGATGTCATCGTGTATGCGCCATCACGCACCGGGGGGAGCCAGCCCGCGCCCTCGTTCCTGAACTGTGGATAGATGTCTACGGGGCGGATCAACCGCTCCTCCCAGAAGACGTCGGGAAAATCCATCGTGCCCGTGTACTGGATGCACCGTACCGCCGTGATCTTCATCGCGCATTCCTCCTGCTCATCCGCCTACCGAACGTGACAAGCATAGCGTCGTGCGGGAGATCTGTCACAGTTGGAGACGGGTGACTTGCTCGAACGCCGCCGTACCGATTCAGACCGGCGCGTTGTCCGCGTCTGGCTGACGGAGGCCGGGCGGCGGCTCCGAACGACGCTCGAACCGGAGATCGCGCGGTGGGAGGAGGCAATCGCGGAGACGCTCGCCGCGCATCACACGGTGGAAGAGCGCGCGTGCTTCCGCGCCGTACTGACGCGGGAGATGTTGCTGTCATGAGTCATCTCTCCGTCACCTCGGAAGATCGCTGGCTGCTGCTGGCGAGAGAGGCGATGGCGTGTGTAGCCACGAATCGGTGAGCGGGAGTCACATATCAGCGTTGGGAGAAGAAATCGCCTTTTCCCTTTCGGTGGCTCCTTCGATGACCTGGTGGAACTCGATCACGCGGCCGTCGGGGTCGGCGCAAAAGAGTTGATGCCAGCCCTTGATTGCCCACTCGCCCATGTCGCTGTACGGGATGCCCGCCGCGTCCAGCCGCGCCCGCACCGCTGCGATGTCGTCCACGCGGAAGGCGAGATGCCCCGCGCCGAGCGGATTGACAGGGAGGTTATTGCGCGTCGCGAAGTCGGGATCGCAGGGGATGAAGTGGTACTGGTAGCCGCGCGCGTCCTGCATCGTGGCAATCGTCGCGCCGTACGCCTCCCGATCGCGCGGCAGTTCGACGGGCGAGAGGCTGAGCAGGTCGCGATAGAAGGCGGCGCTCGCTTCCCAGTGTGTACCGGCGAGATTGAGGTGATGGGGTCGTGGGGTGTCGGTCATTCGGGTTTCTCCTTGCTCAGAATCGCAGTTCCGTGCCATGTTTGCGGAGCCAGACGCGGTGTTCGTTGTAGACTGGGCAATAGCGCGCGACGACGCGCCAGAAGCGGACCGAGTGATTCAGTTCGACGCGGTGCGCCAGTTCGTGGACGACGACGTAATCGAGCACGGCAGACGGCGCGAGGACGAGCCGCCAGTTGAAATTGAGGTTACCCGCCCGCGAGCAACTGTCCCAGCGTGTCTTCTGATCCCGGATGGCAACGCGGCCATACGCGAGATCCATTTCCTTCGCGCGCGACGCGACCTGTGAAGCGATGGCGAACCGTGCCGCCGCGCGCAGCCATCCTTCCAGCGCGGGCCGGGCCGCTGCCGCCTCCGAGACGGTGATCGCGAATGCCTGCGCGTCGCGGGCGACCGTCGTGCGCTTGCCCGGTACGACCACGACGCGGATCGTATGCGCCGTGCCGAGGAAGGTCATCTGCTCCGGCAATGGTGCGTCGGCGGCGGGTGCGGCAGGGAGCGTGGCAAAATGGTCGAGATGCTTCAAAATCCAGCCCTGCCGTCGCAGGATGAAATGCAAGAGGCGATTGCGGTCATATCCCAGAGGTGCGACGACGCGCAGCCCCGTGCCCGGTGCGACGATCAACCGTGGCTGCCGCGCGCGATGGCTGATCGTCAATGTATAGGGGATATTCCGCCCCGCGAGCATCACTGCATCATCGGTCACCGCAGCACTCCATAGCTCCGCCATCCTTCTCTCTGGCGTGAGCATAGCATGCCGCGTGCAGTATCCGAATCCTGTAGACTGTGCCACCACTGCCAAGTATGATGCGGACGATTCGCGGCGATGGCGCATGCGTACGATGAAAGGGTACGAACGATGCGTGTGGAGACGCAGTACGAGGTGATCGTGCTCGGACTCGGTGGAATGGGCAGCGCGGCGGCATACCACCTCGCGCGGCGCGGGCGGCGCGTCCTCGGCCTCGACGCCTTCGCGCGCGGCCACCACAACGGCTCATCGCACGGTCGCTCACGCGGCATCCGCGAGGCGTACGGGGAATCGCCCGCGTACGTCCCGCTCGTCCAGCGCGCGTACGCCCTCTGGCGCGAACTGGAAGCGGAGACAGGGCAACACCTCCTGACGATCACGGGTGGCATGAGTATCGGCCCCGCTGAACCGGGCTTCGGCGCGAACCAGAAAGCCGCCGCCGCCCAGTACGGCCTGACCGTCGAGGAATTAGGCGCTGAGGAGATCATGGCGCGCTGGCCCGGCTTTCGGGTACCGGCTGGGTACGTCGGCATGTACGATCCGCATACCGGCTTTCTCCTGCCGGAGCCGTGCGTCGCCGCGCACCTCGATCTCGCCGCGACGCACGGTGCGATAGTGCATCATGGCGAGCCAGTGCGCCGCTGGTCGCCGGATGGCGCGGGCATCCGTGTTGAGACGGAAACGGCGGCGTACACGGCGGATGCACTCGTCATCACGGCGGGGCCGTGGGCGGGGGAAGTCCTCGCCGACCTGCACCTGCCGCTCGAACCGTGGCGGATGTACAACGTCTACTTCGCGCCGACGCGCCCCGAATTGTTCGGGCCGGATCGCTTCCCGGTCTACGGCCTCCGAGGGCCGGAAGGATCATACTATGGCGTGCCGATGCTGCCGGGCGACGGCCTGAAGATCGGGCGGCACGACCGGGGCGATGTCTGCACGCCCGAAACGGCACGGCGCGCGATCGAGCCAGAGGAGATCGCAGTGATGCGCGCCGTGCTCGACACCTACATGCCGGGCGCGACGGGCGACATGCTCGCCGCCACCACGTGTCTCTACACGATGACGCCGGATAGCCATTTCATCATTGATCGCCACCCGGAACACGCCCGCGTCGTCTACGCCGCCGGGTTCTCCGGTCACGGCTTCAAGTTCTCTGCCGCGATCGGCGAAGTAATGGCCGACCTCGCGACCGACGCCACGCCACGCCATCCAATCGGCTTTCTTTCCGCCTCACGATTCGCGGCGGCGCCTGTGTAGCATCGGTAGTGGCATACGTTTGTTGCATAAATGTTGTGTTGTTACCGACGCACCCTCTCGGCTGTTGGACAACGTGTGGAAACTGCGCTTGTGTTGCCGTGCCGTCTTTGGTATGGTGCATGCTGCGCGCGTCGTACGTACAGATCGGCATCGCGTGAGAATAGCTGCAGACGGATAACCGGCGCGCTCAATGACGAGGCGCCACCGTCGGGACACTGGGACACTGGGACATGGGGTGAGGAGGAATGGATGGGTCAGGACGAGAGTACGTGGCTCCGGTTAACGCACGGATGCGCATACGATCTATACCGCTTTCGACAGTTCCGGCAATGCATTGTCCGTAGTGGTGGGGCAGGTATCCTCCTCTTGTTGATGCTTCTCGCGGCGCAGAGTGTGGCGGCGGGGACGCCTGGCGAAAATCAGACCGTACCAGCGACGCAGCCGACGACACCGCCGACCACAATTCCGACGGCTACGCAGCATGTCGCATCGCCGACGACGATCCCGACCGAGGCGCCGCAAGCGCCACCGACCACCGTACCGTCGTCTGGCGTCGTGGGAAAACTCAATCCCGCCGCATCGTCGCCGACATCTTCCCAGGAGCAGTCGCCATCATCGTCGCCGACGCCATCCGGCACGGTGATTGCCATGCCGTTGCAACTGCCGACGGTGGAAATGCCACCAACGACAGCAACATCCGGTGCGTCTTTCCCCACAATCAAGGCGCCAACTGTCGCGCCGACCGTGCCGCCGACCGCGACGCGCCCCGCAGATACACAGACGCCGATCTCGACTGCGACGAGCCAGCCGACGATTACACCAACGGGCACGCCGACGGGCACGCCGACGAGTATGCCGACCGGCACACCAACAGGTACACCGGTTGTTACCCCAAACCCGGAGGAGATCGCGGCGCTCGCGCACCTTGTGCTGCTCGATGATCCGGGCATCGGCGGCAACCTGGCGATTATCCACGCCGCCGCCCGCCACTTCGGCGAGCAGAGTCGGCCAGATGGCGTCTCGTGGGCCGGATGGTGCGAGATGTACATTGGCAATGTGATGGACGAGGCGGGCATCGCGCATCCGCGCTACGCGACGGCCCTGCTCGACGCGATCAGCGGGCCGCTCTATCGCGGTCATGCACCGGCGGGGAGCGTTGTCTACTTCGATCAACGCGCCAATCCGAACGGGCATGTCGGTATCGCCCTGGGGGACGGCACGATGCTCTCCGCGCTCGACAGTGGCATCGTCCGCAGTGCTTACGAGAACTGGACCTCATATCTCGGCTGGCGCCCGTACGGGACGCCCGCCCCGCCCGGCGATACCTTTGTGATTGCCCCGCTCCTGGCCGATACCGAGAGTGACTTCCCCCGCATGCCCGCGTGGCCGTAGGGGAAGGGGAAGGATTGGGGGCTGAGGACTGAGGACTGAGATTGACCCGTATGCCACCAGAAGGTAGGCCAAGACATCGAGCAGTACCTCTCCTACTTCGTTCTCAGTCCTCAGTCCTCAGCCCTATCTGATATAGTATGGCGTGGAACTTGCGTGAGGATGACTGGTCTGCTCAGGCCTGTCCGGGTTCGCACAGTATCAGGAGGGCACGGTACAGTGTCGTATTGCGCCATCAGCGATCAGCGAAGTGTGACGCGACCGCGTCGGCACTGGTTCGCCGTTCCTGCGGCGTCTCAGAGAATAATCGCCCCCGCGCGAAGGTCCCATGACGGTTAGCGTTGCCGAAGAGCGCCGGGTTACTCTTCTCACGCTGGATGCGCAGACGGGCGCGCCAGCGATCGCGCTTACGCTCGCGGCGGGCGGGGCGGCGCTTTTCGGCGTCCTGTTCGTCCTCGCCTCTATCACAGCGGATTGGCCCATCGGGCCTTCGGCCGTCCCGCCGTACGAGCAGATCACGCGCAACGCCCAGCTCTTCCACGAGGTCTTCCCAAGCGTCGCCGCCTTCCCGCCCGCGCAACTCGCGCTCGTTGGCTGGTGCTGCGTCGTCGGTTTGTGGTTCATCTACCTACCACTGATCTGGAAACTGCGCGGCGAGGCGATTGATCACCGCATCGTCTTCGGTGGCGCGATTATACTCGGGCTGATAGCCTTGATCGCCCCCCCGCTTTTTTCGACCGATCCCTTCTCGTATGCGATGTACGCCCGTTTCGAAACGATCTACCATGCAAACCCCTATCTCTCGACCGCGCAGAGTGTCGCGCCGGGGGATGCGCTCATCCCTTATCTCTACTGGCGGGATATTCCCTCGCCGTATGGCCCACTATGGACGCTCATCTCGCAGGCGATTGCCCTCGGAGGGGATACCCCTCCGCTCGAACTTATTCTCCGCTTCAAAGTGGTGGCGCTCGTCTTTACCACACTCGATGGCTGGCTGATCTACACCTTCGTGCGGCAGCGATGGCCGGAGCAGGCGGGATGGTATTATCTCGCCTTCGCCTGGAACCCGATGGTGTTGGTCGAGGGCGTGGTGATTGGGCACAATGACGTACTGATTCTGGCGGTGATGCTCGGCAGCGCGCTTTTGCTCGCGCGCCGCCGCCCGATGTTGACGATTGCGGGCCTGGCCGCCTCCGCGCTGATTAAATACTCGACACTGCCGGTGGTCGGGCTGACCGGCCTGCGTCTCCTGCTCCGCACGCCGGTCCGAGCGCGATGGTGGCTGGCAATCCGGCTGGCAAGTGTGACGCTCGTCCTGGCGGTCTGCGCGTTCATCCCGTATTGGGCCGGGTACCAGAGCATGAAGAGCACGGTCAACGAACCGGGCCGGGGCGTAAACAATCTCGTCGCGAGGGGGATTGGCGGGGCGCTCTGGTTGCTGACTGGCGGACGCCTCTCGACACACACGCCTGTCGTGATCGTTGGCATCACCGCGCTCCTGTTCGCCACCTGGCAAGTACGGGAGATTTGGCAGTCTCGCCTCACACTCGACGCGTGGACGATTCACGCTGAACTGGCGGCATGGGCGGATTCGCTTGCCGTCTTCCTCATCCTCTGGCCGCGCATTCGTACGTGGTATTTTCTCGTCCCACTCGGCCTCTCGCTCGCCGCCGGTCGCGCCCCCCGCCGTTTCTCCTTCTGGTTCCTGATCGGTCTGACGATCTACTCGTACCTCTCGTACTTTCGGTAGGACGAAGGACTGAGGAAGGCCAGTCGTATCGCTCCACGGCATGCGGTAACGTGGTATACTGGTTAGGCGAGAGAAACACAGCTCGGTCTTTCGGGCGACGTTCATCCTCGTGTCAGCCGCACGGAGTTTTCACTCTTCAGCGATAGGCGTGTGAACGCACTACCGGTGCATCCGGCGTCGCTGCGAGGCAGAACAGGGATGTTCCCGCATGCAGGAAGAAACCAGGCTCACGGGCGTCGCCATCGTTGCTGATGAACACCGCCGCTGGTGGAGCAATCACATACACAGCGCGTAATCTTTTGCGATGTGCCGGGAGAGGGGCGACCATCATGCCGTACCCTCATCTTAGTGTGGGACGCATACTGTTCACGGGGTGCGGATCGTCGCTGGTGCGGCTCCGCGTGATCCCCAGCCAGGAAGGAGCACGGGAACAATGGCACTGCGATCCCGAAATGCGCAAGAATTGCACGGTCCGGCGCTGGGCGAGTGGGAGGAATCGAAGCGCGTCTCCCTGCCGGGTGGGGGCATTATGTACGTGCCGCTCACGTTCGTCTCAACCACCGATCTGCGCGCAAAAGAACCATTGCCGAAGTATCGGTGGCGCGGTGAGCCGGGTGATGGCACGGTCGAGGTGGAACTGATCGGCTATCACCGGGCAATGCTGCTCAATCGCGTGCGATACAGCCAGACGATGAAGGAGAGCATCGAGGAGCGGGACGGGACGATCCTCGGCGATCTCGAAACAATGACGGTGAGCGGGTACGAAACCCTCTATGGAAGGTACCGCCTGACGCACGCGGCCTTTCCTACCGTCGTCCAGTTTGGCGCTTATGCGCGCATTCTCACACGCAATACGGGGCTGCTCTTCGTGGTCGAACATCCAGACGCGGAACGCCTCGACCCGTTCGCGAAAGCGGTACTCGCCACCCTTGTGCTCTGAATACGGGTGTCTGAAAATTGGTAACGATTCGCACGCAACTCACGGTCGCCTTGCTTGCCGTGACGCAGCCGTGACGCAATTGCAGCGCAAGCACGCGAGTTCCGCAGACGCTGATCGGTTGCTCGTCTCTATCGCCACGGCACTTGCGCGCATTACCTGTGAGTGTTCGGAAGGTTGATGCGCTCATTACCCGCTTGGAAGACCGCGAAGCGATGCGCGCGAATCCGGTGCGTCTGCGCGTGCGCCGCCATTCCCGCGACGATCAATGACGCCGGGACCCTGGCGAACCGGCGCCAACACCGTCGTACACCGCCGGGCTCTCCCTCGACTGCCTGACAGGCATCCTGAGAAGCAGTGATCGCATCCCTCCACGATGCTGGTATCATCGGGATCAGAGTGTATCTGAGCCACCGATGTATCTCAGGAGGAATCGCGATGCCGCTCGAAGTCCTCGATTACCGCACGGACGTTCGCAACATCTTCATCGCGCCAGAGATGCGGGCGCGTATCATCCGCAGGGAACCGGGCACCGCTGGCGGCGGTCATACGCATGATCTCGGGCACGAGATCTTTCTTGTCCTCGAAGGACAGGCCGAGTTCACCATCGCGGGTGTGTCCGCCGTTCTTGGGCCGGGGCAGATCTGTATCGCTCGTGCCGACGAGTGG
>JAABUO010006487.1_pt1 | contig 13435 bp, 14 predicted proteins | sample 5559291 | NCBI WGS metagenome assembly JAABUO01 (sample SAMN10711878, study PRJNA513372) | rock metagenome | isolation source: Antarctica rocks | place: Antarctica: Victoria Land, Finger Mt sud | reverse complement strand
GCCCTCTGAATCCTTTTCCGAGTAGGGTTGAAGCGCATCTGTTCGCAGAAGCTTGAACAGAAGCTCAGAGAGAAACATACGGTGATTGTCCGGGCTTATGAGGGCAGACTCCAGTATATCGGCAGCAAACACCTTCAGCTTCAACGGAGCTGCGAACATCCGCGAGAACTGAATCACTGCCGCGAACTTCCAGCAAGAACGCAATAGTGCCGTTGCTTCTTCAACGCTCTGCAACTCAAGCTCTTCTACAAAAGGCTGCTCAGGCTGGTCTACATCGTCAGACTGAAACACGTCTTCCTGCAGCTGTGCCTGAGAAGGCTCCGACTCGCTCATCGTAGAGAGTCCGTCGGAGCGCTCCCCCTTATGCCGCAAGCAATTACTAGGCATAAGAGGCTGGGTCATAAACGATTGAGATACAACTTTAGACTGACAGCATGCCGGTCACGTGCTCGCAGCATACACCTTCAAATTTTCCCTTCTTGCTACTTGTGCAAGCCTGTGCCAACTCCGCTCATCTCACGGCTACTTCAATTGACGTGCAACATGTCGGGCAGTGTCAGCGATGCGGCCTTGAAAGACGCGCTGAAGCAAAGACGAAAGTATATCGAGGCCAATCTGGAGTGCGTGTTCTCACGCTGTCAAAACAATTGGATGTTCTGGTCCATTTGATTGATTGCTGAGACTAATACACATATTCACATGATTTTGTGGCGATGCAGCAATCTTACCATGAAAGCTTGCCGCAAGCTTCTGGAAGAGGACTTGGGTCTGCCTGCAAAAAGCTTGGCAGACCGGAAAGATTTCATCCAGAAGTATGTTGATAAGGTAGAGTCTGGCCATTTGTAGCCTGTTCACAAGAGGTTGCTGCGGTATTGCACTGTTTTTTTCTGCAGCTATAGCTCTGCATGGTACTTAGCTTTGTATAGCACGTCGTCTGGCTTTGGCAGCTCTGACGGCTGAATCGTGGACTGTTTTCTTACCTACAACTATGCATGTTGTATATCATTGCTCCCATGCAGATTATTGCTCATCAAGCGTCCAAGCAAGCAAAGGCAAGTTCAATCACAAAGCTGGATGCAGCTTCAGCCCCAGCAAAGAAGAAGCAAAAGGCTGCAGCTCAGCAGGAAATTGAGCAGCAGGAGGATGGAAAGGACGCGTCCCCACAGGCAAAGGCTCAGCCAAGAACCAGCAAGACCATTGACAAGGTCAAGCGCATCTGCAAAGCAGCTACCATCAAGATACCACCCGCTATGTATGTCAAATCAAAGTCTTTGGCAGAGGTTGAGTCAGACATGGAGGGATTGCTGAGCAAGCATGGCCTTTCTCTGGATTCCTCCTCACACGAGATCAGCAAAGCAGCTGCCAGGTAGACTAAGCCTCATGCTTGCTATCACAGACCACAATTGATCATGTGTGAAATATATTAGCACAGCTTGATCACACATGATTCAACAGCAGCTGCTGGCAGAACCAGGATATATGCACATTCTTGATTTGGGCCTGTCAACATGTGCTCCAACAGACTGACAGGACACATGGTTTACACGACGCCTCAAGAGCCTTCAGAGCAGGCGCTTGTATCAGATTTTGCTGTCGCTCACTGTCTTATGCTTGCCATGTACATGTCCTGATTTGCTGACGATAACTGCATGCTGTTCAGGCTTGCCAAGGAGCGGGATCTGGAGGGCATTGATGTGAGTAACATTGTGCAAGGCGGCAGGCGGGGTAGACGGGACACTGCGGCTGCAGCACCCATCAACTATGCTGCCATTGATAAGGCCACAAGTTCTGACGATGACGAAGGCTCTGCAGGAGATGAGTCATCGTCTGAGGAGGGAAGGGACAGTGATGCAGCTGGCAGTGCTGATGAAGGTGGGCTCTGCTGCAGTCATGCTAATGGTATTGCTCTTTGTGCACACGTATGCACTACAGGAGTGACTGGGCTATTCTTTAGTGATGTAGTCTGTGGTAAGCCTAGGACTTGTGGAACAATGTTGCATTGTCTGAAGATCACAAGTTGACTTGCGTTGCACCCCCCTGTTGGCTAAGCCTGCGTTTCAAGTATATACTATCATTGCATAGCCTGCAAGTTCACATCCTTGCCGTGCATGGTGAGGCGCATCACAAGCATGGACCCCGAATCGTGACTGCCTGTTCAAGCTGGACCAAACGTCGAACCAGTCACGCAGACATCTCACCATCTAGTGCAGCTGACACTCATACTGCTTGTGAGCTTGATGATCAAATGCGCTCATGGCCCTCTGGTGTTGCTTGCAGGAGAAGCAGAGGGTTCTGATGAAGACTGCCAACAAGAAGACATGGATTCTGACCTGGCAGATGCTGACAAAGCAAACAGTAAAGCTGGTACAGGCATGCTTGATGAGCAGTCAGACCAGGAAATGCAGACTGGCAAGACTCATCGGCATCATGACAAGACTGCTGATGAGGATGGACAGCATGGTCAGACAAAGAAGCGACGGGCTGTGCTGTATGAGTCGGATGATGAATGATGCACAATATGATCTTATATTGTATGTGTGATTGTGTGTGTGTGTGTGTGTGTGTGTGTTTCTCGCTGATTATGTGCATCACCATAACATCCAAAGTGTGCTAGTTCCAGCTTATATCTACAGAAAGACCTTGGTCAAGTACTAGTTTGTTTGCTGTTGTCATGGGCATACAGCATTCTATTGCTCCCTTTTTCTGGCAGCTTGCAGTTCAGCATTTCATCACCCCACCTCTTAACAGTGTCTTGACACAGCAAGCTGCACTGCAACTGAACGATGGTAGCAGATGCCCTGTTGCAAACACTGTGATGATGTTCCTCGATTCCACATCAGGTTGCCATCAGGCTCAGCGCATCACTTCCTTGAGGACACCTTGAATTCAGTATAACAAGGATGGCTGTGTAAGGGCGTGCGTGTGGTCTGGACAGCATCCAGCCCTTGTTTGATGGCTCCAACTTCTAGCAGGAGAGGCTACAGTCTAACAAAGATCAACGGTTTGCAGTTTCCCGGTCTTCTTCATCAGTAGTGTTAGTCATTGATGGTGCAGCAGGCTTGACTTGTGACCCCGAGTTGCAGAGCGCCAGTGCAGACTGACAGTGGCTGTGAACAAGGCAGTGTAGGCCTGTGCATTGCTGCGCTAACATGCAAGGTCTCGTGAGACACGGCATCGGCAGTCTGCGCAGGGTAGGCTATGCGCTTGTTACCCGTTCTAATCAGTACCCCGCTCTTGGTGCGCGCTTGACTCTGTGTGTATGCTGCAGGCCTCGGGTCATAGTAGCATCTCTCAACTTTCCAGATCTTTTGCCAGTCAACAAGTAGGGATGCATTCTGCAGCCGGCTGATGGCAGCCGAACACCATCACTTATGACCACGCTTGTGCAAAACGCTGATTCCTATGCTTTCGTTGCAGTTAACTGTACGTGATGCTTTGAACTCAGCCCTGGACGAAGAGATGGTCAGAGATGACAGTGTCTTCATCATTGGGGAAGAGGTAAGCTCAAAATGGCAACTCTGCGTACGTTCATCAGCATGCTGACCTTTTGTGACCTCAGCTGCTTCAACACAATTTAGCATACGGTGTATTTGACATCTGTATCACCCTTATCTGTGCAGGTTGGAGAGTACCAAGGAGCATACAAGGTACGTACTTGACAACACCGACTTGTCAACTTGTTTGAGCATGCCATTAAGCAAAGATAGCCTTGGGTGCATGCAGATCACCAAGGGTCTTTTACAAAAACATGGTGCGATGCGGGTCAGAGATACACCCATCACAGAGGTGAGCACCCTTTCCCTGACTTAGGCTCTTGCCTGTATACAAAGCAGCTCTAATAGCACATGTAGCAGCTGCCAAGCAACTTGTACATGACGCAGCACACATTCTCAACCCCCCAGTCTCAGCCCTATTTTGCTAAGCCTCCACTACAATTGCCCAGGCTGGGTTTACTGGTATCAGCTGTGGTGCTGCTATGGCTGGGTTGCGGCCAGTCGTTGAATTTATGACCTTCAACTTTGCAATGCAAGCCATCGACCAAATCATCAACTCTGCAGCCAAGACGCTGTACATGTCAGCCGGCACCATCAGTGTTCCCATTGTCTTCCGGGGCCCTAATGGTGCTGCAGCAGGGGTGGCAGCACAGCATTCCCAGGACTACGCTGCCTGGTACAGCCATGTCCCTGGCCTCAAGGTGTGACTCGCTGCTTCATAGCATTGCACACCACTCCTTCTGCGCACTCATGTGACTATACGACAAAGCTCTGTTGATGTCCTGCTGGTGCCATGTGAGCTTGATCATGCTACAACAACAAATCAACACTGAATTGTCCAATTAAGCAGAGATCCAAGTTGCAAGCATTTGTGGCTTGTTCTGTTTGCATGCTTCCTGTGTAATGGCCAGCAACAGCAACATGTGCAGACATAGCAAGGGCAGCACTTGGCTTTGACCAAGAGATATGTGTATATATGTACATATGTACACATATGTATTCCACGGTCATTGAGAAGTGGTGTGGTGGCAGGTTCTGGCGCCATATGATGCAGAGGACGCCCGAGGGCTCTTGAAAGCAGCTATCAGGGATCCTGACCCAGTAGTCTTTCTTGAGAACGAGATTCTGTACGGAGAGGCTTTCCCTGTAGATGATAAAATCCTGGACAAAGACTTCACTGTGCCAATTGGCAAGGTCAAGGTACTGTGTTTCATTCCCCGTTGCATTTGTCTCTGCCTGCCGTGGTCTCAGAGCTTGCATTCATCTTCACAGCAACACCTGTATCAGTGTTGATAAGTAGGACGGATCAGTGTCTCTAGTATGGCTGCATAAGTTCATGATGGTTAATCCTGGATAGCAAGTATCAGTCGGGAGGAATGCTGCGCTACTGGTTGTCTTGAATTTGCAGATCGCTTTGACGCATACAACAAGCAGTACCAACCACAGTCGAACTGCACAACTGCAGGTCCAAAAAGAGGGCACAGACGTCACCCTTGTAGGGTATGGCAAGATGGTAGGGTACAACCTAGACGCTGCAGAGGAGTTGCAAAAAGAGGGAATCAGCTGTGAAGTGAGCTCATCCGCCTGCTGATGTGGAATTACTGCATATGCTGCCCATCATTCAGCACAAACCAGGACTCTCCCATCCGCCTTGATGAAAATGAAACAAAATCCTTGCTCACATCTAGATTACAAAACATTGCATTTGTCAATGCTACTCCCACTTTCTGACAGCTGGCAACAGCTGCCTCCTGAATGCATTGGAAACACTAAACAGCTGCCTCCTGACTGCATTGGAAAACCCAGCTGTTGACACACTCTGATGTGGAGTGTGTCACTGTTGTCTCCCAACGCTGGTTGCTATGCATGCATGGTGTACTGCTCATGCACCATCTGCCAAGTACATGTTTCTTTAAAGCCAGTAAATTATATCTTTCTGACCATTTGCAGGTTCTCAACCTAAGATCATTGAAGCCTCTAGATAGAGACACAATCGTAAAGTCAGTGCGCAAGACTCACAGAGTGGTGACAGTTGAGGAGGGCTGGCCACAGTGTGGCATTGGATCAGAGATCACAGCCACTGTCAATGAAGAATGCTTTGATGACCTTGATGCAGCTCCAGAGCGAATCACAGGAGCAGAAGTGCCAATGCCCTATGCACAGAATTTGGAGGCTGCAGCGCTGCCTCAAGTGCCAGACATTATCAGAGTGGTCAAGAGAATGATGAACAAGCAGTGATGAGATCCCAGCTAGTTGTTAATGTGACCCAGCATTCAGTGCCCAACATTATGTGCATTGTTAGAATGGGCATTGGAGCTGAGTCACCCATATGTTCACAGATTTCTGCCTCAGCAGCAGCTGCATTGAGCAACCTGGTCTGCGTGCTGAGTGAAGTTTGCTACTGATTGAGACATGCATTCAAACTGAATGCTGTGCCAGATGCAGTCAGCTGCAGTCAACTTGACAGGGTAGTATGCATTGACTGCTTCTGACATTTACTGTCCAAAAGAATCTTCACAGTGAGACAATGCATATAAGACACTCGAACAGGCAATGACCTTATAAATCGAGTAATAGTTGCCTCCTGTGCCCCAAGCATAAAATGAGCAGTGCCTGTTGCTGTGCGGGAACGCCTGAGTTCCATGATGCAGTTATTGCCATTCACAAGATCTCAGACGTTGCCTCAACCTCAACACTGTTTGTCCAAACTGTCACTCAAGCATAAGCAATTACAAAATGAGCCTTGAGCTCTAGCAATGATTCTTGTAATTCTAATGAGGAAAACGGCATTTCCCTGCCAATAAAATAGTGACAATCCCATCAAGAGAATAATTTCCCCCGGATTTGAATGTTTCTCGGCCTTGATCGGACCAAAATCGAATCGATCCTCGTTTCATTACCTAGTAATTGTAATGCAGCAATGCTTTTGATGACTTGTACCATTTTGAACAGACTTCAGACGTCAGGAAAATGTGCAAAAACTGCAGCATTTGCCATTTAAATGGTCTTCTGCTGTCTGCGACCTTACCAGCAGATTTGAGAACACGTATGCTTTTGGGGCCATATGTAGCAACGCTGAGGCATAAGGCGCAGTGTTAGCGTGTCAGAAGGCTAATTTCCTGCACAGTTACACCTTTCGTAACTTTTACAACAAGACAAGGACAGAGAATGTATCAAAGCCGCATTCAATGTTGGTTTCACCCCTAGTATATTTACGTCATCATGAATGAAACTAAGTATGAAGCTCGGAGGAGGATGCCAAATGAAGTTATTGCTCTTGAGAAGGAGAAGAAGAAGATTGCAAGCATCGTCACATAACGCAACTGGTCAACAAAACGAGGAGGTGAATATTGCTACGGTATGTTGGACATCATCACATGGGGCTGCGCCCCATGTCTTGATGCAAAATGATTAAGGTCTCTCAGCCAGACGTTCATTCAAAATGTTGGGTCCAGTGAGCTGTCTGTGAGTGGCATGCAGCATGATGAAGCCATTCACTGGACAGCAGCAACAATGTCAATTTCCACCAAGAACTCTGGACTCATCAGCTTTGCTTCAATCGTGGTCCTGACCTGCATCATTGCAAGACTTGCTTGGTATTGTTGCTGCACCTCTGCACTTGCTGTGCCTGGAGAAACACACAGGAGGGAATAGCTGTCACAGCTTACTGGCAGGTTTTCTCTGTCACACCATGCATCCCATGCTGCATTATACTCATCTGCTCCTTCATCAATGCTTCGAAGGAATGAGCACACCTGAACAGCAAACAACAAAACACGACACCATATGCAGCTCAGGCAGAGGAAGGCATAATTGCCAAACCTTCAGTATGTTCTTCTTGGAACTGCCCCCTTCCTCAAGTATTGTGTCAATGAGTTTCAAAACCTGCAAACATTCTGAGACAGGTTGGCCAACTCCTGGTTGTGGTCTCACAATGCCAGAATATAGATTCAGGACGCCCTATAAGCACCTGCTCGGTTTGGCCCTTATAACTCTTGTCTGTTAAGTCATATGGTACCTGACCTGCAACACACCTTGAGCGCACAGTGACGTAACGAAGAAAGGATATACATTGGGTGCTGGACGGACCTCACCAGCAATGTACAGCGTGTGATTATGGATCACATGTTTTGAAAACCGCGGGGGACCAGGCCTACCACCTGTCAGTTTGGCATGCCGACGTTGAGAATCCACTGAAAGACGCTCCTGCTGATGTGGTGTGAACCAACGAAGAACTCAGCCTCGTTCATCTGGTTTGTGATCGACGTTTACAAGCCATGCACGGACATGTAAAACAAGGGTCACTTTCTCAGTACGGCGTGTTCTCTACTTTACCTGTCAGGGTACCGTGCCTTTCAATGGAGGGCTCGGTTGGGTCTGCCATAGCCTCTGTAATCGACCTGTTGTGGACAGCTTGTTGGGCGAACGGGCTAAAGATTGAGAGTGTGAGAGAGAATGTCTACACCAGCGAGCTCATCAGCGACATTGATCTTGTTCGTCATGAAGCGAAACATTGATCTTGTTCGTCTTAGTAAAGATACGCAAACGGTACGGTAAGATACGCTAACGGTACGGTAACGTGCGCAAAAACAGTGTAAGGGTTATTGTTGGAGCCACCACACTGGTGTGATCTAGCGTTGTGTGAGGTGGTCGATCTAGCGCCCGACCAGGCGGGGGGCGTCTCAATGTTAGGCACAAGCACAAGCACTATCTTAGATAAAAGATGTCTCAGATCCGGAGTAACAACTCGCAAAGGTACAGCAACAGCAATGTGAGTGGTGGATTTGGGAGGTCTGGGACCTCTCAGGCCGGTGCCGGGCGGTCCGGCAGTGGTTTTGTCTCATTGGGAGGTCTACCTAAGGTACACGACTTCTTGCATTGGCACACTCAAAATTCTTACTGGCAGATACATGCATGTAGCTGCCTGTTGTTTGCAGTCCCTTGTGATTGGGCCCATAAAATCTCAAGCAAGCTATGCATGTCGTTCAAGGTTCGAGTGCAACATCTTGTTCGTACCTGCAGAGAGGGCGCTCCGGTCCAGGCTCTTCGGCGGCAAAGTTGTCTATTCCCAAACCAGTAAACTTACCTTCTTTGCGCAAGGCAAGTCGTACAAGCTATATCCTGCTGACACTTCTGGAGCACACTGGTGAGATCAATTGCTTTGCCGCAGGAAAACGCAGGCAACGATCCTCTCAGCCAAATTGTGCACGGTGGCGGAGGTGGTTGGCAAAAGCCAGAGCCTGAGCAAGCTCCTCAACCGCAGAACGAACGTCCTTCATCGTTAGTAGGCAACAGCAATTGGGCTTCGCGACAACAGGAGCAAGCAGCGTCAGTAAGCCAGCAGCCTCTTGCAGCAGAAAGCGCCTACCTCGGCTATGGCGCCCGTGATCGTCGTCTTAACCCCGCAGAATACCCCAGCCTTTCAGCTGCAGCATATGCTGCTCAGCAACAGCAGACAAAGCAGCAGCAACAGCAGGCTGTTAGTTCTTCTCAGGTACATATCTGTATTAATTTTAGGTCTGAGCTCTGTCTGCAAGGTTCTGCAGCAGGCCATAGAAACATGCCCTCCTATGCAGGCAACAGGTCAGTGGGATGAGGACGAGCGACACGGCCCTGTGGCTCCACACAGCAGACTGCAGGATCCACCAGAGTGGTAAGCATTCCTTTTGCCTGCTAGAGCTGGACAAAGGTTCAGCGGTGTGCATTGCAACAAGCCACCTCTCATCATGCTGACGTATCCCTGTTTCTGCATCAGGGATGGCTTAGCAGTCAATGATCAAGACTTGCAGTATGGCAGATCAGACCAACAGCCTCAGCCAGCGTATGACCGCAGTTACAGATATACTGAGGGATCATACAGACCTCACGGCAGCTCTGAGTACAGCATGCCTGGAAGGGGTCAGGACAGGTATGTTGACCCTAGGGCTGGTGACTATGGGTCACGCCGTGACTTTGATCAAGGAGCAGCACATTCAAGAGATAGCAGGGGGTCACAATACTCTCAGCGAGGCTCAGACACACAGTACACACCCAGGTTTGGCTCCAGGGGGCCTCCACCCCGTGGGCCCTCCAATGAAGCTTCAGCACGTTCGTATGAAGATCCCAGATGGAGCAGAGGGGTAGATGGCCAATCTGTCAGGGGCAACAGGTCACCATCTCATGCAGAAAGGCCACCATCCTATGCTGAAAGGCCTCCCTCTTACGCCGGAAGGCCACCATCATATGCAGATAGACCACGTGCTCCTCTGGCTGAGCGGCCTAGCAGATATGAGCAGCCAGCATACAGGCCAGTGCCAGTTGTTGAGTACACACCAATCATAGATGAGGCTCTATTCCCACCACCGCCCCCTTCCAGCAGGGGTGGTAGGGGGGGTAACCTTACTGGGCCAGCAGATGGTGGCACGCCAAAAGATCTTGAGCGCGAAGCATTTAATGCTGAGCTGGACCGTCTTGCTGCTGACTTGGAAAAGGTACTGACATGCTTGTGTCACAAAGTAGCACAACACGCCCCCAATCTTGTTGTGTTGAGATGCTGTACAGCTCAGCACAACCAAGGTAGTCATCATGCACCTTAGGGGTTCTGACTGCATACAGCGGGCGTGAGGGATTTGAGATACTCTTCAAAGCAATCAATACATGAAGCAGCATGCAGTCAGTCTGCAGAAGCTGAACGCAATGTTTGGTTTTCAGGAGCGCCAGCGCAAGAGGGAAGCACCTCCTCAGCCACATGTAGAAGAGGAGTCGGGTCTTTCTGAAGATGCTGCAGCAGCTGAGAATACAGCTGCAATGGCAGTGGCGGCTGGGGAAGTTGCTGCTGCTACTGCCCAAGCTCATGCTGCTCTCCCAGGTTCAGAAGAGCACAAGACAGCCGAGGTAAAGCCAGCTGTCCTGTTACTGCAGGCACAGTGTGCTGTCTGCCACATACACAGCTTCAGACATTGGTCTCATGCAGCCTTTGGGTTGCCCAAATGTTGGCGCATTTTGCTGTTCCTATCAACATGCACTTGATGTGCACTGTGTGTGCAATGTGGTTGCGGCGTGCAAAGACTGCAACGCAAAGTGCAGTAAGGTGTTGACTGTTTTGTTTGTCTTGATTTTGAATTGGGATACCGTACATACAGGCAGCTGTTGCCAAAGCCAAGATGAAGTTCAAACCTTTGATCGATGAAGAGGATGAGAGGCGTAGAGCCTCAGCGGCTGCAAAGCTGAGGGCTTTGGACGAGGCTATTGCCAAACGTAAAGCAGAGGAGGACAGGTAATGCACCCCCTGGGACTTTACATACAGGCCTTGGGACCTTACATGCAGGCCCTCCCCGCTTGAACCTGATGCATAGATGTCTCTCAGCAGCACAGCAATGTCTGTTTGTTGCTCTCAATGCAAGGTGTATCCTGTGCAGAGGCAGATCCAAAGGGTTGTCTTCTCTGATGTCTTTGCAGTCTGCCCATTCATGTACACAAAAACGCATGCTGCATGTGGTGTGTGCTGTATGCATGTGCAGGTCTTGTGCAAAGTCAAGCAGACGTTGTACTTCGTTGCATAGTGACGTCTTACTCACAACCAGAAGCTGCTGCACTACTTCAAGACATTCACACTTGCAGTGAGGCCCCACATTGCTGGATTTCGACCCAACTGTTATACTCTGCAGGAAGCGTGCTGAAGCAGAGGCAGCAGCAGCTGCCATTGCAGAAGCTGAAGCAGCACTGCTGGCAGAGCAGCTTGCCGAAGCAGAGGCTGCTGAGGCAGCTGCTCAGGCAGCTGCAGCAGCTGACGCTGCAGATCAAGAAGAACAAGAGCCACTTCTAGCACAGGAATCAGTCTCAGAAGCTGCTGGTGCACCAGCCACAGCCGACCTGCTTGGCATGGAAGACGCAGTCTCCCAGAGTGAATTCAATACAGTTGGTGTGACAGCGCCTTCTGTAGAAGTGCAAGTGACGAGCAGTGTTGCTGCTCCAGCAAAGCTGCTGGAAAGCTTCAGTGAGGAGCTAGAGGAGCTGCTACCTGAGCCTCCAAGCGCTGTGCCCACCGAAACACCCAAGCCCCCAGTGAATGCCTGGGCCAAGCCTCTGACTCTTCCCAATGGGCAAACACCATCAGCTTGGCAGGCAGCGACAGCACCAACCCCAGCTGAGGCTGCTCATCAGGCATCTGCCCAGGCTCTGGGCCTCACACCAACTCCTGCTCAGGGCAGACGGCCTCAACCTTCACAGGACGCTCAGACAGATGCGCCTGGTGATGTGACTCCAGCCAGCTGGGAGGAGCCTGTCCTTCAGGCAACACAGCCCAAGGCCCAGTCCCAGTCCTGGCAGGGCAGGCAACAAGGGCCTCCACAGAGGTCTGACCAGCCTGGTTGGAGGCGCCTGCCTCAGCCAAATGACTCTGGGGCCTTTGCAGGTGATGGATCTGTAGCACCTGGTGATGGCCTGGGCATGGCTGACAGAGGGCGAGGCAGGGGCAGGGGCCGCGGCCGGGGTCGCGGCAGGTACTATGCTATACCTTTTGTCAGAAGCCAAGCTTCATCAAAATTCAAGCTATCAAGTAAAAGTTGTTTTCCAAATTGAGCTACGTGCCTGAAGGACTCTTGTGCATATATGCTGATGTGGCACAATGCGAGCCACAGCATGCTGCAAATGGCAAATGTCGTGTTGTCTCCTCTAAGCTGGAAAGGTGGTGTTGACGGCATGTGGTGTGGGGTTGCAGGGAGGCCCCAGCTGGTAGAGAGGGGCAGCCTTTCCAACAGGTGCCCGAGGGTGAGGCACGCTTCAGAGGTGACAGGCCAGACCGCGGCAGGGGTCGCAATGCTAGAGGACGCGGCGCCAGGTACTCAGCTTATGACTTGCCCTATGACAAAGCCAACATATTGTGTGCTTCATTGTACGCTTTTGCAATGATGCCTGCAGCCATGTGGCTGTGAGCGTTAGTGCAAAAACCGGCCTGGCACTGCTGCCATCATGATCAGTTCTAAGCAACATAAGTCATGCCATGTACTGCTGCAAACATTGTGCTGATTTGAGGATGTTGGGATGCAGGGGTGGCAGGCAGCGTGACTTTGCAAAGGAAGAGCGGGAGAAGTTTGCTGTTGCCAAACCACCAGCAGATGCAGCAGCCAGTCAGGCACTTGGTGCAAATGGACCAGCTGCCCCAGTACAGCTTGATGCTTGGGGCGACCCAACATCAGCCCCCCCACCCCCACCCCCACACTCATCTCAGGCAGCTGATCAGAGCCACAAGCGTCAGCAGCAGCCCCGTGTGCGTGAGCAGGCAGCCAAGCGTGGCCGCAGCCGTGGCCCTTCCAGCCGCCCTGGCTCTGCTGCAAGCAAAGCAAAGCAGGAAGGAGAAGAATCGGCAGCTTCCACAGCGACTGTTCCGGCAGCTGCAAATGAAGCTGCACCAGTCCAAGCTGAAGTTGCGGCTGCAGCTGCATCCACAGCCCCATCTGCACTCCCCCTGCCCCCGGCTCAGTTAGCTGCTGCCAAGGCAGCAGAGGCATCCAACACAGACTTCAACTGGGTCCATGACGACACAGCTGCGCAAGTGGTGTCATCCATTGCTCAGCTGAATCTGGACACGCCAGTCAGTCTGTCTCCTGTCCTGGACCCCGTTGCTCGCCATCCTGGAGCAGCTGATGCCTCCCTTCCAGATCTGCGCGGCTTCCAGATTGAGCGCCCAGGCAGTGCCAAGGTGACTGCTGTCACCCGCCCCAAGTCCGCCAACACCCCCAGTGACCCCTTCAGCGCGTCTCACAATGCTGGTCTGCCCAATGGCATGCCAGCTTTGCCAGCAGACTTGACCTTTGACCCAGTCTTGGACAAATCATCCCTGGGGGGGCCTGGTGCGCAGGGGCCAAACATCAACTTTGGCCACATGCAGCAGCCCCAGCCTAATCAGGCCATGGACAGGCTTCACCCTGGGGCCTTTCCTGCTGCCCTTTTCCCAATCGCCC
>JAABUO010006486.1_pt1 | contig 13435 bp, 13 predicted proteins | sample 5559291 | NCBI WGS metagenome assembly JAABUO01 (sample SAMN10711878, study PRJNA513372) | rock metagenome | isolation source: Antarctica rocks | place: Antarctica: Victoria Land, Finger Mt sud | reverse complement strand
GCACTTGAAAGTGAGAAGGGAGATAGGCGCAAGTATTCTGAAGACCAGAGACGTACATCCAGATCAGAGTCGAAAGAGCGCAACAGACGCGCTGGCCTGTTCAGTCAGAGTCACAACTCAGAGCTGGAGCGGAATGGGAAGTCAACGCCGCTACATCCTGCGCGGAGGTCTCGATTTGATCAGAAAGCTCCAGTTAACGATTTGACTCACAAGAAAGTAGAGGACAAGGTCCTTGAGAAGCAAGATGAAGCTGATATTGAAGCCAAACTACGTGCCAGGCAGGAGAAAATTGCAGCCTGGAAGAGGGAAAGGAAAGAGACTAGTTCACCTCACCAAAAAGGTCTCCAAGCTACTACAAATGATGTCTCTCAAACCGGTGCTACTGCTCTCATGGCGAAGAAGCCGCTTCATACACGACACACGTTTGTGAGCGCAGTAACAGAAAATCAGCCTTCGAATCACAACCTTTCCGGTTTTGAGATTACCGGTAAACGCTCGGCAAAATCGAAGATGATATCAGCATTTGTAGATGAGGATACAAAGACCAGAATGCTTCATCGCCTATCGCCCCCTCCCGTGCATCAAATTGCACAAGACGTGATACCTCCTAAAGAAGAAATGGCGACATCTGAAAGCGAATCAGACGATGCAGGTATAGAGGTAGACGAGACCGACGAAGGTGATCCACTGGAGTCTTTCATGAATACCGTCAATGCACAGTTAGACGAGGCTGTCACCGGGCCAGGGGGACTGTTAGATGCGAAAATCTTCGGCCAGGAAGACGAGGACGTGAAGAGCGATGGCGACGGGGATGAGGATCTCTTGGTTGCAGCCAAGAAACTTTCCAAAAAGAAAGAGCTGCAAGTAGTCAACCATTCAAAAATTGAATATGAGCCATTTAGGAAGGATTTTTTCGTAGAGCCAGTCGAGATGGCAGAGAAATCCGAGCAAGAAATTGACGAGTTACGTCTTGAATTTGATGGGATCAAGGTTCGAGGTGTCAAATGTCCTCGCCCATTTACGAGATGGAGCCATTGCGGCCTCCCATCTCCTGTCATGGACGTTGTACGGAAATTGAAGTTTGAACGACCATTTTCCATTCAAGCGCAATCGATCCCTGCAATAATGTCTGGCCGAGACGTGATTGGTGTGGCGAAGACAGGCAGTGGAAAAACTCTAGCCTTCCTATTACCAATGTTTCGTCACATCAAGGATCAACGGCCCCTTGAAGGATTAGACGGACCAATTGCTATAATAATGACGCCAACTCGGGAACTTGCAACTCAAATTCACAAAGAGTGCAGGCCTTACCTAAAAGCGCTAGATCTGAAAGCTGTCTGTGCGTATGGAGGTCCTCCGATCAATGCTCAGATCGCTGACCTTAAGCGTGGAGCGGAGATCGTAGTTTGTACACCAGGCCGGATGATCGATCTTCTTACAGCAAATGGTGGACGTGTGCTCAGTCTTCGACGTGTAACCTATCTGGTACTGGACGAAGCTGACCGCATGTTCGACATGGGTTTCGAGCCTCAAGTCATGAAAATAATTGGAAATATCCGACCGGATCGGCAAACAGTTCTATTCTCGGCGACTTTCCCAAAACAGATGGAAGCTCTGGCGAGGAAGATATTGCGGAAGCCATTGGAGATCATAGTAGGTGCCCGGTCAGTAGTTGCTCCCGAAGTCGAACAGCTTGTGCAGGTAATTGAAAATGAAGAAGGCAAGTTTCTAAGGCTTCTTGAACTACTTGGCAATCTTTATAATAACGACGAGGACGCTAGGACTCTTGTGTTTGTTGAGCGGCAAGAATTTGCAGATGTCTTGCTTCGTGATTTAATGCTTCGTGGATATCCTTGTATGTCTCTCCACGGAGGCAAAGATCAAGTTGACCGAGACTCTACTATTCAAGATTTCAAGAATGGTGTCGTGCCCATTGTTATTGCGACGTCAGTTGCCGCTCGCGGCTTGGACGTGAAGCAATTGAAATTAGTCGTCAATTACGACTGCCCTAACCACATGGAAGATTATGTCCATCGAGTTGGTCGCACAGGGCGGGCTGGAAACAAAGGCGTGGCAGTGACATTTATTAATCCAAACCAAGATCGAAACGCAGTTGAAATATCAAAAGCCTTGCGTTTGAGTCAGCAGCCTGTTCCGGACGACGTTCAAAAGCTAGTCGATGTGTGCAAAGAACGGATCAAGGAGGGAAAAGAACGACCACTAGGGCAAGGATTTGGTGGCAAAGGCCTTGATCGACTTGACGAAGACCGCGCTGCTCTCCGTCGTGTGCAAAAGAAGCTCTACGGCGAAGATGTTGATGATGAGCATCAAAACGCGTCTGATGACGACGAAAGGGGAGACGAGCCAGGCGATGGTAAGAAGACAGAAGATGGAGAGAAATCCGGGGTAGTGGCGATGGTCAAGGCTGCTTCCTCCGTGATCCAGCCTCGCAAAGCCGGTAGCGGGCCCGATGCCGGGGCATTCCACGCAACTCTGGAAATCAACGACTTTCCACAGCGAGCTCGATGGGCCGTCACAAATCGTACCAATATTGCAAAGGTCTTGGAAGTTAGCGGGACTTCTATCACTTCTAAGGGCACGTTCTATCCTACAGGAAGAACACCAGGACCTAACGAAGACCCCAAATTGTATTTGTTGATTGAGGGAGACACTGAAATTGCGTTGGCTACCGCGCTTAATGAACTGACGCGACTTGTACGAGAGGGTATTGCCACTGCGGCGGAGGATGGACGTACAAATGTTGCTACAGGGCGATACTCTGTCTTATGATGCGCCACCTTTGCGCTTACCGTGTATGTAATGTATGTACAGCCCACGCGACTAATCCCACCTCATATCCAATCCTGTTTCGTCCTGCTTCTTGACGACATGCGCTTCTGTGCGACGGTTCGCGGGGAGTCTCTGCTCATTCGCTAGCTGCTTCCCCAACTTCCCACTCTTATTGCCTGCATCTCTTGCCTCCTGCCTCTTCTGAGCCGCCGCCGCAGCCGCCATCCTGGCATCGGGTGACGCCGCAGCATCGTCTGGTACCACCTGCCCGCCAAGTATCCGTCCGAGATCCTTGCGCTGAGGAGCCGCACTCGGCTTCTTCCTCGGTGCTGGCGCAGCTGCCTGCCCTCCATTCGGAGCTTCGTCTTCGTAGCTCTTTGTCGAGCAGCAGTTCCCCATTCGCCCGAGGTTCCAGACGTGCCAGAAAGTCGTGGAGCTGGTCAAATTACGCCAACAACTGCAGCGCGCCAGATCTGTCTGGCCCATAACATGGCAGGCTTTTTCCGCGCTCCATTAGACATAGAGATACGCCTGGACGGCGAGGATGATCGGACGATGGTGGACGTGAGGCTCGATAAGAACCGGAGGGAAAAGGCGCCCTTGTACATGGATGGCGAGTCGGTCAAAGGCGGTGTCACAATCCGCCCCAAAGACAGCAAGAAGCTCGAGCATACTGGCATTAAAGTGCAGTTCATTGGGACTATTGATCTCTTTTTTGATCGAGGAAATCACTACGAATTTCTATCCCTGGGACAGGAATTGGCGGCGCCGGGAGAGCTGCGCCATCCACAGACGTTTGAATTCGAATTCAAGAATGTAGAAAAACAGTATGAGAGCTATCATGGGGTTAATGTGAAATTGCGGTACTTTGTTCGGGTCACAGTGTCCCGGAGGATGGCGGATGTGATTCGGGAGAAGGACATCTGGGTCTACTCCTACCGAATGCCGGCAGAGAGTAACAACGTCATCAAGATGGATGTAGGAATTGAGGACTGTCTGCACATCGAATTTGAATACTCAAAGTCAAAATACCATCTAAAGGATGTTATTGTTGGCAGAATTTACTTCTTGTTGGTGAGGCTGAAGATAAAGCACATGGAGCTTTCCATAATTCGTCGAGAGACGACTGGCGCGGCGCCGAATCAGTACAACGAAAGTGAGACGCTCATGCGCTTTGAAATAATGGACGGTGCCCCGGTGCGCGGAGAGACCATTCCCATTCGACTTTTCCTCGGAGGCTTCGATCTCACACCGACCTTTCGGGATGTGAACAAGAAATTCTCCACGCGCTACTATCTTAGCTTGGTCCTCATAGATGAAGATGCTCGACGGTACTTTAAGCAGTCGGAGATCGTTCTATTCCGCAATTCTCCAGAGGAGATCGAACCAGCATAAATTGGCATGTATTTGTATATACAAGTTCCACTAGTCATGACAAGGAGAAATGGACATTCTCAAAGTCTTTACTTCTACTTATTTTGTAACTTACGGGATCGAAATTTTGGATGGATAGGGTGTGCGATTTAATTTGTGTGCGTTTTTCGTGCATTTGGCGATGCCTCTTCAATTGGTCCGCTCGCTGAAAGGTCTTATCACATCCCGGGAAAGCGCAGCTATATTGTTTAGTAATGTCCTGAGCTTAGCAAACCTATGCGGCCGCTCGTGTGTGTGTATTTTGACGTGTTTTGCCAAATTGCTTGACTCACTGAATGCCTTGCCACAGAACTTGCAATGTAGTGGCTTGTATCCAGCATGAACTCGAAGATGCAGAGCAAGAGTCGACTTGGCTGCAAAAGCCTTGCCACATTCTTCGCACAAAAACGGTCGCTCACCGGAGTGTATCCGCATGTGTTGCCGGAGAACACTTTCCTCCGCAAATCCTTTGCTACAAATATTGCACTTTTGTTAGATTGAAGACGAAAGAATTATTTTTTACCTGAAATGGCTTATGCGTCGTGTGTGTTTGCATGTGCCGAAGAACTTTCTGCCGCTGACCAAAATCCCTCTCTCCTCTTTCACACCCCTGCCAGAGACATTTGTATTTGTTTTTCTTGTATCCAACGTGAACCTGTGTAATATGTTGTGTCAGTTCCTCCGTTGAAGGCAAACAAACTCCACAAGGCCTGGTTTGCCCACTGAGGCCTGGGATAAGCCATTCGCATTTGTGGGATTCCGGAATTTGGTAGGCTGCTTGCAAGTGCTGAGATTCGACGTGATTGAATAGCTCATGTGCCGTATTCGCACTTGCTTTGCACGAATCCCACTCGCAGTGAAGCATGGATGGATGAACGTTGGGATAGTTGCTGTGGTGGTCTTGCTGGGGTATCGGCGGGTACATGGAGAAATGTGGCGAGCATGTCGAAGTCATCTTGGGCATATGTTCTGACTTTATATGCTGTAGCATGTCAACTGGCGAGGTGAATCTTAAATCGCATTCATTTCCGAAATGACAAAAGAGACTGTCGTCTGACATGTTGGCAAAGTTGACCGGCGACGCATTACGTCTCCCTATTAACACATCAGTCGATGTATTCAGCGATAAATCTGGCATCTGAAAGGCAAAAGTGTTTAAATCCTGGAATTCCTGAGACTTCGTAACGGCCTTTGACGCCCGGCGGCAGATCTCCGGGGTCACACAGCCTGAGCAGCAGGGAAGTATAGAGCTACAGACCTCGGTGCATTCCGTAGAAGAGTCACACTCTGAGCATGCTTGATCCTCGCAAGCCTGGTCCTCGCAAGCTTCGACAGAGCAACCATCACAACAGCACAAGCTCAATCCACAGTCCATACACACCGGAAGAGTCTCCATATGTGGGAGACTTCGACCTGCGGTGGTCGGCGCAGAAGCTTTGACCATTCTACATGTACTGCTGAGCGTTTTGTCCTGCGTGTCTGGAGATAGCGAGTGACTGACGTTTCGCTCTTTCGGAGTTGTAACTGTGGAGGTCCTCACCATTTTCGAGTAAACACCGATTTCGGTGGAGATGAGCCAAGCAGCACCGCCCCCAACACCACCTTCAGCAGCTGTATATCGAGTAGCAGAGAGTGCAGTGCTTGGAGCAGAGATGAACAAGCCTTTATAGCTGTCTGTGTCCACGGGGAAGGAGTCCAAGTGCACCACTTCGAAACACGGATCTGCACGTTCTCATGATCACGCCGATCTGTCTCCCCAACGGCCACTCCTCTTCTGTCGGGCAAATCCCCTGGTGGCGACAAAAGCTTGATTCTGTTCTAATAATATACATACACACCGCTCGTACCATTTAAGCGGCGTGCATGACCTGACCCATTCATAGATAGCCCGGTCATGCACCCACCCGATTAATTAGCTCGCCGCAACCTTCCCTGGGCACGTCCATGCGCGTTGTCTACTTGTAAGAGCAGACTCGACTACGCTGGATGGAGGTGAAGCGTCTCATCAGTCAGCCCTCGACGGGTGAGAATTAGCGATGCGTCTCGGCTGATTTTCCTGGGGAAGAAGGATCTTTTCTCCATAGCCTCGTAAGCCTAACGGGGAGGGAATGATTGCCCGCGCTTCAATTCGGACGTTCCACGCCCTACGTCCGCTGAAGGCTATAAGGCCACTATTACTGAGCGACATTGGAGAAGGAATCAAGGAGTGCGAAGTCATTCAATGGTTTGTTGAGCCGGAAGCGCAGGTTCAGGAGTTCGACAAGCTTTGTGAGGTGCAGTCCGATAAGGCCAGTGTGGAGATCACCAGTCGATACACTGGCGTTGTGAAAAAGCTGCACCATGAATCTGGAGATATGGCGCAGGTCGGGAAGCCCCTACTCGACATTGATACGCAAGATGATATTGCCGAACAAGACGTGCCAACCAAAGAGGAGGTACCAAAGAAATCTGGCGCGATGGAGGAGTCTGTGAAAAGCAAGTCAGTGGAAGGAGAAGGCGAAAGTGCGTCTAGCAATTCTGTTCTGGCAACCCCAGCAGTGCGACGACTAACGCGCGAACACAAACTCGATCTGAAAAGTATCAGCGGTAGTGGTAGAGATGGTAGAGTGATGAAAGAAGACGTCTTTGCCTACTTGAATCGCTCCAAAGAAACCCTAACATCGTCAACACCACCGCAAGAGGACCGGATGGAACAACTTTCTCCAATTCAAAACCAGATGTTTAAGCAGATGTCCAAATCACTCACAATACCTCACTTCCTGTATGCAGATGAGGTTTGTATGGACAGACTTATTCAGACACGCGCCTCCTTCAACACCTATTTACCTGCTCCTTCCAAAAACTTGTCTTACATGCCGTTCTTCATAAAAGCACTCTCCCTTGCTCTGGTAAACAGCCCGCTTCTAAATGCACGCGTGCATATGGACGACGGTGGAAATCCGCAGCTTGTCTATCGGGCGAGTCACAATATAGGCATCGCGATGGACACACCAAATGGACTGCTCGTTCCGAACATCAAAGACTGTGGTAATTTGAGCATTCTGGATATTGCAAATGAGCTCTGGAGACTTCAAGAACTTGGCGCTGCGGGAAAACTCTCCGCCAATGACCTACGCGGAGGCAGTATCACAATCTCGAATATTGGGAGTATAGGGGGCACTTACGTTGCACCAGTTGTAGTCACTTCCGAGGTGGCTATTCTGGGCATTGGTCGGGCAAGGAAAGTCGCTGCCTTTGATGACAACGACGAGGTATTCCCCCGAACAATAATCAACGGCTCCTGGAGTGCGGACCATCGTGTTGTGGATGGAATGAGTATGGCTAGGATGGCAAGTGAATGGAAATCGCTCATACAAGACCCGAGCCTTATGCTAGCAAAAATGAGATAGAAGCCACGTGCTCTTGTAAAAATGAGCTTGCCTGCACAATATTGCGAGAACCATGACATCTGATTTTGTTTTACATTATTCTACAGTATTATCGTGCTCTACTCATACAGTAATGGGAAGACACAATCGTAGCTAACGTACAATACACGATTAAGATTCTCGGCAAGAAACTTGGAATAGCCTGCAATCTAATTTGCCTCATATGCATCTGTGACGGTAAAGCAGGCTCTGTTAGAAGCTTTGAAACGCGGAGTAGCTGCACTCGCCACAGCCTTTGAGGGAGAAGCTAAATAAAGATAAGTCGAATGATTGGTCTGGTGCCTACGCAATTTAATATCGTCCTCAGAGGAGAATTCTAGCACTCTTAGGAGAAGGGCACGTCTTTGGCGAAAGTAATCGCCGAAAACACGCAACATATTTCTGCTCTTGGTTTCTTTCGACCTTTTTTCCCTCTTCCGTTTCATGCTTCATGATGTGAACACACTCGTCACTGTCTTCATCGGATTGCGTGAGACGTTCGAATAACGGATGAGAGTCCACGTGTCTTACAATCCATACATGCAATTCCTTCACATCAGTTATGGTGTAGAGAATACCATTTGGTGAAAGAAGGTAGGCATATTCAGAGGCGAGTGTGAAAGTGACTATGCGCGCTTTGTGCTTCCGTGCTTTAAAGTGTGGATCAGGAAAGCAGATGAATACCTTTTTAAGCTGGGATTTGCGGAAAAAGTTGGTAAGAAATTTCATTGTGTTGGCTCGAATCACAGAGACATTGTTGTAGGAGTGTCCAGTTTCGTTGAGAAGCCTCAAAACTTTGATTCTTTCATTTACGAATTCGGTGACTTGCACTCTAATTTCCATTCCCACAATCATCATTGAAGGGAATTTTGGTGCCAATGCTATTAAGAGTCCGCCAAAGCCGCAACCTATGTCCACAATCTCGACACTGCTAGGGTTTTCAATATTCCATTCGGGAAAAAACAAAGACCAATTCATAGCAGCAGGGTTGGTTGGATAAGTCAAATCATGGTCTGAAAAAGGATTCGCATGTGCTCTTTGCCGGAAATACCGTTTTTGGGGTAACTCAAATGTACCCTCGGTTTCCTTCTTCTCCACATTCTGCTTATATTCACTTCGTTTGCGCTTACGTCCCATAGTCCGGCCCCGTCGACGCCCCTGACGGTCAACACGTGACACGTAAAAAGCATTTTGGAGGTAATACAGCTAGCTGGCTGGCGACACTGAACGAATGATCGGATACACACTGGATGATCCAAGGGTGGCGTTCGATAAAAGCATTCAGAAGTATATTGTTGAAACGGAGGATGGCGAAGAGTATGAGTATAATTCCCGCACAGAGTCATGGGATTTAAGTGTGCGCATTCGTAATTGTATACTTTACCTAACTGTTAGGCATCAAGGCTAGTCGAGGAGCAGCAAAAGGTTTATGAGGTGCCAGGGGTTGATCCACACGAGCCTACTGCTGAAATAATTGCGTCGAAGAAGAAACACAAAAAAAACTATACTGGATTTGATGAAGAGGTATATGGACACGTTTGCATCCTTACCAAAGAACAATGGCAAAACCCAGAGCAACGCACTTGACCGGGCGACCAATATGCGAAACACTGCTGTCTATGTGACTGGTTTGCCGAAAGACGCAAGCATCGAAGAGATTTCTACGTATTTTCAGAAGTGCGGCGTGATATCGGAAGATGCTATTACTGGACAAAAGCGGATAAAGTTGTACCAGGATGATCAAGGTCAACACAAGGGCGACGCCCTCATAGTGTTTTTCAAGGAAGGCAGTGTGCAGCTTGCGGAACAGTTACTTGACGACACCAGATTTCGACCAGGTGAAAGTATGACGATTTCTGTTCAGCATGCAGAATTTACGGGCAAATCAAAACAATCCGCGCCAAAACAGCGCACTGACCTCGAGAAACGACGCCAACAGGCTAAACGTCAAAAACTCGAGAGGTTCGTTGCTCTTGTTAAAATAGCCTAATTACAGCAAATTGGCAGACTGGGATGACGATGATGTCCAAACCAGCACTTCAAACCGTTGGGCCAAGATTATGATTCTTAAACATATGTTCACGCTTGATGAACTTGTCGATGACCCTTCACTTCTCTTAGATCTCAAACAAGATATCCGGGAAGAGTGCGAAAAGATTGGCAGAGTAACCAGCGTTGTACTCTTTGATAAAGAGTCTGAAGGTGTCGTCAGTGTTCGTTTCTCTACCGAAGACGACGCAAGAGCTTGTCAACAGGTAATAAGTTAAATTCTTATCCGCTTATTAAAGATCATGAATGGACGGTTCTTCGCCGGCCAGACGGTCGTAGCAGACATTTATGATGGAAAAATAAAGTACCAAAAGAGTAAACAGGCAGAGGATGAGGACACCAGGCTGGATAAGTTTGGCGATTGGTTGGAAGACAAGGAAATCAAGTAATGCAGACCTCGACCCTTAGGCAGATTCTGTGCGTTCTAGTGTTTGCGGATGATGAAGCAAAGGCGAGCTTTCAAATGCAATTTCATGTCGGGGACTCAAACTCGCTTGGTCCTGCTCGTTGGGTTCAGAGTCCTCGTTGTCGCTATCAATCTCCTGTCCGAGATCATCGACTGTTTCTGCATCAGCGCCGGCGTCTCCGGAAAGGGTGTCGGAGCCATGCCCACTATCAGTACTAGTGCCATTCTGTCCAATATTGAGCTTCATTTTTTTCACAATGTGACTGTCGTGACTTTTGCCGTTATCTCCGTCAACAGTTCTTGCACCTCCTTCTGCCTTATTCGCCTTTTTCTCCTGCATCAGTAGATTATAAGCTTCCAATTCCTGATGTAGTCTTGGACTAAAGGCAGGGAAGTCTCGTTCAATACTTTGGATCATGTCTGCAGGACTGATGACCTTTCGACCTGCCTTCAATGTGATGTCATTCGCGTTAGTAGCAATGTAGTTCAAAAAGACCACTGCACTCTTCTGCAGAGCGGTGTTCGCGTCCTTTTGCATAAGCACCGGGCCTGACGCGTTGACAGACCCGAATGCTGAAGCTTTCGCCAATCGCGTCACTGTGCTCTTGGGTAGTGAGATGTCGTCCATGGAGAAAGAGTTCTTACCTAGGTCACGTGGTTGCTTGTACACATTGGCACACGCAAGCAGGCCCGTGCCATGACCGGTGTCGAAGCTGTGTAACTTCTCTAGAGCTGTCTGAGTTCTGTTTGTTTGTCAGAGTGAGTCCTTTTACGCTTCTCGCGAACGCCTGTCTTGGTGGTCGGAGGCTGGCATGTTTCGATGGAACTCCTCGATTCGCGCCAACAGTTCATCTTCCCTTTCTGAAGATTCTGCACCTTCTTCAATGACATCAGAATGCACTCGTACTACCTCAGATTATTTGCACCCTCAATCAGCATTGACCGTACCGACTATAGAGACTCTTAATGCAGAAATCCGTACAATTTCTGCAGACTTGGCTTCTTCAATCGCAAGAGAAATGTCCCTCGAAGAAACTGTTGAGAGGTTAGAGGACGAGCTTTCTTCGATAGAGGGTCACCATAAAAGAAGCAGTCGCAGACAGAGGCGGAGCAATAATGATACGCAGGAAATTCCAGTCAGTATCCATAAACAAATCATTCAACAAGAAAGAACAAGGAGAATGGAAGCTGAAGCTAGGGTTGTCGAACATGAAGACTGCCTCAAAAAATCAACCGCTAATATGAACGGCACCACGAAAGCCTTCGAGGAGATGAAGACATTGAAAAGGAAGCTTTTTGACGAACGCAGTGCGAAGGAGAATCTGGAGGATCTTCTGATGGGAATTAAGGAAGAACTGATTGCTCAACAAGAAGAAAGGGACAGACTGCACGACCTTGTGGTTCCGAGATCTCGCTTTGAGGGGAAAGGGTCAAGAGACGAAAGTATCAAGGACAAAGCACATCCAGCGACTAGATACGGAACAGATAACTCCGTTAACGGGGACATCGCGCTTCTTGAGGTAGTAAAGGATGTGGAAGTCCAGAGAGATGGACTACAAAACGCCCTGCGTCGCCTGAAGGAAAAGTGTGACGTGGAGACTAAGCAATTTCTCAACCGTATCAAAAATCTGGAGCAAAAGAGTCTCCGAGACAGGGAACGTATAGCTGTCCTATCTCCACGATCACCCCGTAGGGCGGCTTCTTTCTCTCCGGTCACTCAAGCTAGTATGTCGACAGGCACTAGTTTTGGAACTCGCAGCGTCCCAAAAACGCCAACAATGCCGATAGGATTTCCGTCTCAACCTCATACACCAACTACTTCAAGCCCGAGTTCTCTATATAACATATCGCCCTCGATGGACCTCCACTCTTTACGAATCCGCACGGCACGCTAACAACCTCACACTTGTATATATCAACTTCAAGACATCTGATCTAAATCAATATGCATTTGGGTGATAGACCTTATTGCTACGGGGGAACAAAAATCCATTGGGACGGAGTAGTACATTTAAATTCTTGCGAATTTTGCCATGTTTTCCACATCGACCTGCCTTACACGCTTTATTGTCCAATCATGCCCCTCCTGAGCAAGCCAATGGTTGTAGTTCCGCACAATGAAGTGACAAATACTTGAAGCGACCTTTTCCGGGGATTCCTGTGGAACGAAATGTCCAAAGCCACTTAGCTGCAAGTATTCTCCTTTTACTGTATACCGAGCCATTGCCTGGATATGCGAGAGTGAGACAAAATGGCTATTTTCCCCGTGTACGTACAAAACTGGAATTGACACCATAGGAAGCATATCAAATGCTTGATTGACTTCAGTTTTCTCCAGTTTCTCAAGAGTCGAAGCGTCAAAAGTACGGAATGACAATGCCTCTTGAAATTTGGTTGTCTTTAACGTATATCCAATCTTGTCTGGATAGCTACGGCTGGGAAGTTCTCGTAATCCGTGTTTCTATATTTAGTCAACAACTTAAACTTCGTTACTATGTAAAGTTCCACGACTTCAGGGGTCCAATTTTGGTAGAATTTGCCCCGGCGTATAAAAGTCGCAGCAGCGCCGCGCGAATCCCAAATATCTTTTCGTCGGACAGTAAGGATCGCAGGTGAAGGGATGAAAGTATAGCTGTCTGGCATAATCGGCTCAACGGCTACAAGAGCAATGAACTTGCTCGGATGCAAGAAGTGAGATGTAATGCTCCGAACAGTTAATAGGTAGACAAGAAGACTTACAGCTGATGAGCACCCATTGAGTGGCCTACTGCGATTATAGGCTGCGGTACATCAAAGTGAGTACATAATGTAAGCATGTCACGAGCGTGATCGTGCCAATGTACCGTATCACCAAGCTTATCTTCATTGCAGACACCGGATTCACCTTGATGTGCAACATCCGGGGCCCATATCGATCGAACGGGAACACCCTCCATTTTTAAAAGAGTAAGCAAAGATTTAAAAAAGGGCTCGTAAAGCTCTTTCGGAAGGCCGTTCGCATGAGCAAAAAGAACGCTAAGGCCATGCTTCTGTTCCTCAATTTCATTCGAAACATATTCGTTGACCACCAGATCAAGCCTGTCAGTAGGAAGGTTCACACACCTTCGAAAGGCTCTTGGGTGAGAAGCCTTACAGACGTGGCGCTTCACGATCATCTTTGTGCGGTCAAGTTTATTCCGGTCACGGGACTCGCCGACCTTTACGAAGCTCCTCGACTTGACCCAGAGAAAATGTTCGCACACACGTGACCCGACGACACACCAATATTAATTGGTCCAATATACTACAAGGGTCTATGATATGTACAAAGTCTACAAACTGTATCTCAACAGCTGTTCAAGAACATGCCCGCGGAGTGATCATATGGTCT
>JAABUO010006485.1_pt1 | contig 13437 bp, 4 predicted proteins | sample 5559291 | NCBI WGS metagenome assembly JAABUO01 (sample SAMN10711878, study PRJNA513372) | rock metagenome | isolation source: Antarctica rocks | place: Antarctica: Victoria Land, Finger Mt sud | reverse complement strand
CGCCTGCTTGAGGCGCTCCTCGCCGCTGAGGCCGAAATGGGTGCAGAACAGCGACACGGGGCCACTCGGAAGGTCTAAGCGGACTTCTAAAACGCCGCGCTGCTCGCGGACGCTCGGCAGCAGATGGTTTTGGACCGTGCCGACCGGGTAGCGAGAGATTACGGCTAAACCGTAGCCGCCCAGGCCGAGCCGCAGGTTGGCTTGGAACGTCACCGGCAGGCCGAGCAGCTTCTGAAGCTGTTTTGGCTGGTCTACAAACCCGCTTTGCGGCAGGCGCTGATGGACTTCTTGTAAGCACACGACGTCGGCGTCCTGCGCCAATAGTACCTCAGAGATACGCTCCGCCGAGCGCTGCCCGTCCATCCCCAGCCCGCCCCGAATGTTGTACGTCATCACGCGCATGTCTTGCTCTCCAGAACTCCCAGGCCAGCAGGGCATAAAACGGGCCGTATTCCGCCGCCGACACCCACCAGTATGCTTGCATGGAGTAGTAGTAAACGTACAGCAGCGCCGACAGCCCGGACAGCAGCACAAATGAGTACAGCGGTTTTCGGCCCAGCAGCGGGACAAACACGATGGTCCACAGCAGATACCAGGGGAACAAAGTCGGAATGACCAGCAGCGTCACCGCCAGCACCACAAATGCCCGGCGCAGCAGGTCCGCGTAATCCGCCACCGGACGCCGCACGGACCAGTAAGTCACGCCCAGCAGCGCCGCATCCGACAGATTTTCCGTGATGACATAATGCCAGTGCCGAGTAATATAGCTCAGGCCGAGATTGACCCAGCCGAACAGGCCGGAGTTCACATGGACATTTTCTAAATACTGGTGCATCCCGTGAAGGAACTGCGGCAGGTACACCCACAGCGGCATTCCCAGATACAGCAGCCCGCAGGCGGCCCAAACCGCAAACGCCCGGCCATGCACCCGCGTAAACAGCGGCAGCAGCAGCAGCGCAAAGCCTTTGGTCAGCACCGACGCCGCCAGCAGCAGGGCCACGCCGCCCCCATATTTCCAGCCCCTGTTCTGCTCTTTTCCCTGGCCCTGCTCTTTTCCCTGGCCCTGCTCTTTGGGACGCATCGCCAGCGCAAACGCCGCCAGCAGAAAGAAGACGCCGACAATATCCTGATGCCCCGCCAGCGACACTTCCGTGACCGGCAGCGGGCACCACGCATACCAAATTACCTGCGTCAGGGGCCGGTTCAGCCGCTTCAGAACAACCAGCAGCAGGCCGATCACGCCGAAGTCAAACAGCATGTATAAAAATTTATACCCAACGGAGTTGGTGCCGAACAGCGCGTTCGCCAGGGCGAACACCATTTGCGAGACCGGCATGTAAATAGACTGGTAGCTTTTGTACTCGGCTTCGTTCCAGACCCCATCCCGCAAATATCTCAGCGGCGTCGCATTTGGTGCCCAGTGGTAAGGATTGATGCCGTGGTTAATCAGCCGCCCGTCCCAGATATAGAGGAAAATATCGGTGGAGAGGTGCGGCGGCGCGAACACGACCGCCAGCCGGTACAGCGCCGCCCCGCCTAAAATGAGCGGCAGCGCCGCCCGCGCATTACCCTTCCGCAGCGCCGGCACGACCCGGCCCGCCGCGTAAACGTACACGCCGAACGCGATGGCGTACAGCATCAAATAGACCCACACGGGGTTCAAGGGGTAGAAGCGCTGTCCGAGAAAGCCGTACACCAGCAGCAGGTCCGCCGCCGTGACGCCGAGCGCCAGCAGCGGCAGGCTCGTTCGCCGCCGAGGCAGTGCCGCCGTCACTGTGGGAGACTTACTTCCTGGCATACCGTCTTGTCACTGTGCGAGAGGCGAGAAACGGCTTGACGGCGGCGGCGAGGCTTTGCGCCGTCTGCTCCCCCGTCAGAGTCTTGACGCGCTTCCCGGTGCGGTCATAGATAATCGTGCGCGGCAAGTCGCCCTGCCAGCTTGGGTCAAACGCATCAATGAACTCTTCCGGGTCGGCGCTCTTTTCTAAGTACGCCGGGAAATCCGCCCCGGACTTTGCCAGAAACGGCGCAACTTTCGTATGCGCGTCTTTTAATTGGTCGGCAGACACGGCAAACACGCGCAGTCCCGACGCTTTGTACCGGCGGCTGGTCTCAACAATCGCCGGAAACTCAGCGACGCACGGCCCGCACCAGGTCGCCCAAAAGTTCACCAGCACGACATGGCCTTTTTGCGCCGCAATCGCCTTCTTAATCACCGGCGCATCCGCCGCCGTCACGGCAACCGGCGCAGCATGGACAGCGGGCATGGCGAGGAGGAGCAGGAACCCGACTCGTATTATCGCTTGATGCTGCATCCGAAGGCCTTTGTTTCCGCTTTGGCGACCGGGTAGCCGGCCAGGGTCTCATCAATCGCGTTCGCCAGGTCATGCGTATGGACATTTGCCATGTCCATGTCGTTGTCAATGCGTCCATGATAGACCAGTGTGCCGCTGCTGTTAATGACATACGTTTCGGGCGTCACATGGGCAGCGTAGGCGTCGGCGACTTTCGCGCCCCGATCTTCCAGCACCGGAAATGGGAAGCCTTTGGATTTGGAGTAGGAAGCGACTTCGGCCACCGGCTCATTTTGATCTGCGTCAATGCCGACAAACGAGACGCCTTTGGGCGCATATTTAGACGCCAGCGTCTTCATGCGGCCCACATAAGCATTGGAATACGGGCAGCGCGTGGAGATGAACATGACGACAGTGGCTTTGCTCCCCTGCATCAGCGAAGTCAGCGACCGTGCCTGAGCTGTTTGAGCGTCAGGCAAGGTGAAGTTGGGCGCAGACTTGCCGGTAATCACTGCGACGCGGGATACTTTATTCTCATCTAAGATGGCCCGCAAACCAGGGATGTTGTCGGGGTTTCCTGTGATGAACTGAATATGGGGAGTCAATACGCTCTCGGCCTTCCATGCAGAAGCGTTGGCAGCCGTGCTTTTGACTGCCGGGTGAGCCTTAATCCACGCAATCCAATCGTCGCCGCAGGTGTTCAGATGCGAGTTGACGTTGCCGTCTACATAGGCGACTTTGCCGTCGGCCCCGATAATGTAGGTCACGCGGTTGGCGATGTTCGCGCCGGGGATTAAGACGCCGTAGTCAGCCGCCATCTTGTGCTGCGTGTCGGCCAGCAGCGTGTACGGGATGCCTTCTTTGGTGCAGAACGCTTTGTGTGATTTGGGGTCCTGAACGCTAACGCCGTACACTTGAACGCCCATTGCTTTCAGGTCTTTGTAGGACGACGACAGCGAGTGCGCTTCTAAAGTGCAGCCGCCGGTGAAGTCGGCGGGATAAAAGGCCAGCAGGGTCACTTTGCCCTTGTTTTCGGCGGACGTGCGGATCGTGCCGTTCTGGTCCGGCAGCGAGTAGGCCGGGGCCGGCTTCGTGACGACGGGCGCGGCAGCTTCAATTTTGGCTTTCGCCTGGGCAAACGCGACGGCAGCGACAGCGGCAGTCGCGGCCACTCCGAGGGCGAAGGCTTGTTTGATGCGTTTCATAAATGGTTGCTTTCTGGCGATAGGAACCCGGCCATTTATGGCCGGGACTCTTGCCTGCTCTTATACTGCGTTTCCCGCCAAAACATTCTCAGCAGCCGGAACCGGCAAAACGCGGGCTTCCAGCGGCAGGTCAAACGTCTTTTCGAATGCCGGGGCCTGCGCTTCCGCCGCCCATAGTTCTAATTGCGCGTCGGCGGAGGCGTACAGGGTCATGCGGACCCGGTCGGGCTTTGCCAGCTTTTCGCACCGCACCTCTTTGACCAGCATCAAATGGCTGCGGTCCAGCGCTTCGGCGAAGCGCAGGGCGCAGGAGAGAACCCGGATGAGGCGCTGGGTGCGGGCGTCCAGCGCGGCGAACTGCGGGTGCTTGCGGCGCGGGACGGACTTGCGGTGGTAAAGTGCGAGACTTGCCATGATCTCGATCTCCCGGTCGTTGAAGCCGAGAAGCTCCGAGTGGCGGATGAGATAATAAGAATGCCGCTGATGGTCCGTGTGGGACACGAAAAACCCGGAGTCATGCAGGAGCGCCGCGTACTCCAAAAGCTCGCGGGACTGGCTGTACTCGTGCAGGCCGAGCGCCTTCCACTGGTCGAACAGGGTCAGCGCAAGGGAAACTATATGCGCGGCATGAGACTCATCTACCCGCGTCGCCGCCATCAACTGCCGGATGGAGCGGCGGCGGGCGCTATCGTCGGACGGAGTGGCGCTCGGTACACCCTCTTCCTCGGAAAAGGCACCCCGACGCAGGCGGTCTACAATAATTCCTTCGCGCAGGCCCCGGTCACTAATCCGAATGCTGCCTGCCCCGACGGTTTCCATCACTGTCTGCAAAATCGCCGAGCCGCCGATAATAATGTCCGCGCGTTCCGGGTTAATGCCCGGCACGCGCCGCCGCTGCTCTAAAGTCAAGCTGCACAGGCGCTTTGTCGTGGCCTGAACGTCCGCAAGCGACAGCTCGTAGTTCCGCAGGGACGTGGGAACCGGAACGGACGCACTGACGGCAATAATCTCCGCCAGGTTCTGAGCCGTGCCTGACGACCCGTACATCACGGAAAAGCCGACCTTCGCGATGGCCCGCGCCGCCGGCACCAGCAGGCTGCGGACATGGCGCTGCAACTCTGCCCACGCAGCAGGCGGGATTGGTTTGGACGAGTCCGCAACTCCCTCGGCAGTCAAGCGAATTGCACCCATTTTGAGGCTGTCCAGGAACGCATAGCCGGCGCTGTCGCCGACAATCAGCTCCGTCGAGCCGCCGCCGATGTCCATAAACAGAGCGCGTTTCTTCGGCGGCAGGTCAATCCCGCTGACGCAGCCCAAGTAAATCAAGCGGGCTTCTTCCTGCCCGGAAATCACCCGCACATCGAGATCCGCCAACTCGCGGACGCGCTGCACGAACAGGTCGCCATTGTCGGCCTCGCGCACGGCGGCGGTTGCCAGGGCGATAATCTCGTCCGCCCCAAAGCCCCGCGCCACTTCCGCGAACCGGGCGCAAACCAGAGCGCCCCGCGCAATCGCCGCTTCGGTCAGCGAATGCCCGCTTCCGCCATCGTCGTCCCGAGATTTGCCCGGCGACTTCGCTTCCGCCAGGTCAAACTCGCCTTCGCCCAGCCGCACGACCTGCTTCTGGGACGCAAGCGTGGTCCAGGTTCCGTTCGCCTGCACTTCGACGACCGCCAGCCGGACCGAGTTCGTGCCAATGTCCATCGCCGCTAAGATACGCATAGGCTCCTAGCATACCCGATGCGTCAAGAAAAAAGCCCCCCCGCCCCCAATAATGGAGGAGCATGAGAGAAAAAGAACAGGGCTGTCTCTGCTCTTAAATCATGCTCCCCCATTATTGGGGGCGGGGGGGAATCTGCTTCCTTTACGGCCCCGCCGCGAACCGGGGGTCAATCGTTTCAGAATAGATGTCCGCCGTACCGTTCCGGGTGCTGTTCCAAAACAGCCACACTTTGTGCGAACTAGCCACACCCGCAAACGGGTCTAAGAACGCCGCGACATTGTTCTCATTGGTTGTGTTGCTCAATGGAACTTCCGTGTCTACCACAGAGTCCAGCCCGGACACGCTGTCAATGGGCGGGTCAGTGTTGGGATTGCTCGTAGTGCTGAAGTTCTTGGAATCATTGGCATTCACATAATCCTGCCACTGGATAGCAGGGTCGGTGATAGTAACAGGAGTCGTCCCGGTGGGTCCGATGGGTGTATACCTGACGCTAAATGCTGCGCCTTCCGCCCCCGATATGATGGGGAAGTAAAGGATCGCACGGGCCGGGTACTTAATAGTAGGAGTCTGCCCTTGAGCAGTAATATCATTGTAGACCGCCGGCACATTGTTTACATCCACTGCCCCACCATAAGGCTGGTTATTGAGCATGATTGTAATCGTTTGCGTCGTGTCTACCGCAGACGGCAGGTAGGCTGTCAGCCGCTGCGTCTTGTAATACAGCGTCGCCGCGCTGCCGACGACGCCCGATTTGCGCCAAATTGTCCAGCGTCGGTCGGCTTCCACCGGGCCGAGGCTGGGGCGGCCGTTGGCAAGAAGCGGTGCATCGTTTGCTTTCATCGCCGTGTCCAGGAACGTCACCGGAGTTGTATCGGCGCGGGTGTCCAGCGTTAAACGCCGGGCTTGCGGGCTGAACGTGGCACGGATTGCCGTGAAGTTCTGCGTGGTAGTCAGAAGGGCCGGGGAGAACCGGACGCGGCCTGTGGCCGAGTCTACATAGACTGTGTTGGTAGTATACGCTGTCACGGCCCCCGAAGCGGGGATGATCGGCACTTTCACGCCGGTCAGCACCAGCAGGCCGCTGGCCTTGTCGTAGATCGCTTTCGTGAACTGCGGCACACTGGGTGTTCCCACGTACAGCAGCGACGGCGGCGTCTGCAAGGCCCCGGTCGAGTCGCGGTACATTACGGATACGTTCAGCGCTCCGGTGCGGGACCAGGCTACGTCGCGGGCTTGATACCAGCCGCCGACGGCCCGCAGGTTTTCCGTGACCGGCGGGAACGCGGCGAGGTTAAGCTGCGAGGCCGTTGCCGTCGTCGTTCCGGCAGGGACGTAGCGGCTGACATACAGGTCAATGTTGCCGTCGGGGGCCGTGCCGCTGTAGGTGACTTCAATGGTCGAAGTCGCCGTGCCGTTAACGGGAGCCGTCATCAGCATCGGGCTGGCGTCGGCCACGGCGGTCAGGCCCGCCGGGACCGGCAGCAGGTTGACCGCAGTTCCCCAGGTTCCGCTTGCCTGCGAGTTATAATACAGCCCCGTCCGTCCGCGTGTCGAGCCGGTCCAGAACGCCCAAAGCGAATTGGTGAAGTTCGTGCCTGTATACAGGCCCTTGACTCCGTACTTGATCTGACTGGCACTCGAAGTCGGCGTGATTGCCGCAGCGGCCCCAAACGAGTCCGGCGTGAGTGTGCCGTTGGCACTGGAAGCCGGAGTCACCGGGTAGCTGTAAAGCGTGTTGGTGTACGGCGCGATTTTGCTGACGGCGACGACAAACGCCGAGACGTTCGCGGGAGTGTTTGGGTCTTCGGCCACCGTTAGGCCGCTGTAAACGGGAGTCGTGGCGGAGAGCGGCAGCATCGGCAACACTGGATTCAGGGCACTTGTCGACGTGTACCCGCCAACAGACTGCCACCACTTCCCACCAATGGGGTCTGCCGGAACACCGGGATGCGCCGGGTAGAAGTAGCTGCCGGGCGCGGCGCTGGTGCCGAGATGGAACGGGGCGTTGACCCCATAGATGCCGAAGCTGCCGTTGCGCCCGGACGTCCAGTAAAGCGACAAGTTCCCGGTAGCCGGATCGCGGAATGCGGCAGGCCCGAAGTCCGGCGTGGAGGTATAAACAGGCGAGGCCGCCCCATTGCTCGCCGCCGGGCCGGCGTCAACCATCGGCAGTGCGCCGGCAGTGTAGCCGTCGGTCAGCCGATCTTCCAGGACAGTGATGTTCAGCTTGACGCCGGAACTTGCCGGCAGCAGCGGCTGGGCGTTCGGGTTAAGCACCGGGCTTGAGTCCAGTAGAAGATGAGTGACCAATCCACTGCTGGACTGAGCCTGATGACCGCCAATCGCCCCGCTGTAAGTAGGCGGATAGAACTGCCCATTGGCTTGAAAGTCCTGGCCCTCGAACAAGCGCAGCGGCTGAGCATCGGTGGTGGTGTAGGAGCCGGCCGGCGTCCCGAACGGAACGGAAATGCCCACATAAGGCGGTGCGGTTGAGCCAACTACGGGAACGGTCCTCACCGGCAAGTTATAGCTGGTGCCGCCGCTGGGAACAGGCACAACCGTATCAGGAACGTCGGGCACTGTCAGCGTTGTAGACGCAACTCCGACACGCGGCTTGTGGAACGTCGCTCCCAAACGTGTGTATAACACATTAACGTCAGGCGCTCCAGGGTAGAGCGGATACGTGTTATTGAGAAGCCCCGGATTTTGCCCATAGGCTCGCATTAAATCCGTATCCAGCGAAGTGCGGAAGATGAACGGCTCCTCGGGAATCGATGTCCCCTGCAACGAAATGGCTGTACCATTATAGGTTCGCTGATTGGACGCTATCGGCCCGGACGTGCTGTTGTAATCGAAGCCGCCGAAGCCGGACAGCGGGTCATTTGCATCCGCATAAGCCATCAGCGGGAATTGAAGCGCAGAGGAACCGGTGCCGACAACCGACTGCTGGTTGAACTGAGCGTTGAGCAGGTTCGTGTTGCCTTCGTTCAGGACAATCAGCGGCTGGAAGAATGTGCGGTAATTCACGTTGTACGGGTCAAACAGGCCCAGCGGCGTGTACTGCTCGGTCTGGATGCCCAGGCTGCTCGGGCCGTTGCCGAGGCTGACCGTGCCGCCCGTGATTTCTGTCCTCATGTCCACAGGAACGCCGGCAAAGCTTTCCACTTCGCGGTACGGGTAAATCGTGTTGAAGCGGCCATGCCCGCCGATGTCCACATAAACGCGCTGGGGCGACCCGGCACCGGAATTGATGCCCGCGCCTGTCCCGCTGCCCTCGATGTAGCCCTGCGGGAAGATTTTGTCGCTCGTGTTCATCGTTTCCGGGGACGTCGGCCCGACAATTCCCGCTCCGTTCCCGGCGTCCCACACTTGCAGGTTGGCGGGCTGGTGGGTTGGCACGGCGATGGAGTCCTGGATGGTATTGACGGTGGCAAGCCGGTTGCCGCTTGCATTCGTATCGTCGTCAAGCGCCGCAGTGGAATTGGTCCCGGAACGAACGTCCAGCGAGGCGGCAGCGCCGGAAGCAAGATGCAGCGTGTGCGTGATCGCAGAGGCCGGAATGTCCGGGTAGTCCTGGCTGGCGTTCAGGGCGACACTGGACAGCGCGGACAAGTCTTCCCAGGGCAATGGGTTCACGGTTGCGCCCGGCCCGTTTTGCGTGTTGCCGCCGGCGTCTTTTGTGTTGTCGTTCCAGTGGGCGCTGACCGGCAGCATGGCGACATTCAGCGCCGGGAACAGCAAGGGATTGTTCACGCCGATCAGGCTGCGGTTCTTGATTTGCAGCCCGTAGCCGGTGGGCGTGGCATTGTCCCCGCTGCCGCTGTCAATAATATCGCCGACGGAGGTGGCGATGGCAATTGGGATTGGGGTGGAGGCAACCTGCTCATTCAGAACTTGCGTGGCGTTTGTCGGGTTTTCCGTTGCCGGATCATAGCCGCTCCTAGGTAATCCCTTAAGATGGTTGCTGCCGTTGCTGTATGCCGATAGGTCTTGTGTCGTGGGCGCTGTCGGCGAGGAGACCGCACCGAAGGGGCCGGCTCCCCCAAGAGTGTCGGCGACAGGCTGGGCGGGGCCTGAAGTGCCGCCGTTGACGGCAAGCGGGGTTCCTACGCCTTCGACGGCCAGCGGGTTCAGGATGCCGAAGGTGGGCTGCTCGGTCGGCGGCGTCTGCTTGATCGTCGGCGGGGTTCCCGGATTCCCAGCGGTGGCGGCGGTTCCCCCAACCGAATACTGGCTGCCGAGCGTCGTCTGGATAATCAGGCTGATCTTTCCCGTTGCCGTGTATGTACCATCGGCGTTTTTGGTGTAGGTCGTCGCCGTCTGCGTGGCCTGACGGATGCGCCGGAACGCGCCGGGCGTGTCGCCGATGCGTGTGTTGACGCTACCGATAGGGTAGCTGTACGCGGCCAGCCAGCCCTTTTGGTTGGACGCCGAGACAAGCTGCGTCGGGTCCGCAGGGTTCGGCGGCGTGGTTGGGTCGCTGCGCTGGACAAAGACTTTCTCGATGGCCGAGCCGGTTAGCGCCGTGGCGGCATTTGCGGTTCCATCGGAATTGAGCGCGGGAATAGTGACGGTGCTGTTGCCGACGGAGAAGCTCACTGCCTGACCGTTGCCGTAGAAGAGCGTCGGATCGGTCGGGTCGGCGACAAGATTAGCCGCAGTTGGCGCGAGGGCTTGTGTCGCGGTACAGGGGGGAACGACGTTGCCAATGCGGATGTAGGCAAACCCGCCCCACTCAAACCCGCTGATGGTGCCGTTGAGGGGAATGGCCTGTCCCATGTCGGTCGTCGTTCCCGGATGCGCCGCCGTGCCATCGAACAGGTACGCTTGCAGGAAGAACTTGTTGCTGTACTGATTCGTCTGGTTCACATTGGTAACGCCGCCGAAGGTGATAGGCGCAATGCCGCCGCCGTAGTTTGCGTCAATGGGCGTGATGCCCCGGCAGAAGCCGAGCGTGCCGTCGCCGAAGTAGACAAAGTCGGTGGCGTTCTTGCCGCCATAGGTGGTGTTGGCAAACGTAGCGACATTGCTCGTCAGGTCATGGGTGTCGGCGGCGGCGACGGCGGGGCCGGAGATGGGGCCGCCGCCGCTGAACTGCGCGTCTACGCCGATAAAGGCGAACGCCTGCGATGTGGTGAGGTTGCTGATGGGGGTCGCCGTGATTTGCAGCAGCGTGTTCCCCGAAGTCGCGTAGACCGCGCCGCCGTTGCCGCCAGTCGTGGACGAGTTCGTCACCAGCACCGGCGAGGACGTGAACGAGGAGCCGGTCGGCGACTCCAGCCGGTAGACGCCGCGCTCGGCATCGGTGCCGCCGTTTACGTCGAGAGCATAGAAGCCCAAGTCGGCAGTGCCATTCGTGCCGATATACAGCATCGGAACGGGCTTGCCCAAGACGTTCGTCGTGTTGACCGAGTCGACGTGTGTGTAGTTTGGTGGTGTTGCTGCGGTAAAGGGGCCTGGGCCGTAATCAATGACTGTCGGGAACTGGACAAAGCCCATCGCGGGCGTGGCGTCCTGGAACGCGCCCATCGGCGGCGACGGCTCCGGCGTGAAGTCCTGAGTGACGTTGTTCGGGTCGTTTGCTTCCGGGAAGCTCCACACGGTCTTAGTGCCGGGCGCTGGGCCTTCCGTCGTGAAGGCCGTCGTGCCGTTCGTTTCGATGGCCCAAACCCGCCCGGTGGTATCGGTGGCCGGGCGCGGGTTCGGCTGCGGGTTCGCGGTCGTTGTGCCATACGGCACTTCCAGGCCGGAGTCCGCCGCAAAGTAGATGCGGGTGCGGTACTTAGCGGGGACATAACCCGGCATGTCGGGGGTTCCAACGGCGGGAGTCACCACATCGTCCGTGTTCGTAAACACTACTGGCGAGCCGGAAATGTTGCCGAGCGCCGGGCGCACCGGCAGCGCCGTTCCTGGGTTGCCTGGCCCGACGACATTGCCGCTGCCGGAAGCGTACAGGTTGGGATAGACCCATCTGGCACGCTGGGTACGGTCGGCTGCCGTGGCCGTAGTCGCGTAAGTCGGCCCGGAGAGGCCGTCCAACGCATAAATCCGTCCGGCGTTGGAAGTCGCCCCAAGCTCCTGCGACGAGCCGATGTAAACCACCGGGCCAAACAGCCCATAAACATACTGCTCAAATGACGTGGCAGGGGCAGTCACGACGCCGGTCGAGTCGGTGTAGGTCGCTGTAATTGTATGCGGTCCGGGAGCAAGCACGACGGGTACAGAGGTGGCTGTTCCTCCGGTGGCAGTCGCGGCGGGGGTTTGAGCCGCGCCGTCAATGAAAAACGTCACGGTGCCGGTTGGCGCGGCTGCGCCGGTCCCGTCGGCGACAGCCGCCGTAAACGTCACGGCCTGTCCGGGCGTAGAAGGGTTAGCCGGAGAAGAAGTAATCACGATGCTGCCCGCAGCGGCCGTGCCTGAGTCCACTTCTTCGTCAAATGCCGGGTTGTTGCTGCTGGCGCTGAAGTTGGCGTCGCCGCTGTATGCCGCCGTAACCAGATGCCGCCCCGGCGTTAGGGCCGCAGCAGGCGCGAAGGAGGCAGCGCCGCCGCTTAAAGCCACTGCGGCAGTTTGAGCGACGCCGTCCACGCTAAATAATACACTTCCGGTCGGAGCGCCGCCGTTGCCGGAGCTGTCTGAAATGGTTGCCGTGAACGTGACGGAAGTGTTTTGTGCAATGGGATTCTGAGAAGCCGTCACGATGGTTGCGGTCAGGGACGACCCGGTTTGAGAGACGGCAGGCGTGGACTCAAAGCTGATGCCGGTGTTCGCTCCGTTGTCGGGCGTGAACCACCAGCGCGGGTTACAGGTCGGCACGGGGTCGGGAATACCCGTTCCCAGGATAGTCTGGTTGCCAGTCTGCGTTGTCGTTCCGGGCAGGCTGGCATTGTAAGCGGGGAGCGGCCCGGCGGCAGCCGTCAGGTTGTTGGCGACGCCCAGGCCGTCCAGCGCGTAGACGCAGTCGCGGGTGTTGCCGAGGTAGATGACGGCGTTGGACGCTAATGTTCCATTGGTGGCCGGGTCGGTTGTGACGGCTGGGGTGGTAGAAATGCCTGGCTGAATGTAGATGTTCGGCGACGCGACCCCGAACGGCCCCGGAACCGGCAGCGGCGTGCTTGCATTGAAGCCGGGCAATCTCTGCACGGCAGGCTGCGGCTTCGTGGGGTCGGGCCGGTAGGCCCAGTAAATGCCGGTCGTGCCGACATGCGATCCGGTCGTCGGGCTGACGGTACTCGGATAAGTCGGCTGAACACCGTAAATCGGGAAGCCGACGGTGCCGGGAACGGTTGTCACGGGCGTTTCGGCATCGCTGTTGGAGGTGCCGTCCCCGTTGCCGATGGCGTCCAGGCAGTAGACAAAGCCGTTGTTGTCCCCGACAATCACGACCGCTTTGTTGGCATACGTGCCGGGAGAAACCAGGACATTGATGTAGGCGACGGCAGGGGCCGAGAAGACCGCGCCATCTACATAGGAAGACGTCTGGTAGCGCCAAATGACTTCGCCGGTGAAGCCGTCCACGCAGTAGATCGCGCCGACCGGCGTGTTGGTCACGGTCGTCGTGCTGTTCACTGTCGTCAGCGTCGAGATGTTCTCCGAGCGCCCGAAGTAGACCACCTGCCGGATCAAGTGGGCCGTGTCCACTGCCGCCGGCACGGTTCCATTCGCCGTAAGGGTTCCACTGCGGGGAATCGGAACGCCCAGGGGCGTAGCATCCGGCGTAGATACCGTTCCGGCGACTGTGCCGATATAGTGCATGTTCTGGATGAACGGGTACTCGGTGACGTTGACCGCCGTTGGCGTGCTTTCCACGTTCGGCACCAGCAAAGCGCCGGTCGGCGAAGTCGCAGGGGCGACCGCCTGCGGCGTCAGGAATGTCAGCGGGGCGGACCAGGAAAACGCCGTGCCGTCCCGGAAGTGGTTCGGGAAGTAGACGCCGGGCGCTCTCGGCGGCGAAGTCGGCAGGTAATCCCCCAGCAGAAAGCTGGGGATTTCCGTCGAGACCAGAGTGCCGTTAGGCGCTCCAGCCGCATCGGTTCCCGGCACCAAGCCGGTCGGCGTTCCCTGAAGCTGGCCGTACAGCGGGTCGGGAAACGGGATGCCGGGCGGCAGAACCGGAAACGACGGCGGCGTCAGTGCGCCGCCCGCATGGAAGATGGGGCTGCTGTACGGCGTCGGCACGGCGGGCGACGGATTGGGGTCCGGCACGGGCGTCTGC